>Ga0302326_10018662_pt1 | contig 14376 bp, 12 predicted proteins | sample Palsa_T0_3_FD_202264 | JGI IMG/M metagenome (GOLD analysis project Ga0302326, IMG submission 202264) | Peat permafrost microbial communities from Stordalen Mire near Abisko, Sweden - Palsa_T0_3 | ecosystem: Environmental > Terrestrial > Soil > Palsa > Peat permafrost | place: Sweden: Abisko... | reverse complement strand
CCTTGACCTTGTTCTCGTAGCCCGAGTACGTGTGGATCACGTACCAGCGCTTGCGATCGTCCGGCTTCTTGGGCGCGCCGGCCGCATCATCAGGTTCGGCCGCGACCACGGCGATCTGCTCCTGGTCCATCAACGCGTCCCTCCGGTCAGCCACGTGAACAGCAAGCCGAAGACCCAGTCACAGGCGGCGGTGAAGATCCCGACGCCGACGACCAGCGCGATCGTCAGCAGCGTGGCGCTGATCCACTCTTCGCGCGACGGCCAGGTGACGCGCCGCATCTCGGTGATCACGCCACGGATAAAATCTTGCGTTCGCTGCGCGCTGGCGGCGCGCTGGGCGGCGGTCGCCGGACGGTTCGTGGGTCGCGCCGCGGGGGTACGGCTGCCGCCCGCGCGAGCGGGGGTGCCGGAACGGCTGGGAGTGGACTTCATACTACCTTGTACCGCAGAAACTTGGCAGGGCGGACAGGACTCGAACCTGCAACCGACGGTTTTGGAGACCGCAACTCTACCAATTGAGCTACCGCCCTAAAGGCTTCACCTTCGGTGAAGCCGCCGGCGTTTCGTCGAGACGAAACACCGAAAGTTCGGAGGGTTATCGGGTCTCCCGATGGGCGCGGTGACAGCGGCACCAGCGGCAATACTTGCTCAGCTCGAGCCGTTCGTTCGTGTTCTGTTTGTTCTTGAACGTGTTGTAGTTGCGCCGCTTGCACTCGGTGCAGGCCATCGTGACCATCACACGGTTCTCTTTTTTTGCCATCGTCGTGTTCTCGAATGGGAGCCGGGGCGCCGGGGAACATGAAGAAAACGGACGCGCGGCCCGTTCCAAGACGAAAGTGTAGCACAGGGTCCCCTCGCTGTAAACCGAAGCCCGCGGGCGTGCGGCCGCCCGAACTCAAACGATCCGGTCCGGGCGGTCCCCGATGAGCTGGCAGTCCGCGGGCTTGGTTGCTCTGGGCGGGGCCATCGGTTCGGTCCTCCGCTGGCTCGTCGTCCTGGCGAGCGCCCACCGGTTCGGGGCCGGATTCCCCTGGGGCACCCTGGCCGTTAACCTCGCCGGGTCGTTCCTGATCGGTCTGGTCGCCGAGTGGTCGGCCGGCGGCGTGCTCTCCCCGGCGGCGCGGATCTTTCTGGCCACCGGGATCCTGGGCGGCTTTACCACGTTTTCCGCGTTCTCGCTGGAAACGCTGATCTTGGGCCGGGACGGCGCTCCGCTGGCCGCGCTCGCCTATGCCGTGGGCAGCGTCGTCGCCGGCTTCGGCGCCGCCTACGCCGGGACGCTGCTGGCCCGAGCCCTTACCCCGCACCTGTAGGCGCGGGTCAGCCGGCGAGCAGCGGTGACTCGACGACGCAGTTTCGGCCGGCGTTCTTGGCGCGGTAGAGCGCGCGGTCGGCGCGCTCGATCACGTCGTGCGGAGCGTCGGCTGGGCGGGCATAGGCCACGCCGATCGAGATGGTGACCGGCTTCCCGTCGGCGTACGAGACGCCCCCACCCTGGATCGCCGCGCGGAGCCGCTCGGCAACCTGCAGGGTGCGCTCGCGTTCCGCGTCGCGCAGCAGCACCAGAAACTCCTCGCCGCCGAAGCGTCCGGCGACGTCGGCACCACGAATGTTGTCCGCGATGATGCGGCCGATCTGTGCCAACGCACGATCGCCGGTCTGATGACCCAGCAGGTCGTTGATCGACTTGAAATGATCGACGTCGAGGAGCAATGCGGAGCAGCTTCCGCCCGCCCGCACCAGCGCCATCGTATCCTCGAGCGCGCGGGTGACACCGCGCCGGTTCGCCAAGCCGGTCAGCGTATCGATCGAGGCGGCACTGCGCGTCGCCGCGATTGCGCCGTACTCTCCGAGCAGCGGCCCCAGTTCGCCGGCCGCGCGCGCGAGCTCGCGTTCGGAGACGTGCGCCGCGTTGCCCACTGCGCGGAAGACCACCAGGGCGCCGCGAAGACGGTCTTGCGCGTCGCGTGCCGCATAGGCCGTTGCGCTGCCGTCCGCGCCGGTATCGGCGGCGACGTCCTCACCGGTCACCTGGAGCTCCAGCAGGACGCGCGCGCCCAGATGTTCGAGTTCGGCGGCCACCGGCGGCCCAAAGCGCACCACGCGCGACCAGCGGTCGGTAGCGGCCCGTCCGAAGGCCGCAATTTCCACCGCTTCGCGCAGGATGCGCGGGTTGACGCTCTCGAGGAGCGAGCGCATCTGCGGCTGCGGGTCGGTCGCTCGCAGCATGGCGTCGACCGCCTCGCGTGACAGCGCCAGCCGATGGAGGCGCGCGTTGACGCGCGCGAACCGCACCAGCGTCACCGCCAGGACGACCAGCGGCGTGAGCGCCGCCAGGCCGAGCAGCGCGCCTTCGTGGAGCGCAACCCGCGTGACGACGAACGCCCAAGCCGCTTCAACGGCTACGGTGAGCATGGTGCCGCGGTCGGTCAGGTGACGGGCCCAGATGCGCAGCAGCGAGCGGTTCTGCCGCAACGCCGTCAGCGGATCGATCCACAGCAGGTCGGTCAAGAGGACGTAGCTCCCCGCGATCGCGACGAACCAGATTATCACCCCGAGTGTGGGCCCCGCGGTGATCAGCTCGCGGAGCTGCGGAACCATCAGCTGGGCCGCGAACCAGGCCGGAACGCGCAGCCCGGCCCCCAGAATGCGTTCCCGAATCGGCTGGCCGCGACGGCGCGGCGCGCGGAAGAGATAAGCGACCGCGTTGCATGCCGCAGCCCAGAACCAGCCGTCGACAAGCAGCACGGAGAGCAGCACGGGCGTCAGCAGACCGACCCGGTCGCTCTCGGGCGTCGGCCGGGTGCTACGTTCGAAGTGCGCGGTCGGCGGGCGCAACAGCCCGAATGCGACGGCCAGTGCGAGGGCACCGGCGGCGAACAGCGCCTGGTCCGCAGTCAGCGCGCGAAATGCATCCGGAGCGAAAGCTGCCGCCAAGGCCAGCGCCGCGAGCAGCGAGACCGCGCGGACGATACCGTACACGCGTCGTGCGATCAGCCCACTCCGAAAGGTGTGTCGCTGCACCCCGCCCGCAGCGTCTTTCCATTTATGGTTCTTAACGTGGCACGATGCGACCTTGAGCCGTCGAGGAACAATACCGTTCCTTCACCAAGTTGGGCGCGTGACGTTCGACGCGTATATTGCCGCCATTCGCACGACCATCGATGAACTCGCCGCCTCCGCGCAGCCGGCGCCGAAACAGACGCAGGAAGACGACACCGCAACCGCTACTTGGCAGTCTCCCGGCGGCCATACGGCGACCGTCGTCATGACCCTCGACCACCACGGCGACGTGAAGACGGTGAAGGTCTTCTTCGATACGTTTGCCAGCGACGAACCGTGGACGCCGGACCAGCACGGTGCCGAAGCGCTGGCCGTCCGCATCGGCTTGCGGCTGGAAATCGAAGCGCGCAGCTAAGCCGGCGGATTCGTTACGGGATCCTGCGCGTGAAGACTGCGCCCGGGCGGACTTGAACCACCAACCTCGGCCTTAGGAGTGCCTCGCTCTATCCAGTTGAGCTACGGGCGCAAGAATCCGAGGCTTCTGTCAGCGAAGTGGTGGGTCATGCAGACCGAGATTGGCTCCGAACGGGGCATCACCGCGCACATTCCGCCGATGAGCACCGCGCCCGCAGGCTTCTCGATCGAGCGCGATCTGCCGCCGGGCTTCGCGGCGTTTTATCGGCCGCTCCACGACGCCTTTACCGCCCGGCAGCAAGCGGCCATCGCCGAGCGCAAGCGCGTGCTCGAGGCCAGCATCGCGGGGCAGAAACCCGCTTACCCTGCAGCGTCCGCCGCGCAAGGGGACTGGCGCATCGAGCTCCCCGCGTGGTGCGCCGACCAGCGCAACCAGATGACCGGGCCGGCCGACGATCACGAACTCGGCGTGAAGATGCTGAACTCCGGCGCCCCCGGCGTCATGATCGACCTCGAGGATTCGATGGCCAACGAGTTCTCGCACACGCTGCTCGGCATCGACAATACCGTCGCCATGTACTACGGCGAACTGACCTACATCGACCAGAAACGCGGCGGCGTGACGGTGGGAATCAAGCCGTCATCGACCGTGCTCTGGACCCGCGTGCGCGGCCTGCATCTCTCCCAGGCCGGCATTTACGCCGAACCGACGTCGGCCGCGCTCTTCGATCTCGCGCTGCTGGCGTACAAGCTCGATTTCTCGCGGCTCAAGCATCCGCTGGCGATTTACATTCCGAAATCGGAATCGGCCGGCGAGGCGTTCTGGTGGCGCGACGTGTTCGTCGCCGTGGCCAAGGCCAAAGGCCTGACCGATCCCCACGCGATCAAAGCGATGGCATTGGTCGAGGCCTTCCCGATGGCGTATGCCTGCGAAGAGTTTGCCTATAACCTGCGCGATCATCTGCTGGCCCTGGATCTGGGGCGCTGGGACTACATGGCCTCGCTGATCCATTTCAACCTCGAAGATCCATCGTGGGTCCTGCCGGACCGCAATACGATTCCGCATGACGTCGCGTTCTTCCAAAACCTGCGCGAGCGCATCCCCGAGGTGTGTCACCGGCACGGCATGCTGGCCATCGGCGGGATGACGGCGCTCTTCCCTGATCGCTCGAACCCGGAACTCAACGCGCGCGCGCTTGCGGTTCTCGAAGCGGACAAGCGAAACGAAGCTCAGGCGCTCTTCGACGGGGCCTGGACCGGGCACCCGGATCAGAATGCGATCGCCGTAGCCCAGTTTCCCGATCCCAACCAGGGCTTTCGCCGCAAGCCGGATGCGAATGCAACGCCCGATCTACGACCCTCGGTTGCCGGCGTCGGCGAACGCACCGAACGCGGCACGCGCGAGGCGGTCCGAACCGTGATCCGCTACCGGCACGGATACCTCAGCGGCAACGGGGCTTCACTGCTCGACGGTTACATGGAAGATCTTGCAACCGACCGCATTTACCGGCTCATGATCGCCCAGCGGATCCGCCACGGGATGTACAGCGCAGCCGACGTCACCCGCTTCTTCGACGAAGAACTTGCGCGCCTGTTGGCCGAGCCGCAAGCGCAAGCGCCGGGCGAAGCGGAGCGCTTTCGTGAGGCGCGCCGGCAGAGTGAAGCGATGATCAGCTTCGGGTTCTATGATCCCATCTGAGGTTATGCTCGCCACGAGGCACGCGACGGCGTGAACCACGACGCGGCGGCTGCCGCTGCGGCGGGCGAGGGTCTCTACCGGAAAATGGTCGAGCATTCGCCGGGGATCGTCTTCGTGGGGCGTCCGGACGGGACGGTCGCGTACGTCAACGACGCCTGGGAGTCGTTCAGCGGCTGGCCGGCCTCGGCGGTGCTCGAGCACGGCTGGATCGACGTTATCTATCCCGAAGACGCGAGCCGCGTCACCGACGCGTGGATGCGCTCGCTGGCGACGCACTCGCCGTTTCGCGAGGAATTCCGGATCAGCACCGCGGCGGGGCAAACCCGCTGGGTCGTCGCTGCGGCCACGCCGGCGTTCGATCCGGATGGTTTGCCGAGCGCGTGGTTCGGCACCGTCGTGGACACCGACGATCAGTACCAGGCGGCGCAGCGCCGAGCGATGCTGGCGCGACTGGGGAGCACCTTCGTCGAATCGCTCGATTTCGCGCGCACGGCGCAAACCTTCGTCAGCGACATGTGCCGGGATTTCGCCGATTTCGCCTTTATCGACAGCGTGCGGGCGGAGGGACCGCTCGAGCGTATCGCCATCGACACGAGCAGGCTCGGCGCGGCGTCCGAGGCGGCGTGCACCAGCGCGCCGCCGCCGGAGGCACGGCATCACCCGGTCAACGTTGCGCTGCGAACCGGGCGTCCCGTCGTCGAAGCGGTCTGCGATGAGGCGTGGATCCAACGCATGACGTGGGGCGGCGATGACGGCACCGCCCTGCGCCGTCTGGCGATCGACGCGATCGTCCACCTGCCGATGGTCGCCGCCGGCCGGCACGTCGGCGTCCTGACGTTCGGCGCAGTCCGCGGCTCGGGTCGCAGCTTCAGCACTGCCGACATCGAGGACGCCGCCGACGTCGCGCGTCAAGCTGCGCTGGCGCTGGCGAATGCGCGGCTGTATGCAGATCTGGGCGCCAGCGAATCCCGCTATCGCGGCATCATCGACACGGCGCAAGAGGGGGTCTGGATCCTCGATCCGCTGGCGCGGACGCGCTACGTCAATGCGCGTCTGGCGGAGATGCTCGGATATTCGGCCGATCGGATGTATGCGCGGTCGTTCTACGACTTTCTGACCCCCGACACGCTGCCGGCGGCGGAACGCGCGCTCGAAGTCCAACGGCGCGGCGGGACCGAGCGCTTCGAGGGCACGCTGGTGCGGGCCGACGGCGGATTGATCTGGGTAATCATCGCGGCCAGTCCGATCCTCGATTCGGAGGGCGGCTTCAACGGCGTTCTGGGGATGCTCACCGACATCACCGATCGGAAGGCGATCGAGACCCAGTACCGGTTGCTGACCGAGGCGACGCCGCAGATCGTGTGGACCGCCGACCCGCGCGGCGAGGCGACCTTCATCAACGAACGCTGGACGGCGCTGACGGGCATGCCGCGGACGGCGGCGCTGGGTTACGGCTGGTGCGAGGCCGTTCATCCGGACGACTTGTCGAAGATGCGGCTGGGCTTGCAGTCGGCGCGCGCGGGCGCCGGCGATTTCGAAGCGGAGTGCCGGCTGCGGACCGTCGACGAGCGCTATCGGTGGCACCTCGTGCGGGCGCTGGCACGGCGCGACGAACGCGGCGTGCTCACCGAATGGCTCGGCTCGATGACCGACATCGATACAACGCGCCGCCTGTCTTGGGTGCGCGATATCGTCGCGCGCGCCGGCGACGTCTTGAATCGCTCGCTCGATCTCGACACGTTGCTGGAACGCTTCGCCGAACTGCTCGTCGCCGAGGTCGGCGATGAAGCGACGATTCGATTGTCCGGCGGCCGAACGATTACGACGCGCCGCTGCGAGCTCGACGCGGACGCACCGGCGCTGCGCGACGTGCTGATTCATCGCGACACCCAGCTCGGCAGCGTGATCCTGCGCCGGCACCTTCCCTTCCAGGACGACGAACGTGCGCTGCTGCAGGAGCTCGCGGCGCGCGCGGCCGCCGCGATCGCCAATACGCTGCTCTACGAGCGCGAACACCGCGTCGCCGTCACGTTGCAGCGGGCCCTTTTGCCGGCCGTGCTGCCGCGAGTCGACGGGCTCGATTTCGATGCCGTGTATTATCCGGGTGCAACCGATGCCGAGATCGGAGGTGATTGGTACGATGCCATCGCGCTGCCGGGCGGCCGGGTCGTGGTGTCGATCGGCGATGTCACCGGCCGGGGCTTGACCGCTGCGGTCATCATGGGACGCATGCGCCAGGCGATCGAGACGCTCGCGACCTACGAGACCGATCCCACCCGCCTGCTCGACGCCGCCGACGCGGTGCTGCGGCGCACGCATCCCGAGACGATCGTCACCGCCCTGGTCGGCGTGATCGACCCCCAGACCCGGACGCTGGTGTACGCAACGGCAGGTCATCCGACGCCGTTCGTGCGCGAAGCGGACGGCACGGTGCGACGCTTGCCGGGCCGCGGTCTCCCGCTGGGACTGCGCGAAGGCCGCCAGCCTCCCGCGACGACGCTCGTGCTGCCGCCTTGGTCACTGGCAATCTTCTACACCGACGGCTTGATCGAATCGACGCGCAACATCGACGAGGGTGAGCAGCGCGTCATCGAAGCGCTGCGCGACGCGAGCATCGCGGATGCGCTTGCGCCGGCCGCCGCGATCGTGACCCGGGTGATCGAGGGGACGGTGCGGGACGACGTCGCGCTGATGGCAATGCGCGTCGGTGATGCACAGAACAGCCGGCGGCCCTGGACCTTGAGTTGGCGCTTCGACGCGCGGGACGCGCGCCGGACGTACGACATCCGCGAAGTGTTCGTCGAAGCGCTCGGTGCCTTCGGCGTCAGCGTTGACCTCGCCGCCGCGCAACTCGTGTTCGGCGAGTTGATCGGCAACGCGGTGCGGCACACGCCTGGGATCGTCGACGTCGAACTCGATTGGCTCGACCCCGCGACGCCGGTGCTGCACGTCGTCGATGACGGCCCGGGCTTCACGGCTCCGAGCGAGCTGCCGTCGCACGAGCTGGAAACCGGTCGCGGCCTCTACCTCGTATCGCAGCTGACCCGTGAATTTCGCGTCTGGAAGGATGCCGACCGCGGCTCGCACGCGTGCGCGGTGCTCGCCGGCGTCGGGCCGCCCACACGCCCCGAGGCGTAACGGGCCGCAGCGCCGCAGCTCAGCCGCGAATCGTACCCGTCACTTCGCCGAAACCGATCCGGGCGCCATTGCGGCGCGCGCGTCCGCAGATGGTGACCGTGTCGCCGTCCTCGAGAAAGGTGCGCGTCTCGCCGTCGGGCAGCGTGAGGGCGTCGCGTCCGCGCCAGGTCAATTCGATCAGCGAGCCCATGCTGCCGGGCCGATCGCCCGAGATCGTTCCGGTGCCGAACAGGTCACCGGGCCGAATCGTCGCGCCGTTCGCGGTCACGTGCGCGAGCTGCTGAGCGACGGTCCAGTAGTTTCCACGGAGGTTCGTCCGCGCGAGCGTCTGCGCCGGCCGGCCGCCTTCGCGCATGCGTGCCGTCTGCAGCAGCAGCTCGAGTTCGACATCGTAGGCCCAGCTCTCGCGCGCGCGCAGGTATGGCAGCGGTTCGGGGTCGCGCGCCGGTTCGGCGACGCGGAAGGGCTCGAGCGCATCGAGCGTCACGATCCACGGTGAGATCGAGGTTGCGAATGATTTCGAGAGGAACGGACCCAGCGGCTGATATTCCCAGGCCTGGATGTCGCGCGCGCTCCAGTCGTTGAGCAGCACGTATCCGAAGACGTGCGCGCGGACGTCGTCGGCCGCGATCGGCTCGCCGGCGCGATTGCCCGGGCCGGCGACCCAGCCCATTTCGAGTTCGACGTCGAGCAGTGCGCTCGGACCGAAGTGCGGCGCGGCGGCATCGGGAGCTTTAATCTGGCCGCTGGGTCGCGCGATCGGTGTACCGCTCGGCACGACTGTACCCGCGCGGCCGTGGTAACCGATCGGGATGTGGCGGTAGTTCGGGAGCAGCGGCTCGCCGCCGGGTCGCAGAATGCGGCCGAGGTTGGTTGCGTGCTCGAGCGAGGAATAGAAGTCGACGTAGTCGCCGACCGCGACCGGCAAATGCATGCTGACGCGATCGCGCGCCAGTGCGGCTGCGGTGACGGCACTACGTTCGCGGACGTCCGCGGGCGCGCCCAGCAGCTGCTGAAGGCGCGCGCGCACCGCCGTCCACGCGCTGCGTCCGCGCGCGAGAAAGGCGTTGAGGGTCTCCGCTCCGCGCAGGCTCTCTTCGTCGAGAAGGTTGGCGCCGACGAGCGCATCGAGATCGATGACGCGGTCGGCGAAGGCGACCGCCGGACGCTTGCGCCCGCTCGCGTCGGAGAAGATGCCGTAGGGAAGGTTGTCGAGCCCGTAGTCCTCGGGATCGATCACAAGAGCAAGCCGAGTTCGCGCAAATCGTCGACCGGTTCGGCAAAGCTGCAGCTGCCGAAGGCGACGCAGCGTTCGCGCGCCGCGGCGACGGCGCCCGCGTCGACGCGTATCTCCGACCAGCCGATGTGGGTCGGATCGACGACCAGCTCGGGCGGGTCTTCTTCCGCCAGCACGTTCGTCAGGTGGCCGGCATCGAGGGCGCCGGCGTGCAGCCCAATCCCGGCGATGAACAGGTTGAGGAACCCGTGCATCAGCACGCCGTCGTGCGTGCCTCGCACCGGATGGTGCAGCCCCGCGGTCGCCTTCCACGGCACGTCGTGCGCCTGAGCCGCCACCAGGAACGCCGCCACGTCTTCAACGGAGGGCGTCGTGCCCGGAGCGAGTCCGCCGCAGCGAAGTTTCGCCCCGACCGCAACGTTCGGCGGTGCGGTTTGGCGGACGGCGGCGATCTCGGCCAGGGCTTCGTCGAGCGGGCGCGACCAGCCGCCGGCGTACGGTATTTCGTACCACAGCGCGAACTGCGCCGACGTCGTGTGCGCCGCGACTGCGGTCGCCACGCGGTCCAGCGTCGTACCGGGCGCGGCTTTCAGCTCGAAGGCGGCGACCGTGATCCCGTCGGCAGTCGCGCGGACGACGCGGTCGAGATCGGCCGCCAGCGTATCGCCTTTTGCGCGCTGCGCCGCATCGAGGATCACGCTCAGGGTGAGCGGGACGTTGGGTTCGCGCGCCGCGACGAGTTCGGTGAGGCGCGATGCGGGGACGACGAAGCTCCCGCCGACCCAGGCGTAGGCACTCTCGCGATGCCGGGCGTGCGCGCGGAGCGCGCTGCGCATCGGCAGGCCGGCCGGCGGAAACAGGCTCGCGTCGTCGATCAGCCGTTCGAAAAGCGCCCGCTTGGCAGAGTCGGTGGATACCGTCGTCGTCATGTCGCTCAACGACTACGCACCGAAACGACGAGACCCTCCGTTTTCGGGGGTCTCGCGCGTGGCTGGAGCTGGCGGTGGGGATTGAACCCACGGTCTTCACATTACCAATGTGATGCTTTACCACTAAGCTACGCCAGCTCGAATTGGTGCGCCCGGCGAATCCTCTTCTTCATTCCATTCTTCGTGGGCTGCACGCGAAGATGGGCCGCCGTTGCGACCAACTCCGATTCTGGGAGCAAGTACACTTTCCTCGTCTCGGGGCAGTAGACGGCGAGAAGGTCGATGTCACCGAAATAGGGTCGCGGTTCGCCTCCGCGGTGCGCGTGCGTGCTGAGCATGAGAACCTGATGATGCCGCCGCGCAAGCGACCGGTTTTAACTTGCACTCGCAGCAACTGTTTCCCATCATCTGCAACGAGATCGTAGCGGTGATTTTCACCGAACGGCACCGAAAGCGCAAGGCCTGCCCTTGCGAGGGCTTGCATAACACGTAATTCGGAGATGTCTCCAATCCTTTTCGTGTGGCGCTTCGGGCCGTCGGGCTCGAACTTCGAAGGAAACGTTCGCGGCCGATCGATGGCCTCGTTGTTGCCGAACATTGATTGTGATTGGTGTTCGTTGTCCATGCGGACAGCGTACGAAATCACTGTGCCACCAGGTGGTCATTCTAACGATGGCACGATGCGGGATTTGCGCGATGGGCGCTAGCGTTTCGCGAACGAATCGCTCGTCAACGTCGCGACCAAGTGCGTGTCGGTGACTTGATTGACGTCGGCGGTGTCGCGATGCGTCCGCAAGAGCACGTCCCAGCGCCGCGGTACCTGCTTGTCGGTCGCGTAGTCGAGCGTGCCGGTTTCGTGGCCCTCGAAGCCCTCCGGCCCGCGCACCCGCATGTTGGTCTCAACCTCGAAGGTCGCATCCGTCCCGGAGACGCGCACGACACGATAGGTTCGCTGCTCGCTCACGCGGCCGTCGAATCCATCCGACCAGCTCGCGCCCTCCTCGATCTCGCGATCGAACAGCAAGCCGCGCGCAAGCAGCGGCAGCACCTCGGCGGCCTGGTCGCAGATCGGGTGCTTGAGATCGTAGCCCAGCTGACCGCCGGGTAGAATTGCGACCCGCAGCGGCGCTTGCTTCGTCTTTCTTCCGTCATACGAGACGTCCACGACCAGGCCGCGATCGGCGGTAGCAGCGACGACTTCGACCTTCAGCGTCCCGGAGTCGTCGACGCCGAAGCTCTGTGAGAAGCTGGTGGACCCGACGACCGGGTCGACGAGGTTGTCGCGGGCCAGCCCGCTGACGCGCCGCTGCGAGGTCGAAACCAAACTGTAGGTGACCTCGAACGTCAGCGAACGCAGCGGCTTCAACGCTATGCTCTGCGCGAAAGCCGGCACGCCCAGCGGTACGAGGAGCGCGCAAGACAGGATCATGATCGGACGCATCGTGGCGTCCTCTTTGTTTGCCGTCCGGGCGCCTTCGCCCCACCCGGGCGGTCGCAACCGGCGTCTTTGCCGGGTCCTGTAAACGAACGGCACCAGAACCGTAAAGCAACCGATTCGCGGCCGTAAAATGTCCGTAGCCCTGCTCCACGAGGCGTCTTGCCGTGAGAAGATGCTGCCGACACCCGCCCACTTGCGAAAGGCAGCCCGAATGCAAACCACTACGGTGGCCCTCTCGGATATCGAGATTCTCCACGCCGAAGTCCAGCGGCTCAACGACTCGCTGCGCGAGACGCGCGAACTGATGGCGGATCTGCCGCCGCTCAGCTATCTCGAACGCCTGATCGAGAAACTCGAAGCCGCCGCCCACATCGCCCGCCACATCGCCGCCTAACTCGAGCGCCGTTCGAGCACCCGAAACTCAGCTTTCGGGGATGTTCTCGAAGTGCGATCGGACGCGACCGGCGGGAACCGGCTTCTCGGCCGGCCACGGCGGTGTGCGATCGCGCACCATGCGCTCCCGCAGCAGCGCGCTCGCGGCGAAGACGTCCGCGGGCGGCGGCAGCACTTCGCTGGGAACGTTGAGCAGACAGCCCTGCACGCCGCGGATACCGCGCGTGTCGAACGTACCCGCGCTGCCTTCGCTGTCGACGAAATCGAGCATCGCGATGTCGTCGATCCCTTCGGCGATCACGTACGCACCCGTCACGCGCGAAAACGCAACGACGGCAGCCACGACCCCCCGCGCGTTGCGGTCGGTCATCGCGTTCACCACGACCTGCCGATCGATCTTCACGTACGCGAACGAGAACCGGCTCATGATCTCGAGGCCGGCGTGGCCGGCCCCAATGTCGTCGAGCGCAATGCCGAATCCGGCGGCCTGCAGCGACCGCGCCACGCGGATCACGTTGTCGACGTGCGCAATCGACCGCTCCGTGATCTCGATGACGATCCGCTCCGGCCGCAGGCCGAAGCTCGTCACCGTCGCGATGAATGCATCGAGGTCGAAGTTCCGGTCCAGCGTCTGCGGTGAGATGTTGAGAAACAGCATCGCACGGCCCGGCAGGTCCGCGGCTCGCCGCAGCGCCGAGGTCCAGCTGGTCCGGTCGAGTTCGTGCGCGCGGCCGACCCGTTCCGCGAGATCGAACGCGTCTTGCGGCCCCGGGAAGCCGAACGCGGCCGGCGGCCGCATCAACGCTTCGAAGGCGAGGATTTCGCGCTGCTCGAGGTCCCAGATCGGCTGCAAGGCGATCGGAAGCGTTTCGCTCGCTAACAGTCCGCGTAAACCTTGCAGACGCTCGGCCGAGACGAGCCACGTTCCGTCACTGGCGGCCTCGAACTGGGAGACGCCGTTGCGGCCGCCGCGCTTGGTGAAGTAGAGCGCAGCATCGGCTTGGTTCTGCAGCGTCTCGGGACTGATTGCCGCGTCTTCGAGGGTGGAATAGCCGATGCTGACGGTGCTGCCGTGGAGGGCATTGGCCGCCGCGGCCCGCACGCGCTCCAGAATGACGCGCGCTGCCGCACCCGACGTGTGCGGCAGCACGATCGCGAACTCGTCGCCGCCCAGCCGGTAGGCGCGATCCTCGGCCCGACCAATCCGCAGCACGTTGGCGAGTTCGAGCAGCAAGCGGTCACCTTGTACGTGACCCTTCTGGTCGTTGACGAGCTTGAATTCGTCGACGTCGAGCATCGCCAGCGTCAACGGCAGCTTGTGGCGCACGGCGCGCGCCATCTCCCGCTGGATATCGATCTTGAACGCACGGTGATTGCCGACCCGGGTGAGTGAATCGACGAGCGCCGCCTCTTCCATGCGGCGCACCTCGGCGTCGTGGTTTGCGATCAGACGATGCCGGTAGACCGAGATCACGAACAGGAAGCCCAGGAGGCAAACGAAGCCGACGGCGTTGCGCGTTATCGCCAAACGCACGAGCAGGGCCTGGCTGCTGAGTAGTCGGTCGAATCCGGCCTCGCCGGTCCGGCGCTGCGCTGCAGCCGCGGCCTCGACGTCCCGTTGAATCGCCGCCGCCACCGGGTCGACCAGCCGCTGGTCGATTGCGAGAGCTCGCGGACCATCGTGCGCGTCGACGGCGGCGAACATCTGCTGGGACGCGGCGATATAGCGTGCGTGCAAGGCTAAGAGCCGGGCCGCCTCGGCGCGATTCGCCGGCCCGGCCTGGGCGATCGCAACCAGGATGGCGTCGAACTGACGGCCAGTCTCGGCGTGCTCTCGCGCCACTGCGGCGCTGGGTTCGAGGCGGTACTTCCGATTCAGCGACTCCTCGGTATTGACCGCGAGCCGCGCGTTCTCGAAGAGGTCGCTGAGCGCGTGGGCCGCGCGACTCGCCTTAAGCGCTACGGAGATCCCGTCGGCGGCGAAAAGCGAGAAGATGGTCGAGAAAAGCAACATCAGCGTCAGCAGGACGCTGGCGCTTATCGTGATGAGGCTGGTTTTTCGCTCGCGCACCAAGCGCCGGATGCGCCTCCAGGCCGAAGGATGTCCGTCGGAGGTGCGACGTCG
>Ga0302326_10018660_pt1 | contig 14377 bp, 9 predicted proteins | sample Palsa_T0_3_FD_202264 | JGI IMG/M metagenome (GOLD analysis project Ga0302326, IMG submission 202264) | Peat permafrost microbial communities from Stordalen Mire near Abisko, Sweden - Palsa_T0_3 | ecosystem: Environmental > Terrestrial > Soil > Palsa > Peat permafrost | place: Sweden: Abisko... | reverse complement strand
TTCCGCAACCTCTGACGCTACTGGCGCATTCATTCTCCATTTCGCGGCTCCCGGAACTTATACCCTTCGTGTCGATCGAGAGGGCTTCTATGTGCACACCGAGCCGGCCCTTCTCGTTTCGGACACTTCTCCCGCCGAGTTGCACGTCGTTTTACAGACGATCCACGAAATCCAAACCGCGGTAGACGTCAAAGAGCAGGTTGGCGTCATCGATACGGATCGAACCACTCCCCAGACCACCCTCAGCAGCCGCACCCTCTACGACATACCCTTCCCGAATCAGGATAGTCTGCGCAGCGGCCTTCGCATGATTCCCGGCGTCACCAACGATTCCAGCGGGGGCTTGCATCTCTTCGGCGGCGAAGAAACCCAAGCTGAATACACTTTCGAAGGTTTCCAGTTAAACGATCCATTGACCGGCCGGCTCGACGCCCGCATGAGTCTTGAATCCGTGCAATCGGTTGACGTGTCCGCCCTGCAGACCGGCGCCGATAGCGGACGCGGCGCAGCCGGAACCATGGCGATCCACGCCCGCACAGGCGGTGACGCCTTCAAGTATTCAGCCACGAATGTCTTTCCCGGAATCGATATCGGCAACGGGCTCCGCGTGGGAAGCTGGACTCCTCGCGGCAATGTTTCCGGACCCTGGATCAAAGGCAAAGCCTGGTACTTCAACACTGCCGAACTCCAGTACAGCGATACCGTAGTGACCGGCCTTCCTTCAGGCCAGAACGATTCCCGAACGTGGCGGGTGAGCGACATCCTTCACAACCAAATCAACATCAGCGAACGCGATATCCTCTACGTCGGGCTGCTCTACAACTACGTTAATGCGCCGCACAGCGGACTTACCACGCTCGACCCCATTTCGACCACCTTGGCTCTCCGATCCACCGAGTGGTTCGGCTACCTGAAAGACCAGCACTCGTTCTCGCACAGTTCTCTCATCGAGCTCGGTTTTGCAGCCAGCCGTTCCGATTCCCGCTCCATTCCACACGGAACTCTGTCCTACGTCATTACGCCCGACGGACGGGCGGGAGATAACTTCCTGAACTCGGGGAGGAGTGCCAACCGCGATCAAGGTTTCGCTAAAATTCTCTTGCCGGTGTTCCATCTTGTCGGCGAACATCAGATCAAAACCGGAGCCGATGTCGTTCACCTGCAATACTTCCAGGACGTAACGCGATCGACGATCGATTTCGACAACACCGCCGGCATGACTCTACGAACCGTCGCTTTTACCGGGTCGGGAAACGTGAATCGTTCGAACAACGAAACTTCCCTCTATGTTCAGGACTCCTGGCGAATCGGTCCGCATCTGATCGTGGACATGGGCGGACGTATGGACCACGATCAGCTTCTCGGTCGCACGAATGCGTCGCCGCGGGTCGGCTTCGGCTGGTCTCCGCCGGCAGCCGCCGGTATTCGTTTCTCCGGTGGATTTGCCAGGATTTTCGATCCCACCGACTTGCGCCTCTTCGTCCGGCCTCTCGACCAATCGAGCGTTTCCACCTACTTCAACACTGCCGGCGGGTTAATCTATGGACCTGTTTTGTCCATCTATACGGTAGGCGTCAACGTAAAAAGCCCTCGCGCGGATATTTGGAATCTTGGCGCTGAGCGCGCTTTGCCGAAGCAAATGCAGGCAAGGCTACAACTTCTGCGGCGCCGGTCGACCGATGGTTTCAATTACCAAACCAGTTTGCCCGCATCGCAGCAACTACCGGCGATATTGGCGGGCACTCCCAATCCCGGACCGCTCACCGCCGTGTATCAGCTGAACAATGATCGCCAGGATAAATACGATTCCGCCGAGATCTCTGTACGGCAGCCCCTATTCGGCCGCTTTGAATGGATGTTCAGCTACACCCGCAGCCGCGCTCTTTCGAACGCCGTGGTCGACCGCGCCATCGACCAGCCGCTCGTTGTCGTCAACAATTCAGGATCGCTGCCTTGGGATGCGCCTAACAGAGTTGTGAGTTGGGGCTATCTCCCCGTGTTTCGAAAAAATTGGGCTTTGGCCTACCTGCTCGACTGGCACACGGGACTCCCGTTTTCGGTGCAGGACCAATACGGACAATTGGTAGGCGCCGCTGACGACCATCGCTTCGCCCAGTTCTTCGAGCTGAATCTCTTTGCCGAACGCCAGTTCACGCTTCGTGGCTATTCATTGGCGCTCCGCGGTGGCTTCAACAATATCACCGGACACCAGAACGCGAACGTCGTCGACAACGTAGTGGGCGGTCCAACCTATCTGCACGAATATGGTGGTCAGGCGCGCGCCATCAACTTCCGCCTGCGGCTTCTCGGAAAGCAGTGAGCGGCGCCTGATCGAATCAGAACGTCAGCCGAGCGCCGATTTCTACTACTCTCGAGTCCGTCCTACTGGTGGAGACGCCTGCCTGAGAATTGCTAATATTCGTTTGCAAACTGGACAGGTTCGCGTGATTGATGGCGTCGAAGGCTTCCAGGCGAATCTGTAGGCCGATCCGTTCGGTAATCGTGGTCGTCTTATATAGCGCCGCGTCCCAATTGAAAGTTCCGGGGCCCTGAACGCTATAGGGCGCGGAGTTTCCATAGACGTATGCCGATGGAACAGAATACGCCGCGGGGTTGAACCATTCGTACTGGTTTTGGCTGAACGGATTCGGATTGCCGATGATGTTGGCGCGGGGCGAGCAGGTCGGGTACTGGTAGCCGGTAGCCTTGGCATTGGTCGTTATGCAGACATAGTGGCCGCTGGCCATCGTGACGATGCCTGCGGTCTGCCAGCCTCCCACAACCCTGTTCCAGCCCGTGGACACGTTTCCGAGAATCATCTTACCCTTACCGATCGGCAGGTCGTAGATGTAGTTGGCAACGGCATAGTTGCGCGAATACATCGGATTGTTGCCGCGGTCGAGGCGGGTGTTGTAGGGATCGTAGGGAAGCACGCCATCATAGTTCGGCGTGAGGTCCTTGGTGAAAGAGTACTCGAAGCCGAACTGGATTCCATGACCTGTGCGATGTTGGATACCCAGCTGGCCCTGGTTGAGAATGTCGTTGCGGGTTGACTGGTAAAGGTAGATGTCGCTAAAGGGTTGGTACTGGCGAAGGGGCTGCAAAGTTGCCGCGGTAGGCAAGGGCTCGTTGACATCGATGGTGATGGGCAGGTGCGTTCCTTTGCTGCCCAGGTAACTGGTTCGAATGACGGTGTTGTGTAAGGCCTCCCATTCCGTGGTGAAATTCCAGTTCTGTTCGTAGCCTTGGCGGAAATTCGGCGTAATGCCATAGACGGATGGATTCGCGGTGCCCGTTGCCGTACCTGCTCCGGGGAATGGATTCGCCCAAGTGATGGTGGGAGCACCGGCCGGTGCGTTGAACACATAGGTAGCGCGGAAAGGCGGGTTGAGGCCGAGATCGCGGGCGTCGATCTGGTCGTCGTACTCCGACATCGGGTTGTAGAAGATACCGTAACTCGCGCGAATGACGAACTTCGAGGTATCGAACGGCCGGTAAGCCAAACCGACGCGAGGCGCGAAGTTCAATTTTCCGAGGTTGATATAGTTGCTCGAATTCACACCTAAGCTCTTACCTGAGACCATGGGCACCACATTAGCGAAGGCTGGAACCGCATTGCCTTGCACCACGACCAGTTCGTTCAGGCTCTGAGACCAATAGGACAAGTCGTTCCGCTTCTCCCACGGCGTTTCGTATTCATAGCGCAGGCCCACGTTGACAGTCAGACGTGAAGTGGCGCGCCAATCATCCTGAATGTAATATCCGGTGCGGTAGTTCACGTCGTCGAGCGTGAAGTTGCTGGTTGTGTAGGAGCTGCTGGTGATGTCGCCCAAAAGAAAATCAGCGAACGATTCGCCGCTGTAGGTCCCATTAAAAGTGAAGGAGCCGCGATAGGGTGAAGAATTTTGGCGGTTGATTACCGAGATGCGGCTCAAAGTCAAACCGGCTTTGATGGCGTGCTTGCCTTTCTGCCAGTTCAATGAATCGGTAATGGTCTGGTTGTGGTTGGTGTCGGCGGAACCCGGTTGATCCTGGACGGTGGTGAAGCCGCTGAGCGTAATGGTCGGCACGCCACCCAAGCCGGCTTGCGGCGCGGGATCCTGCGGAATGATGGTGTTCGGATTGAATGTGTTGTTTTGGGTTGTGCGGTAATCGCTCCAATAGTTGATGTTGAAGCCGAACACGTTCACGATCGAAGGGGAGAGTATCCTGGTGTAACTGGAAGCGAGATTGCGGCTGCTGAGCCCGAATCCATTCCAATTGTCGAACAAGATGCCGCCGCCGGTGGCGCTCACGTAGGGTCCGTTGTTGGCCCAGTAATAACGGACATTCAATGTGTCTTTGTTCGAAATCTGATAATCGACGCGGGTGGAATAGCGGTCGTTCGGCTGCGTGGTGGGAACATTTGCAATCGTGTTGACGCCTAAACCGTTCGAACTGCCGGGTTGATTCGGATTGGGGAAGAACTGAAGCAGCGCTGTGGCAACCGGGCTGATCCGGCTGGCGGGAATGACGGCATTTGGAAACAGCGCGCCGTTCGCTAGCGGATCCTTGATGGCGTATATCCCGGCGAAATTGCCCGCCTTCATTGCGACGGTGGGTTCGCTGTCTTGCGTGAGGGTGTATTGGATCAGGCGCAGACCTTCAAACGAACCGAAGTAGAAAAGCTTGTTCTTCTTGATCGGCCCGCCCACGGAGCCGCCGTATTCATTGCGTTTGTAAGGCGGCTTGGCGATCAGTTTCGCAGCGTGACTCAAGGCGGCGAGCGCGTTGTTGCGGTTGAACTCGAGCAAGCTGCCGTGGATCATGTTGCCTCCACCCTTGGTGGCAACGATGACCTGCGCTGGTTTGCCGAACTCGGCCGGCGAACCGTTGGTAAGCACCTTGAATTCGGCGATCGTGTCGAGCGAGGGGACAGGTAGATTGATGCGCTCATTCAGGGCGTCATCGTTCGATGCGCCGTCTATTGTCATGGCTGTGCCGCCGCGATAGGCTGACCCTGCAATTGCTGGATTCGATCCGGAGTCCTGTACGCCGGGGATTGTCGCGAGCAGGGCATAAATGGAGTCGCGGCCGTTGAGCGGCATCTGGCTCACCTGCGCTCCGTCAACCACTTGGCCGATCGAAGAAGTCTCCGACTGCACGACGGGTAGTTCAGCGGCCACCTGCACCGATGCCGATGTGTCGCCTACAGTGAGCGAAATGTCTTCGCGAGCCGTCTGGTTGACCAGGATCTCAACGCCGACCTTCACGCTTGTCTTAAAGCCCGGGGCGGTTGCCGTAAGGCGGTACTTGCCGGGTTCGACGCGCGGCAATACATATTCGCCCTGGCCGGTTGCCGTAGTTTCTTCTTTGATGCCCGTATTCTCATTAACGAGCTCGATCTTTACCTTTGGAACGTTGGCGCCGGAACTATCTGTTACGCGCCCGACGATTACACCCGTGGTCTGCGCCGTAAGCGACATTGCCGCCAGCGCTAATACTGTCAATAGTTTCATGAATTATTTGTCCGTTTCAAACAGCAGTTAACGGTAACTTTTCCACCATTGTTTGACACTATCAGAAATCAAAATGAAATCAAACATTTCACACCAAAAAGTCCGATTTGGGCATCTCGAGGGGCGTAAACTGAAGCCTTGGCAGTATTCGTTAAGAGCGCGACCATCGATGCGCGGATAGAAACGGTTTTCGGATTTCACGAGCGGGAAGACGCCTTGCAGCTATTGAGCCCCACTTTTCCGCCCATCCGTATTATTCAAAAGACGGGTGGGATCGAAGCAGGGGCGCGGGTCGAGATCGCTGTGGCGTTTATTCGCTGGAGCGCTCTGCACACTGCATACGATCGGAACCGGTTATTCGTAGATGAGCAGGTGCGCGGACCATTTGCGAAATGGGTTCACCGGCACGAGTTTGAAGATCTCGGAGTGAGTACGCGCTTGACCGATCGCGTGGAATTCGTGTTGCGTGGCGGACCTATCGTGATTGCCGCGCTTGGATGGGTTGTAAGATTGGGACTGAACCGGATCTTTGCGCAGCGGCACAAAACAACGAAGCGATTTTGCGAAAGGTTCAGTCCCTAGGATTACGAGGTTCTATGCAGCGGCAACGCCGGCTTTTTTGTACCAAGGGCTGGCGGTCTTGATGGCATCGTTAACGGCGTTGATGTTCTTGACGCCTTCATCGAGCAGCCAGTCTTCGAGAGCCGACATGCCCTGCGTCGCGAATACCGGGATCGCTTCCTTCCAGGTGGCACGGCCGCAAAGAACGCCGGAGTAATCGGTGCCGGATTCCGCCGCCATGCTCAGATTTTCGAGGAACTCCGCGTTGCTGACGCCGGCGCTGAGATAGATGAACGGCTTTTCGGCGACATCAGCAGCCTTGCGAAAGAGATCGAGGGCTTCGGAGCGGCTATAGGCCTTCTCGCCCTTATAGAAGCTGCTGCCTTCGACATAGGCGGCGATGATCGGCACTTCCACCTTGAGCATGTCTACTTTGTACTGCGGCTTCGAGAATTCGGCCATGGCGCCCGTGACGATGGCGGGCTTCTGCTTCGCGTACTCAGCGCTCTTTTCGTTGCCGCCAGCATGATCGTAGCCGACAAATTCGAGAAAGAACGGAATCTCGTTGTCTTCGCATTCAGAGCCGATGCGCTCGATGAAAGCGTGCTTAATATCGTTGACCCTCGGCTCGTCGAAGGGGGTGTAGTAGATGAGAATTTTAACCGCGTCGGCGCCGAGATCGACGATTCGCTTCGCTGAAAGCAGGGGCAGAAGATCGGGCAGCCGGCCGGGCTTGGTGTTGTCGTAACCGCTCTCTTCATAGGCCAGGAGCAGGCCTGCGTTCTTCGAGCGCTGCTTGGAAGCTGGGATGCCGAACTCCGGGTCGAGAAGGATGGCGCTGGCGTGCGGCGTCAGGACCTTGGTGACGGCGATCTTAAAATCCTCCATCATCTCCTGCGTGATGTCCTTCTGAGCCACGCCCTTGGCTGCGGCAAGCGACTTTTGAAGACTGCCGCGCTGATCCATGGCGGCTGCTGCGATGATGCCCGCCTCATTGGAGAGGGCCTTCATGTGTTTCAGTTTTCCTGCGGAGATACTCATAAGATTCCTTCTATTTTGGCACGCGACGAAAGTAGTTTTGAGCGCGTTTTACATCATGGAGGATTTGCGTCTTCAGAGCTTCGGGAGTTTCAAACTTGCGCTCTTCACGCAGGCGTAGTAAAAACTGGACGCGGATGTTCGTTGGAGCGGTGACGACCGGATCGAGGAGGAAGGTCTCGATGGTGAGCGATTGTCCGTCGAACGTGGGGCGGAAGCCTACGTTGGTGATGGAGTTCCAAATCCGCTGGCTGGCGAGATCGCGCGTGCGGGTGACGTAGACGCCGGTCTTCGGGATCACTCCGGAACCGGGCGCAAGGTTCAGAGTGGGGACGGTTTGTTTGGAACCGATTCCCTGCCCCGAAACTACCGGGCCGTCAACGTGAAATGGCCGCGACAGAAAGCGGCATGCGCGGGAGACATTGCCGCTTTCGACTAACTGGCGAATCAGACTGCTGGAAACGCGATGGCCGCGAAGCGTGACGGGCGGGATCAGGATGGTTTCGAAGTTCAGTTGCGGTCCGAGTTGAGCGAGCAAATCCGTGTTACCCGAGTGTTTGTGGCCGAAGCGGAAATCCTTGCCGACGAGGATCGCACGGGCCTTCAATTTGTTCACCACGATATCGCGGATAAACGCGTCGGGAGCCATTTTAGAAATGGTCTCATCGAAGGGCAGGATCAGAACTTCATCGATACCTTCCTCTCGCAGGATTTCGCAGCGGTCGAGGGCGCTCGACATCAGCTTTGGCGCTCGATCGGGGGCAACAACTTGCAGCGGGTGGGGGTCAAGGGTGAGCGCAGCGGCCTTCCAACCGTTCGCGCGCGCCATTTGCACAACGTTGCGGACGATTTCACGATGCCCTGCGTGGACCCCATCGAAATTGCCGATGGTGAGAGCACACGGGCCGAAATCGGGCGGAACCTGGTCCAGGCAGCGGATGATCGTAAAATTACTCGACATCGATTTCCAATCCGTCGTAGGCGATGTGGATACCTTCAGGCAGTTCTGCCTCGGTGGCGGCGTGCCCAAGGTCGTGCGAGATGTGAGTGAAGTAGGCGCGGTTGGGCTTCAGTTGGCGGACAGTCTCGATCGACGTAGCGACGGTTGAGTGCGTTGGGTGAGGATGGTGGCGTAACGCGTCTAGGAAGAGCACATCGAGGCCGTGGAGCATAGCCATAGATTCGGCGGGGATCTCGCTGTGATCGGTGAGGTAGGCGGCATTGCCGAAGCGGTAGCCCAGGATTTTTGATTTACCGTGAAGCACGGGGATGGGCTGAAACTGTTGGCCGAAGAGCTCCAGGGGCGCGTCGCCAATCACGTGGGAATCGATCTGTGGAACGAAGGTGACATGGGAGCGGTCATCGAATATGTAGTGGAAGACGCGGCGGATGGTCTCGATGGTATCGCTGGCGCCGTAAATCGGGATGCGCGAGCGGTGCTTGAAGTTGAAGGGACGCAGGTCGTCGAGACCCATGATGTGGTCGGCGTGGGAGTGCGTGTAGAGGACGGCGTCGACGCGGTGCAGGTGGGCGCGTAGGGCCTGGGTGCGGAAATCGGGAGGCGTGTCGATGAGAACACAGTGGCCGTCGAAGGCGATGGCGATGGCAGGGCGCAGGCGCTGATCGCGAGGGTCCGCGGAAGTGCAGACGGGGCACTCACACCCGATGAGAGGGATTCCGGAACTGGTGCCGGAACCCAGAACGGTAATCTTCATTTTGTTTGCACGAAGCGCATGCGGAGCTCCGTGAGAGTGTTCTCCAGCAGCCAGGTTTCCTGCGGAGTGAGATTGCCTTTTGTCTTTTCCTGGAGGATGGCGAGCATGTCGATGCTGTGGCGGGCAAGATCCTTCGCGGTCTCTTCGAGGCGGATTTCGGCCTCGGCACGGAGAGAGAAGATCAGGAACTCCAAGCTCGCGGGAGGAAGGGGGAAGCTCTGGCCGCTCATCAATCTCTTAGTTTAGCCGGGGTGGACTGCAATACGTCTCTCACTTCTTGAAGGATCGTGCTGTTGGAGGCCTTTAGCTCCAGGAGCTGAAAAATGATTGCCGTGATGATGAATCCGATGCCTACTACAAAGAGTGGCACTGTTATCGCAATGAGCATCTGGCGAAATGCGGTTGCCGTAATCACCAGAGCCATGAGAACGAAACACGCCATCGCTGTGTAGCACATGCGGATCGACCAGGAGATCAGGTTGATACGGCGCACGAAGATCACCATCTGGAACGATATCGCGGTTCGGCGGGCCTCTGTGGTTTGTGGATCGCGGAACTCGTGAGCGAGTGAACGCACGCGGTCGGATATGGAGATGTAACGCGAGTTGACGCCGCCCGCCAGAATCGCGGTCGCAGACACCATGACCACCGGGGTGACCGCGGTCGCGACAATCTGTAACGGTTCGACGGCCAAGGTTAAAACGTTCCCGGGTAAGCGCCGCCATCCATCAGCCAGTTCTGGCCCGTTATGAAGCCGGCTTGTACGCTGCAGAGGTAAGCGCAGGCTTCACCGAATTCATCGGGTTCGCCGAAGCGGCGAGCAGGGTTGGCGTTGCGACGCTCGTTCCACACTTCATCGAATGGGCGTTTGGCGGCGTCGGCTGCGGCCTTTACAGTGGCTCGGAGGCGGTCGGTCTCGAAGGGGCCGGGCAGAAGATTGTTGATGGTGACGTTGTGGGCGACGGTCTTGCGGGAAAGGCCCGCGATGAACCCGGTGAGGCCGCTACGCGCGCCGTTGGAGAGGCCGAGAATATCGATGGGAGCTTTGACAGCTCCGGAGGTGATGTTGACTATGCGGCCGAATCTGCGCTCGATCATGCCATCGACGGTGGCCTTTATGAGCTCGATGGGGGTGAGCATATTGGCGTCGAGCGCCGCGATCCAGATCTTTCGGTCCCATTGGCGGAAATCGCCAGGTGGTGGGCCGCCGGCATTGTTGATGAGGATGTCGGGAGCTGGGCAAGCGGCGAGAGCGGCAGCGCGCCCTTCGTCGGTTGTGATGTCGGCGGCGACGGCTATTACGGTTACGCCGGTAGCCTTGCGAATCTCATTGGCAGCCGCTTCGATGGTTTCGGCCGTGCGGGCCACGATCGTCACATTCACGCCCTCACGCGCCAGAGACAAGGCGCATGCCTTGCCGAGACCTTTACTGGCCGCGCAAACCAGGGCGTTTCTTCCTGCTATTTTCAAGTCCATAATGTAATGATGCGTTGTCTACTATTGCTTCTCCCGTTCTTAGCATACGGCGAAAACCTGACTGGGCTTTGGGACGCCACCGTAATCACGGATGGCGTGCATGTACCATTTCGGATGAAGTTGTCGCAAAAGGGAACCAATGCGCAGGGGACTCTGTACGACGGGAATATCGAGTACAAGTCCGATTCCGGCAAGTTCGAGGGCGGCAAGCTTCACCTGCATTGGAACATCACAAATGCGGATCTGGATGCGACGCTCGAGGGCTCAGAGCTGAAGGGCAAGTATGTGACCATCAGGTCGCACACGAAGCGGCTGGTTAAGGATGTGATCGCCAAACGTTCGGCGCTGGCGATGGAGAACGCGAAAGCGCTTTCGATCGCCGGGCGTTGGACGCTCAAATCCGACGACAACGATCCGAAGAAAGTGTGGGCTATCACGATTCAACAGCATGGCGCGGAGATCGCGGGCGCTATCGAACGGCTGGATGGGGATAGCGGGACGATGACCGGCACCATCCACGATCACAAGCTCGTGCTAAGCCATTTTTCGGGCATTCGGCCCACGGTGTTGACCGGGGACTTGATGCCGGATGGCAGCCTGAAGCTGGTCTTCAATGAAAAGCAAAGCATGACTGGATTGCGCGAGGATGCGGCCATCGCGAGCGGCGTGAAACCGATCGACCCGACGCAGTTCACGAAAGTGAAAAATCCCGATGAACCTTTCCCATTCGCTTTCCAGGATGTGGAAGGCAAGATGGTTTCGAATATCGATGAGCGGTTCAAGGGCAAAGTGGTTCTGGTGAACATCACCGGGAGCTGGTGCCCGAACTGTAATGACGATGCTCCGGTCTTGGATGCGCTTTACAAGAAATATAAAGCGGCGGGACTCGAAGTAGTCGGCTTAAGCTTTGAATCCGGGGACTTAGATTATGACCGCGACCGTGTGAAGGCGTTCATCGCCAGGAACCATGTCACTTATCCGATCCTGATTGCCGGCACCGTGGACAACATCGCAACACAGCTGCCATTCGTCGTGAATTTCGGGGGGTATCCGACCACCTTTTTCCTCGATCGCACGGGGAAGGTGGCGTTGATTCACGATGGTTTTTCGGGTCCGGGAACGGGCGTTGAATATGAGCGTTTGAAGGCGGAAATTGAAGCGGAAGTGAAGAAACTGCTGGGGACTAAATCGAAAAGCTGAGACGCTCGGTCCAGTTCGGGAAGGCTTCAGGCATGAGCTTCGGGGTCACGTAGAAGACATCGATGGCTTTGCGGCCTTGGGTATCGACCAGGACCACTTCGATGTTGCAGCCGCCCGCTGAAAGAGCCGAAGCCACGCTATACAGCAGGCCGGGACGGTCAGAGGCGATGATCTGGATCAGGGTTGCGGTTTCCGAGGCATCGTTATCGAAGGCGACCTTGGGTTCATAGCTCGTGAAGCGCGGCGTTGGCCGGCGCGAGAGAAGCTTGGCTACGTCCTCTTCGCCGAGCGCGGCGCGGCGGACGGTCTTCTTCATGACGTCTATTTCGGAAGGGTTCAGCTCCAGCGTGCGAAGTGGGTCGGCAAATGTAAAGGTATCGACAACGGTTCCGCTGGCGTTGGAGAATGCCTCGGCTTTCACAATGTTCATGCCGAAGCTGGAGATGGCGCCGGCGATCGAAGCGAAGAGCGCGGGACGGTCCGGAGCAACGGCGGTTAACTGGTAGATGGAACCCTTCTTCTGAAGGTCGATGATAGTACCGGTCTCCGCCATTCGGATGTGGGCGGCGATCTCGTCTCGGGAGTGGGTGCGCTGGTAGCGGACGGGGAGCCCTTCGAGAAAGACGCTGCCGGTATGCAAGCGATCCGATTGCAGCTCGCGCATCAGTTCGCGGTGGGTCGCGGAGTATAGCTGCCAAAGCAGGCTGGACCGCCACGGACTCATGGCGGATGGGTTGACTGCGCTGATATCCGCGTAGGTGAGCAACGTGAGGAGCTTGAGCTTTTCGACGGTCTCGGCACGGTCGGCCATGGCGCGGACGGTAATGGGGTCGGAGAGATCGCGCGAGTTCATCGTGGCCGACATTTCCAGATGCGCGCGGATAAGGAAGAGCACGATATCACGATCTTCCGCGGGCATGCCGATGCGGATCAGAGCGGGTTCGGCAAGACGGGCGCTGGATTCGGAGTGGCCTTCGAACTCGTCGCCTTTGCCCGAATCATGGAACAGGAGCGCCATGATGAGCAGGCTGAGGTCGGCGTGTTCGCGGGCTAGTTCGGCGAATGGACTGCCCTGTTGTTCTCGGAGGGTGAGGATATTGCCGATAGCTACCAGCGTGTGTTCATCGACCGTGTACTGATGATAGAAATCACGGATTACGAGGGATTCGATAGCGGCAAGCTCGGGGAAGATCGCTGTGAGCAGATTCGCGTCATGCATCTCGCGCAGCGCCAGGTCGGCGTGCGGGAGAGAGAGGCTGGCCTGAAGCTGCTTCCATGTGAACGGCGGCGCGGACGGTGCTTCGGCGTGGACCCGGCGGCCAGCATCGGGCGCAAGGCGCAGGCCGTGGCGAGCAACGAACTCGAACAGGCGCGGCAGATCGTGCTGCGGGGCGCGAAGGTAGACCAGGCCGCGAGAGACAGAGAAATCGGAGTTCGACAGGCGGTTCCAGCGCTCGCGGAAGCGGGCGAAAAGAGCGCTGTCCTGAGCCTCTTCGGCATCGAGAAGACGCTGGGCGGCGCGTTGAATTTTTCGTGCGTGGCGGAAGAATTCACCCATCAAGTCGCCCGGCGAAATGTTCTGATCGCTGGCGATCTGCTCTTGCGAATCGAAATCGAGGATGTTGTTGTCGCGGCCGGAGAACTCATGTAAGAGCCAGCGCAGCTCATTGAGATGGGCGGCGGAAGGTTGGAGGTCAGCGGCGGAATCAAGGTCGGCATTGAGGCGTGCGAACCAACGGATCATCTGATAGTCGCGCAGGCCGCCGGGGCCATCCTTGAGATTCGGTTCCAGGTGGAAGATCGTATTCTGGAAGCGCTGGTGCCGCTCGCGCGTGAGGCGAGTGAGTCGCCGAAGGACCTCTTCTTGGCGGCGGCGGAAGAACCCATCAAGGGAGCCGGTTAGCTGCTGATAGATCTCGCGGTCGCCGGTGAGGAAACGTTGGTCGAGCAGGCTGATGGTCAGCTCAACATTGTGCTCATCTACGAAGAGACATTGCGCGACGCTGTGGACGCTCTGGCTGACGCGCAATCCGGCGTCCCAGAGATCCTGAATGAAACCGGCCAAGGGACCGCGGAGGTCCTCATCGGAACGAGGGGTAAGGATGAGGAGGTCCACATCCGAATAGGGAAACATCTCACGGCGGCCATAACCACCACAAGCCAGCAACGCAACTCCGGGTATCTCCGGGAACCGGGAGATGACGAGCGCATCGACCGCAGCCGTGCGCCCTTCGAAGCTAAAGCGCGGATTCGCCGCGGTCACCATTTCGAATCCGGATGGCTTCGGCCACTTCGTAGACGAAGATCTTGCCGTCGCCGATTTTGCCGGTCCGGGCGGAGGCGGTCAGGGCGGTGATCACCTCCTCCACGCGAGCGTCGGCCACGACCAGTTCGAACTTCACTTTCGGCAGCAGATCGACGTTGTATTCCTGCCCGCGGTAAACCTCTTTGTGACCCTTTTGACGTCCGTGGCCGCGCACTTCGGTGATGGTCATGCCGTCGATGCCGATGGCTTTGAGGGCTTCCTTGACCTCTTCCATTTTGAATGGCTGGACGATGGCTTCAAGTTTTTTCATGGCTAGTTTTCCAGCAAGTATCCTTCTTCGCCGTGCTGCGAGAGGTCAAGTCCCTGCTGCTCCTCTTCCTTCGTCACACGTACGCCACCTACGATCATATCCGCGATCTTCAAAGCGATGAGAGAACCGACGATAGCGAGTCCCCAGGCGATGGCGATGCCGACCAACTGGTAGAGGATTTGAACGCCGTGCCCATCGATCAGGCCGAGCGGCAGTAGTTTCCCAGCCGGGTCCTTGAAAGAATCGTTCACGAGGTTGGTGGCGAAGATTCCAGTGAGGATCGCGCCGAGTGTGCCGCCCGCGCCGTGAACAC
>Ga0302326_10018655_pt1 | contig 14378 bp, 10 predicted proteins | sample Palsa_T0_3_FD_202264 | JGI IMG/M metagenome (GOLD analysis project Ga0302326, IMG submission 202264) | Peat permafrost microbial communities from Stordalen Mire near Abisko, Sweden - Palsa_T0_3 | ecosystem: Environmental > Terrestrial > Soil > Palsa > Peat permafrost | place: Sweden: Abisko... | reverse complement strand
GGGAGGGCTCAACGACAGCGTCGTCAGCCCTTTGTACCAGACACGCGTGCCGAAGACGCGCAATAGCTTCTTCACCGGGCCTACGCGGACCAGCACGTCGAGCTGCTTCACGCGTGGCAGATAGGGGCCCTGTGCATAGCCCGCGACGATCACATCGGTGCTTGGCTTGCGAATGCATACGTCCGACGGAACCTTCACGCTGCTCGTCTCGGGCTTGTCCTCGTCCCACAGCTCGTCGGCCATCTGGAGCTTGGCGCCGTCGATACGTTGCAAGCGATCCCGCCGGTCGACGTAGAAGAGCTGCTTCATCACGACGACGAGGACCATGTCACCGTCACGTCCCAGCTGCGGGATGAGGTCGACGGTCGCCGTCGTGGCTTTGCTGAGGGTCGGCAGGTGCATCACAGCCTCGCGTAGTTCGTGGCCCACGAGCCGTCGCCCGCTCGATCACCGCGGGCGCGGACGTACTCCTCCCAATCGCGGATTGCGCGTTCCTGAGGCAAGACGAAATCAGCCACGTCGAGCGGAATCCCTCCTCCGACCCGGGCGACGAGCTCCAGGTGCGCGAACACCCGCGTCCGCGTTCGCGACGAGGCGTTGGCGATCTGCCAGAGGTTGTCGCGAGGCGACCAGAGGTGTCCAAATCGATAGCGCTTTTTCGGTTGGGCGTTTCCGCGGAACCTCGCCCACCAGGACGCCCATGGTTTTGCATCGACGAGGAGCGGCGAAGCCTCCTCCGGAGGGGAGTCCTGGACGGTGAACGGCTCGGCGTCGGGTGGATACTCCGGCGCAGGATTGGCCGTCGTGAGGCCGGCGCCGGTCAGCATTTGCAAGGTCTCCGCGGCGATGACCTTCGTTTCCGGCGATCCGGCCTCCATGCGCCCCAGGACGTAGTCGACGCACTCGAGGTCGCCGTACCACCCCAACGCCTCGATGTGTACGTCGGAGCCGCTGGCCGCGCGATCCTCCTCGAGCACCTTGCGGTCGTCGAGGTCACCTCCAATGGCGACGAACACCGCGGCGTCCGCGAAGTCGCCCTTCGCATCGCCGGTGAGCTCGAGCGCGCGTCGAATCCCTTGTCGGGTCTTGCGAACAGTAGCGCTCACGATCGCGGCGCGCACGACCTCCGGCGCCTCGTGATCGAGGAGCGGGGCGATGACCCGATCGTTCACCTCGCCGAGCGCGCTGCCGAGCGCCTCGGCGCCGGCAAGGACGACGCGAGGGTCGGGATCGACCGTCGCGCGGGCCGCCTCCTCGGACACCAGAACCCGTCGTCGCGAGAGCGCCCGCACCGCGATCGCGCGTCGCCCCGCGTCGGGGTCGTCCAGCCACGGACGCAAGGCTTGCTCGATGCGAGGGTGTGGCGCGAGGGCAAACGCGTCCGCGATACGGGAGAGCATTTCTGGAACGTCGAGATCCGAAGCCTTCGCGACCCGGAGCGCCTGATCAAGCGCATCGTCGCCGGCGAGCGAGCCGAAGAGAAAGACCGTGGCCCACGCCATGTCCGGGTCGGGCACCGGCAAGTCTTCGAGGCCCTTGACCAGGCGTGGAAGCACCCACGCCCCACACGCCGCGATGGCGTCGACGCGGGCGAGCAGTCGGCGCTCGACGCGATCTGCGCTCAGCCATCCTTCATCGCTCTGGGGCACGCGCATCATCCCGAACGCCGCCAGATCCTCGAACGATGTGCGGGCTCGCTCGAGGACGACGTCGTGTTCTTCGAGCTGGACACCGAGGTACTCGCGCTCCAGCGCGGCTTCGTCGGGCGGCCCCAGGGGCGGCGGAGCGGCTTCCTCGGGCGGCTCTTCTTTCTCTGCCGCGTCCATGATGCCGATGGCGGCATGAGCTTGCGCAAGCAGTGCCTCCATCTGCTCGTCGGTGGCGAGCGCAGGTGCGGGAGCGGGCGGACCCGACGGATCCTCGCGGGGCTCGGCCTCGGCAAGGGGGGGCAGAGGGATCGAGGGATAAAGGATGGACCGCTCCAGATCGAGAAGCCGCGGTTCGCGTACCGTGGCGAGGAGCAGGGGGACGGTTCTCTCGGGCCTGGGCAGGTCCGGTGCCGGATCCGGTGGGAAGGGGTTCCGCCCCAGCATGCCGATCGCCCGCGCGATGACGGACATCTCTGCCGCCGTCCCGCGATCGGTCGTGACGACATCCTGGAGCGCCGCCAGGGCCCCGCGCGCGCGCCCCAGCGCGCTGGCGGCTTCGGCGTCGAACATGGCCGGGTCGGCGGTCGATGCAAGCGCACGATAGGTGTGGAGCAACGCCCCCGCGATCTCCCTTTCGGCGTCGCGCAGCTTCACCTCTGGGTCGGCGATGGACCGCAGGCCGAGCAGGGCTTCGTCGAGCAGGGCGCGAACGGTCGCCATCTCGGCGCGCTGCTCGGGGACCGCGGGTTTGGCGACGGGTTGGCTCATCGAGAGTCCTGGCTGGGCAATCGGCGGCTAGAGCCAGCCGTCGGGTTCGATGAAGCGCCGCTGCCAGGCCCTCGTGTCCTTCTCGCGCCAGAACTCGCCCCAGAGCTCGGGTGGCTCCTCCACGAAGTGGGGCGCCAGCCGTCGGGCCACCTCCGAGTACGCGGTTGGGTACTCGAGCTGGTTGCGGTCACCGAGCGTCGGCAGGGCACCTGCCCGCAGGAGAACGCCGTTCCCGATGGGTTGCACCGCGACGTCGTGGGTCCACTTGTGCTGGGCCAGAAGCCCGAGGTCGATGCTCGCCGCGCCGGCGAGCGGTTTGCCGATCATCGTCAGCCAGTTCACTCCCGGAAGGGCGTCGACCGCCAGCCACGACATCTCCTCTGCATCCTCGAGATCGAGCCCGAGGTAGCGCCGAGCCCAGCGGTGCTGCGTCCAGAAGGCGGAGTTCTTCTTGTAACGGTTCCACCGGCCCACGTACCCACCGATCCCGGACGACCATGGGCCCAGCGCGGACATCTCTACCGCACACCGGAGGAGGACCTGCGGATCGAGCATCTGCGGAAGGGTCACCTCGAGAATCGACGCGCGTGGCCCGCCGCGCGTCGGATCGAACTCCCGATAAGCGAACGCGGTCGATGGCACGTCCGTGTCGTCGACGATCTCGAACGAGAAGAGGTGGCGAGGGCGCTGGATCTGCCAGTACGACAGGTGGCTTGCGACCTGCTGGGCCCCGACGGTGCCGGCCCGCTGCCACTCCGTGAGGACGGACGTCGTGTACCAGCGCAGGTTCTGGGCGGGCGCATGCTGGAGGAAGACGTCGAGGGCGCGGGCCGCGGCCTGTTGTGCCCACTCGACCGGCTCCACGAGGTACAGCGTGAGGCCGAGCGTCACCTCCGCAATGGGGGTGTACGGCTCGTCGGCGAGCTCGGTACCTCGGATGTACGTGTGGGCCATGATTTGCTCGGTTGGAGCGCTGCGCGTATCAATCCTCGTCGTCCTCTTTTTCCTCGGCGGGGTCCGGCTCGTGTCCCCATAGCGGAGTCTTTGAATCGCGAACTTGCCCCATGACGCCCTTGGCCTTCGTCGCGAAGGCCTTGCCGTCCGTCGTCTCGGCGATCTCGTCGTAGGTCGAGATGAGCAGGGTCTTGCGCGAATCGAGCGCGTTGACGTGAAGATCCGGGTTGACCACCACGAGCTTGTTGCCGTCGCGCTTGAGCAGCCCTTGTTTCTGCCCACCGACCCAGACCTCGCCGCCGAACTTGGCGACTCCCTGCAGCACCCCGGGACCGTCCGCCACCTTTCCCCAGCCGCTCGTCGACCCCTCCCATAGCGCCTGCCCGTGGCCGACCGCGTACATCTCGTCGGGGCTCGCCACGTGTACGCTGATGAAGAAGTCCTGGGTCGGAACGACCGCACGCGTCCAGGCCTTCCCGTCCCACCGTGCGATGAGGCCGTTGGCTCCGACGGCGTAAACGACCTCCGGCGAGACGCCGTGCATCCCGGCGACCTCCTCGGGGGGGGCCGGTATCTCAGCCCAGGTCTTGCCGTTCCAGAAGAGCATCGATGGCTTGAGGCCAACCTTGCACCACACGAATACGCACTGGTCGTTCAATCCCCAGACGCCTTGCATGATCGTGTTCTTGAAGTCGACGCGCTCCCAGGTCTCGGGGGCCCCCATCGAGTCGAGATTGCGGCAGATGTGGAGTCGACCGAGGAGCTCGGTCACGTAGACGATACCTTGCGCCGAGCGCCACATCCCCGTGAACCAGCCAGGCACTCCATAGCCCAGCTGGAGTCCGAGCCTACCCGGCGGCGGTTGCGTGCTGCGTAAGGCCCACGACTCTCCACGGTCAGCACGAAATCCGTGGGCGGTGAGGTAGTGCTGCCCGAGAAAGCAGCAGTCGTGAATGCCAAAACCACTGACATTGTAATAGACGTTGGAAAATTGGAGCATGCGTAGATCCCTTGATCTCGGATGTTACATCGGGGGGTTGCCGCTGGGCGCGCCAGGCGTCGTTCCGGGCGGGTAGGGCGTCATCGGGGGCGGCGTCTGATTGTTATCATAGTACCAGGACAGGTAGTCAGCCTGAGCCCCCGCGCAGCCTCCTTTGAGGGCCCGGTTTTGCGCCAGCAGACCCTTGCGTGCGGGGTCGTCGGCGTCCATTCCGTCGAGTTGCTTCTGGTTCGCCTTGACCTGGGCGGCGTTGGCGGCCTGCGTGGCGGCATCCGGCGGGTTCGGAGGCCCCGCCTTGCCCTCCTGCGATCCGGCCGGCGTCGAGCGATTCTTGTCCGTGAAATCCTTGCGGGCCTTCTCCGACTGCTTTTTCCAGTACTCCTCCATGCACTCCATGGCCTTCTTCTGGTCGGCGGAGAGGCCGCTGCCGCCGCCGGGCCCTTTCGTCGGGTCGGCGTTCGACCCGCCCGCGCCCGCGCCGTCCCCGGCGCCCCCGCCAGCGGTCGAAGCCCCGGCGCCCTGACCACCCGCCTGCGAGTCGGCGCTGTTCTGCCGGATGCCGGCGAGACGTTGTGCCTCCGCATCGGACCCGGGTTTGCCGTCCACCGCGCCAGAGCCCTGGACCGCCGTCTGTGACGTCGCGTTGATGCAGTTGCTGACCCCCTGAGGGGTCATGCTGCCGTCGGGGTTCGTGGCGCCGGGTATCGTTGACTGATTGGCCGCCACGCCCGCTTCCTGCTGCGTGATCTGATAGTGCGCGCTCCCCGGCGTCGTGGATTCGCCCTGATGAACGGTGCAGGCCGCCTGATTCGCGTCGTAGCCGGCGCAGCCCGGCTGATTGGAGCAGGGGTCTCCTCGGCCCCCGGGCGCCTGGAACATCGAGTTCGTCGCCATGTGGCCCGATTGGCCGTTCGCCAGGAACTGCTGCTGCGCCTCCGGCAGCGCGTCGACCTGCTTGTCGACGCCGCTCTTCGGAGTCCAGTTCGCATCCCCGACCGCCTTGCGCGCGGCGCCCTGCACCTTCAGCACCTTGCTGTACGACCCGAACGCGATGGGCGGAAAGCCACACGACGCGAGCGCCTTCTTGCAGGCGTCGTCGAACATCGCGCTTCCGCCCGCGTCCAGCATGACGCACGGCGTTTGGGCCGGAGGGTTGGGCATCGGTTCTTCTCGGCGGCCTCAGTTGGTGTTGGCGAAGCCCATGCTGCCGGTGATGCCGATCTGTGAGCCTTCGAAGAAGACCGTCGGCGCTCCTACCTTGATGAAGGCCTTCCCGTCCGTCTTCATCGTGATGATGTCTTTCTGCGTGCCGGCCTCGTTTCCGCTGACGCTCTTCACGCAGCCGTCGGTGTTCATGCACTTTTTGTCCTCGATCTTCACCTTGCTCGTGCCTGGGTCCAGGCTGCTCGAGCTTCCCATGAGCGGGTAGGGCATGGGGATCGGGCTCGGGGCGCACGGCGTGATGCACATGTTGGGCGCCAGCGGCGTGACCTGGTGACCCGAAGCCTCGCAGATGACGTTCATGAAACAGGCAGTGACGCTCATGGTGGTCTCCCTAGTTGAGCTTGATGGCAACCCCGAGCAGGCGCAGGACGCCGCGGGCTCGGGTCACGATCTGCTGGCCGTACGTTTCCAGTTGCTCGCCGCGCAGGCGGATGAAGGCGCGGGGGATCTTGATGGTGATCTCGTCGTCCGCGGTGACGCGAAATGACCGCACCTTGGCGTCGAGGTTCCCGGCGCGGTCAAGCGTCAGAGGTCGGGACGTGACCAGCAGGCCCACGATCGCGACCGTCTCGTCCGAGGCGTCGAGCACGACGCGCGCCCCGGACTGCGCCGCTGCCTCTATCAGCGCCGGGTCGACCTGAGGATCGAGGGAGACGACCCGATCGCGGCTACCGATCCGCACTCGCCAGTCGTTGCCCTCCCGTCCCACGACGGTGGCGAGCTGGAGCGGCGCCTGCGTGTACACGACCCGCGGGCTGGGGCGAGCGCGCTTTCGCGTCGAGATGGGACCGTTCGGGAGTTTCTGGGCAGTCTTCATGAGTCCTCAGATGGTGCCGATGTTCGGCGTCTTGACCTCGATGGTCGGTGCCTTGAGGGTGATCTGCGTGCCTTTGATCATGACCCCGCCGGAGTCCACGACGATGGAGGCCTGCCCGCACTTGAAGGACACGGCCGACGATCCTTCGAGATTGAGCTTGCTGACCGTCACGTTGGCGGCTCCGGTGGCGGTCATCCCGTGACCTTTGCTGATGCTCTGACGCATGGTCGCGGCCACGTTGATGCCTACCGCCGCGCTGGCGGTGACCGACACCCCGCCCGAAACGTTGACGATGTAGACGCCCACGGTCTCGAGCTTGGAACCGCCGGTCGACTCCGACTTGTTGCCCTTGATGAGCTCGAGGCGCGCCGCGCCGATGGTCTCGTTGGATGCTCCTCCGACCGTGAAGGACACGCCGTACGCCGAGATGATCGCTGCGGCGGCGCCGATCGACTCGGTCACGTCGCCGCCGATGGTCGTCGACCAGACGCCGGAGCCGCCGCCTCCGCCCCCGCCCCCACCTCCGCCCCCGCCGCCTCCGGCGCCCTGGCCGCCCGCCGAGCTCTTGGCCGCGGCGCCCGCTGGCTGAACGCCCGCGCTGGAAAGGGCGCCGCTGAGCACGGACGCGACCGCGCCGGACGCCATGGCTCCCGCGTCGGGCATGCCCCCGGCTGCGGCAGGACCACCGCCTCCGGGCGGACCTCCTCGGTCTCCGCCGGGGGTCGACGCACCGGCTGCCGCTGCACCGCCTCCCGCTGCACCCGGCGCTCCTCCGACGCCGGCGCCCGGAGGGCCCTGACCTCCGCCGCCCGGGTTCGCGCTCGCCGTACCTCCACCTCCCAGCACCGACCCCGCCGCGCCGAGAAAGCGGCTCGCCGAGCCTACCTGCGCCTGCGCCGCCGCGAGTGCCGGGGCGATCGGGCCGAGCGCGGCCGCCTGCGCCCGGGAAGCCGCCGCGGCGGCGGCACCCTGCGCGGCGCTGATGGCGGCGGCGGCGATGATCTGGAGCACGGCAGCGGCGGGATTGCCCACCTGCATCATCTCGGCGCCGCCGACGGTGATGGTCTGGCTCCCGGTGATCTCTTCGGCCGACTGACCGCTCACCTTCGTGGTGCGCGAAGCACCTATCGATTGCGTGTGCGAGCCCACGACCAGGTGGTTCTGCTTTCCCTTGACCGCAATGGTGTCGTTGGCGCCGACCTGCTGCGTGCGCGACCCGCTGATGGTCCTTCCCGCGTTGCTGGTCGTCTTGGCGGTCTTGTTGTTCGCCGCCTTGATGGTGATGTCTGCCTGACCGTTGATCGCCACCATCTGGCTGCCGGCGGCATCGTTGAACTTGACCTCGTTCGTGCCTGCACCGCCGGGGGACGAGTTCGACTTGTGTCCCGAAATGGTCTTGTCGTCCGGGAGCGTGTACGGCGGCGGCTGCATCGGATTGTAGACCTTTCCGAAGCAGACCGGCCGGTCCGGATCGCCGTCGATGAACTCGATCAAGACCTCCCACCCGATGCGCGGAATCATGATCGAGCCGGTCGTGTGGCCCTGGGTGACACGGATCCAGCAGGTCGTATTTTCGTCTTTCTTGCCCTCGAGGTCCCAGTGGAACTGCACTTTCACTCGCCCGAGATCGTCGCAGTAGATCTCCTTGCCCGCCGGACCGGTGACGCGCGCCGTCTGGGGTCCGATCACGCGAGGGCGAGGGGTGATTCGCGCCGGCCGGAACGGCGAGGCCTTGGGTACGACGCTCAGATCGACGGTGATCGTCTTGCGACGCTTGCCGGACTCCTCTCCTCCACGCTCGAGTCGCATCGAGGTCGACGTGACGAAGAACTGGCCGCTCGTGGTCGGATGACCGAGGAGCTGAAACAGACGGCCCGGTTGGGCGGAGATGGCGTTGGTATGCGTGGACGCCGTCGTCCGCTGATTCCTCAGCGCCTGGAGGCGAGACTGGGCCAACCGCTTGCCGACCGGTGGCTGGTCGTACCGTCCGGGGTGCTCGTACCACTCGATGGAAATGGTCTCCTTCTGCTCGTTGGAGCAGAGCAGGTTCATCTTCGGATTCTGGAGGTTGTAGTCGTTGAAGGTCCCCTTCGAGACGCTGACCCGGGCCGCGTCGTACCACTCCCAGGCCTGGACGCTCTCGGCTTGGAGCTGGCTCGCGTCGACGTAGTTGAGCGTGGCCGGCGAAAGGGGAGGCGCACTCGTGCTGTCGTCCCCGAAGGTCATCACGTGCCCGCTGGGGTCGTGATGGAAGGCGAAGAAGATTCCTTCCTCCTCCAGAAGTCGGCAGACGAAGTCCCACTCCGACTCGTCGTATTGTACGACGTACTCGCGGGTCGGATACGTCCCGGAAACCCCGCTCCAGTCGAACAGCGCCGGGGCGAGGCCCGCGTCCGTGAACACCTTCTTGACGATGTCCGGCACGGTCATCTGCTGAAAGATTCGAAACCCTCGCCGGTAAGCGACGAGGTATGGCTGGGGAACGAGGCGAATGCCGTAGGTCGTGAAGCCGTCGTCGAGCGTCGTGACGGATGCAGACTCGACGATGCCCCAGATGTCCCTCGTATCGCCGAAGTCGTTGCCGAGCGCGATGTGCGCGAGGGTCCCTCGCGAACCATCGAGATCGAAGGCTTCGGCGGTGAAGTCCACGTCGAACCAGAACGGGCGCGAGACCTCCTCGCGGCCGTGGAGCGCCTGAACCGCCAGCGCGCCGGCCACGCCGGCGACCTGCATCGTCGATGCGATGTCCGCCATGGTTTCGCTCAGCCTCCGCTGTCGTGTTTGCCCTGCTTGAGTTTCTCGACCCCCTCCAGCTTGATGCTGCCGGCGGCCTTGATCTTCACGTCGCCGCTGCTCGATAGCGTGACCGTCGTGCCGCCCGCGATGAGCACGAGCTTGTTCTCCGCCACGAAGGAGATGTTCGTGGCCTTGATGCTCCAGCCGCCACCAGCGGCGACCGACACGGCTCCCTTCGCGCTGTCCGTGCGGCCACCCCCGCATGAGACCTTGTAACCTCCGACGTTTGCCGTGAACGCAGCTCCTGCGCTCACCGACATCGCCGTGGCCTTCACGAGCTTCAGGGCTCCGACGGTTTCCTTTCGCGCGCCGGCGCAAACACTGGATCGGTCCGTTCCGGCCGCCTCCGCCCAGACCGCTCCGACCTTGGTCGTGGATACCCCCTTGATGGCTCGCTGATAGCCGGCGAGTCCGGTGATGCACTGGAGCGAGCCTACCGTCCGGCTGAGGCTCCCCGAGATGCTCTCGTCGAGATCACCCCCGCACTTGACGTGGCGGGTAGCGCCGATGGTGATTGACTCGGCCCCTCCGACGCCGTCCGAGTAGTCACCGGCGACGTTGATGTCCTGGGCGGCGCCCACGCTCAAAGTTCGGCTTCCCTTGACCGTCATGCCGTGATCGGAGCCGACGCTGAGCGAATTGTTGGAGCCCACCTTGAACGTCTCGTTGGCCTTGATGTTCACCGCGGAATCGTTGTCCACCGAGACCGAGTAGTCCTTCGAAGCGTTGAGGAAGATCTCCTCCGAACCCGCGGAGTCCTCGAAGCGAAGCTCGTTCGCTCCCGCTCCACCGCCCGTCGTCGCGGTCTGTATCGACGAGCGCGTCGCGCCGGCCGGCAGCGCATATGGTGGCTTGTGGAGCCCGTTGTAGAGGTGTCCGGTCACGAACGGTCGGTCGATGTCACCGAGCGTGAAATCGACGGTGGCCTCGAAGTCCATGCGAGGCAAGATCATCGAGCCGCCCAGGGCGAGCTGCCCCACGCGCAGCCACGTGGAGCTTTTGTCGTCCATGATGCCGGATCGGTCCCATGGAAAGCGCACCTTGACCCGACCGTAGTTGTCCGCGTGAATCTCCCCTCCCGGGGGCACCGTCGCGAAGGCCCACTGGATCCCGCCGATGACACGGCCTTCGGGACGGTGACGAATTCGTTCTCGTAGAAGACGTCTTCCGCCTCGTACATCGAACCACGGTGGACGACGCTGAGCACCAGGTGATCCATGTTCATCGTCGAGCGCGGATGCCCGGTGAGGGTGAACGTGCTGCCCGGCTCGAGGCGAAGGCAACTGCTGCGTCCCCGCATCGTGCGCGTCCCGAGCTGAAATCGCTCGAGCATGCACTGGGTCTTGCGCGCGCCGGCCTTGGCGTCGATCTTGTCCGACGTCGTGCCGTCCGCGACGAGCCAGTTGCCGGGATGCTGATAGACCTCGCGGCCGGTGCTCTTGGGCGCGGCCTTCTTTGCGTCCAGATCGCCGCGGCTCGGGTGCTGGAAGTCGTATTCCCGGGTCATGACCGCGTCCGCGGCGGCGGCCGCGCGGTCGCTCAATTCCTGGATCCACCCGTGGGCGCTCGTCTTGCTCTTGTCGAGCTGAAACGGCAGGACCGGGTCACCCGAGATTGGCTGCGGCTTCGACGGGTCGTCGTAGAAGATGACCTGATCCTGAGTGGCGTCGTTGTGGACGGCGAACCAGATCCCTTCCTCGAACAGGAGACGCGAGACGAAGTCGTAGTCCGACTCGTTCTGCTGCACGACGTATGAGTGCGGCTCGTAGACGACGGTCGTGCTCCACTGGGTCTTGTCGCCCGGGAGCGGACCGGCAGCCGTCACCGCGGTGACGACGTCCCTGATGCTCTTGTTCTGGAAGATGAGCGAGTTCATCCCGACGCGGAGGAGCTCGATGTGCGCGCCGATCTCGATGCGCAGGTTCGTGGTGCTCCTCTCCCCCGCGATGGCGGATACCGAGAGCACGACCCCGTTGAAGTACCGTGGGTCGTCACCAATGTAGAGGACCTTCAGCGCGGCCTCTTTGTAGACCACGTTCTGGGGGTCGATCGCCACGCCGGCCCCCACCTCGAGCCATGCGCGGCATCCGTCGGACACCGATTCGCGCACTTCGAACTCGAACACACGCCAGGTCGCCGTGTCGATGCCGGCGACCGAGATTCCGAAGCTCCAGGGCTGAGAGGCCACTAGCGAGTCCTCACGGTTTGTAGTTGACCTTGCCGTCGAGCTTGATGCTCGCAGTGCCGGCGATTCCCATCGTCCCCGCGTCGACCGTGATGTTGGCACCCTTCAGCGTGTACGGCGTGCCGCCACCCTTGATGTTGATGCCGCCAGGGGCGGTGATGAGGATGGCCTTGGCCGCGCAGGTGAAGTCGCCCCCGCACGTCTCCGCGATCGACCCGCCCACCTGGATGCCCACCGCACCTTTCGCGGAGTACCCGATGTCCGCCCCGGTCTTTTCGGTCATGAACCCCGCGATGAGAGTCTTCGAGCCGGCGATCTGCTCGGCCTTCGCCTTGCCGCAGATCTCGAGCTTCGCGGCGCCCACGAGCTCGTTCTTTGCCCCCCCGACGGCCTCCACGATCGCGGTCGCGCTCACGATTCCCTGGGCGGCTCCGACCGTGCGCGAGCAAGCGCCGTTGAAGGTCTCGCCGACGCTGTTGGCGAGCACGTTCATCAGGCCCGAGATGCTCTCCGTGCGGCTTCCGTTGCACCGCACGGACGCGCCGCCGGTGACGCCGAGATCATCGTTCGCGCCGATGCTGATGGTCTTGGCGCCATTCGTGGTGTTCGTGCAGTCACCGGTGACGCTCACGCTCTGCTTCGCGCCGATCGTCACGGTCTCGCTGCCGACCACGGAGGCGGTCATCGTCACACCCACCTCTTCCAGAGCATCGACCGCGATGTCCTCGAGCAGGTTGGCCCCCGCGGTCATCGTGTAGTCCTTGGACGAATGCACGGCGAACTGCATCCCCCCGTCGCCATCCTGAAGTCGCACCTCGTTGGTCGATCCGCCGCCGGGGCTCGTCGAAGACTGCAGGGAGCTCTGGGTTTTGTTGGCGGGAAGCGGGTAGGGCGGCATCGTCTCCGCGTTGTAGACTTTCTGCAGCACGATCGGCCGGTCGGGGTCACCGTTGAGGAACCCCACGCTGACCTCCCACCCGCGCCGCGGCAAGATCATGCTGCCGCTCGTGTTCTGTTGCTGCACGCGCAACCAGCATGACGCGGTCTCGTCGACGGGATCCTCGCGATCGAAATAGAAGTACACCTTGATCCGCCCCGAGGAGTCGACGTGTATCTCCTCCGGCCCCGTGACCACGGCGCTCTCCTTCCCGAAGACGCGCGGTCGAGGCGTGATGCGCGGTGGTTTGAACGTCACCGAGCTCGGGATGGCCCGGAACGTGGTCTCGTAGGTGTCCTCGGCCCTCTTCCGGCCCGTCGACCTCGCGCTGTCGTCCATCGACTCCCGGTCGTACCGGTGCTCGACATTGAGCAGGAGGTACGCGCCCGAAACGTAGTCGGGTGTCGCGTCGTCGACGGTGAACGTCCGGCCGGGCAGAAGTCGAGAGGAGAAAGCCCGACCGTCGAGGACGAATTTCTCCGCGCGAGCCGCGAAGAGTCGCGTCTGCGCGACCGCCCCACCGACCGAGGTCGAGTCGAATCCACCCGGGTAGTCGTAGGCGACGGCTCCGGTGGTGGCGTCGCCGTTCGCCAGCCCGTCGAGTGGGTCGCGCGGTTGCTGCCAGTTCCAGTCGCGCGCGTGGATGACCTCGTGCCCCAGCTTCGTCGTGAAGCGCAGATCGCCCACGCGCTCGTTGGCGAGATGTCTGCCCGGAGTCGTGTGGTAGGCGGAAATGAAGGGCGTCCCGTCGATGGGCTGGTAGGCCGTCTTGTCCTCGCCAAAGTGCATCACGTGGGCGGTCGGCGAGTGCTCGAACCAGAAGAAGATGCCCTCTTCCTCGAGCAGGCGCATCACGAACGCCAGCTCGCTCTCCTTGTACTGCATGCAGAACTCGCGCGGGACGTACGTCTTCTGCACGCTGCTCCAGTCGAAGGCGGCTCCGGGTAACCCTGAATCCGTGCAGACCTTCTTGACGATCTGCGTGACATCCATGTTCTGAAAGATTCGAGTCCGTACTCGGTAGGCCAGGCCGTGGAGCAGCGGCCGCAGGCGCAGCCGGTAGCGGAACCCCACCCGGAGATCCTGGACGTACTCCGCTTCTTCGACCACGCCGTGGAAGACTCGTCCTGGCCCGTCGTCGTCCTCGAGTGTCACGTTTGCCGTGGACCAGAGGAGCTTGGCGAGGTCCAGGTCCGCGTCGTCGCTCTCGAACTGGACGTCGATGTCGAAGGGCGTCGACATCGCTTCGCGCACCCGAAACGCCGTGAGCAGGACGTTCGGCAGGTCCGAATGATTGAGCGAAGCGTTGCGGGACAAAGGACCCCCGAGAGCACGACAACGGCTGGGAGCCACGACCCTATCGCGAGCGCGGGCTCCCGTGCGCCTTGAAACTCCGACCAAGCCAAATTGGGACGGCGTTCCAGTGTCACTGGATGGTCCAAAACCCTTCCCTTGCGGGACACGCGGCTTGCACGCGCCACCCCTCAACCGCCGCCTGTTCACCCATCGTGCACCTCTTCGCCGGTCACTAGCGTGAAGATGACCGCGCCAACGGCCCACAAGTCAGTGCGAGCGTCGATCTGACGCAGGCGCCCGTTCGCCTGTTCCGGCGCCATGAACCCGGGCGTCCCGAGGACCTGTCCCGACTGCGTCGCCCCGGTCCCGTCGAGCAGCCGCGCAATGCCGAGGTCGAGCACCTTCATCTCTTCCTGTGTGGTCGCGAAGATGTTCTCCGGCTTAACGTCCCGGTGGACGACACCCTGCTCGTGCGCCGCCGCAAGCACGTCGAGCACGCGATCTGCACAAGCGAGCACCTGCGCCACCGGCAGCCGTCGCCCGCTCCTCTCCCAGCGTGCCTCCATCGTCTCCCCGTGGAGCAGCTCCATCACGAGAAACACGGTCTGCGTCTCGTCGTCGTCATCGTCGTCGAGGATGCGGACGACCCCCGGGTGCGCGATTCGATTCGCGACGTACCCCTCGCGGAGGAACCGCTCGGGGGATGCCCCGGACCCTGTTGAACTCGTGAAGTAGCGACGGCTCCTCGGCCG
>Ga0302326_10018651_pt1 | contig 14381 bp, 13 predicted proteins | sample Palsa_T0_3_FD_202264 | JGI IMG/M metagenome (GOLD analysis project Ga0302326, IMG submission 202264) | Peat permafrost microbial communities from Stordalen Mire near Abisko, Sweden - Palsa_T0_3 | ecosystem: Environmental > Terrestrial > Soil > Palsa > Peat permafrost | place: Sweden: Abisko... | reverse complement strand
GCCATAGCCAGCCGGCGTTGCCACAGACGAACCCGGCGATGGCGCCGAGGGAGCGGGCCCACCGCCAACGCCGCCGGGCGTTGCGAGCGAAGGATTCGGGGGTCCTGATGGCGAGGGCGCAGGAGCAGTCGGCGCAGGCGCGGTGGGCGGGCTAAAACCTGGTGTAGTCGTCGAGAAGCCAGCCGAATGCACGCCCGAACCAGCCGATGCCGCAGGGCTCACTCCCGTTGCTGTACCACCTAACCCGCCAGCTTTTCCGCCAACCGCTGCGCCAGACAAGCCTGCCGATGCCGGGCTTATACCCACCGGCGCCGCCGAACCCACGCCCGAGCCACTCGCTAATGCACCTGAAGTCGCCGGATTAGCCGCCGGCACGGCGCCAATGGAGCCCCCGGCGGCCCCAGCGGTCGCGCCACCGGACAGACCAGACAACGCCGGGCTTACGGCCGACGCCACCCCGGCACCAGAACCGTCTGCCGGCCCACCCTGACCACCTAGCATCCCTTGAACCATCGACTCAAGCCCTTTTGTGTCGCGCGAACGGAAAAGCTGACTTACGTCAATGCCGTTCGAGTGAGCGAATTGGTGAAAAGACTGATCGGCGCCCTCTTGGTCAAGGATGCGCTGCGCCGCATCACCAATGTCACTGCCGCAATTCGCAGCGGCCAGGTTCGCTTCCTGCTGGCCTCGGCCGATCGCTTCAAGAATGTGGGGCACCTTTATCGCGGCTGGTTCCTTGGACTCCAAGATCTTGTTGATCTCCTGACTATATCGATCCGCGATATCGGATAGCTTCTCTCTGAGATTGTGAACGCTTGCTAGGGCAGACGTGTAAGAGTCTTTTTTCACTCCATTTTTTTTGGCGACCTCGCGAGCTAGCTGCTCGCCGTCGCCGAAAAGTTGAACGATAGCGTCGGCTGTCTTTCCATCTTGCACCGAGAGTGGGCCAGTTTTCGCAGCGTTTAGCAGGTCTGCAATGTTGTGGTGTGTATTTGCGATTTGCCCGCGGTTTTCTATCCAGGCGTGTAGACCGGAAATCGTCGTTTCGCTAGGCCATTGGTGACCGACAATTAGTTGCGACCACCCGCCTGTTTGCATCACTTGCACAACCCCTGAATCTTAAAGCCAGCATCGTTCGCGGCATCGTGAGAAGGATCGTCAGGATCACCCACAAGCCCACCGAGAGTAACGACCTGATACAAACGCGCGAGTTTGTTTGCCGCGGCCGCAAGATCGGCAGGCGTGGCCGGTTCTTCCGCGAGAGTTGTTAAAAGATATGCGCTCCCAACGACGAATACTTGTCGCTGAGTCGTAGCAACAATCAACTGAGTGTTCGGATCATCGCCGCCGTTTCGAGCCGCGTTAATGTTTGTCGCGTTTTGCACTTTTGCATAGGCAGCGCACACCTTTGACTTCGCATCGGCGACCTGCTCGTCACTGTACGAGGGTGCAGGGGGCGGGGTCGCTGAAGCGCCCTGCGGGATCGGCCGCAACCACGCGGCGACCGCCGCACCAACGGCGACCAGGGTGATCAAGAACATGACGAATATCGGCCACCGTGCGGGCCTGTTCACGGCAATCGGTCCAGGAGGCCCCCACGGACCCGTCGGGGGAAACCCAGGCGGGAATCCCGCAGGTCCCGGCGCGGATGGATGCCCGGTGGGAGGCGTTTCCGACATTCAGCGATGGTATCGCTGAATGTCGTTTCGGGTATTCAGCTTCGGGCGCACGGCCAACGCGGACGGCGCCCCGACGTCACGACGAAGTGAATAGCGGCATCGTTATTCGGCGATATCATTGCCAAATGCGCCGTCTAGCAGGACGGGCGTCGGGTAGCGCGGCAAAACCGCGGCCCCACTCCACTAGAGCAGGAGATCGCGATGGCTGGCGGTGACGAGTTACGCATCTACGTTGAGGAACTTGCGCAGGCCCTGCAGCACAACATGCCGCCGCCGCCCATCCCCGCCGACATGCCCGCTGGAGCAGTTTCAGAAATCGACATGCTGCTCGCAGGCCTCGGAATGGCGGGTAACTCCGGCGATCCAACCGATTTGGCGCAGGGCCAGGCCGGCTTCGCCCAGCGCGGTGAGAAGACCAGCGAGGCTATGGCGAAATTCCCTGCCAGCCAAGAGGATTCGAGCAAAATGCTCGAGCAGATGATGGGCACCGTCCAGCAGATGCCCCAACAGGCCATACAAGCGTTCACCGGGCTGTTCCAAGGGGTGTCTCAGCCCCTCAACCAAGTCCTGCAGCAGGGCATGCAGATGGGCACGCAGCTGGCCAGCACCATGGGCAAAGCCGGGGCCGGGGCCGGGGCATCTCTACCCGCGAGCGCCCTCGGCGACGCGCTGGGCGCGGGCGAATCGGCGCTTGGCGCCGGTGGGGGTGCCGGCGCGGGGTTGGCGGGCGCGACAACCCCGGCTGGAAATCTGGGGCCGCCGCCGACCCCGTCCGCCGGCACCTATCCAGCTTCGTCGCCGACGCCGCAGGCGCCGGTACCTACCGCGCCGGATGCAGCCGGAGCCCGCGGCCCGATGGGTGGTGGTATGCCAATGATGCCGCCTGGGGCTGCCGGTGCGGGAGGCAGCGGGAGCGACAGCAAGGCCGAGACCAAGCGCGTCGTCCCGCCGTCGGTGAAGAACGGCGCTCCCGTGCAGGGACGCATCACCGCACCACCGACTGCGCCGGAAGTGGTGAAACGCGTCGCCGGCAAACCGATAGCCAGCAGGCGGATCTTGCCCCCCGACAGCAAGCCCGAGGACGACGCGGACGAGACCGACCGCCGCTAATAGGTAAGGGCGCAAGATCCTTCGGGCAGTTCCTCGCAGGGGTAATTGCTTTCTCGCTGACCTATCCGCGCGGATGAATTGTCTCGCGCGCGGTTGGTCGTTACATTCTCGCTGTGGCAGATCGCGAGACGTTGCGAGTCCAACCCGAGGTTATGCAGGCGGTTTCGCAGGCTTTATCGGGTGCGGCGAAGGATCTCCACACCAGGCTGGTCGAGCTTGATGGTCAGGTCCGCGAAATGCTGGCCGGCTGGCAGGGCGGAGCAGGTGGTGCATATGGCGAAGCCTGGGATCTGTGGCATAAGGGTGCCGGCGAAGTGCAGCTAGGGCTCGCGATATTAGCGAAAACAGTGGAGAACTCCGGCGTTCAATTCCAAGCGCAAGATTCGGCGTCCGAGCAGACGATGGACGGTGTATACCGTGGCTGATGCTTTCAGTGTGGATCCAGATGCATTGGCAAATGCGCTTCAGCGGATGACGGAGTTCGTGCAGCACACCGAGAGTGTGGTCGCTGAAATCGACTCGCTAGTGACGCATCTGCACCACACCTGGTCGGGGCAGGCAGCCGCCGCTCACGCTGAGGCACATCGCCATTGGTCTCATGGTGAAGCGACGATGCGGCAGGCTTTGACACAACTGAAGACTGCGGGAAGCGCGGCGCACCACAATTACACCGGCGCCATGTCGACGAATCAGACCATGTGGTCCTGATCCATGGCACCGCTTGCGGTCGACTCAGCGGCCTTGGATGGCGCGGGGACGACGGTGATATCGGTTGGCGAGAGCTTGGGCTCGGTCGTTTCCACGCTGACGGCTGCACTTACCGGATGCGAGGGGATGGCCGGCGACGATCCAGCCGGTTCGGCCTTCGGTCGCAGCTATAACACGTCGGCCTCCAAGCTGCTGGAGGCGATGGCTACGACGCGTAATGGATTGTGCCGCTTAGGTGATGGCGTTCGCATGTCCGCGCACAATTATTCGACCGCCGAAGCGATGTCGAATGTCTCAGGACATAGCCAGCCTTCGCCCGGGCCGCATGCAACCGGGTCTATTGCCGCGGCCTCGGTGCCGTCGGCGGTCGGCAGCGGTGTGGGCGCGCCGGCAGGCTGGGGATGGGTAGCTAAATACATCGGAATGATTTGGCCGAGTGGTGATTCGGCCAGACTCCGCGCCGCCGCGGCTGCTTGGACAAGTGCCGGAACGAATTTCGAGGTCAGCGAAATACTGGGCGCCACGGGGCCAATGGCCAGCATCGGCGCTCAGCAAATCCCTGAAGGCGCTGCGATGGCAGCTGCGTTCGCGGACGCCAATCGCAGTGCGGCGGGAATCCTGCAGCAGTGCACCACGATTGCCGCCCATCTCAGCACGTTGGCGGCAAACATCGACACGGTCCACACGGCGATTCTGGATCTGCTGTCGCGCATATGTGACCCGATGACCGGGATCAAAGAAGTCTGGGAGTTCCTCACCGACGAAGACGAAGACGAAATCAAGAAGATCGCCAACGACATCCGGACCATCATCAACCAATTCACCCGCGAGGTTCAGGCCCTCAGCCAACAAATCGCTACTTCTCTCACCGAAGCAACCACAATCCTGACCACGATGGGGCGCTACGCCGAAAAGGAGTGGGACCAGTTCTTGCACCACACCGACGTCGGCCGGGCCCTCAACCAGGTGGGCCAGTACGGCAAGGGCCTTGCGGAATCGGTGGGCGGACTTTTCGAAGACGGCTGGAAGTACGGACCGATACGGGAATTCGTCGATCCCCAAGGCTCCCAGCAGTCATGGAAGGAACTGATCAACGGGATGGCGCCGCTTGTCGGCCTCGGAGGCGATCACGCTCCCGGAGTCGCGCAGTCGTGGAAGGACCTCGGAAAGAACGCGGTTCACTGGGACGAGTGGTCGGCTAATCCTGCCGAGGCCGCCGGAAAAAGCACTTTCGACATCGCCACCTTGCTTGTCCCGGGCGGCGGCGAGGCGGCCGCAGTAGCCAAGGGAGGTCGCGCTGCTGCGGACGCGGCGGAAGCGGCATCGGCGGCCAGTCGCGCCGAAACAGCTGCCACGCGAGGACTTGAAGATGCCGCGGTACCTCACGCTCCTGCGCCAGCTCCGCATCCAGAAACGCCGCCCGCGCCACGTCCACCAGAGCCGCCCGCTGATCGACCGCCGACTCCGACTGACAAGCCAGTCGCCCCAGCACCGGCAAAACCGACCTCAGCTCCTACCGACGCTCCGACCCCTCACGGCCCAACCGAGTCGAAGCCGCTGAACGCGAATCCCGAGTCGAGCGGCCCTCGAGTAGATCAGCGCCCGATTGTGGCCGGCGAGTCTGAGTCGCTGGCCCACCCGCATGCGTTGGAGCCCAGCACTACCCGCCCAACGTCGGTAACCGATGGCTCCGCAGGAACAGTGGCGGGCGGGAGTTCGGCACCGCATGCCGAAATTCCCCAGTTGTCGCCGAATTGTCATCTATCCCCGTTACAAGATGACGGTGCTCTGGTTAGCCACACCGATGGAACCGTCGGTGGCGGAGAAGCACATGGGGGTGGCAGCGGCGGCGTAGGCGACAGTGGTGGCGGCCACGGTGGAGGCGACGGGCACGGTGGCGACGGGCACGGTGGCGACGGGCACGGTGGCGACGGGCACGGTGGCGACGGGCACGGTGGCAACGGCCACGGCGGCGACGGCGATGGAACAGGAACGGGACGGCACGACCCGGTCCACTCCCACGAAGCCTCTGGTGACGGCTGGCAACGATTGGCTGATGAGCCGCGTCACGAAGGTTATGGAGAACCGCTCGAGAAGCACTGGGAATACGACCACAACCCGGTAAATCCAGATCAGATACATCCAGATGTCGCGAAGCTCGTGACAGATCCAGACGCACCATTTGGCCGCGATCCACAAGGGCATCCATACAACCAGCACGAGTACGAAGAACGCTTCAACAAAGAGGGGCCCGACGGACAGCACTGGTACAATTTCGCCAGCGATGATGGCGCATTAGAAGGGACAAAAGTCGCTTTTAATGACCTCGAGCAGTATAAGAAGTTTTACGGTCAACAGCTCGATCGCATCGGCGACAATGATGGAAAATACCTTGGCGTAGTTGAGGACGAAAAATTCGCATCCTGGGAAAGGCGAGCGATGCATGTAGATTCCTTGGGCAAACCGCTTCACAGCTACACGATCGACAATCTTCCCGAGGGATGGCAGGTTGAAGTGTCAAAAATCGAACCGGCGGTAGGGCAACCCGGAGGAGCGATGCAAGTTCGAATAATGAATGACGAAGACACAATTATGCTGGTAAAGGACCTGCTGAAGTTGCGAATACTCCGATGACGACGCCGGTCGAGGTTTCTCACCAACTGGAAGAATGGGCCGCTCTCGCCGGCTATACACTTACGCCCGGCCCTTCGAACTCCGATGAACGGCCGATGTTCTGGTCGGCTGGCGGAGAGGTCCGCTATTTCATAGCCGATAAGAAGGATGGTTGGTTCGTCGTTACCGATTCAGACCGTCTGGGTCCAGAACACTTCAAGTTAGCTGCCACATCGATGAACATAATAGAGAAATACCTGTTCGGCATGTTCGGCGAGTTCATCAGAGGCAGACAGGACCTACCTCCAGTCAACGTTCCGATTACCAGGGACGAGGTCGCGGCCGGTTTCACAATCGAAAATCGCTTGTTCGAAAACGCTAACCGGCTAGCACTAGTCGATTCAAGTGAGTCTCCGCTGGCTTTTAGCAGTGCGGACCCAGTATTCGGAACGATGGAATTGGCTGGGCTGTCGCTGTATCTAACCGCGACGGTCGACGAGATCACCGCCGCTTTCCTAAACCCTGATGGAAGCCCTCTTTTCGCACTCCGATAGCACGAATCCGATTCGACATCGCGCATCGCCTCGACGATCTTGCCGCGTTTCACGCACCCACAGCACTAGCATCCGAAGCGCCAGACAGGCGCTACGCTGCGGCCCGCGAGTGGTCTCGAGTCGGCGTATCGAAGATGCGAGCACCTATGCACGATTGGCTAGCTTGCACGTCAATGTTGTTGTTTCGCAGAGGCCGTGGTGTCCGGAACCTGGGGCCTGTCGCAGCGCCGCCAGAGTGAATTGTGCGGGCTGCACCAGCCAGTTAGCTTCTCCGTCATGTCAGAACGCGACACGTTCCGGGTTCAACCTGAAGCTGCGTAATGCCCCCGCTCGCGGTAGACCCCCAGGTCCTCGACGGCGCTGGCACGGCCGTGATCTCGGTCGGCGACGGGTTGGAATCGGTCATTTCGACTTTGACCGCAGCGCTCGCTGGATGCGGCGGGATGGCCGGTGACGATCCGGCCGGTGCGGCATTTGGTCACAGCTACAACACTTCGGCGTCCAAGCTGTTGGAGGCGATGGCCACTACCCGTAATGGGTTGTGCCGCTTGGGCGACGGGGTGCGTGTGTCGGCGCACAACTATTCGGCGGCCGAGGCGATGTCGAATATCTCAGGACGCAACCGGCCCCTTCCCCCGACGCAACAGACCGGCTCCATCTCGGCGAGTCCGGCACCGTCGGCCGTCGGCACTGGCGTTGCGGCGCCAGCAGGCTGGGGCTGGGTGTCGAAATACCTCGGGATGATCTGGCCGAACGGCGATTCGGCCAAGCTGCGACCTGCTGCGGCCGCATGGACCAGCGCCGGAACGCAATTCGAAGTCAACGCAATCGTCGGAGCCGTCGGGCCGATGGGTAGCATCGGCGCCCAGCAGATCCCCGAGGGCCCGGCGATTGCCGCAGCGTTCGCCACCGCCAACCGCAGCGCAGCCGGAATCTTGCAGCAGTGCGCCACGATCGCAACCCAGCTCACGTCTCTAGCGACGAAGATCGACAAGGTCCACGCAGCGATCCTGGATCTGTTGTCGCGCATCTGCAATCCGCTGACCGGGATCAAAGAAGTCTGGGAGTTCCTCACCGATGAGGACGAAGACGAAATCAAAAAAATCGCTGACGACATTCGCGTCATCGTCGGCCAGTTCACGACCGAAGCCGATGCGCTGCGCCAGGACATTGCCAAGACCCTCTCCGAAGCGGACACCATCCTGTCCACGATGGCCGGCTACGCCGAAAAAGAGTGGGACCACTTCCTGCACGACACCGATGCGGGCCGCGCCTTCGATCACGTCGGGCGGATGTGCAAAGGCGTGGTCACCGAGGCCGAAGGCTTCGTCAAAAGCTACTGGACCTTCAGCCCGGTGCGAGCCGTCATTGACCCAGACGGCTTCTGGCACTCCGTCTCTGGGACGGTTGACAAAGTGGAGTCGCTGACCGGATCGGAGGGCGAGCAGCGGTTTAAAGACTCTTGGAAGGAGCTCGGCAAGGACACCGTCCATTGGGACGAATGGAGTACGAACCCGTCCCAGGCCGCGGGCGAGAGCCTTTTCGACCTGGCGACACTCGCAGTCCCGGGCGGCGCGTTGTCGAAACTGCCCAAACTGGGCCACCTCGCGGCAGACGCCGCCGAGAGGTCCGAAGACGTTCATCCCGCCGTGCCCCTCCGCGAACCGGCACCGCCCCAAGCGAATCCGGCGCCGCGCAACGAACCGCCGAGAGGCGGACAGCCCGCGCCCGCACCGAAGCCCCAGCAGCCGATGCCGCCGTACGGGCTCACTGAATCGAAAAAACCTGCACCGGCCCCAACTCCCAAGCCAGCCGAGCCAGCACCACCGAAACCAGACCACTACGGCCCCGTGGCGCTCGCAACGGATTTAAGGCCGACCGAACCAGTTCCTGTTGCCGCAACTCCGCCATTGCCGCTTTTTCCTTCTCACAGCAGCGAACGGGTACCCGAGCCGTCAGCACGGTCTGGCGACGGTAGTGACGGCCACGGTCATCACAGCGACGACGCATCTCAACCCGGCTTGACCGACGAGAAGCGCGACGAAATCCTCGCCTTGCCGAAGGGCAGCCGCCCTGACCCATCCGAATATCTGTCTCCCGAATACATCGAGCGACACCCCGAACACTTCGTTCGGGGCGGAACTCGGTTAATGCTCGAAGAGACTTTTCGCACCTACGGAATAGGGCAACGCGACGGAACGACGTTTCTATTTCCGGCCAGTGAGGTAGAACCGCTAATCGTAAAGGGCGACTTCGCCGCCGTCGAGAGCGCTTTGGGATTGCCCGAGGCATACCTAAAGGATTTCAACGTGATCCGAATCGATATCGCCCGACTGGACGAGTACAACCTGAGGATACCGTCAGGCAACGAAGCCGGTGCGAACGAATATTGGCTTCCCGGGGGGATGTTGCCCGACGGTATGCGGGAAGCAGTCATAGATGGATCCAGAATTCCGCACGAGGATTTGACTATTATCGAACTTGAGGATCCTGGGAGGAAGTAGATGACGTACGAGTTCAGCTATTTTTCCAAAGGCCACGACTACTGGCTTGGAACGGACCCGGAGTCCGGCCGGCACTTACTGGGCATTCCCGTTTCAAACCCGATGGTTGATTACATCGAGTCCTACTGGCTAGCTGACGAGCAATATAAAAACTTCCTGGAAGACCAATCTTTGGCGGTCGAGTTTGCCGACACTTGCCGAAGACGTGGACACGACGATCTCCTAACTCATAAGCCGGGCAGAATTCGCGGAACTCCCAGGTAGGACACCGCCGCTCGGGAGTTGCGCGTCGAGGCAAGTCCGTACTAGCCCACTCCCCGACACCACCCGCTCCGCCGACCACCCCAACGCCGCACGGCCCGATAGTGTTGATGCGTGACCTTCCCCGACGGCCCGGAAGGTGTCGAACCCGGCCCCTACGGAGAACCCGACCCGGCTGAACTGCAGCTCGAGGCGCTGGCCGGCAGCGCCAGCGCGGATCGCGCGCTGGTCGATGTCCACTCCGACGAAGCCCCGAAACCGGAGCTGCCGCCTGTCGACCTGACCGCGGCAGCGTTCTTCGACGTCGACAACACATTGGTCCAGGGCTCGTCGCTGGTTCACTTCGGCCGCGGCCTGGCCGCCCGCAAGTACTTCACCTATCGCGACGTCCTCGGGTTTGTCTACGCGCAGGCTAAGTTTCAGGCGCTCGGCAGGGAGAACAGCAACGACGTCGCCGCAGGTCGGCGCAAGGCGCTGGCCTTCATCGAAGGCCGATCCACCGACGAGCTGATGCGGCTCGGCGAGGAGATCTTCGACGAGATCATCGCCGAGAAGATCTGGGAAGGCACTCGCGATCTGGCCCAGATGCACCTCGACGCCGGCCAGCAGGTTTGGCTGGTCACCGCCACGCCCTATGAGCTGGCGATCACCATCGCGCGCCGCCTCGGGTTGACCGGCGCGCTGGGCACCGTCGCCGAATCGGTCGACGGCATCTTCACCGGCCGGCTGGTCGGCGACATCCTGCACGGCCCTGGCAAGGCCCACGCGGTGCGCTCGCTGGCGATCCGCGAGGGCCTCAACCTCAAACGCTGCACTGCCTACTCCGACAGCTACAACGATGTGCCGTTGCTTTCACTCGTCGGCACCGCCGTCGCGATCAATCCGGACGGCGCTTTGCGCGACGTCGCGCGCAAACGTGGCTGGGAAATCCGCGATTTTCGGACCGCCCGCAAGGCCGCCAGGATCGGCGTACCCTCAGCGCTGGCGCTGGGCGCGGCCGGAGGGGCACTGGCCGCGGTCGCGTCTAGGCGGCAATCACGCTGATAAGCTGCGCCGCTGAGCATCCATCAGAGCGGAGAGCATTCCATGGCAGTCCCAGTAGGCGCCGAGGGCCTCGTCGGAACGCACTACCGGTCCCCGGACTACTTCGAGGTCGGACGCGAGAAGGTTCGCGAGTTCGCGCTCTCCATCAAAGACACCCACCCGTCGCATCACTCCGAACAAGCCGCCGCTGAGCACGGCTACGACAGCATGGTGGCCCCACTCACCTTCCTCGCGGTGGCCGGTCGGCGTGTTCAGAATGACGTCTTCACCAAGTTCGACATTCCGATCAACCTTGCGCGGGTGCTGCACCGGGATCAGAAATTCGTCTTCCACCGGCCGATGGTGGCCGGTGACCGGCTGTACTTCGACACCTATCTCGATTCGGTCATCGAATCCCACAGCACGGTCATCGCCGAGATTCGCAGCGAGGTCACAGATAGCGACGGCAAGCCGGTGATCACCAGCATTGTCACTATGCTCGGGGAGTCGACCAGTCCGGACGCGAACGCTGAAGCGACGATCGCGGCAATTGCTTCAATCCGGGGCGGCGCTTAATGTCAGCCGCGACGAATCAGGGGGACCCCACACCGATGAGCGCCGATCTGACGCCACATTTTGACGACGTCCAATCGCACTACGACCTGTCCGACGAGTTCTACCAGCTCTTCTTGGACCCCAGCCAGACCTATAGCTGCGCCTATTTCGAGCGCGACGACATGACTTTGGAAGAAGCACAGCGGGCCAAGGTGGACCTGTCGCTGGGCAAGCTGGGCTTGGAGCCCGGGATGACGCTGCTCGACGTCGGCTGCGGCTGGGGCGCCACCCTGCGCCGCGCGATCGAGAAGTACGACGTCAACGTAATCGGCCTGACGCTGAGCAAAAACCAGGCCGAGCACGTGCAGAAGTCTTTCGACGCCCTCGACACTCAGCGGTCACGGCGGGTGCTGCTGAACGGCTGGGAGCAGTTCCACGAGCCTGTCGACCGGATCGTCTCGATCGGCGCGTTCGAGCACTTCGGCTTCGAACGCTACGACGACTTCTTCAAGACGGCGTGGGACGCGCTTCCGGCAGGCGGCACGATGATGCTGCACACCATCGTCGTTCCGAGCGACGAGGAATTGGAAGACCGCGGCATCAAGATCACCATGACCAGGGCGCGGTTTGCCCTGTTCATGATGCGAGAGATCTTCCCCGGCGGGCGGCTGCCGACGGTCGCGATCGTCGAGGATCACGCGAAGAAGGCCGGCTTCGAGGTCGCACTCGTCCAGCCACTTCGCCTGCACTACGCGCGGACCCTAGACTTCTGGGCCGAGGCGCTGGAAGCCCGCAAAGACGAGGCGATCAAGATCCAGTCCGAAGAGGTCTACGAGCGCTACATGAAATATCTGACAGGGTGCGCCAACCTGTTCCGTGAGGGCGCTACCGACGTGGCCCAGTTCACCCTGGTCAAGCCTGCGTAAGCAGCTCAGCCGAAGAACATATTGCGACGGCCGGCGAGAAGCTGGTACAGCGTCTGCTGGATCGTCTCGCGCACTTGATCGGTCAGCTCGAAGGTGACCATCGGATCCTCGGCGTCAGCGGGCTCGTAGTGTGCCGTGGAGATCGGCTCACCGAACGCGATGTGCCACTTCGACGGAAGCGGCACCAGCCCGGCCGGTCCAGCCAGCGGGAACAGCGGCGTGATGGGGAAATACGGCACACCGAGCAGCCGCGCCAGCAACCTGACGTCGGTCAGCATCGGGTAAATCTCCTCGGACCCGACGATCGAGCACGGGATGATCGGCGCCTTGGTGCGCAACGCCGCTCCGACGAAGCCGCCGCGGCCGAACCGTTGCAGCTTGTAGCGGTCCTTGAAACGCTTACCTAGCCCCTTGTAGCCCTCTGGGAAGACGGCAGTCAGCTCGCCGGCGGCCAGCAGTCGATGCGCGTCGGCAGTGCACGCCATGGTATGCCCGGCCTTGCGGGCTGCCGCGCCGACCATCGGCAGGTCGAACACCATGTCGGCGGCCAGCAGTCGCAGGTCTCGGTGCGCGGGGTGCGCGTCGTGGACGGCCACCGAGGCCATCAGCCCATCGAACGGCAGCACGCCGGCGTGATTGGCCACCACCAATCCCGCGCCGGTCTCCGGCAGATTCTCGATGCCGCTGACTTCCACCCGGAACCATGACTTGAAGAAGAATCGCAGCAACGGCCGCACGAGCGCGTCGTTGAAGTGCGGATCGAACCCGAACTCGTCGACGCGGTAGTCGCCGGCCAGGCGGTGTCGCACGAAGTCGGCGACGGCAGTCAACTTTTGCGAAAGCTCATTCGGGGGCTGTTCGACTTCGGATTGGCCATCCGCACTGCGACGGTGCTGGTCGATTTCGCGAACGACAGCGGCGATCTCGTCAGCCGACGCGTGAACGTCTGGTTCAGACAGCAGCGAAGGATGTTGGCGGGACGCTTGCGCGCGACCTGCGCGCCGCTGCGCCGCACGACCTGTATTTCCGTGCAGCGGAATGACTTTCGCTTTTGAGTCGCCCGCCACGAAGTTGACCTCGCCCCAACCGTCAGTTGATTTTGATTCGGCCACCAAAGCGCTGCGCTGCTGCTACGGCCCGACCTTCAATGGAGCGTACCCACTCGGGATCAATAATGGGAGTCAAACCTCTGCCGCGTACATAATCGTCAAAAGCCTCCGCGGTGGTCCACTTGGGGTGGTATCCGAGTTCTTGTTGCATGCGGGTGGTGTCCATCACCCGGCCGTAGCTCAAATAGTCGAGTTGCTCGCGATTGATGTCGACATAGCGGTTGGCTTTACGAAATGAATCCAGTGCGTAAAGGCCGAATCCCGGTACCGGCAAGGCGACTCGGCCGGCCCGTCGAATTGCCTGCGACAGCATGATGACCCCACTGGCGCCGATGTTGAACGTGCCTGCCCTGCCTGCCGTCACGGCGCGCTCCAGGGCGCCCAGCGCGTCCTGCTCGTGCAGCAGCTGCAGCCGCGCGTCACGACCGAACATCGTCGGCACCAGCGGCCCGGCCAGATACCGCGACAACGTGGTTTCCATCGCCGGACCGATCATGTTGGCCAGCCGCAGAATTGTCACCGCAATGTCGGGCCGACGCCGGCCCAGGCCACGGGTGTAGCCCTCGATGTCCAAGCTGTCCTTGGGAAATCCCTCCCGGAACGGGCGACGGCTGCTGCTGTCTTCGGTGAACATCACCGGGTCATGCGGGCTGGACCCGTAGACCTCTGACGTGGACTTCAGCACAACGCGTTTCACCGTCGGCGCCTTTTGACAGGCAGCGAACAGTTGCATCGCGCCGAGCACGTTGATTTCCTTCAACGCCGCCCCGCCGCCGGAACGCGGTGCGAACGATGCCGCCGCGGCGTGCACGACCGTGTCGACGTCGCCGTTTCGAATCACCTTGGCGACAAAGGGGTTGCGGATGTCGGCGCGGACGAACTCCGCGCGGCCCATCCGCCGCAGCATGTCCTTGCTGGGCGCCACCGCGTCGACGGCGATCACCCGGTCGATCATCGGGTTCTGCGCCAGTCGCGCCGTCAGATAGCCGCCGAGGAATCGGCACGCGCCGGTGACCAGCACGACTTTCGGATGGTGAACGGTGTCAGGTCCATTGCCTGACTGACCGCCCGATGACTCCACCTGGCTAGCCTAGCGGCGACAACGACGGTCGATTACTTACCGAGTTTTCTGCGCTGCACCCGCGTGCGGCGAAGCAACTTACGGTGCTTCTTCTTCGACATCCGCTTGCGCCGCTTCTTGATTACTGAACCCATAACTCCGCTATCTGTGTGGCGGCCCGAGGCCGCCTGGCCGGGCAATATGCAATAACCCGGACACTCTACCCGGCATGACACGTCGAACACCAAAGCGCACCGGCGGGCCGATCAGGCTCACCGG
>Ga0302326_10018650_pt1 | contig 14382 bp, 8 predicted proteins | sample Palsa_T0_3_FD_202264 | JGI IMG/M metagenome (GOLD analysis project Ga0302326, IMG submission 202264) | Peat permafrost microbial communities from Stordalen Mire near Abisko, Sweden - Palsa_T0_3 | ecosystem: Environmental > Terrestrial > Soil > Palsa > Peat permafrost | place: Sweden: Abisko... | reverse complement strand
ACTCCCTCCCCAATCCGGCATTCTCTGCGCGTGCTGTGGGGACGACCTGGGCATTGCGCAGTTTTCCCCATTGCCGGCAGACGACCTCGATCCCCAACTTTGCCAGCCCTGCCGTCTAGCCCCTCCCGCGTTCGTCAAAGCTGTTGCCTACGGCGGATACCACGGTGAGCTGCGATCGCTGGTTCATCTGCTCAAGTACGAGGGGATGCAGCCGGTTGCCCGCCGCCTTGGGGTCCTCCTGGCGAATAGCCTGGAAACGTTCGTTGGATCTGCGGGCCAAATGCTGGTCATACCGGTTCCCATGCACACTGCCAAAGAGCGCCTGCGCGGCTTTAACCATGCCGAACTGCTGGCCCGCGCGGCCATGGCGGAGATGCGCCGCCGCCACCCCCAATGGGGGCTGCACCTGGAAACGGGTTTGCTCAAACGTGTGCGTATCACGGTGAGTCAGGCAGGACTGACCACCCATCAGCGCCGGCAGAATCTGCGTGGCGCTTTTTTTGCGCCCCATCCCGAGCGCCTGGTGGGACGCGACGTGTTGTTGATCGATGACATTTACACCACCGGGGCTACGGCCCGCGCCTGCAGCCGAGTGCTGAGGAATGCCGGCGCTCGCTCGGTCCGGGTGGCGACTGTTGCCCGCGCGCAACGCGAAGGTGTCGCTTTTTGGGAACCTGGTTTCCTCGAAAGCAGGCAGGTGAATTGACTGTAACGGAGGATCAAGATGTCTTTGGGAAAAGCCATGATCCACGCACGCAAACCGAAAGGGAATGCCCAGGGCCGTGCGCTGCCTCACGAACCCGTTGAGCCTCATGAAGGCTGGCCGGGGCAACGGGTTTCTTCTGCCTACACCATGCAGAAGCCGGTGCTGGTGTTGAACGCTTCCTATGAGCCGATCAACATCTGCGGTGCTCGGCGGGCGTTGATCCTGGTTCTCAAAGGCGTCGCCAAGACCGAGGAAGAGCAAGGCGCCATTCTGCATGCAGCGTTGCTGCGCATTCCCATGCCTTCGGTAATCCGCCTGCTCGAATATCGTCGTATTCCCCATCAGACGCGGGCCCTTTCCCGCAAGAACATCCTTCTTCGTGACCGGAATAGCTGCCAATACTGCGGTGTGGTTTTGCCTGCGGGCGAACTCACCCTTGACCACGTGATCCCTCGGTCGCGTGGCGGCCTTTCCACCTGGGAGAATTTGGTCGCGTGTTGCCACTCCTGCAATCGCAGGAAGGGAAATCATCTGCTGAGCGAACTCAGTGAGATTAAGTTGTTGCGTGAGCCTCGTCCTTTCTCACTGCACACCAGCCGGCATATCATGCGCATGATCGGCCACTCCGACCACAAGTGGCGGAAGTATTTGTACTACTGACCAAAAGCGTTTGATGGGCTACGCCCACCGTTTTCGGCCCATCCGATTTCCTTGGACGGTATAGAGCAACTATCGGTCGTTGAAAAACCCAGTCCCGGAGGGACGACTGAACTTAGCCCAGGACGCTAGTCCTGGGTTGGATTTGAAAAGACGATCCAGTCCCGTAGGGACGGCTGAAAATACGCCGCGACGCAATCCTGGAAAATCTTCAGCCGTCCCTGCGGGACTTAATCATGTTGCATGATGTACCCAGGACTAGCGTCCTGGGCTAAGTTCAGCCGTCCCTGCGGGACTAAATCCGTAAATCCTGGTTCTCACATCCGCGTTTCAGCCCTCATCGGTCGAAGCAGTGCCCTTCGTCCGGTGCTGTTTTGGAAAAACGTGCGCACTAAGCGCACTATGCGCACTAAGTCAGCTCTTGGGTCGGTTGTTCATTGGAGATTAGGTGCAATTTTTGGTAGGTTTGTCGCGAAAAAAGTTTAGATTTTTTTACCACCACACCAGCCTGGTCAGGAGTGGGTAGTAGAGGGCCAACCGTATGGGCTGGTTTTCGCCGTGAACCTTGCGCATGACGGCGGCATAGGCTTCCAGCTGATGCAGATACTTCTCCTTTTCGCTTTCGAGAAAGGCATCCAGGCCGGAGACGCCATGACGGGCCGTTTTGTAGTCCACGATCCATAAGTGTGTTTCTTCGGCGGAACAGGGCGTAGCTCCAGCGCGAAAGATCCGATCGCCGCGTAGAGTCCGTACGATCTCCTCTCCTGCCGAGCCGGTCCAGCCGGACCAGGAGGTCTCCGTCTGCGCGCCGGCGCGGGCTCCCAGAATCCAGCGTCCTTTTGCATCCTGGAGGACACCCTGCAGCGCCCGCACGACTTCCGCCGCTTGCGGTTCAGCCTCCGCCCGCGGCAACCCGGCCGATCGAAGCATCGCCACGGCGCGCGGCCGCCAGTTTCGCAATTCGTCGAGGACACTTTGCGAAACTCTTGTCGCCTCTATGCCTGGCAAGCGTGTCAGATCCTCGAGCAGCGCATGTACGACGGTGCCGAATGCGCGCGCCGATAGTGAGCCCCGGGGCCGCTCGATCGTCTCCAGATTTCTTTCCAGAACTGCTGGTGCGGAGGGGTACTGCACTGGCTTCCAATCTGCGGGCAGACGGTGCAACTTTATGGTGGGGGACGCCGGTGGGAAGGAAAACTCAGCTTGCTGGGGCGCCGGATCCCCGGCCGGCGATTGTTCTTCACGAGCGCGCTCAAAATCTGGTTGCAGTGCGGTCCAAGCGATCCCCAACAGGCTTCGGCTTGAGCCTGGAGCTACTTCCTGTCCGTTCTTTTTTATGGCGGCGGTTCCCAAGAGGTGCAACTCCCTGCGCGCACGCGTGGCCGCCACATACAGCAGTCGCTTGGCCTCATCGTCTTCGCGCCGGCCTTGGAGCTCTCCGATCCACGAATAAATACCACCTTGTTTTCCGTTGCGGCCAATAGGAGCCACGACAAACTCCTGCTCCTCCTGCTCTGCAGGCCCGATCAGCCTGGTCTGCTCCAGCCAGCGGAGCAGCGGTTGTGTTTCGGTCCGGGTTACGCGACCCAGGCCGGGGACAATCACAACGTCAAACCCCAGTCCCTTGGCCTTGTGGATGGTCATCAGCTGCACGCCACACCGTTCGTTCGCTGCCGGGTCCGGCTGTGCGCAGAGTTCGGCGATCTGTTCTTCGAGTCCAGCGGCTTCCGGACCCAGGTGCTCGAGCATGGCAAGAAAGGCTTGGACATTTGCGTAGGCCGCGCGGTCTACGCACTCTCGGCCTCCCAGGGTCGCCCAGGTACGTTCCACCCATTGTGCGAGAGAGACCTGGCCGTGTTTCCCGCGCAGGGCATCTTCCAATACCGCAAGCACCCGCGCTGCTCTTGCTTGTCCGTCCGCACTGAGTGACGCCGTTCGCTCGCGCAGCAGTGTGAGAACCGCCGGTGGGTTGTAGTCCCTTATGTCGCTATCGGCGAGCACATGCAGGTCTTTGAGGGTGAGGCCGCACCATGGCGCGCGAAGAACGCTGAGCCAGGCGATGCGGTCCATCGGATGCAGGAGTGCGCGGGTGAGCGAGGTCAGGTCCTTGACCTCCTGACGTTTGCTCAACTGCTCAATTTCGACCGCCCGGAAGGGAATCTCTGCTTTGCGAAGTCTGTGCGCGATCAGATCCAGGTGGGTGCGGGCTCGAACCAGGACCGCGATGCGAAACTCGCCGTGCTTGCGCTTCGCGGTTTCGACCGCGAGCCAATGCTCCTGGATGATGTTGACCACCTGCCTGGCTTCCGCATCTGCGGCTGTTTGTTTTTCCTCCTCGCTGGGGCGGGGGACACTGAAAAACGGCCACACTTTGACGCCCAGGCTGCCGCACGGCGCCGGGCAATGCGCGGTGGATGGGGCAAAGGTCACCCGGTATTCCTCGCCCGTCCCGGGCGTGAAGACCTGCTCGAAGATTTCGTTAAGGCGATTGACCAATCCGGCATGAGAGCGGAAGTTGGTTTGCAACTGCAATGGTGTCAAGTGGACAACGGCCGTTCCTTCGCCGAGCCCGTACCTCCTGGTGCGTTCGAAAAGCTCCACTTCGGCCTGGCGAAACATGTAGATCGATTGCATCGGATCGCCTACCAGGAAGCAGCTGCCTCGACCCGCGGACTCCCACCCTCCGGCGATCAGAGTGAACAATTCATACTGGCTGCGCGAGGTGTCCTGAAATTCGTCGACCAGCAGATGAGGCCAGCGCGCGGCAACATCGGCGGCCAATTCGCTCAACTCGTCCTCGTCGTCACGCAAAACCTGGCGCGCGGCCAAGCCCAGCTCGACAAAATCCACTACCCCACGCTCGGCGAAGACAAGGCGCAGTTCGGCGACCGCATAACGCAGGATGACGAGCAGGTGCTGCAACATCTGCGAGTCCTCTTCGGAGTACTCCTGGGGCGGAAGGGCGCGCAGCTCGCAGAGCATGGTGAGGAGCTCAGGGATTCCTTCAAGGCTGTCAATGAGTGCCGTGTACCGCGCCCTTGGGGCTGTGCCCGGCTTACCTGTTGGAAATCCAATTTTGGTGGGAACAGCGGCGCGCCACTCATTATTCTGAGTGAGCAGAAAATCGCCTAAACATTTCCAATGCGCCGCATCGGTCAAATGCCGAATATCGGTGACGTGCTGCAGGGCCATTAATTTCGCATCTGGGTCGATGTTGGCGCACGCATGGGTGAGCACCGCCACCAATTCCCGTGCGACGACAGTGTGGCGGGCGAACAGAGCTTGTGCTTTTTGGAAAGCCTGCTCGTGAGTCCGGCGTAGCGGCGCTTCGAGCAATGCGCGCACCGCCGGCCAATCGAGCGTGGCTTGGCCAAGAGGGAGCACACGGCCCCACTGGTCCCGCTTATCCAGCATTTCGGCAATCAGTTTCTGGCAATCGGGCAGGCTGGTGCCGCGCAACTGTAGCAAGGCGCCCAGGGCGGTGGATAGCGGTTCTTTGCCCCCCAATCCGGCCAGTGTGCGGCGAGCCGCAAGGGTATAGAGGGGCTGCGGCTTGTCCGTGGGGGAGAGAGACCCACCCAGGCGCGAAAGCAGGGGAGTCTCATGTGCGATCGCCAGGCAGACCGCATCGATGGTCTGAATATTAAGCCGCTCTGGCTGTTGCAGAAGGTTCCATCCCCGCCGGGCGTCGTTCTCGAGCGCTCTGCGCGCCAGTTGGAGTTCCTCACCGGTCTCTTTCGTATCCCGGGCTCTCTGCAATGCGCTAAGCACCCGCTCCCGCATTTCGGCCGTCGCTGCGAGGGTGAAGGTGATGGCCAGGATCTGTTCCGGCTCGTCCACCTCCGCCAGCAGCTTCAGCAGCCGGCGAGTCAGCAGTTCCGTCTTGCCGGAACCGGCGGGAGCCTGGACAAGAAAAGATTCGTTTGTCTCCAGCGTTCGCGCGCGGGCGCTTTGATCAACCGGCTGCTGGTCCCGATCAGTCGTCACTCTCGTCCTCATCGCCGGTGTTCACGGGATCACTCTCGGCAATCCTGCAAAGTCCGGGCAGATCGCAGAACTCGCACGTCTTCGGATACTGCTTGGGGTCGACCTGCGCTTCGCCGTTCAGGAACTGCTGTCCCAGGTCGAGCAAGACCTTCTGCCAGCTTTGCAGCATGGCTGCACTGTATGGGGGCCGGGTCAACTTAGCGTCGCCCGGCATCACCAGCCTGGCGTCTTCCACGCGGCCAATGAATTTGACTTTGTCTTCCCGGACCCTGCCCAGCAGCACGCCTTTCAAATGGTCGATCTGGCCAAACCCGGCGTACAGTGGCAGTTGCGGTTCATCGGGCCGGGTGCCGTCCCAGGAAACTCCAGCCAACATGCCTGTTTTGTAATCGATGATCACACGCCCGCTGTCCACTGCATCAATGCGGTCCACCCGTACCTGGAGTTTCAGCTCTCCCACGGTTGCGGCAAGCTTCTCTTCGCCGGCTTCGACGGTAAAGTCTGCTCGTTGGGCTTCGTACGCCAACCACTCTTCGATGAGACCGACAATGCGCTCTTGCTCCGCGTCGAGGTACGCCTGGCTCCAACTGTGCTTCAGCGTGCGTTCCCGAAATTTATCGAGTGCCGCTTTGACGTGTTGCTCGACGATGGCATGCAGTCGAGCGTCTCTGCGAGCCTCAAGAAGAGCGTTGCGGGTTCTTAGTTCTAACCAAAGACTCTCCAGGATCTTGTGTACCACGGAGCCACGCTCGCGAGGTTCCAGGCCCCAGTCAGTGGCGTCCATGGGCCTGGCGCCCAGGCGCCGGGTAGCAAAGGATTGAAAAGGACAAGCTGCCTGCCGGCGGAGTATTTCCGCGCCCCCGGCATCCTGCTCCCTGGGCCAGGGAAGAACGGCCGCCGGCTCGTCTTCAAGCAGCAAGGCAGAGAAGCCCTCTCCCGGGGCAACGGACTCGGGGTCTCCGATCGATAGCCGCAGCGCTTTCGAAGCTACCCTCGTTTTTCCGGCGATCACCAGCGTCGATGGCCGGCATGCGCCCTCCGCATTCTGCGAGGGAAAGCTGAAGACGCAGTTTGCCGCGCTCCTTTCCAGGCGCGTGGTCACCTGCTGGGCAAGCTTCCAGTCGGCAGTGCTGTCTGCGTGCGGCATGTTGTGGGTTCGCTGCAAAGACCGGGTAAGGAAAGGGTGAGGCCGTCCCACAGCCGGCCAACTGGTGTCGTCGGCGCCTAGAAACCACAGTGCGTCGAAGGTGAGACCCGCCGCTTCCAGGGGACCCAGAATTTGTACCGGCGCATCGCGCGACTCGGGGGCGAAGATAGTCTGCTTTGCCTGCCCCTCCAATACTTCGAGAAACTCCGCATAATCGGCCATGCGTCCATCGAACGCCAGCGCGGCTACGCTATCGAGCAATTGCGACCATCGCGCCTGTACCTGAAAATCTTCGCTCTCGAGTAGGTGGGCTCCAGGCCAGTGGACTGCCTCGAGCATTTGATCGGCCACGTGAACCCACTGGGCAAAGGTCATGGTGCTGTTCTGGTGGAGTAGCCGCCGCGCAGCCTGCAGCCTGTGACGAAGCTTTTCCGGTGGATAAGCCGACTGCAGGAAGCTATCCAGATCCTGTTCCGGCTGCCTCATCGCACGGCGCCGCACGCTGACGTCGAACTCTGCGATGGGGAGGAGTTCTTCCTGCTGCTCGCAAAGAAAGCCCGAGAGCAGCAACCAGCTGACCTGGGCCTGCAGAAGCGCTTCGTTCATCCAACGCAACATTAACAGGGCACTCCGGGCCATGGGAACGTCGGCAAGCGAAACGCCGAGAGAAAACTCGTAGGGAAGGGGCAGGTCGCTTGCCCCAATCGCAACTGCCTCGGGTGCAAGTACCTGGCGAAAGGCTCGCTCGATCTCCGGGCGTTCGCCGGAAACTCCAGGCACCACCACGGCAATGCGACATGTTTGGCCCTGTGCTTTGGCGGCTGCAAGGCCACGCTGGATCCACAGGGCGCAGGTAGCGATCTCATCTCGTTTGTCCGTGGCTTCGACCAGGAAGTTTGTCTGCGCCGGAGAGATCTCGGTAGGTTCCGCCTGTGTGATGTCGTGGCCTTGCTCCCGAAAAGCGTCGATCAAGTCCTGCTGCGCCGGCGTGACGCGATCGAAACCGGTCAACACCAGGCGGAAGGCCGCCTCTTCCTGGCCGGCGAGCACCGCTTCCTGCAGCACCAAGGGCAGCTGGCTGCGGCTCAGCCAATCCTCTTGCCGGCATTTATGCTCAAAGTTGCGGGCCCACTTACGAAAACTTTCGACATCCGGACCGCCGTGCTTTTCTCCGCTCAAGAAATCGAGAGCGCGGTATGCACACAGCAAGCCGTACGCCTCCTGCGCCAATTCGGCGACGCCGGGTACAGAGATCAGCCGCAACCCCTCGATGCTTGGCTTTACCAGTTCGACCCAGACCTGCTGCTCCTGGAGCGTGGTGAGTAGCAGGCGTGTCTCGCTGCCGGACCGCAGGCGTTTCTGCCACAAGCGATGCAACCAGCTATCCCAATCCAGGATGTCCGGTGATTGCCAGGCTTCTCGTCCTTGTTTGCGCTGGGCTTCGCCATGAAGCCGCCGCAAGGCACGCGCGGCGCGGGCGCTGGATGCTATGACCGTATCGCCGGCTTCCACAGCTGCTGCGATTGCCGGGGGGAATTGCATGCTTGTTTTATACCGCAAAGCACTCCTGTCTGCGCCGGGAGCGCAGCGCGTGTACACTCACTGCATGCGGCGGATTGCAGCGATCGCGTTGCTGTGCGTGTTTGCGACATTGTTGCCGGCGGCAACAGCGTTGGCACTTACTGCGCCTGAACAATTGTTGCCCATCTGTTGCCGCGCCCACGGAGCGCACGCCTGTGTGATGGGTTCCATGGCCAGCGCATCGCATGATGCCGGTCCCTTGCTGCGTCAGCCGGCTTGCCCGTATAACCAGAACCCTCGCGCAGTTACGAACGGTTCTATTACCGCGGATTTCACGCCGCGCGCACGCTTTGGGCTGGTCGTCATTTCGCTCGACCGGCAGCTCATGGCGGATGCTGTTGCTGCGCGCGTGCTCCGCCGTTCCGCTCCCCGCGGACCTCCTTCGTCCTTCTCCGTTTAGATCCAGACAATCTGTTTGCACCACCTACGGAGAAAGATATGTCTTGTTTCTACCGATGCTGCTTGCTCCTCGTCGCGCTCGTGTATTTGCCATTGGCGCGGGCGGCGGAGTTGACCGCCGTTCGCGGAGTCGTCCACGACCCGCAACATCGCCCTATTGCCGGCGCAACGGTTACTTTGCGTGCTGCTCACTCTGACTTTTTGGTCAGCGAAAAAACGGATAGCAATGGGGAGTTCAGCCTATCCGCGGTGCCGCCGGGCGTGTACATAGTCACCGCCGCTCAGACGGGTTTCACCACCACCACGCAGAGCATCACTGTCGCTTCTGACACTACGCCTGTGTTGCACTTCGAACTCCAGGTAGGGTCCGTTCAGCAGTCGGTGGTGGTGAATAGCGACGCTTCCGCCGTGAACACAGAAAGCGTCACGCCGACTACGCTGATCAGCCGCGAAGATATCGCCCGCACTCCGGGGGCTAGTCAAACCAACAGCATGGCGATGATCACCGACTACGTACCGGGCGCGTATATGACGCACGATATGCTGCACATGCGCGGCGGTCATCAGGTGAGCTGGCTGATCGACGGAGTGGCGATCCCCAACACCAACATTGCCAGCAATATTGCGCCCCAGATCGATCCTAAGGATATCGACTATGTTGAGGTGGCGCGCGGCAGCTATCGGGCCGATATGGGCGATCGTACCTACGGGATCTTTGACGTGGTTCCTCGCTCTGGCTTTGAGCGTAACCGCCAGGGTGAACTCGTGCTTTCGCTGGGCAACTTCTATCAGACCAATGACCAACTCAGCCTGGGGAACCATTCGCAAAAATTTGCCTGGTACACCAGCCTCAATGGCAATCGCAGCCAGTTTGGATTGCAACCGCCCATCGAGCAGCCGGTTCACGATGCCAGTAACGGCTACGGCGGATTTGTTTCGTTGTTGTACAACCGCGATGCGGCCAACCAACTGCGCCTGGTGACACAGCTACGTTCGGACTACTACCAGATTCCCTACGATCCTGATGTCGATTCGTGGCAAAACCAGCTCTATGATTCCAGCGGCCTGCGGGATGGGGAGCATGAGAACGACGGCTATGCTGCTTTTACCTGGGTGCACAACTTCAACGCGTCGACGCTGCTGCAGTTCTCGCCGTTCTATCACTACAACAACGCGAAATATGATCCGAGCCTTGAGGATTTGCCTAACGCGACTTCTTCGGACCAAACCGGAAATTATGCCGGAGTCCAGGGCTCAGTCTCAACGGTGATCGCGAAGAATTCGCTGAGTGGCGGAATCTATGGCTACGGCCAGCATGAGCACGATGTGTTTGGGGTGCTGTTTAACGACGGCAGCAATCCGAACTTTTCTCAGCCGCAAACAGTCAATGGCGGAGTGGAAGAGGTGTTCGTCGAGGATAGCTACAAACCCGCGACATGGCTAACGCTCGTCGGCGGCCTGCGGCAATCGCATGTGGAAGCAGGCGCGGTTGAGAACGCGATCTATCCGCGGATCGGCGCCTCGGTGCTCATTCCTAGGCTCCACTGGGTATTTCGCGGGTTTTATGGTCACTTTTATCAACCGCCGCCGCTTACCAGCATTTCCGGCCCGGTGCTGCAGTACGCGAACGGCAACAACACCAGCTTTGTGCCCCTGAAGGGGGAGCGGGATGAGGAGCATCAATTCGGGTTGCAGATTCCGTTTCTCGGATGGCTGCTGGATGCTGATACCTTCGAGACGCGAGCCAACAATTTTCTCGATCACAGCAATATTGGCGAATCGAGTATTTTTGTTCCGGTGACGGTGCAGGGGGCGTTGATCCAAGGGTGGGAAGTGACGCTGCATTCGCCACGCTTGTGGCGTTATGGGCAGGTTCACCTGGCTTATTCCAATCAGTTGGCGCAGCAGCGTGGGCGGATCACGGGCGGGTTGATTTGCCCCGATTGCGCAGTAGATGAAGGATATTCCGCGTTGGATCACGATCAGCGGAACACGCTGAATGTGGGGATGAATGGGAATCTTCCTTATCATGCGTACGCTTCCTTCAATGTCTATTATGGTTCCGGTTTTTCTAATGGGTTCACGGATCCGCCATCTCCTTATAGCGGGGCGTACCTGCCAGGACACGTGTCTGCGGACGTGGCGGTGGGCAAAACATTTGGCGAGAATTTTTCCGTTTCGGTGGATGCTTCGAATATTTCCAACACGCGCAGATTGCTGGATAACAGCCTTACGTTTGGGGGCTTTCACTACAACGATCCGCGCCAGATTTACGGGGAGGTTCGGTATCGGTTTCACTTTTAAGGGGGGCCGGAATGGAACCGCAGTCCCTCCACTGCGCTACCCCGGATTTCCTGTGGACCTTGATGGCGTTGGCGGACCTCATGCGCCTTTCCTTAAGAGAAAGGCGCACACGCGGCCTTGTCTAGCACTGCGTGACAGGAAATCCGGGTTCGCTCCGGTCGGGATGACAAGGAGAAGGTAACGGTTGCATAGAGAGCGGATGCCGGACCGAGGCGTTTTTAATTGCCTCGGGTTGGCCGCAGGCCCATGACTTCTCCGGTCCCACGGCACGCTGGGGCAGGCGAGATGACAATTTTGTTTGAGGATAGAATTGCGTGTTTCCACGAAAGGTCCGCGGAACCGCAGGTCCCTCCGCTCCGCTTCGCTCCGGTCGGGATGACAAAGGAAAGGGTGACGGTTTCATAAAAAGTGGTTGCTGGACCAAGGGTTTTATCATCACCTTGGATGGACCTGCGGCTCACCCAAGGTAATTAAAAACGCGTCGGTCCGGCATCCACTCTCTATCGAATCGTTACCCTTTCCTTGTCATCCCGACCGGAGCGTAGCGGAGCGGAGGGACCTGCGGTTCCGCGGACCTTCCGTGGAGATGTTTTTCGACCGAGCGCAACGGAGCGGAGGGACCTGCGGTTTCCACCCTTAACCCACAGGCTCTAGGATAGAGACAGAGAGGGAACATGCAGCAGTTTGTTCGTGGGGCGACTCGCTCCATGATCTTGTTTATGTTTGGGCTAAGCGTTTTTACCGGCTGCCGGAGCGATAACCCGGCAGACGAGGACAAGGCCGCCGCGATGCCCGGGGACGCAGCGACCTACCAGCTCAAGGGAATTGTGGTCTCCTCGGATGCGGCGAAAGGGATCGTCACCATCGATACGGAAGCCATTCCCGGCCTCATGGGCGCCATGACTATGCCCTACAAACTTGCCCAACCGGGTGTGGCCACGGAACTCCACCAGGGAGATCACGTAATCGCCAGGCTGCGGGTCTCGACCTCCGCCAGCGTGCTGGACCAGATCGATGTGACCGCGCAGGCCAAACCGGATTACAAGCCGGAAAAGTTCTATAACGTCCCCGCCCCAGGGCAAACGGTGCCGAACTTCAAATTTCTCAATCAAAGTGGCAGGACCATTATGATGGAGCAATTTCACGGCAAAGTGTTGTTGGTCACCTTCATCTACACCCGATGTCCGTTGCCCGATTACTGCATCCGCATGAGCCGCAACTTCGCCACCGTCCAGCAGCAGCTTGCCGCCGATCCCGCGCTGTACAACAAGACCCATTTGCTGAGCGTCAGCTTTGATCCCGCCCATGACACGCCAAAAGTGCTGCGCAGCTATGGAAGCGCCTACACTGGCGAACATGGCGCTGAGGCTTTTTCTCACTGGGATTTCGCGGCGCCTTCCTCCTCGGAATTGGAGCAGGTGGACCAGTTTTTCGACGTGGGCGTGAGCCCAGGCGCCAACAATACCCTGACCCACTCTCTCTCCACCGCGATCATCGGGCCAGACGGCAAAATCTTCCGCTGGTACCCAAGTAACGACTGGGATCCCTCCACAGTCGTGAACGATATAAAGCAGGCTGTTGCCCGGTAACCATTGCGCTGGCTCGCGGCATGATATTAAAAGGAAGCTATGATTCTTGTGCTCATGGGAGTAACCGGGTCGGGCAAGACCACGATCGGCAAGCTGCTGGCTGCGGAGACAGGCTGGCGTTTTGCCGACGCCGACGACTTCCATTCCGAAGCCAATAAGGCAAAGATGCATGCCGGCATCCCGCTGACCGACGATGATCGCAAGCCCTGGCTGGCCACGCTGCACCAGTTGCTGCTGGGTTGGTATGAATCGGGAATCAGCGGCATCCTGGGCTGCTCCGCTTTAAAGCAGGGTTACCGCGATGAGCTGACCCCGCAGATTCCTTCGGTTAACATCCGCTTCATCCTGCTCGCAGTCTCGCGCCCAGTACTCGAGCAGCGCCTCAGGGACCGCAAAAACCATTACATGAGCCCAGAGCTGTTGCAAAGCCAACTCGATACCCTCGAGGTGACGCCCGACCTCATGCGGGTGAATGCCGAAGGGCCGCCGGAGAAGATCGTGCAGGAGATCCTCGAAGAGCTTCTTACGGTGGAAGGCAAGATCGACGTCTAAGGGCCCTGACCCTATACCCCGAGGTAGAATCAAGGCGTGGTCACTGTTCTTCCCATCGGCGCCGAAACGCCTCGCAGCCTGGTCCTGGACCCTCCCCTGACCGATGCCGAGTTTGAAGCCCTCTGTGCGGCTAACGATCTCATCCTTTTTGAGCGCACGAGGGAAGGGGAAATTCTTATGCACTCGCCCACCGGAGCCTTTACCAGCGACGGAAACGCAGAAATCGTTACCCAACTCCGCCTCTGGTGGAGGACACATCGGCGGGGGAGGGTCTTCGATGCCAACTGCGGATTCTTCCTTTCCGATGGTTCCATGCTGAGTCCTGATGCTTCTTACGTCCTGCCCGACAGGCTGGAAGGGCTCACCAAGGATGAGTTGACAGGCTTCCCGTACCTTTGTCCTGATTTTGTCGTCGAGTTGCTCTCGATCTCCGACAGCCTGTCCAAGGCTCAACAAAAGATGGAACGATGGATAGAGAATGGCGCGAGCTTAGGATGGCTGATCGATCCCTATGAAAAGAAGGTCTACGTCTACGAAGCTGGGGCGGAAACTGCTGCCGTAACCGGCAATACGCTTCCCGGCAGGGGGCCGGTCGAAGGTTTCACTCTTGACCTTGATGAGCTCTGGCGTTGCTATGAAATTTGACCTTTTCGGAGGCATCCGCCCCTAATGGCGAAAGTCACGGTTCTGTTCGGCGTTCTCCTCATTGTTCTCGGTGGGGCAAGCTTTGTGCTCACTGGTCACAAATTTCCCACCTCGCTCATTCCCGTAGCATTTGGCATCCTGCTCGTTACTTTCGGCAGCATGGCCGAAACCCCGGTTGCCAAGCGCCGCATGTTGTTCATGCATATCGCGGTAACGGTCGGCCTGCTGGGCTTCCTCGCCACCGCCCCGGCCCTTTTTCAGGTGGTGGAACTCTTCAAAGGCAAACTGTTCCCCTATCCGGCGGCCATTGAAGAAAAAGCAGCAATGTCGGCCCTCATGCTCATCTATGTACTACTCTGTGTGCGTTCGTTTATTACGGCTCGCCGCACGAGAGTCTAGGGGGCCTTTCCACCGTGAGTTTGCGATCCAGTGCCGGGGCCGGTATGTCGGTGCGTGCCGAGCGGTCGACCCGGGTCCGTCCCGGCGCGACCGGGGATGAGGTCAAGAAAAAAAACCCGCCCCTGCGTAAGGTGTTGCCGGAAATCTGGACACTGGTCAAGCCGCGCCGGTGGCTGCTGGCGTTTGGCTTCGTGCTCATGGTCATCAACCGTGTCTCGGGGCTGGTTCTGCCCGCGTCCACCAAGTTTCTGGTCGATAACGTCCTGGTCAAAAAGCAAGCCGACAAATTACCCTGGATCGTCGGAGCGGTCCTGCTGGCCACTACGATCCAGGCCATCACCTCATTTTCCCTGACCCAGCTACTCTCCAAGGCCGCTCAGCGCCTGATTGCCGACCTCCGTATGCAGGTGCAGCAG
>Ga0302326_10018649_pt1 | contig 14382 bp, 8 predicted proteins | sample Palsa_T0_3_FD_202264 | JGI IMG/M metagenome (GOLD analysis project Ga0302326, IMG submission 202264) | Peat permafrost microbial communities from Stordalen Mire near Abisko, Sweden - Palsa_T0_3 | ecosystem: Environmental > Terrestrial > Soil > Palsa > Peat permafrost | place: Sweden: Abisko... | reverse complement strand
ATATAGAGTGCAGAGTTGCCGGCGAGAATTTCCTGCAGCGAAAGTTCAGTCCATTCATAACCAAACTGGCTCGGCAGGGTCTGATCGGCCAGAGTCTGCATCACGTCAATGGCTTGTCCTGAGCTCACGCCGGGCAGGGTGCTTCCGCTGATTTCGGCGGAAGGATAAATGTTATAGTGCATCACCTTATCCGGTCCGGCCACTTCCTGGATCGCCATCAGGGTGCCGAGTGGAACCATTTGGTTTTTGTTATTTCGGGTATAGAGCCGACGGATCGATTCAGGTTGAATTCGAAACCGGGCATCAGCCTGGATATTCACCTGATCGGTTCGGTTCACGAAATTGAAATCGTTGACATAGGTCGAACCGAGATACGCCTGCAGCGTATTGAACACAGATGCGATCGGGACATCCAGGGTTTCCACCTTCCGCCGATCGATATCAAGGTAGATCTGCGGGACTTGGGAACGGAAACTCGTGAACAAGCCGACCAACCCATGACCGGAGCTTGCCTTAGCGATCAATTGATCGGTAGCGGCCTGCAAAGCGGGCAGTCCAGCGCCACGACGATCCTGGATCTGGATCTTGAAACCGCCGGCGTTTCCGATCCCTCGAACCGGCGGCGGTGGAAAGACGAGCACACGCGCATCCTGGATGCCCGCGAACTTCTGGCGCACCGCAGCCATAATGGCGAACCCGTTCAATCGCGGATTATTTTCTCGCTCCTCGAATGGCTCAAGCGGAAGGAAGGTGGTCACTGCGTTGTTGCGGTTCGTCCCATCGAGTGCCGAGAAACCGGCGAACTCCACCGTATGGGCGACGCCCGGAACCTTACGCGCGATCTCTGAAATTTGTTTGCGAACCTCTTCGGATCGTTGGAGCGAGGCTCCGTCCGGCAACTGAGCGAAAACGATGAGGTAACCCTGATCCTGCGTCGGAATAAATCCCGACGGCACGGTTTTAAACCCGAAGTATGTCAGCACGATGAAACCGACGTAGACCAGTAACGCAACCGCGGCCAATCGGAGCAGTCTTCGGACCGTCCAGATGTACCCTTTCACGCTCGCTTCGAACCCGTTGTTGAACAGGCGGAAAAACCAGCCAAAGAGAAAATCGAACAGCCGAGTCAAAAGATCCCGCTTCGCGTCTCGCGGTTTCAGCAGCAACCCGGCGAGCGCCGGACTCAACGTGAGCGAGTTAAACGCGGAGATCACCGTCGAGACCGCAATGGTTAAAGCGAATTGCCGATAAAACTGCCCGGTGATTCCGGTAATAAAAGCGGTGGGAATAAAGACGGCGCTCAGGACCACCGCGATCGCCACCACGGCGCCTCCCACCTGGTCCATGGCCTTTTGTGTCGCTTCCTTGGGCTGCATCCCCAGCTCGATATTGTGTTCGACGGCCTCCACGACAACAATCGCGTCGTCCACCACGATACCGATCGCGAGCACAAGACCGAAAAGCGACAAGTTGTTGAGCGAAAAGCCGAATACTGCCATGACCGCAAATGTCCCTACCAGCGAGACCGGAACAGCCAGAAGCGGAATGATAGTTGCCCGCCAAGTCTGCAGAAACACAAGGACAACGATCAGCACCAGAGCAACAGCTTCAAAAAGTGTATGGATGACTGCTTCGACCGATTGTTCGATGAACTGAGTCGGGTCGTAAACGATTGCATATTTCAAGCCGGCCGGAAAAGACTTTGACAAGACTTGCATGAGGGCCCGGACTTCGTGCGCCGTCTTCACCGCGTTCGACCCCGGCAGTTGGAAAATAGCGAGCGCCACCGCAGGTTTGCCATCCAGGTAAGACGAGACGTTGTAATCCTTCGCACCAAGTTCCACCCGGCTGACATCCGCCAGATAAACAATTTCCCCGCTGTCCCCATGTTTGACGATTATTTGGCCGAATTGGTCCGGAGTCACCAGGCGGCCCTCAGTATTAATCGTCAGTTGAAGTTCCGTGCCCGGTGGCGCTGGTTCCGCACCCAAACGCCCGGCCGCGACCTGCACGTTTTGCCCCTGGATCGCTGAAACGATATCGTCTGTCGTCAGGCTTCGAGCATACATCTTATCCGGATCCAGCCAGATCCGCATGCTGTACTCGCGTGCTCCGAAAACGTTCACGTTTCCTATGCCATCCAGACGGGAAAGCGGATCGCGGATCTGCAAGAAGGCGTAATTGCTGATGTAGGCCTGGCTGTACGTGCCATCCGGGGAGAGCAGGTGCACCACCATCATCAGGTCCGGAGATTGCTTCTGCACAGTGACACCCAGGTTGCGAACTTCCTGCGGGAGTTGCGGCGTCGCGATCGCCACGCGGTTTTGCACGAGGACCTGTGCGATATCCAAATCGGTTCCGAGCTTGAACGTGACCGTGAGCGTCATCGTCCCATCCGCGGTCGACTGCGACGACATGTAGAGCATGTTCTCGACGCCGTTGACCTGTTCTTCAATCGGCGTCGCAACCGTTTCGGCCACCACCTTGGGATCTGCGCCCGGATAACTGGCTGTAACTTGGACCGTTGGCGGCGCAATTTCCGGATATTGCGCGGTCGGAAGCGAAATGTACGCCAGCATCCCGGCGATGACGATCACGATTGAGATCACCATCGCAAAAATTGGGCGCTCGATGAAAAAGTGCGAAAATTTCATAGCCGCTAGGCGCGCTTAACGCCCACCATCAGATTTCTGTTGACTGGACTGACCGCCTTGACCTGATGATTGCCCCTGCGTGTGCGGCGACTGATTTCCTCCCACCTTCTCTTTTGCGTCACCGACCGGTTCGGTTTTGGTGTTAGTCTGCAACTGGAGCTGATTTGTCGTAAATTGGGTCATATCCCCCACTTGCGGGCTGACCTTCGAACCAGGTCGGGCATTGACAATGCCGTTGATGATCACCTCGTCGTCTGCTGTGATCCCGCTACGCACCACCCTGAGCCCTTCGGCTTCCGGCCCGAGTTCCACCGGTTTGACGACAACGACATTCTCCTTACCGACGACCAGCAGATACTTTTGTCCCTGATCCGTTCCCACGGCTCTGTCACTGACAAGGAGCGCCGAATGCAGTGGGCTTCCGGCGACGCGGATCCGCACGAATGATCCGGGAATCAAAATCTGATCCGCATTCGGGAAAAGACCGCGCACCTCAAGCGTCCCGGTGGAGGCGTTAAACTGGTTGTTAATAAAATCGATACTCCCTTGATGAGGAAATCCTGTTTCGTTCTCCAGCTGAAGAGAAATCGGCACCGCGCCGGATCTTGCGTTGGTCATTTTTCCCTCGCGAACCTGTTGCTCATACTTGAGGACCGATCGCTCATCCACACTGAAATAGGCGTAGATCGGGTCCACACTGACAATATTCGTAAGTAGCGTTGTATCCGTCTGAACCAGGTTACCGACGGTGACCAGCTCGCGGCTGATGAGCCCTCGGATCGGGGAAATGATCTGCGTAAAGGTTAAGTTTAATTGTGCCGATTCTACCGCCGCCTGCGCCGCGAGGACGCTCGCCGCAGCCTGATTTTTGTTCGACAGTGCCGTATCGAAATCCTCCTTCGCGATGACATTTGTCTGTCGGAGCTTGTCCTGGCGGGTAAAATTTGCGTCCTGGAGCTGTTGGTTCGCCTCGGACTGCCGCTGTTGGGCCTTGGCCTGGTCGAGGACCGCTTGGTAAGGCCGAGGGTCAATGACAAAGAGAAGGTCCCCTTTGTTGACCATGTCGCCTGCCTTAAAAGTGACGTTGTCAATATAGCCACTGACACGCGGAGTAACGTTCACGCTCTCCACCGCCTCCGTCCGTCCAGTGTAATAATCCCACTCGATGATCTGTTTCTGAACCGGCCTGGCGATCGTCACCGGTGGCGGCTGAGACTCCGGTGGGGGCGCTTGCTTGGTACAACTGAAGAGCGATATGCTCGTCGCGAATAACAGAACGATCCTTCCCGTCGCCATTCCAAGCTGATGTCCGCGAGTCATTAACCTCCTTTAGTTCACGCAAAGTCACAAAAAACCGAGCTTTCCTCGAGCACGGCCTGGCCCAAGTCTCCTGATAAGCTTTTGACATTCGGCAGACAACACGAAAGATCAGACTTTGAGAGACCAAATTTCAGTCGGATGAGCCACTGATGGAACGCCCGGCGCGTCGGACCGCGACCACGAAATGAAAATTCCAGCCAAATACTTTCGAGCCATTCCGATCGATCTCCGAGCTTACTTACGGCCTTTCCTCTACGGTTTGCTGGGCGGTTCTGCTGCGGTCGCCTTCCAGCTTGGCATCAAGCTCCTCGAATGGGTGCTGTGGACGAGGCTCTCACAGATCGCGTCCGGATATTTTGTATTGATCAGCTTCGTTACGATTATAGGGACATCGTCAGTAGCCGGTTTGATCCTGACGTTTGTCAGCCGAGACGCTGCGGGCAGCGGGATTCCTCAGTTGAAGGTCGCGTTCTGGCGGGATTTCGGCTACTTGCCCCTCAAGGTTGTCTTTGCGAAATTTATTGCGGGAATCATTACGATCGGGGGCGGATGCAGTCTAGGGCGGGAAGGACCGACTGTTCACATCGCCGGCGCATCGGCATCGAATATCGCAGGGATGCTCGGAGTCGCCAAACAAGGACGTCGCGCTGCGTTACTATCGGGCGCCGCGGCGGGACTGGCAGCAGCATTCAACACGCCTTTGTCGGCAATCACGTTCGTGATGGAAGAAATCGTGGAGGACTTGAACAACACGAAATTTCTTGCCCAAACCCTGGTTGCTTCCGTGACAGCGACGTTTGTCGCGCATCTCTTTCTCGGCGAAGATCCGGCGTTTGTAATTCCGCCGGTCCATCATTTTTCCTGGATTCTCACCTTGCTCGTCCTTCCGACTGCGGCGCTCGCCGCGCTGGCCGGCGTGGCATTTCAGAAAGGCACGTTGATCTGGCGGGACAGGATCAAAAAAATCGAACGAATCCCAGGCTGTCTGAAGCCGGTCGTCGGCGCCGGGCTAAACTGGGCGCTCGGGATCATCGTTTTTCTTTGGATTGCCCGCCTTGGCGTATTCGGTCTCGGCTACCAGGATCTTGAGTCGATCCTTCGCGGTCAACTCAGCGGCATTCACGTCGTTATCCTCCTCGTCGCAAAGTTAGCCGCGACGACAGCGGTTTACGCCTGGGGCGGCGCAGGCGGCATATTTTCCCCAACGCTCTTTTTCGGCGCCGCCGCCGGCTGGCTCTTCAGCACGATTTGCACGCCGATATTCCATCTTTCACAAAGTGATCAACTGGCCCTGACAGTCGCCGGAATGAGCGCTTGTCTGGGAGCCGTCGTTCGTGCACCGATCACATCAATCCTGATTGTTTTCGAGATGACCCACCAATTCGCGTTTGTCCCTTTGCTGATGATCGGCACAATCGCAAGCCAAGCGGTCAGCCGACTGGTTTGTTCCACAAATTTTTACAGCGAGGTACTCGAGAGAGATGGCATCGAACTCGACCGCCATATCCCGCCCCGGTCGCTCGCGACACTGAATACTCGGCCCATTTCAACGCTGGCAAACTTTTCTCCTGTCTTTGCAACAAGCACAAATCACGTGGAACTGGAACGGCTATGTGCGGAACATCCCTACCAGCAATTCCCTTTGGTGATCGATGGGCGATTGGTCGGTCTGTTGGACCGAAGCGCACTGCTCAACAGTCAACCCCTTGAACAGGCCCAAAAACCAGCGGAGACAGTGAACCCGGATGTGACCATCCGGGAAGCGGTCTCCAGGATGATCGACAAGTCGGTGAGTTTACTGGTGGTGATAGCGGCGACAGATGAGACGCCCATCGGAATCGTGACCTTGCATGACATCGTCCGCTTACAGAGCCAATTGGCGGACGCCATGTCATGAATTTCCATCGACAAATTGGCGTCCGCTCGACTAAGAGTTGACCTGTCCCCGAAATAACATGCATTTTGCCGGAGGTCAGTTGGCTGTTTTTCAAGGCGCGCACCAAGCACCCATACCCGAGTCGAACCGGCTGAATGAATCCGGCCGCCACCGGTCAGAAGAACGGACGGAAGGGGTGCAATGAAAGTGAGCGGACGGCACGGGGAAACGAATCGGCCGGAGGGCGAATTGGCGTTGACAAAGCGTCATCAAATTGGCCGCGATCTTTTGGTCGAAGAACCTGTATGGGAGCTCGATCGTCGTTCTCCAAACGCCGACCCGCCGACACGCCGACCGGCCGACACGCCTCCCCTCCCATGAGCCAAAAGAAAATCTCCGTAGTCACCGCCACAAATCTCGTGGTGGCTAACATGGTCGGAACCGGGGTCTTCACGAGTCTCGGGTTTCAGGTTGCAGGTATTACTTCCGACTTCGCTCTGATCGCTCTCTGGGTCGTCGGCGGAATCGCTGCGTTGTGCGGAGCGCTCAGTTACGCGGAGTTGGCGACAGCGCTTCCGCGGTCGGGCGGCGAATATCATTACCTCTCGAGGATTTACCATCCGTCGGTTGGCTTTCTCTCGGGGTGGATCTCGGTAGTGGTGGGATTCCCTGCACCCATTGCCCTGGCCGGAATCGCGTTTGGAGAATATTTCAAGATATTCACGCCAGGGATTTCACCGATGCTCGTCTCCCTGCTCGTCATCTGGATTATCACCCTTGTGCATCTCTTCGGCGTCCGAGTCGAAGAGATGTTTCAGAACGGTTCAACCTTTTTGAAAATCGGCCTAATCCTGGTTTTGATTGTCGCGGGACTTTTGATCGCAAATCCGCAGCAACTCAATATGAATCCGGGACCCAAGGTCGTGGAAACACTTGTCTCCCCTCCTTTCGCGATCAGCCTGGTTTACGTCATGTACGCGTACTCGGGGTGGAACGCGGCAACGTATATCACCGAAGAAGTACGAAACTCGGCAAAGAACGTCCCTTGGGCTCTCCTTCTCGGGACAGTCGCGGTCGCGGTGTTGTACCTGTTACTGAACTACGTATTTCTCCTCACGACTCCAAAATCCGTTCTCTCAGGTCAACTCGAGGTCGGGCTTCTGGCCGGCCAAGCGATCTTTGGCCCAACCGGTGGAAAGATCGTGAGTGCCCTGATCAGCGCAGGACTCATTGCGACCATTAGCGCCATGGCGTGGATCGGCCCCAGAATTACTAAAAGGATGGCCGAAGACTTACCGAAATTGCATCTTCTGGGCAAAACCTCCGCACACGGGACGCCCTATGTCGCCATCATTCTCCAAGTCGTCATCGTGACAATCCTCGTGGCGACCGGAACATTTCAGAGGGTATTGATTTACACCCAATTCAGCCTGTTGCTCTCCTCGTTTCTGACTGTGCTCGGCCTGATCGTCCTGCGGATTCGGCAGCCGAAACTGGAGCGGCCCTATAAAGTCTGGGGTTACCCAGTCACCCCGATTTTTTTTCTTCTGATCACTTTGCACATGATGCGCTACGTCATTCTCGACAAACCAACGGAATCGCTCCTCGGCCTGTTGACCGTAATAGCCGGGCTGATTATCTACTTTTTTACAAGAGAACCTGGGCGAAAAATCTATTCCGCGCCCTTGAAATAGATCGATGACAAAGAGCATAACGCATCACTGGTTTCCCATGAAAGCGACGCCGTTGCTGTTTTGGCTAGCAACATTACCCCTGTATAGCGAGGAACCCGCACAGGCGCCACGCGCGGAGTCGCAACCCGTTCAGGAACAGCAGTCTGGAACTCAGCCGTCCACGACACCTGCGGCGTCTGGCCAACAGGCGCAAGCGTCCCAGTCATTTGGTAGATCCTCTCCTGCGAATGACGCGGCGCGATACCTCGCCGGTTTACCGGTCCTGCCGGGATCCCAAATTGCCGGTCTGACACAAGAGCCGAGTTGGCAGGCGCACGCGCGCGCAATGAATCAGGCCTTCGCGCAGCTCGAACAGCGTCAACTCAGTAATATTCGGATATTCAGAGCCGAAAATATCGCGCCGGTCACTCAGGAGAACCATACCTGCGTCTACTTATTCAGTGGACCGGACTTTTTATATGCCGACGCCATGTTCTCCGATTGCTCCACTTTCGTCCTGCAGGGTCTCGAACCCGTGGTTCCGTTGCCAGATCTTGCCACGGTTCCTCCAGCAGCACTAGCCGGTACGCTTCAGAATATCCAAATTTCTCTCAACACGATTCTGAGTTTCAGCTTCTTCAAAACGAAAGATATGCGGGAGGATTTTGAGCGCTCCCAGGTGAAAGGCGTTCTTCCCGCGATTTTCGTGTTCTTGGCACGAACCGGGAAAGAGGTGAACGGAATCGAGTATATTTCCCTGGATAAAGCAGGCGCCGTTGTCCAGGGCTTCCAAGGAGCGACGCGCGGTGCGAAAGTCACCTTTACAGACGCCGCCACCCGATCCGAAAAAGTGCTCTACTATTTTACCTCCGATCTTTCGGATGAAGCGCTGAAGCGAAACTCCGGGCTACTCCGCTTTTGTGAGGGCCTTGGGCCCTCCAACAGCTTGCTGAAAGCAGCTTCCTACCTCCTCCACGAAGGAGGATTCGATACGGTGCGAAATTACCTCCTTCAAAACAGCGCCGCGATTCTCGAGGACGACTCTGGAATCCCGGTCCACTTCTTTGCACCAGACAGGTGGACACTGAGGTTTTTCGGCAGCTATACTGGACCGATCGACTTGTTCAAAAAATTCGAGCAACCCGATCTGCGCCAGTACTATGCAACAAGCTCTCCAAAGCCGCTCACATTCGGGTTCGGCTACCGGTGGAACAGTCGGACCTCGACGTTGTTTCTGGCGGTGAGGAAGTGAGAGAGGAGTGCAGAAGTTCAGGAGTTGCAGGAGTTCAGGAGTTGCAGAATTTGAGAGCGGCGTCTTTTGAGCGGCAGGACAGAAGTCAGGGCTACCTGAATCTTTCTTGTGCGGCCGCATGGCATTCCTTCCTGAACTCCTGCAACTCCTGCACTCCTGCACTCCTGCACTCCTCCCCCTACTCTCCCCTAAAAATCAGCCGCAAGAAATGGGCGTCAGAGAAGCGGTTGTCGTCCTGGCCTTGACGAACGATGACCAGGTTCATGGACGGCACGATGAACATTCGCTGGTAACCGGAACCGATTGCCGCGATCATATCTCTTGGCGCCTCCTGGCATAGACATGCGTCCCGCCAATTCTGACGTTCCCACGGGACTTCGAGAATTTTTTCGACGTCTACCTCTTGAGTGTCTGACCCGGTCCGGTTTAGCCAGAATCCCATCCCGAACATTGGATTGACGCGCGTCCCTCGAAAGCATTCCGCAAGCAGATCCGACCGCACGAGCTGACGTCCATGGTATTTGCCTTTACCCAGAATTAATTCTCCCAATCGGGCCCACTCACGTGCCGTCAGCCGAAATCCGCTGGCAAGGAGCGGGTTCCCTTTTCGATCCTCCCGAAAGTCGACGACGCCGATCCCGAGGGGTCGCAGAACCCGCTTTTCCAGATATTGTTCCGGCGTCAGATGCCGCGGCAGAAGTTTGCGTCGTAGCACCTCGCTGAATATCTGCAGTTGGCTCGGACCGTACATGAACGACTCACCGCGCGGCACCGCTACGGGCAACCGCAGACTGTACTGATTGCGATCGCCGATGCCCCTTCCGTGCAGGGAAAAAACAGGCTCGATCCCGGCTGTAAAATTCAGAAGATCTCTGAGACGGATATCCGCTTTGTTCGGATCCGATTTCCACTCGGTAAGTGTGTCGCGAACCGGTTCATCAAAATCCAGAATTCCATCTTGGACAGCAGCGGCGGCGCCGACACACCAGAATCCCTTGGTTCCACTATAGATCGAAGCGATCCGATCCGCTGAATCGCCGTTTGCATAACTTTCGTAAGTGATCCGGCCGTCCTCGAGGACCAGGAACGAATAGCCGCGCCGTTCCGCGGAATACGCGGAAGCAGCTTTGATAGAAGCAAGTCTCAAGTCGCCCGCGAATGCCTGACAAACAACATATCGCAGCGCCATGCTGACCAACAACAGGAGAAAGAACCTTGGCTGTCGCATTCGATGCGACACATCTCTATCGGGAGCGCGGGGAAAAGCAAGTTGGTAAGCGTTTACAGGCCTATGCCTCTACGCGGCCTTTGCTGCGCGGATCCTCCATCCGGTAGCCTCTGTTGCGCGCCGTTTTCAGGTATCGCAAGAGAAAGTTTTCCTCGATGAATGCGAAGGCCGCGGAAAGACCATGCGTTTGGTAAACGCGGCCGATTTCAGATTCGACGCGGGTCGGTTCACCGAAACTGGACAGAAACTGGTTCGAAACGAATAGTTCAAAAAGCGCAGTACGTTGTGCAAGACTCGTTTCTTGGCTCGTGACAGTCAGGAGCCAATCTCGAACGAACAGAGCGAGCACGGCGTCGCCAATCCACGCCTCTTCACGTAGTTTTTCGATTTTATCCACGGTCGTTACTAGTCTCCTGTCCCCGAAATACGAGGTTTTTGTTGAGATCAAAATGGTCCGCCGGCAAGGCCGACACGTGATTGCGTCACGCTCGTGCAATCGGCAGATCGCAATAGAATTCCGTCTTCTTTTCCCACTCACTAAGTACGCCGATTCGTCCGTCGTGCGCCTGAACCACCTGGCGAGCGATGGAGAGACCCAATCCTGCCCCTTCCCCCTTGTGACCCGAACCGCGGTAGAATTTGTCGAACACTTGCGCTTGCTCCGCTTCGCTCAGATTGGGCCCCGAATTGATCACGCTGAAACGAACAAACTCCGAGTTTAGTTTCCGCGCCGTCAAAAGTATTTCTGCATCGCGATAGCTATACCTGAGCGCATTGGAGAGGAAATTGGAAAAGACGAGCGATATCCGTTCCAAGTCCGCATAGACTAGAGGAAGCGAATCCGCGGCATCCATCGTGAGCGGATGCGATGCACCGGCGGCCTGATCGCGAAAGCTGTAATAGCTCTCTTCGACAATTCGCTTGGCGGGGACCGGTCTCAGGTCCAACTGCGATTTTCCGCTTTCCATCCGCGCAAGATCCAGGATGCTATTCAGCGTCTTTAACAATCGCTCGCAATCATGCCAGGCGGTGGTGACGATTTCCTCCTGGGCAATGGTCAATCCTCCAACCCCCTTCTCCAGGAGGAGATGCAAAACGAGCCTGATCGCAGTCAGCGGCGTGCGTATTTCATGACTCAGCGTCGACAAAACGTCTGATTTCACCTCGTCCAGCCAACGGAATTTGGTGACATCGACCAGCATCAGAGCCCGGCCATAAACGGTCCCATCCTCCAGAACGATAGGAAAAATTCTTGGAAGAAAGAAAACCTCTTGTTCGTCAATCCGAAAGAGCAGCGCCTGCTTGAGATCATCCAAGCGATAGTCCGGGCCGGTTACAGAAGCCGCCGCCAAATGTTTCCGGATCTGATTCGGCATCGTCCCCTTGGTATGCATCGAGTCCGCCAATCGCTCCGCGGCCGGGTTCATCCGGCTCACCTGATCCTGTTCACCCAGAATAAAGAGAGGGTACGGGAGCGTCGTCATCATCGCTCGGATCACCTGATTCAGTTCAATGAACTTTCGGTCAGTTTCCCGATAGAAATTTCTGAGTTCTTCCGCCATTGCGTTGAACTCCTTGGTCAAGGCCCCAAGTTCATCGTCAGCTTCCACGTGCAGAGACTGCGCAAAGTCTCGAGATCGGAGCTCCCGGATCGACTTGGTCAGGTTCTGGATCGGGGTAATGATCGAGTGGCCGAGCCTTCCGTAGGTCAGCACAAAAACGATCACCGCGCTGATCATTGCGATAATCAGTAATCGGATGGAATCCTTGGATTTTTGTTCGGCAGCCTGGTTTGCCCTGAACATCTGTTGTTCGTTCTGGTCGAGAATTTTCTCGCTCACGTTGCTGATGCTTAAGGTCAAACCAGGTATCTGCGGCCTGACTTCAGCAATCCGTGGATCGTTCAATCCACCCTCTTGGAAGTACTCAAAAATTTTACGGTAAACGTTGATATATTCGGCGCAGGCAAGCCTGAGTTGCGCCACGAGATTGCGTTCCTCCTCTGACCTCGCCTTCAGTTCAAGCGTCGGTAACCGGGCGCTGAACTGCTTTTCGACTTCGTCCAGCGTCCCGGTTTGATCCAAGGGAGGGTAAGGACGTTCACCGCGAGAATAGAACGTATTAACACGCGCCGTCGCGGTCCGCATGTAATGGCAGACCTTGATGCTGTCGTAGTTATCGCGCAGGACCTTGTCGACCGCGCGCCCAAGATCGTTGAAGAGCCAGACCCCGTAAACGCCAACCAACAGGAGGATGATCAGCGTGGCCAGCAGGCCAAGCGTGAGCTTCAAACGCAGCATCACTCAACCGAAACGGCGGATTTAAAACCACAGATTTCACAGATGACACAGATTCGAGGAGGAAAGGCCGAGGTCGTTACCATGATTTTTTTGTTCCAGAAGAATTATTGTGGCTATCAGCGCCAAACTTCCTGGCTTCCGTTATCTGTCCAATCTGTGGAATCTGCGTTTTTTCTCTTCTCGGTTTTCGGGGCTCAAAGCTTCAATCGTTTTCTCTTTCGATAAAGTGTCGCCGGATCAATTCCTAAAGTTTTTGCCGCCGAGTCGAGGCTGGACGCCTTTTGCAGGATGCTTCGAATATGCACTTCCTCGAGCTGATCCAACGTAATTTCCGATCCAACCGTTGCCTCAGTCATGTGGCCGTCCACCATCTCGTCCGGCAGAAACTCTTCACCGATCTCGTCCGTTCGTGCCAAGATCGCAGCGCGCTCAATCGTGTTTCTAAGCTCGCGAATGTTTCCTCGCCAGGAGTGGACCCGGAGCTTGTGGATCGCGGCTTCAGAGAACGCTAGTCCGTTCCGTCCGAATTGCCGGGCAAAGAAATGCAAGAACTCTCTCGCCAGATTTTCGAGGTCGTGCTGCCTTTCGCGCAATGGCGGAATCGTGACCGAGATGACGTCGAGCCGGTAGTACAGGTCTTCCCGAAATGTTCCTTTCCGCACGCATTCCTTCAGGTCTTTGTTCGTGGCTGCGATAATTCTGGTATTGGCGGTTCGTATCCTGTTTTCTCCTACCCGTTCGTATTGACGCTCCTGTAGCAATCGAAGGAGCTTCGGCTGAATTTCCAACGGCAGTTCGCCAATTTCATCCAAAAAAAGCGTCCCGGATTCCGCCGCCGCCACTTTACCCCACGTGTCGCGCACAGCGCCGGTGAAAGCCCCTTTGACATGCCCAAACAATTCGCTCTCCAGAAGCTCACGCGACAAACTCGGACAACTTACCGTGACGAACGGACCCTCTTTCGCATTGCTTCTCCGGTGAACTTCCCTGGCCAGGACGCTCTTGCCGGTGCCATTCTCTCCTAGCAGCAGAATCGCAGCCTGGGTCGGCGCAGCGCGGTAAAGCATATCCAGCGCGCCCGCCATCCGGGCATCGGTCGATTGCAGTTCAATCGTTGGGTTCTGTAGACTGATTTGCTGCTGCAAATCGTCGATTTTCGACTCGAGTTTCCGCTGTTTTTCCACTCGCCCAATAATCTGCCGCAGATGTTCGGGTGTGAATGGCTTCTCCAAATAATCGAAAGCGCCACGCTGCATCGCCGCCACCGCAGACGCCACAGATGCATAGGCCGTAAAGACGACCACCGGCAATTTCGAGTTTTGACGCTTGATTTGCTCCAGCACTTCGAGTCCGTCCTCGTCGCCGAGGCGCAGATCGAGAAACGCAAGGTCGTAGGCGTCATCCTGAAGCTTGAGAATCGCAATCTGTCCGCTATCCGCAGTCTCCGCCTGGTGACCTGCAGCCTGGATCGCCACCGCGGTCGATGTGCGAATTGATCGTTCATCGTCAATGATTAAGACGCGCATAGTTCTCCGTTCGTTAACTGGTGTGGAAAAAATACCTCCAAGCAATCTTCAAGCCTGTCCCATGGAAAACGCCGAACTTCCCCGCGTAGAAAGTTTTTTGCACAAGAGAATGAAAGAAAGCTCGCTAAAGACAACGTGCACAATGCAATGGTCAGAGACCCCGACATCGCATTGTGCATCGTTCTGTATATGTTTAGCGTCACACGGCCCGAAGGAGTTTGGGCGTTTCCACTCCGTGTCCCGAAGTGGCCAGGAAAGCATAGCCCAGGGTAAACCCGGAGTTTACCCAGGGTTTACCCCGCCTGCGACGTCACCCCCTTAAATCATTCGTTCGAGTCGACCACGATTTGCGCGCTCATTGGCATCGTCAGAAAGAAAATGCGTGCCGCGCAAATTCAACACCTTGTTCGGAGCCGTTAAATGATCAATTGCCGTGCCAGAAGTTATGGGGCTGATCTTGTTAGGCGAGGCCAACCGGGAAGCCCCGGCTCAGGGTAGAGTCGAGATCTGGCGCGGTGGAGGTAGGTTCAGCCCTAACTGTTTCCGACCCTTT
>Ga0302326_10018647_pt1 | contig 14383 bp, 10 predicted proteins | sample Palsa_T0_3_FD_202264 | JGI IMG/M metagenome (GOLD analysis project Ga0302326, IMG submission 202264) | Peat permafrost microbial communities from Stordalen Mire near Abisko, Sweden - Palsa_T0_3 | ecosystem: Environmental > Terrestrial > Soil > Palsa > Peat permafrost | place: Sweden: Abisko... | reverse complement strand
TGGCGGATCAGTTCGTCCTGACCGTCGATGCCCGTACTGCGGACATAGATATAGCCGACCTGGCCATTGGTGGCTGTTTCTACCATCTTACGGTTTTCTTCGATCCAGGCTAGATTGCGGAGATGGGATTCATCATTCATGGTCTGTACAACAACTGTCTTTGCCCCTGTGAAGCCGGGGGTGCTGTTGTAGGTCAGCTCGACAGGGCGGTTGCTGAGGTTGACGAAGGCGGCATAGGGCTCGGTCTTCGTTGTCAGCGGGATGCCATTCACTGCGAGGATATAGTCGCCTTCTTTGACCGGTACGCCGGGAAGGTCCAGTGGTGACCGGGTTTCGGCGTCCCAGGAAGCGCCTTTGATGATCCGGCCGATCTTGTAATAGTCGCCATCGGCCACCCAGTCGACGCCGAGATAGCCTGTGGATGAATGTTTGGTGGGTTCTGTGATGCCGCCGCCGTGGTAGGTATGAGAAGAACTTAGTTCGCCGATCATTTCGCCGATGATCCAATCGAGTTCTTCGCGGGTAGTTGCCCCTTCCAGGATCTTCAGGTATTGTTCCCTGACTTTATTCCAATCCACGCCATGCATTGCAGGATCATAGAAATAGTCTCTTTCGAGCCGCCAGGCGTCGACGAGGATCTGTCGCCATTCTTCACGCGGGTTGACCCACATCTGCATTTCGGCGGTGCGGAGCTTCTTATCCATTTTTTGTCCTTCATCGGCGGAGACGATAGAGAAGGAATTGTCTTTTACCGCCAGAATATGTTTGTTGTCGGCTGCCAGTTGATAGCCGTCGACGTCAGCGAGTATCGTCTTTGATTTGCGTTTGTCGAGATCGAAGAACTTGAGGGACTGCGCTTTGTCTTCGGAGCCGGTGTTAGGTTGCTGCAGATAAATCAGCTTGCCATCGGCGGCCGTGAGGTTGCCATAGTTGCCCGGTTCCGTCGGCAGCAGGATCAGCCGGGATTCCAGTCCGTCGAAGTCGATGGCGACTGCGGGGATGGCGGGTTTGGATGGCGATGTGGCGGTGGGAGGCTTGGATTTACCCGATGCGGCTGCTGCTGCGGGTGCGTCTTCCTTTTGGATGGCTACGGTGTCATCCTTGGGATAGAGAGGGGAGGGCGTGGTCTTTTTCAGGACGATGGCCGCCAGGCGGGTAGAATTCGGGTAGATGAAAGTGTTGTCCAGGTCACTATACAGCGGGTTGAAGGACTGGCTGGTCGCCACGAAGAGGTATTTGCCCGATACGTCGAAGACGGGGCTGGAGCAGCTATAGTAGCCGGAGGTCACGGGATGCAATTGCCGGCCTTCGACATCGTAGATAAATACGGCGCGGTGGTTATTGACCAGGTCGCGGTCATAGGTCAGCCAGCGGCTGTCCGGAGACCAGTTGGCGACAAAGCCTTGCAGCGGTCCTTCCGTCATACGGAGGCCCTGATCGACCTGGATGGTCTGGCCGCTGGTGCGGTCATAGATATAGATCTTCATGGCTTTGTCGATGAAGGCGAGTTTCTTACTGTCCGGGGACCAGTAGAGGTTATAACGGAAGCCTGCGCCGTAGCTGGTCAGCTGTTTTTCCACGCCTTCTTTTCCGGCTTCGCGGAGTATGAGTTCGTATTCGCCGGAGCGGTCGCTCCAGTAAGCGAGATATTTTCCGTCAGGTGACCAGGTGGGAAAACGTTCGGCCACGCCGGAAGTCCGGGTCAGATCTGTTACCGGGCCATCTTCCGCCGGGATGGAGAATATATCTCCGCCTGCCTCTACAAGGACCCGATGGCCGTCGGGGGCGATAAAGGCGTTGGTGATCAATTTTTCCACCGGCCGGAGGGTAGGGCGTAAGCCTGTTTCATCGGAGACGACCTGTACATTGACCTGATGTGCCTGGCGGGTAGTAAAGGTATAGAGCCAGAGGTGGCCGCCCTGTTCGAATACGATATCGTTCGGGCCTTTCGAGGCATAGTGGGCATCGTAGTCTGTAAAATGGGTAAGTTCAGTGAATTTTTTCGTAGCGATATCATATTCCCAGAGGTTTGTCCGCTTGTCTTCACCGCGGTCCGAGAGGAAGAATACACTATTGTCATGCCACATGGGTAATTCGTCGTCGGCATCTGCTGCAGAGATATTTTCGTCTGCGTAGCTGGTCAGGTTAAAAAGATGGATCTGGCCATTCCAGCCGCCATGGTAACGTTTCCAGTTACGGGCTACCTGGGATTTGTAGGTGAAGGCGACCTGGCCTGCGTCGGGCGACAGGGTGCCATATTCAGCATAGGGCAGCGGCAGCTGTTGCGGCACACCGCCGGTGGCGGCCAATTTGAAGAACTGGTTGAATCGTTCGCGTCCGCTGGCACGGCTGGAGGCAAAGAGAATATTTTTTCCGTCGGGGTACCAGTCGGTTACGCGTTCGGGTGATCCATACCAGGTGAGCCGGGTGGGGATGCCGCCGGCGGTGGGGATAGCGTAAATGGAATTGCTGCCGTCATAATCGGCTGTATAGGCAATCGTCTTGCCGTCGGGCGAAAATTTAGGAAAGGACTCCACGCCGGAGGGCGAGCTGAGATGGGTGGCCAGGCCCCCTTCTTTGGATACGACCCAAAGGTCATTGGCGTAAGTAAAGACGATCTGGGTGGCGGAGACGTCGGGGAAACGGAATAGGGCGGCGTTGATCTGTGCCCTGGAGATGGACAGGGTGCAGATGAAGGTTAGTAAGGTCAACAGTGTTTTGCGCATGTTATTGGTATTTGGCTAATGATTTGGAAAGATACGTTTTATTGAGGATCGTTGATTTTCAGGTAACCTTTCCGGAGTAACTGGCTGAAGACTGTGATCTCGGCACGGGCAGCGGCTGCGTCTTCAGCGATCAGGGACCGGATGCGATCTAATGACCGGGTAATGGATTCAATGTCGACGGCAGCGTCGCCGGCTGTTGCCGATTTTTCTTTCAACAGGAATTCGAGCCGCCGCATTTCTGCATTTTTCTGCCGGGTCCTTTGGATATGATGGTAAAGGCAATAGATGATTGTCCAGGGGAGGAAGGGGAGGGTGTATTCTATGCCGGAGGCCAGAATGCGCAAGTGCCAAGGCTGTCCTTCAACCGTCTTCATCGTCATTCCGCAAAGGGTGATGACGGTCACTTTTATCAGTCCTGCGGCCATGGCAGCCGATACTGCTCCCAATAAGACCCACGTTAATCCTTGCCGAACGGGGCCATTCAGCCAGCCATACTTCAGGATGGCAAGCCTTAAAAGATGGGTCATGAAGAGTCCTGTCAGGGCGGTGATGAATGCATTTTCAAGCGACTTTATTGTCTCCTGATGCAAGATGAGGAGGCCCGAAGCAATATATATCATTAGGAGCATACCCCAGCCCACGGACTGGCAGTACAGATAGTATCTGGATGGAGCTCTTGGCATAGCTAAATATAATTGAAAGCCAAGAAGCCGGTTGCGGCTTTTCTGTCAGGGAAGAAAAAACGGGGATCGCTGGTCAAATATATTGGTCAGCGGCAAGGGGATCAGGGGGCGGAGGGCAAGTTATTTAGCGAATAGTTGGGAGATATCCTGGAAGGCCTTGAATTCGAGTGCATTGCCTGAGGGGTCGAGAAAGAACATGGTCGCCTGCTCGCCCGGAAGCCCTTTAAAGCGGATATAGGGTTCGATGACGAAAGGGATGGAGCGTTCTTTCAATCTTTTTTCCAGGGAATGCCACTGATCCCATTCCAGGACTACGCCATAATGGGGGACGGGGACATCGTGGCCATCGACCGGGTTGGAGTGCAGGGCCTCGGCGGTTTTGGGGCGGGGTTTGAGGTGGATGACGAACTGATGGCCGTAAAGATCGAAGTCCACCCATTGATCAGAGCTACGGCCTTCTTCGCAGCCGAGGACATCACGATAGAATTGTCTTGCGGCATCGAGATCATATACGGGAACAGCTACATGAAAAGGGGTGATCTTCTTCATAGCGCAAATGTACGGGTTTATGCGAGTGCCATTTTATCGTATTTTGTGGGATCTAAAAAAAATGAATATGAAAAGAATAGGGATGCTGTTAGGGCTGATTTTGCTGGTGCACATGCTGGTGCGGGCGCAGAATGGGATTGTGGTATATCAATCCGATTTCGGGTTAAAGGACGGGGCCGTGTCGGAGATGAAGGGGGTAGCGATGGGGGTATCGCCGGGGCTTAAATTATTCGATCTCACCCATGAGATACCGGCCTACAACATCTGGGATGCCGCCTACAGGCTGCAGCAGACCGTACCTTACTGGCCGGCCGGGACGGTATTCGTCTCGGTGGTAGATCCGGGTGTAGGAACAGAGCGGAAGTCCGTGGTGTTAAAGACGAAGACAGGTCAGTATATCGTGACCCCGGATAACGGTACCCTGACGCTAGTGGCCGAGTCGTTGGGCATCGATTCCATCAGGGAGATCGATGAGTCCGTCAACCGGCGGCCGGAATCGCGGAACTCCTATACTTTTCATGGCAGGGACGTGTATTCCTATACGGCAGCCCGGCTGGCAGCGGGGGTGATCCGGTTCGAACAGGTGGGGCCGATGCTGTCCAGGCAAGAGGTCGTGTCGATCCCTTATCAGAGGGCGGTGATGGCGGATGGCGTCATCAAGGGCACTGTCCCGGTGCTGGATGTGCAATATGGAAATGTGTGGACGAATATCCCGGCGGAGTTGTTCAAGCAGTTAGGGGTTGCGTTCGGGGACTTACTGCAGGTGAAGATCATGCATCAAGGTGCGGTTGTGTACCGGGGGGAGATGCCATATACGGCGACATTCGGGTCTGTGGGAGTGGGGAAGCCGTTAGCCTATCTGAACAGTTTGCTGCAATTATCTTTTGCATTGAACCAGGGAAATTTTGCGGCGGCGAATAAGGTTGCGAGCGGCGGGGAATGGACGGTTGAAGTAAAGAAAAAATAAAGTTTTATAGGTAAAGTTGTACCATATGGCGCCAGTAGCGGGCTTTGTGGGATTCGCCGTCCCAGAGGTGCAGGGCGTTCCAGATACCTTTTGCCCAGAGTGCATTGCTGAGGGCCTGGTTGTTTTCAAAAAAAACATCTTTTTCTCCTACGACAAAAATGATTTCCAGCGCCTTGAGAGCGGCGATCCAATCAGGGTGATGGAGGTTGGGGATGAACTGGCTGGGGGTGTTGTAATAGATATTTTCATCCCGGTAGCCATCGAAGAGATCGCCGAAATGTTCGAGCGAGATGGTAAGGTCATAACGGCCGCTGAGGCCCACGACTTTGTGAAAGAGATATGGATATTTGAAGGCGAGATTGACGGCATGCCATGCGCCGAGGCTGCAACCGGCTGCCACGACTGTGGGGTGCGGGTTTTTTTCCTGTATGCGGGGGAGTACCTCTTCGGTGACATATTTTTCAAACTGCAGGTGGCGGAGTATCCTTTCGCCGGGGTGGAGGTCCTTTGCGTAAAAGCTATCCTTGTCTACGCTGTCCAGGCACCAGACCTGGATGCTGCCTGCCTCGATCTTGCGGCGAAGGGCTTCGATGACCCCCCAGTCCTCATAGTCGAAAAAATGAGCGGTGCGGGTGGGGAAGAACAATACCGGATCTCCGGTGTGACCGAAGATCAGCAACTCCATATCCCTTTGCAGGTTGGGGCTGAACCATTTATGATATTCCCTGTTCATTGCGTCGGAGTGGCTAGATATTGCCGGATGATCTCTTTCCATAAAGCATAGCCTTTATCGTTGATGTGGAGTCCGTCGGGGTCCAGGAATTCTCTTTTTGGATAGCCGGAGTTATCGGTCATCCGATTATAGACATTTATGAAATGCAGATTGTTGCTTTGCCTGGTAATCTCTTCTTCGATGATCTTGTTGGTATAGCGGATACTGTCGACGATATTCCAGCGGGTGATGCTGGGTTTGATGGAGATGAAGGCCAGGGGGATGTTGCCGAAGTGCTGACGGGTGCGGGCCACCAGTTGCTGGAAAAAAATGAATACCTCTTCAGGGTGACGGCCATCGCCCAGGTCGTTGTCGCCGGCATAGACAATGATGGAATCCGGATGAAAGGGGGCGATGAGGCGATCGAAGAACCAGACGCATGCGGCCAGGGTAGAGCCGCCGAAGCCCAGGTTGACAGGCTTGTAAGGGGCAAAATCCTGGTCCAGGCTCTCCCAGAGCCGGATGGAGGAACTGCCGTAGAAAAGCAGTTTAGGATCGTAGGTTAATGCCGCTCTTTCTTTTTCGAGTCGTTGAACTTCATTCTCGTACCAGACCATAAGTGGTATTATCTATGGTAAATATAAGCCTAAGCGCGGGATTAGCCACGGGGCGCCTCATTCATAAACTTAAGATAACTTTGCCTACATTCAAAGTATGAAATATTTTTTTATTGCGATGGTGGCTTGTCTTGCGAGGCTGACGGCGGTGGCGCAGGGGCCGTCGTCCGGCATTGTCTTCGACGTGGATTCGATCGTTGCGCCGACGGGGTTACTGAAGTTGGTGTCGCATCAGTTTAGTTTTACGGAAGGGGCATCCGTGGACCGCAGGGGGAATGTCTTCTTTACCGATCAGCCCAATAACAAGATATGGGAATACGATGTGAAAGGGCGGCTGAGTGTTTACCTGGATAGTGCTGGCCGGTCGAATGGTATGTATTTCGATCCGAAGGGAAGGTTGGTTACCTGTGCCGACGAGCAGGACCAATTGTGGGCGATCGGTCCGCATAGGAAAGTGCGGGTATTGCTGAGGGACCTGGGTGGCAAGCGCCTGAACGGGCCGAATGATCTTTGGATCGACACCGGTGGCGGCATTTATTTTACCGATCCTTATTATCAGCGACCCTATTGGACGAGGAGGCAACCGGACCTAACGGTAGAGGGGGTTTATTATTTATCCAAGGGGAGGATGCAGGCTGTGATGGTGGCGGGTGACCTGGTAAAGCCGAATGGGATCGTGGGTACACCTGATGGTCGTTATCTATATGTGGCGGATATCGGCGCAGGGAAGACATACAAATATTCCATCAGGCTGGATGGAATGCTGACCGGCCGGCAGCTATTCGTGGAACAGGGTTCGGACGGGATGACGCTGGATGAGCGGGGCGATGTATATCTGACGGGTGATGGGGTGACGGTGTATGATCCCGCGGGGAAAAAGATTGCCCACATTCCGGTGCCGGAAAAGTGGACGGCGAATTTATGTTTTGGGGGGAAAGACAAGAAGGAGTTATTTATAACGGCTTCCGAAGGTATTTATATTCTTCCAATGCGTGTCCGGGGGGTGGAATAGGGGGGGTGTTGGTTGAGCGGGTGTCATCGGGTGGTGAGAAATTGTTCGATCATTTCGCGGTAAGCCCGGAGGCTATCCGGTTTAGCCACCACATCGCGGGCGCCGAGGATGAGGCATTCGCGGTAGAAGTCTTTCACCTGATAGGTGGAGTAAATGATGGTGGGGATAGTCTTGTAACGCGGGCTTTCCTTCAGGAAGACGAGGCTTTCCTTACCTGTCATTTTCGGCATATTCTGGTCCAGGATGATCATATCGGGCAGTTCTTCTTCTTTTGTCTTGTCCAACAGTGATACCATTTCCAGTCCATTCTCTGCATACACCACCAGGGAATCGTCGTTCATTTCGCGAAGGATTTCTTCGAAGATCAGCCGATCGTCGATGTCGTCGTCCACGAGTAATATTTTCTTGTATTTAATCATAGCCATTTATTTATAGTTGCACGTTTACGGGGCTGTTGCAATTCTTTCTTCGTAGGCCAACCGTGGAAGTTTTTCTACAATTTTGCCTTTCCGGGATTTGCTGAGTACTCTATAATAATGCTTAGGATCAATTAATTGTAGTAGGAAATAACAAAAACGCGGCCATAGTTTCAGGGTGGCTTATATTCGCGGGTATCAAACATAATTTACCTGTTTATGAGAAAGATCGTCTACGTCATGCTGGTCCTATCTATCGTACACTTCAGCTATGCACAAACCCGGCCGGGGGCGGCCATGTCGTCAACGGGAGCAGCCTCTGCAGGACCCGCCAAATTGCCGGCTGGCAGCCGGGTGCTCAACATCGATTCGTCCATTACCACTCATGCGGAGGTGACGATCAATGGGCTGCGGGTGCCTTACGATGCTACGGCAGGCACCATCCCGGTATGGGATGAGGAAGGCAAACCTGTTGCGGGATTATTTTATACGTACTATGAGCGCTCGGATATAAAGGACCGGGCATCCAGGCCGCTGGTCATTTCGTTCAATGGCGGGCCCGGTACGCCATCTGTGTGGATGGAGATCGGGTATACCGGTCCGCGCAGGTTGTTACTGGATGATGAGGGGTATCCTGTGCAACCTTATGGGTTGAAAGAAAACAATTCTTCCATCCTGGACATAGCGGATATCGTCTATCTCGATCCGGTCAATACCGGGTTCTCCAGGCCGGTAAGTTCGGATATACCGACTGCCCGTTTTTTCGGCGTCAATGCAGATATCAAATATCTGGCGGGATGGATATCCACGTTTGTAACCCGTTATAACCGGTGGGCTTCGCCTAAATTCCTGATCGGGGAAAGCTATGGGACGACGCGGGCCGCCGGGCTGGCGTTGGAGCTGCAGGAATCTCAATGGATGTACCTGAATGGCGTGATCCTGGTGTCGCCTACAGACCTTGGCATTGAGCGGAGCGAATTTGTACAGGCGGCTCTGCGGGTACCCTATTATGCGGCTACCGCCTGGTATCATAAGGCCCTAGGTCCAGATCTGCAAGGGAAAGACCTGACGGATATCCTGCCGCAGGTAGAAGACTTCACTATCAATCAACTGATACCTGCGCTGTCGAGGGGCGGCTATCTTGACGATGCCAGGAAAAAGCAACTGGCAGATACACTATCGCGTTATACCGGCTTGTCGGAGAAGGCGATCCTTCAATCTAATTTAATCATCCCGGCGGACTTTTTCTGGAAGGAGCTGCTGAGGGACAAGGGATTTACAGTTGGCCGGCTGGACAGCCGGTATCGCGGCATTGACGGGCAGGACGCGGGTAATTCTCCGGACTATAATGCCGAATTGACTTCCTGGCTGCATTCTTTTACACCGGCCATCAACATCTACCTGCGGCAGGACCTGCATTACAAGACCGATCTGGAATATAATATGTTCGGGCCTGTCCATCCCTGGGACAACCAGAACAACCATACCGGCGAGAACCTGCGGTTAGCGATTGCAGAGAATCCCTATTTGCACCTGTTGATCCAGTCGGGGTATTACGATGGCGCCTGTGATTATTTCAATGCCAAATACAGTTTGTGGCAACTGGACCCCAGCGGTAAACTGAAGGACCGGTTACATTGGGAAGGGTATCGAAGCGGGCATATGCTGTACCTGCGGAAGACAGATCTGGCGGAGGCCAATGAAAACCTGAGGAAGTTCATCCGGGCCTCGCTGCCCAAGCCGGGTGAGCCCGCGAAGTATTAGTTTTTTTACCTTAAATTAGGGCATGAATAGACTGCTTATGATCGTCTTCTGCGGGCTGGCATTGCCGGGCTATTGTCAGAACTTTTCCCTGCAGGAGCGTCGATATGAAGCGGAGGCTAAGGAGGTGACTATCATCCGCGACAAATGGGGCATCCCGCATATTTATGGGAAAACAGATGCTGCTGCCGTTTTCGGGTTGATGTACGCTGAATGCCAGGAAGACTTCAGCCGGGTGGAGAAGAACTACCTGGAGGTACTGGGCCGTCAGGCGGAGGCCTACGGGGAGGGATATTTGTATAATGACGTTATGATGCGGCTGATCTATGATAGTGCGCAGGCTGTAGCAGACTATGCCAAAAGCCCGGACTGGATGCACAAATTGCTGGATGCCTTTGCCGACGGGGTGAATTATTATCTCTACAAGCATCCGGAGACGAAACCGTTGTTATTGAAACGCTTTGAACCATGGTATGCCCTGATGTTTACGGATGGGAGTGTCTCGGCTACGAGCACGGGCGGGGTAAGGCCTGACGAGATCAAGAATTTTTATAGCAGCAGTGGCGGGGCAATGGGTTTGGTTGCGCCGACGCCCGGCCGGCAGCATGCTATGTCAGCGGTAGAGAGAATGGTGTTGTCGGACAGGGGGATGTCGGGGCCGGGGATCGATGGGACGGCGCCAGTGAGCGTACCGGCGGAGGGGCAAGGGGTTGACAAGTCAGGGGGAGTGCAAGGTACCGACAAGCCGGGGCCGGACGGTGGGATAGATGACAGGGAGAGTGGTTCCAACGGGTTTGCGCTGTCCGGGTTCAGGACGGCTTCGGGCAATACCGAACTATATATCAATCCGCACGTCCCCTTTTATTTCAGGATGGAAGTGCAGTTGGTCAGTGACGAAGGGCTGAATACCTATGGCGCGGTTACCTGGGGCCAATTTTTCGTGTACCAGGGTTTCAATGCTCACTGCGGCTGGATGCATACTTCCAGCCTTGCGGATGTGGCGGACCTTTATGCCGAGAAGGTGCAGCAGGCGGGCAGTGGATGGACCTATGAATACGAGGGACAGTCGAAGCCGGTCACAACCCGGCCGTTCGCGGTCTATTATAAGAAAGATGATTCTTTGAAGGTATTGCCGGTCACGGGATTTTACACTCATCATGGGCCGGTGATGGCCAGCAGGGACGGTAAATGGCTGAGCCTGCGGGAATACAACCGATCGCTGAACGCGTTGCTGGAGGCATGGCTGATCACGAAGGCCAATACCTTCGATGAATACAAAAAGGCGATGGATATCCGGGCCAATACCACCAATAATACCGTCTATGCGGATGACCAGGGCAATATTGCCTATTGGCATGGCAATTTTATGCCACGCCGGGATACTGCCTACAACTGGTCATTACCGGTAGATGGGACTCTTGCGGCTACGGAATGGAAAGGGGTGCATGAACTGGATGAGATCGTCCATTGTTACAACCCCGCCACCGGCTGGATACAAAACTGTAATTCCACTCCCTTTACCCTGTCGGGTAACAGCAGCCCCGAACGGAGTAAATACCCGGCCTATATGGCCCCCGACGGCGAAAACTTCAGGGCGTTGAATGCCGTGCGGCTATTGGCCGGCGCCAGCGATTTTACACTGGACAGTCTCATTGCGAAAGGATATGACCATTATCTTACGGCTTTCGACGTGTTGCTGCCTCCTCTGTTCGAAGCATATGCCGGTGCATCCGACTCCGTAAAAAAGGCTTTGCAGGAACCCATTGCCTATCTGCAGAAGTGGGACCGGCGCGCGGCGATCCATTCGGTAGCGACGACGCTGGCCGTGGAGTGGGCTACGCGGATGATGCCGTATGCACCCCGACCTGCTACAATGGAAGCTGCCTCGAATGCCGTCGGAAATGTCCAGGCTGAGGTGACGCATTCCACGGCTGCACAAAAGACGGGTGAGTTGCTGGCTGTCATCGCCGATCTGCGGCAGCGTTATGGCAATTGGAAAATGGAGTGGGGAGACATATGCCGCTATCAGCGGCTGACGGGTAAGATCATAGAGACGTACGATGATAAAAAAGCCAGCCTGCCGGTAGGACTGGTGTCTTCTGCATTTGGCGCGCTGCCATCATACCAGAGCCGGGTCATGCCGGATACGAAGAAACGGTATGGGTATACCGGTAACAGTTTCATTGCTGCTGTAGAGTTCGGCAAAAAGGTAAAAGCCAGGACCATTGTCACGGGCGGGGAAAGCAGTAACCCGGCCTCGCCGCATTTTTCGGACCAGGCTGTGATGTACCTGGGCGGATGGTTCAAGGAGGTGTTGTTCTATCGGGAAGATGTACTTGCTAATGCGGAAAAGACGTACCGGCCGGGCGAGGAATAGGCAAATGATCTTTCGAGGACTTTGGTAATTAGTGCAAAGGGTTGTTGCACTAATTGTCCCACAACTTGTGGGACAATTTTTTGGCCAGCAGCGCTATAAATTTTAGTTTTATTGCACTATTATATTTAGTATTTTTGTCGACTAAAAAACCTTATTTATGGCACAAAATTTATCAGTTGACAAGCAATATGAAAAGTGGATCGTTGAATTGAAGGATAAGATACGGACGACGCAGATCAAGGCGGCAATGACGGTGAACAGGGAATTGCTGAACCTTTATTGGGAATTGGGGAGGGATATCTGTGAGAAGCAAGAAAAGGCGAATTGGGGAGAAGGGCTGATCGATCAGTTGGCGAAGGATCTTTCGGCGGCTTTTCCCGATATAAAAGGATTTTCCGTGCGTAACTTGTTTTATATCAGAAAATGGTATCTTTTTTATCGAGGTTTGGAAATAGTGCCACAAGTTGTGGCAGAACTGGGAAAAGCGCCTCAAACACAAGGAGTTGTAATTGTGCAACAAGTTGTTGCAGTAATTCCGTGGGGACACAATCTGCATATAATCACGAAGTGTTCAGATGTGCAAGAGGCGTTATTTTACGTTCAGGAGACCATTAAGAATAACTGGTCACGGGCCGTATTGGTGGCCCAGATTGAAAGTAAGTTATATGAGCGGCAGGGAAAGGCCATTCAGAATTTTCAGTTGGCTATGCCTGGTCCACAGGCGTACCTTGCCCGGGAGACGCTGAAAAATCCATATAACTTCGATTTTTTAATGCTTGGAAAGGAGGCTGGGGAACGCGATCTGGAGGATGCATTGACTGCTCATATACAGAAATTTATTATGGAACTGGGTCAGGGGTTTGCCTACATGGGAAGGCAGTTTCCGATCGATGTGGGAGGAGATATATTTTATCTTGATCTGTTATTCTATCATACCCGTCTTCGTTGTTATGTGATTGTTGAACTAAAGGCGACCGAATTCAAGCCTGAGTATGCCGGAAAGCTGAACTTTTATCTTAATGTGGTGAATGCCCAGCTAAAGCATCCGCAGGATCAGCCTAGCATTGGCATACTTTTATGTAAGACGCCCAATAAAATTATGGTGGAATACGCTTTGGAGAATATAGCGAGTCCATTGGGTGTCGCAGAATATCAGATTATGAATGCCATACCGGACAATCTGAAGGGTGACCTGCCATCCATAGAAGAATTGGAGCAGGAGTTGGGGGAATCTGTTATGATTGGATAAAATCAGGAAGGAAGATAAATTCCAGCACGAATTTTGAACCGACAAAGGGCCAGCATTGAAAAATTAAACACTTTCGTATGAATTCAAACAAACAAGTGCCCCCCGGAGGGGCTTCAGCGAATTCGCCGGGATCCTATGTCGTTTTGCCGGGAAGTCAGCGGGCCGTATTGCCGGGCGCTCATGTGCTGGGCGCGGCAGATACCGATGAATGGATCGAGTTGACCATTAAGATCCGGCGTCAGAAGCCTTTGCCTGAACCGACAGGACTACCGGGCAAGGTAATGACAAGGGAGGAACTGGGGGCGGAATACGGTGCGGCCCCTGAGGATATCAATAATGTCAAGACAGTGTTGACCGCTTTGGGGCTAACCATTCTGAAAGAGAGCCCGATCAGCTGCAGTATCCGTGTAGGAGGGCGTGCCGGCGTTGTTGAATCCATTTTCCAGGTTAAATTATTTCATTATTCACATCCCGGGGGTAATTACCGGGGCAGAACGGGAGAGATTCATATTCCGGCCGAGCTGGACGGGATAGTCACGGCTGTGTTCGGCCTGGATAACCGCAAGCTGGTGAAGAGGCGTCCGATAAAGAAAAGAAGGACTTCACTGGACCTGGCCACGCGTGCGGAGGCTAGCAGGGCGTGGTTTTTTCCAGCCGAGCTGGCGACGATTTACTCTTTTCCTGCCGGTGATGGGCAAGGGCAGACCGTTGGCCTGCTGGAATTCGGGGGCGGCTATTTTGCGTCCGATCTCGCCACTTTTTGCCAGGATGCCGGCGTATCGGTGCCCACCGTACAAGCTATATCGGTTAACAATACACCGACCAACCAGAAAGATGGGGCTGAAGACGAGGTCATGCTGGATGTGGAGGTGGTGGCGGGCACCTGTCCGGCGGCTACCATTGTAATATTCTTTTCCACTTTCGATGAGGGTGGCTGGGTAGATGCTGTCGACACGGCGATACATGATACGCAGTTTCCGCTGACCGTGTTGTCCTGCAGCTGGGGTTATGCGGAAGATGCTGCAGGTGGCTGGACGGCAGGGGCAATCACTTCGATCAACGAAACGTTGCAGTCTGCGGCGCTGCTGGGCGTGACGATTTGTGTCGCTGCCGGTGATGACGGGTCCAGCGATGGGGTGACTGACGGGCATGTGCATGTGGATTTTCCCGCTGCCAGCCCCTATGTGCTGGCCGTTGGCGGGACGACCCTGAAGAAGTCATCGTCGGGCGTCATTACCGAAACGGCTTGGAAAGACGGGGACGGCTTACGCGCGGACAATGGAGGAAGTACAGGTGGTGGAGTGAGCACCCAGT
>Ga0302326_10018645_pt1 | contig 14383 bp, 21 predicted proteins | sample Palsa_T0_3_FD_202264 | JGI IMG/M metagenome (GOLD analysis project Ga0302326, IMG submission 202264) | Peat permafrost microbial communities from Stordalen Mire near Abisko, Sweden - Palsa_T0_3 | ecosystem: Environmental > Terrestrial > Soil > Palsa > Peat permafrost | place: Sweden: Abisko... | reverse complement strand
CGGGAGCCAGCGGGACCACGAGCACCCGGCCGCCGGCCTCGGCGCACATGAGCCAGTGCGCTGGCGGCTTGGCCGGGTAGAAACAACGGGTCGCTGGCCCACACATCACTGATGTCATCGATTCCGAGGTGCGGATGCTTGAACAGGTGCGCGGCCTGGGTGTCGATTTCAAACGGGTCTTCCTCATCCAGCAGGTCTGGATCGAACCGCTCACCGCCCACCTGATGATCGTATTACAAACGACTACCGAATGGCCAGCGTACCTGGGGGCGCGAGCAAGCTGATGCATGATATGCAGTCATGAGGTACAAGCGCGCCGTCGAGAAGCTGCGGATCCTCGCCGAGACGTGTGAGCGCGTGAAGATGTTCTGGTTCGACACGGAGCCGTTCCTGAAGGCCGTGTATGCCTTCGGCGAGGTGGTGGACGGAGCCGACCCGCTGGATGCCGTTCAGGTCGCGGTCGCGATCAACCTGTCCCCGGAGGAAGTCCCGTGGGAATCCAGCCCCGAAGGCACCGACTGGCTGGCGAACGAGTTGCGGCTCAGCAAGGGCGGCTTCCTGTACTTCTGGCGGTCCTGCCTGGACCCGATCTGGAATCACCACATCGGCGGGCCGGTGCGCATCTGGTCTGTCGATGACGGTCCCGACGAGCGGGCGCTCTCGGCGCTAGAAGCCAGGGAGTTCGGGTCGCTGGAGCGGCTGATCCCGGAGCCGGCCGATGAGCGGCTGCAGCTCCGGGAAGACCTGGGCGCGGCGCTGTCTCATCTGCGCGAGGTCCGCGACAAGTACTGGGATCATGGGTGGCGGCGCGAGCACCGTGGCTACGGCCGCTACCCGGAGAACGAACTGTGGGATGCGGTCGAAGGCTATCTCGACCTGCTTGATGCCTCCCGGGCCAGCCATCCGGACGCCTGAGGTCTCGGTGCCCGGTGTCCGCGGGCGGGACAATTGGAGCATGCGGGCGCTCCCGGCCCGTAGCGAAAGCAAAATGAGCATGCGACCGCTGCAGGTCTTCGATCCGATACCTACCTCGTGCCCGTGACCTGCTGCTCAGGCGGGTTAAGGCCTGGGCCGGAGCGAACGGCCTGGTAGTGTCGCCCCCGCTGGCTGGAGCCCTGGATTCGCGGCACCTCAGCTCGGACGGGCGGCTGGGCTTCTGGACTCCGGCGCAGGTAAGCCGGGCGCTGCTGGAACGGAACCCATCTCCTGGCCCCGATTGAACGTTTTGTCGCGTCGGCCAGCCGGTGCGGGCGTTCTGGGTCACTGGCGTCGTTCACGGTTGTAACCGCAGGCAGCGCGGGCTGCGATGATGACCGGGTGCGTGCTGGGCATCGCCGCTCATGGCTTGCGGGTCAGTCACCTCCCTTATTCCCTCCGGCCCCACCACGTAGAACGCCCAAGGCGCGGTCTCCCGGCCGGCGGCTGCCTGGCGCACTAGGCTGAAGATGTGCGTATCCGCCTTGCTGAGCTCCGCCGGCCCCGGCCTGCATAGCACGATCATCGCCTTCTCGTCCTGATGGCATCGAGGTGGCCTGATAAGGATGCCTACCAGGTCGCACAGGCCAGTGATGTTCTCCTCGTCCGGCATGTCGAGCCTGTCATCGACGGGCAAGGTCGCGTGGGTCCAGACTCCCCATTCGCCAATAAAGATCACCCAGAGGCTGCGGCTGATCGGCGCGCCGGACCTGAACGGCAGGGCCCCGAGATCGTGTAGCAAGGCTGGCCGCAGCGCGGTCTGATCAGCCTCGCTTAGCGGAAGCTCGTAGTTGGTGTCCGATGTCTTGCTGACAGTGCCCATGACTCGCAGTGTCGCACCGGACACCGACAATATGACTGGCGTCGGAAGCCACCGCCCCGCCCCCGCAGCCCTAACAGGCGTTACCGGCGCACGCGGTCATAGTCTCATGACCCCGCACTCACGCTCTTATGATCGCTGTCTGTGAGCGATAATTCCAGGTCACGGACACAACTGCGAGTGCCTCGACAGTCCAAGGTGCAAACGATAATGACACACTTCAGCTCCGCGCTCATGCGACCCTGACCGTCTAGTCGCCGACCTGGGCTACGACGTCGACCGTCCCGCCGAGGGCCTCGACGTAGCCTCGGATGGCGTCCACCTCGGTGACCTTGCCGAGCTCGATCTGCGACACCCGTGCCTGCGATACGCACATCACGGTGGCAAGCTGCGCCTGGGGAAGCCCGGTGTTCTTCCGCAGCTGCGCGAACTGGTGGCCGTGCTGCTCAGCGCGCATCGCTGCGCGGCTCCGCTCGCGTGACGCAACCTGCTCCGGAGCGTCCCATTCCGGGTTCAGCTCCCGGACCTGCCGCCTGGTGTCCTCCAGCGGACCGCCTTCATTTTCCTCCTCGTCGGCTTCCCGCTGGTAAGCCGTGTAGCGTTCTTGCCTCGGGTTTGCGGCCAGCGGCGATGACCGCTGCCTTTAGGCTGCCGAAGATGCGGGCCGCCTCGGCGTCGAACGGCACCGGGTCAAATTCGCTTTCAGCGCGCCGTATCGGTGAGAGCAGGGGCTGGCGGGATCATGGGTTCTGCTGTGTGACTCCGTGTCGGATCAGTTCGGCTCGGGATCTAATGCCGAGCTTGCTGAAGACCTTGTGCAAGTGGTAATCGATGGTGCGCGGGCTCAGGAACAGCTGGGCAGCGATATCGCGGTTGGTCAGTCCTTCTGCCACGAGCCCGGCAATTTTGAGTTCCTGCGGGGTGAGCTGGCTGAGGGTGGGGATGGTGCGCTTGCGGGCAGTCTCGCCGGTGGCGTGTAGCTCTGCTTCGGCGCGTTGTGCCCAGGAGGGCGTGCCGAGCGCGTGGAACAGGTCAGCAGCCGCGCGCAGATGGAGGCGTGCCGGCATGCGTTTCCGCTCGCGGCGCAGCCACTCGCCGTAGAGCAGCTCGGTCCGGGCGCGTTCGAACGGTGCCAGTGCGTGGCCCAGTTCCAGCGCCTCGGTGAAGGCGGCGCCCGGCGGACGGGTGCCGAGCAGCGCCTCGCAGCGTGCTAGCACAGACTTGCGGGCGTCAGCTGGGAAATGTTCGGCCCAGGCACGGAGCTGGGCGAGCGGCGCGCTGGTGAGCTCGCGAGGCTGGCCCGCGCGCAGGATCGCTTCTATCGCATCCGCGTCGGGATTGGAGACGACAGCGACGCTGGGCGTCAGCTCCGGCCAGTCCCTGGCGGAAATCTCCAGCAAGATCCGGGCTGCGTCGGCGGGCCTGCCGACGGTCAGGGCGAGCAGCCCGGTGGCCGCCTTGGCGGCCATGGTGAGCAGGACGTCGCCGCGGGCATGCGCTAGCTCGAGCACCTGCCGGGCGTGCCGGCGTGCGTCTGCTTCGCGTCCCCAGACCGCCTCCACGCAGGCCATCGTGTTCAGATGCCAGCCCCAGCCGTGGCCCAGGTCGGTGGACAGCAGATATCCCTCTTCGGCCGCCGCGTAGGCCTGCGTGAAGCTGCTGTTGCGCAGCAGTTCCCGTGCCTGCTGGTTCAGCGCAGCCGGGAGCAGGCTGAGCAGCCCTTGCGCCCGGGCGAGAGCGGCGGCCCGGGCCGCGAACCGCAGGCTGGCCCCGATGTCGGCATCTAGCCACGCGGCGTTCACGGCCCATAGCTGCGCCATCGCGTCGTCATCGAATTGTGCGGTCAGGGTCAGCGCCTCGGCGAAGGCCGCGCGCCCGCTAGCAGGGTCGCCACCGAACAGGGCCGTGATCCCGGTGACCACGGCGCGGCTGAGCTGATCTCGCGTCGTGTGGTCCGGGGTGTTCGATAGCCGGGCGCTGATATCGGCCAACCTGGGCAGGTCGCGAGTGTCGGCGGCGCCTTCGGCGGCCTGGTGCAGCATCTCCAGGGTCAGCGAGGGGTCGTCGCTCAGGTCAGCGCCCTCAAGCTGCGTGATGACCGCGCGGGCCATGTTGCCGCAGCTCGCCTCGATGACTCCGCTCAGGTGCAGCAGCCGGGCGCGATCGTGCGGGCCGGCCAGCGGGTAGGCGCGGGCGATCAGCGTCCGGGCCCGCTCGGCCTGCCCGGCATCCCATGCTGCCTGGGCGGCAGCGGCCAGGCGAGGCACCACGCGGGACTGGTCGACCGTCAGGGCCGCGGCGCGCTCGAACCCGGTGGCCGCTGAGGCGTGGCCTGCGCGCTGCTGTGCCCGCCGGGCGGAGGCCTCCAGCGCCGCCGCGACCTCCTCGTCACCAGTGAGCGTGGCCATGGCCTGGTGCCAGATACAGCGATCGGCATCTTGGTCACCGCGCAGCGCTTCGGCCAGCGCGGCGTGGGCGCGCTGACGCTCGCGGAGGGGGGTCCCTTGGTACAGGACCGAGCGCACCAGCGGATGCCGGAAGGTGAGCACCCCGCCGACGGCGCGGATCAGGCCGGCGGTTTCCGCGGGGTCGAGCGCGTCGGCGGGAAGCTTCATCCGTTCGGCGGCGCCCAGCACCGCCGTGACGTCGCCGGTGTCGTCGGCCGCGGCCAGCAGCAGCGCAAGGCGCGTGGGTGCGGGCAGCGCCTCGATGCGGTCCCGGAAGATCCGTCGCAGGCGGGGCGTGAGCGGGATGGCCTCCGGTAGCGGCGCCCGCCCGCCGAGTTGCGCGGTCGTCAGTTCGCCGGGCAACTCGAGCAGCGCCAGCGGGTTCCCGCTGGCGTCGGCCAGCAACCGGTTGCGGACAGCGGGTGCGATGGCAGGCGCGGCGCAGTCCAGAAGCTGCCCGGCGGCGGCTTCGGGCAGACTGTCGAGAGACATTTCCGGCAGGTCCTGGGCCTGAAACTGGCGCGGCTCGCCCTCGCGGGCCGCGAACACGATCGCCACGCGCTCGGCGCGCAGCCGCCGGGCGGTGAACACCAGCGCACCAGCCGACGGGCTGTCTATCCACTGTGCGTCATCGACGAGGCACAGCACCGGACGATCTTCCGCGGCGGCGACGATGAGGCCAAGCACCGCCGCCGAGACGAAAAGACGGTCCGGACGCGACGACGGCGCCAGCCCGAGCGCCCCAGCCAGTGCCTGCCGCTGCGGTCCGGCCAGCTGGTCAAGCTTGCCCAAGATGGGTCGCAACAGGCTATGCAGCCCGGCGAAGGCAAGATCGGACTCGGCCTCCACGCCCCCGGCCCGCAGCACGGTCGTCACGGCCCCCGCTACCTGGGCGGCGTGCTCAAGCAATGCCGTCTTACCGATCCCCGGCTCGCCCAGCAACACCAGACAGCCGCCCTCGCCGTTGCGGGCGTTGCGGATCAACCGCTCGATCCGGCCGCAGTCGCGCTCACGGCCGATCAAAGCTGTATTTGGCTCCGTCACATCCAGCCCATCACACAGCAACGAAAGATCAGTGACACCATAGCCTGGGCCCCAGGCAGGTTCCGCTGGGGACCACCACCACCATCCGTAAGCGTAGCGGCCACCTGCTGACGGCCCGGCCGCCCGCTTGTCCACCATCGATCTACCCGCAGCGGCGAACACTTGGATAGCCGACTGGTGATCTCGCAGATTCGAGCAGACTGCCGCCTGCGCCAGCATTGGCGGGTGACACCAACCGAAAACCCAAGGCGGAGGCAGAAATGAGAAAGCGAAGCGATGAGCCGACCGGCCGCACCGTGGTCGCCAACATCTCCCTGTCCCTCGACGGCCGGCTGAACGGCCCCGGCGGCGACTACGACATGAGCTGGATCGTTCCCCATGCCCTGACCAACGGCGCCCGCGAGCACATGGTGAACGTCACCGGCCCGGCCAGCACGGCGCTGCTGGGCCGCAAGAACTACCAGGGCTTCGCCTCCTACTGGCCCGCGGTGGCCGATAACCCCGACGCCGACCCCCGGGACCGCGCCTTCGCGCAATGGCTCAACGCGGTAGAAAAGGTTGTCTTCTCCACCACCCTGCAAGAGGCCGGCTGGCCCAACTCGCGCATCGTCGCCGACGACCCGGCCGCCGAGGTGCGCCGCCTGCGCAAACAGGGGGGAGGCGACATCATCGTCCTCGCCAGCGCCAGCATCATCCGCAACCTGCTGGCGGCCGGCGAAGTGGACCGGCTCAGCATCACGCTATGCCCGGCACTCGCCGGCGGCGGCGCCCGGCTGTTCGGCGATGACCTGCCCGGCTCGGCCTGGTCACTGGCAGAAACCACGCCCACCGACAGCGGCGCGATCTGCCTGCTCTATGACCGGAAGCGGCCCGCATAGCGGCGCCAGATCACCAGCTCGCGGAAAATGGCGGGAGCCGAGCACGACGGCACGGTTCCCGCCATTCCGCGATGGCCGCCTCGTTCGGTATCAGCTTCTGGAGGCTCCTATGCCCAGAATCTTGGTGCTCAACAGGATGCACCTTGATGAATGGCCATCGGATCAGGTAGCGGAGGTACTTAAAGGCCTGGCAGGCCATCCGGATATCGCTGGCTTCACCCGGGAAGCCCCGGGCCCGGGCAGGAGGCCGCGACGCGGGTACGATGCCAACATAACAGGTTGCTTTCCCGGCAGCCCAGACGGAAACCGGGAACAACGAGACGCCTGGCAGGTAACTCTGCTGGCAGAGAAAGCAGACCTGGTCCTCGATATACACGGAACCCAAAACCCGGCTGAGAATTTCCCTTTCTACGGCCCAGCGGGCCGCTACAGCCGACTGGTCCGCGGCACCGCCTCACTCTTGGGCTGCGAGCATGCAGTCGTCATCGAAGCCCCTCACCCGGCCGGCGTGCTGCACAACTATGTTGGATGGGACCTGAGCCCCGGCCACCCTCTCATCGAGGCACTACCTGGCTTGCTCGCGGCTCTCGCCACGGGCTGGATACCGCCCATCCGGCCGATGGCGGAATACCGAGCCGTGGACGGAATCCGGGAGATGGACGCCCTGCGGGTGGGACTGCAACGCGAATACCCGCCATTTACGCGTCTGCCCGATTGCGCCATGCGCGCCCTCGGCCTGCCGGTCCCTGCATACGCCTTCAGCTGGGATGCGGACCGCTACGCTCATACCGGGTACCGGGGAGAGGTAGCGGTACCGTACCGCGATCATTCTGAAGGCTGCCAACCAAACCGGGAACGCGCCTAAATAGCCCATCTGGGCGTGTCAATGGCTTCGTGCACCCGGCCTGTTACCAGCGCATAGTAAGCGATCCGCGCTGTTCTTCCAGGTCATGGGGGTATCTGCGAATGCATCGACTCGCCATCATGCAAGCCTTAATGACACAGGTGTGGTGGGCTCAGCGGAACGGATTGATGACCCGGATTCCGGCGTAGTCTTGGCCGTCGCTTAGATCTTCGGACAGTACTTCTGCGCAGCCCATCGCACGCGATGCCTCTATGATCGCGGCGTCCCAGTACGAGAGCTGGAACCGCTGGCGCGTGCCCAGGGCTGCCATCAAGATCGCGCTCGTGACATCCTGGACGGGGAAGCGACGGAATGACTCGATGAGCTGGACGGCCTGCTGGTGGGTGATGGGATCCGGTCGGCTTGCGCGGGTTGCCTGCACGTAGAACTCCTGCAACACCTGGACCGACAGCGCGAGGTCACGGTCGGCCAGGATGTCGTTGGCGCGCTTGGCCTTATCCTGCTCCGCGGGATCACGTGAGATCGCGTAGAGCAGGACGTTGGTGTCAATGAACCGCACGGTCGTGGACCTCGTCTCGGCCAAGCCTGTCGGCCGCGCGGAACTGGCCGATCTCTGTTTGCACTTCGTGCTGCAGCGCTTCCAGCCTTGCGAACTCTTCCCTCCATCCGGACAGCCGTTCGAGATACGCGACGACCAATGCGCTCAGCGAGGTATCGCGCTGCGCTGCGGCGACCCGGGCGTTGCGGTACACGTGATCGGGCACGGAGACCGTAATATTCTTCACAGTTTCACAGTAACACGGTTAATGTGGTCTACGCCTCATGCCGCCGGGCCCGACATAGGTGACGCTGCCGTTACCCGGAACGTCCGCGGTGAACGTCGCACCGGGCCTAGCCACCAGTCGCCCAGCCGCCGTGATGATGCCGGGCGACTGACGGGTTCCACCGGCGACAGAGCCGGCCATAGGCGGAAGTCGTCGCCCGAAATGTGCGTGTGACGACAGCCCACCGTGCAAACGATAATGACACACATTGTCCACCTGGCTCCTCGAAGCAGCCGGCATGCACGACTACGACGAGGACAACGACGGCAGGTTCCCCGACGAGAGCCCAGTCGAGGTGCGCTACCCCCGCAGCAAGCAGGAAGAGCAGGGCGACCGATCAGCGTGGCCATGGCTGCCTGGCTCGATTCTAGAGCAGTGCGGCCCGGACGAGTGGTACGTGTGCGTCGAGGTCCACGAGCTGGCCGTGCTGCGCGACGGCCGACGGGCACCGCGCGGGACCGCCAGCCGTAACCTCTACTATCCCTGCTGCTTCCGCGACAGCTCGGAGATCCGGCCGCGCACCACGTCCAGCAGCCCGGCTCCGGCGAGGCGACGCGAGGTGGGCCGGTGACCGGGGACCGGGTGATCCGCTTCGCGACGGCGGCCGTCTGCGCCGTGGCCGCCCTCGCGGCGGTGGTCAGCTACTCCCACATCTACGGCCTGGGCCGGACGCACGGCCAGGACGGCACCGCGGCCCGCCTTCTTCCGCTGAGCGTGGACGGGCTGATCCTGGCCGCCTCGCTCGTCTTGTTGCACGAGGCCAGTAACGACCGCGACGCACCACGGCTGGGCCGGCTGATGCTGCGGCTCGGCATCGGCGCGACGATCGGCGCGAACATCGCCTACTGGGCAGGATACGGGCTGCTGGGGGCGCTGATCTCGGCGTGGCCTGATCGGTTCGGTCGAAATCGCCATGCAGCTCGTGCGCCGCGCCCGCGGGCCACGGGTGGCCACCGCCGCGCCAGCAGCGCCACAGGTGCCGGGCGACGTGGACCAGGCGGTCCGCGCTGCGCACGCGGCGTCGGTCGCGGCGGGAGCGCCGCTGAGCCAGCGGGCCATGGCCGAGCGGTTCGGCCTGTCTCGCCGCAGGGTCAGCCAGCTCGTCGCCCAGGTCACCGTGTCCGGCAATGGCCACCTGCCCGAGAGCGAGGCGGCATGAGCATGAAGCCGTACGACGAGCTGCCGTAGTGGTGCCAGCTCCTGTGGCCCTGGTTCGGACCGCCGTGGTATGAGCAGGTCGAGGATCTGGGTGCCTACCTCGCCGCATTCAGGCGAGCATTGACCCTGCGGGCCGGTGAGCTGGCCGAGGAGCTGGCTGGCGGCGACCGGCCGGGCGAAGGATACCTGGCCAAGGCGGGACGGCTGACCGCCGCCCGCCACCAGGCCGAAGACATCGTTAGACACGAGTACATTCCGCTCACACCACAGGACGAGGACGAGGGCGACGAGCCGGTCCCAGACGAGGAACGGCCGGTGGTCTTGGACCGTGACCACCCTTCGTGGGCCGAGGTAGATGCCGAGCAGCGGGAAAGGATCGGCACTCCGTCCGGCGAGGACAGCCGGCCATGACAGCGCTGGCGAACAGTGCAGCGTTCTGGATCGGACTGCTGGCCGGACCAGCGGCTTTCAAGCTGGCCAGATCCGTGACAACCTGCGAGAGCCCGGGATTGCCTGGTGTGGCTTGTGGTCTTGAGGTTACGAAAGTACATTTTTGTTAGCTATGTTTCCGAATATGCTTATTGTCCTGCTCTGGGAAGATATGCTACGGTCTGGTTTATCGTTTGGGGCGGGCTCGAAAGGGAGCGATGCGGATGCGGGCTGGACTGGCTTGTGCAGGTCACCTCCGCAAGGGCACCTGTCGCATAACCCCTGACGGCCATCGCGGTCGCCTGGGCGCTGGAGGGCGACTCCCGGTCCGGAGTCAGTCGGGGAACTCATTCGACGGGCAGATGGCGCCGCACGGTCAGCCGCGCCGCCCGAGGACCGGGAAAGGTCCCGTCGCCTGTGCGCGCACACCGGGCGGAACGCCGAAGGATCGCCGGCGGTCACCATCGCCTCGCCGAGGCCCGGTTACTTCGACGCCGCCGTGTTCGGTTGCATCGGCTGCGGGTCGGCTGTTCGCGCCACCGGCGGCTGGACAGCCGTCTGCACATAACCCGGATAAGTAACTTACGCGAGAGGAGACACGAACCTATGAGGAAGATCCTGCTCGCGCTTGCGCTCGCTGCCGCGTTGCTGGCCGGCTCAGCAGGCTCGGCGGGCGCATCAACGGTCACGACCTTGAAACCGGCTCCGCTACCCGTCCTGTACGACCTGGGCGGAGGTCTTGGATCAGTCTGGAATAATCCCGAGATCAGGCCCGCGATCTTTTACATCTTCGCCGATGGCAGCGGCGCACGCCCTTCTACCGCATCGGCGACCTGGCGGCCCCGCTGAGCATGACCATCTCAGGGCCGCCCGGAGTTGAGGTTCTCGTCGGTGAGTGCCATTGCGCGTGATGACTCCGACCTCTTCCAGGAACGAGCAGTTACCTACCTGGGAAGTCAACACGATCGCCGCGCTGCCGGGGATTGTGCAGTACATGAACGCGCACCACCTCGGGAACACCATCCAGGTTCCCGCAGACGCGACCGGCGGAATCCTCGGGCCGCCTCCCTGGCCCTGGCTCCCGTAACCGAAAGGAAAATATCATGGGCGCAGTAATTCTCATCATCGGCCTCCTATTCCTCGGCGGAATCGGCTGGGTGGGCTATCTCATCTTCACGAGACTTACCCTCCCCGCAATCCGTGGAGTGGTACGGGCCGGGAAGAAGGGCGTGGTAATCGACCCTGCTTCCCGGCCGCAAACAACAGGTGATCGCATCGCGGAACTCGATAAGATGCTCGCCACCCAGCGCATCACGCAGGATGAGTACGCTGCGGCGCGGGCCAAGGCACTCGGGCTATAACATGAAACTTATCATCAAGCTTATCGTAATCGCCGGGCTTGGGTTCGGAGTAGCGGCATGCGGAAGTTCGACAACGACAACAACGCCTGCCAGTACGCCAGCTGCCGGTACGCCAGCGGCGGCGGCGGCGACACAGCCTGCCTCAGCAACGCCGAGTTCTAGTTCTGCGATAGCAGATACAGAACCAGCGGATGCGACTGCCTGCCAAAATCTCCTGCAGGCATACAATGCATTCACGGCGAATGAGAACACCACGACTTCAGATGCGCTTACTGCTGCCTCGATACCGAACGCGAGTATGACGCAGACGCTATTCAACGAATTCCAGGCGCTAAACGGCGATCTGGATGATACAACGCTAACCGGGTCGCCAGACGCAACAGCGCAGGCTGACGAGCAAGCGGTTGCGACTGGCTGTGCAGCCGCTGGCGTCCAATTCCCGGCAAGCTTTACCGGATCATGAAAAGGATCATTATCTCGGCCATTGTAATCGCCGCTGTAATAATCCTGATCGTGGTCGCATGCGGCGGCAGCGGATCAAAATTCGCTGCCACGCCAGCCGGAACCTGGAATTTTACTGTTAGCGCGGCTCCAAAGGACGTGCTCGGTCAGTATTCCATTACGCAATCGACCGCAGGAACGTACGTCATCACCGCGAAAACTGCAATCAAGGTACCGCCAGGTAATTGTTCTTTGCCGCCCGGTACAAAAGAGGGTACGCTTTCCAAAGCCGGCGGCCATTACTCAGGAAGCGAGAAAGGCTGGAATCCAAGCACGTGCGCATCCGTCAACACGACCGCGTTCACGGCTACGCTTTCCGGCGGCGGCAATGTAATGACAATCAAAGACGCGAGCCTTGAGCCGATATCAGTCATTCTCACAAGAGGATAAGTCAATGGACACGTCCACGATCAAGGCCGGTGATACCTTCTATCACCTCGCCCGGACGTACGGCATCACGGTCGGCGCGATCGAGGCCGCCAATCCCGGCGTCAACCCTAATGACCTGCAAATCGGGCAGGTAATCAATATCCCTGTCACGCCGCCTGCCCCGGTGTACCTGTTCGATGACGAATTCGACGGCGCAGCCGGGACGCCGCCGGACCCGGCCAGGTGGGTCTACGACCTCGGGTACGGCGACTGGGGCAACAACGAGCTGGAGACGTACAGGGACCCGTTGGGCGTCCAGTCCAGCCGGGTCACATGAAAGGCATCCCAGGAGCTTAAGTGTCAAGCCGCTATGGAAGATTGAGGGAGGTTTTGCCGGTGGGACCAGGCGGTTGCCTCGTCGTAGAGGGTGCGGGTTTTGAGGCATCCGTGCAGGATGCCGACGAGGCGGTTGGCGAGCCGTCTCAGGGCGTCGTTGTGCTCGATGCCGCGGGCGCGGAGGTCGTCGTAGAGGGCGCGGGCGCCGGGCGATGCCCTCAGAGCCGTGAATGCCTGGGCGTTGAGCGCGTCGACCAGGCGGTCGTTGTGGATGAACCGGGCGGCGACGACCTTCTTCTTGCCCGACGCGCGGGTGATCGGGCTGGTGGCGGCGTAGTTCCTGCGGGCCTTGCCGTCGGCGTAGCGGTGCGGGTCGTCGCCGGACTCTGCGAGCACCGGGCACCGAGGACGGCGCCCATGCCGGGCTGGGACCGGTAGATCTCAGCGTCCGGGTGCCGGCCAAAATTTTCCTCCACCTGCCCTTGCAGGATCTTGACCTGCTCGTTCAGGACAGTGATCACCGCGATCAGGGAACGCACGGTGGCGGCGTAGGCGGCGGTGACAGCCGCGGGCTGGCCCAGCTGCGGGCTGCGCAGCGCCGCCAGGATCGCCGTCGCCCTGTCCGTGATGTTGCGGCGGCCGGCGCGCTTGAGTGCCGCGCTGACCTGCGCGCGGGTCAGCTTCGCGGCCCGGGCCGGGTCCGGGGCCTTGCCCAGCAGCTCGAGGGTGTCGGGGGCGTCCAGGTCGTCGAAGGCCTCCAGCGCGGCCGGGTAGTACTCCCGCAGCTGGTGCCGCAGCCGCTGCACCGCCCGGGTCCGCTCCCAGATCAGCGTCTTGTGCGTGCGGGCCAGCACCTTCAGGCCCTCCGCCTCCGCGCTGTCCCCCGCCGCCGCCCGCAGCTGATGCGAATCGGTCCGCACCATGTCCGCCAGCATGTGCGCGTCCCCGGCGTCGCTCTTGGCCCCGGACACGCCGAGCCGCTCCCGGTACCTCGACGCCTGCAGCGGGTTCACCGGGAACACCAGGTAGCCGGCGCTGACCAGCGCCGTGACCCACGGGCCGCGGTCGGTCTCGATCCCGACGACCACCTCCGCCTCATCCGCGTCCTCGCCCAGGTGCCGCCCGATCAGCTCGTGCAGCCCGGCCATGCCGGCCACGCCCTCCGGCAGCCGCCGCTTCGCCAGCACCTTCCCGGCCTCGCTCATCACCTCCACGTCGTGATGGTCCTCAGCCCAGTCATCACCCACGAACAGCCGCATCCGCTCTCCCGTCCAAGATGTCGAAAACAGGCGGCAGCCAGCGGGAGAACTATCAGCGACCTAATGAAACTGTGCTCACCCCAGCCGGAGGGCACGACATCCCAGCAGCGATCAACTCTCCCGGTCACCGGCAGGGGCACGATCTTTCATCAGGGCTCAAAGCCCGGGAAGAACAAGTGCTCACCTGCCGGCGGCCACCACACCCGGAGTCTGCCAGACGGCGGGCCCCCTAAGACTCATTAGATGAATACGAGCCCGACCGGTGAGATGACGTCATGGCTCGGCCGTTCGTAGCTGATCCGAGCCATCAGCCGGGCATTCGGCTACCGGCGCGGAGTGCCGACTGGGCGGGTGCGCGGTTAGCGCTGTGGTGACGGGCAGGAGCTCTCGCATCCTCTGACCGTGCTGGAAGACACGGCGCTGATCGTCCGCGAACCTGACCTGTTCCGGGGTGGCCGGGCGACCTACCGCATCACCGGGCCGCTCATTACCTTCTACGAGGCGGTGATGCGCCGCCGCTGGCCCGAGCTTGAACTAGGGCTGGCAGACACGGTCTGGCCGACGACCCAGCGCACGTTCAGCGCCCAGGTCGCGGGACCGCACTTCGAAGCAAATCTGCCGGTCCTTCGCCACCCTGGCTGGCGCCGGACTGTTCGGCGAACTGCCCGCCGAGGTCGGCCACGGCACCCTCAACGACTCCGCCGAACGCGCGCAGATCCAGGTGGACGTGGCGGTCTTCGCCGTCCCCGCGCCTGACTCCCACGGCGCATCCTGTCTCTCGGCGAAACCAAGTGGGGCGAGGTCATGGGCCTGCGCCACCTGACCCGTCTCGCCCGCGCCCACGACCTTCTCGCCGCGAAGAAATACGACACCAGCACCACGGTTCTCGCCTGCTACAGCACTGCCGGCTTCGATCAGGGACTGCGCGATCAGGCCGCCCGCGCCCCCCAAAACGTCCTCCTCATCGGCCCTGAGGAGCTTTACGCGCCTTAACAGCTTGCCTTGCCGCGTGACCCACTCCCAGGTGTGAGAATGGGTGGGTGCGTACGCTGCCCGCCGACGCCAGTGTGCCCTCGCTCGATGAGACCGTTAACAGCCACCTTCCCCCGAGGGGTGG
>Ga0302326_10018642_pt1 | contig 14385 bp, 14 predicted proteins | sample Palsa_T0_3_FD_202264 | JGI IMG/M metagenome (GOLD analysis project Ga0302326, IMG submission 202264) | Peat permafrost microbial communities from Stordalen Mire near Abisko, Sweden - Palsa_T0_3 | ecosystem: Environmental > Terrestrial > Soil > Palsa > Peat permafrost | place: Sweden: Abisko... | reverse complement strand
GTGCCCTAGGCAGGTCGATCGCCACCCCGTTTGCTTGCGCGGTAGACAAGAAAAGCCACTCCTCGAACCTGTGACGCGATGGAAGTGACTTCGCTTTTACTTATGGCCGAACAACCACTTACGCCCCCGACGCGAAGCCGCGGGATTATAGAGAGGCCTCTACAAAAAGGCTACTGAATGTGAGCCAGGATGCCATCAAGCTCATCGAGACTGTTGTAGCTGATGACGAGTTTTCCGCGGCCCGATGCGGCGTGCTGAATCGCAACCGCCGCGCCGAGCTTCTCCGCCACATCCTGGGCAAGCTTGTCGACGTTCGGATCGGCGGGGCTTGCGTCCTGGGCTCGGCCGGCGCCCGCCGGACGTTGCAGGCGCCGTACCAGAGCCTCGGTTTCGCGCACCGAAATGCCCTTCTTCGCGACCAGCGCCGCCACTTCGCTCTGCTGCCGGCGGTTGGCGAGGCCCAGAAGTGCGCGCGCGTGGCCCATCTCGAGCTCGCGTCTGTCGACAAGCGTGCACACCTCGTTCGGCAACTCCAGGAGCCGCAGCAGATTGCTGACCGCGGCGCGCGAACGACCGACGGCTTCGGCGGCCTGCAGATGGGTCATCTGGAACTCGTTGATGAGGCGCGACAGGGCACGCGCCTCCTCCAGCGGATTGAGATTTTCGCGCTGGATGTTCTCGATGAGCGCCACGGCAATCGCCGCCTCATCAGGAATGTGGCGGACGACGGCCGCAATCTCGGTGAGGCCGGCGAGCTGCGCCGCACGCCAGCGACGCTCGCCGGCGATGATTTCGTAGCGCTGCGGCTCCCCCTGAGCCGGGGCGTCGAGGGGACGCACGACGATCGGCTGTATCACTCCCTGAACACGGATGGAATTGGCGAGCTCCTCGAGTGTCTCCTGCCGCAGGTCGGTGCGTGGCTGATAGCGGCCGCGCTGCAACAGGTCGAGCGGAAGCTTGGCCAATTCCTCGCCCTTCGGGGCTTCATTGGCGTCGGGCGCAGAGGCGATGCGGGCCGCCGCGGACTGGCCAAGCAGATCCGCAAGCCCGCGGCCGAGAGTGGGTCTCTTTTGCATCATCGCCGCGCGATCATAACGAATCGGCGCCGGGCGCATGTGCTACCTCTTCTTCCTCGCGGCGGATCATCTCTCCGGCGAGCGCAAGATAGGCGAGTGCGCCGCGCGAGTCCTTGTCGTGAAACAGCGCCGGTACGCCAAACGAAGGCGCTTCGGCCAGGCGGATATTGCGCGGAATGATGGTGCGGAACACCTTGTCGCCGAAGTGCATGATGAGCTGTGCGCTCACCTCGTTCGCAAGGTTATTGCGCGGGTCGAACATGGTTCGCAGGATACCCTCGATCGCAAGCGCGGGATTGGCGGCCACCTTGATCTGCTCGATCGTGGACAGCAGCGCCGAGAGACCCTCGAGCGCGTAGTACTCGCACTGCATCGGGATGAGGACGCTGTCGGCGGCAACGAGCGCATTGACGGTGAGCAGATTCAACGCAGGCGGAGAGTCGATCACGATGACGTCGAAGTGCTCATGCACGGAGGCGAGCGCATTCTTGAGCCTCGTCTCGCGTCCGGTGCTCATCGCGAGCAGCCGCACTTCAGCGGCAGTGAGATCCTGATTGGAAGGCAGCAGCGTAAAGCCCGCCACCTCTATCTTGATGAGTGCCGACTCGATGCTGGCCTCACCGAGGAGCACTTCGAGCGCGCCGCCGCGCGCCAGATTCGACTTGTCCACGCCGCAGCCCATCGTGGCGTTGCCCTGCGGATCCATATCCAGGAGCAGCACGGCGCGCTTGGTCGCAGCGAGCGAGGCTGCCAGATTGACCGCGGTGGTCGTCTTGCCCACTCCGCCCTTCTGGTTCGCAATGGCGATCACGCGCTTCATGTCGCGAAGTCTACTGCACTGCCGCGACGCGGTTTTAAATCGCTTGCGCTACGCGACGAGCCGGGTGTGTGCAACCTCGATGCGCGCGCGCGCAAGCTCATCGGCAACCGCGTTGGTGGGACGATTCTCGCGGCGCGAACGCTCGAATATTTCGGTGAGGCGGGCGGGAATTCCGGCAATCGCAGCATGGACCTGTGCTTCGCTTGAGACGCCGTGGTACTCGTGGAAGACATTGATGATGCCGCCCGCGTTGATGACGTAGTCCGGCGCGTACAGAACCCCGGCCGTATGCAGCGCAAGTCCGTCGCGATCGAGGGCCAGTTGATTGTTCGCGGCGCCCGCTACAACTTTGGCGCGCAGCCGAGGAATCGACTGCGCATTCAAAATTGCGCCCAGCGCACAGGGCGCAAAAACGTCAACATCCTGTTGGAGAATGTCCTGCGCCGTGACCGGGACGGCACCCCACTCGTCGGCCGCGCGTTCCGTTGCGGCGGGGCGCACATCCGCAACGTACAGGCGCGCACCCTCTGCGGCCAGCAGTCGACACAGGTGATAACCCACGCCGCCCACGCCTTGCACGGCAACCTTGAGATCCTGCAATTCCGCACGGCCGAGACGGAATCTGGCGGCTGCTTTCATGCCCAGATACACACCCAGCGCCGTCTTGGGGCCGGGATCGCCGCCGACGGCACCAGCCTGGCGGGCAATTCCACTGACGTAACGCGTCTGGCGCGCCACATTTTCCATATCCGTGGTCGTCGTGCCGACGTCCTCCGCCGTGATGTAGCGGCCGCCGAGTGAATTGACGAAACGGCCGTAGGCTTCGAAGAGTTCAGGGGTCTTCGGCCGCCTGGGGTCGGCGAGGATGACGGCTTTGCCGCCGCCGAAGGCGAGATTCGCCATCGCATTCTTGTAGCTCATGCCGCGCGACAGCCGCAGAACATCGCTTAGGGCATCGCTGCTTGAGGGATAGGCCCACATACGGCACCCGCCCGCCGCCGGCCCGAGCACTGTCGAATGAATCGCAACGATGGCGCGCAGGCCCGTAGCCGCGTCATGGTGGAAAACTATGTCCTCGTGGCGATCGAATTCAGGTGTTTCAAAAACGCCCATGCGCGAACCCTTTCGATTCTTGTCGAGGGCTAGAGGCTACGCCCCATGTATTGCAGGAAGCGTTACAAAACTTGCCTATTTATGGAGATTTGTGGAATATTAATTTCACAAATCGTTATATAATGGATAAGTCATGCAAGTCGAACTCGACCGCGCGGACCTGCGAATCCTGGAGGTCTTGCAGCATCACGGCGATCTGTCGGCAGCCGATATTGCCGAGCGCGTGGATCTCACCCCCTCCACCTGCTGGCGACGGATCAGCCGCCTGGAGGAACTGGGAGTCATCAGAACCCGCGTGGCGCTACTGGACCGGGAGAAGCTCGGCCTCAATGTCACAGTCTTTTCGCGCGTAAAGCTCGCGACCCATGGGCGCGATGAGCTCGGCAGCTTCGGAGAGATCGTTCGGCAGCACTCCGAGGTGCTCGAGTGCTATACGCTCATGGGCGAAACGGATTTTCTGTTGCGCATCGTCACGCGCGACATCAAGAGCTACGAGGCTTTCTTCCTGGATCACCTGTCACGCATCCCCGCCGTGCAGTCCATCAATTCATCCATTGCGCTGTCAGTGATCAAAGAAACGACGGCGCTGCCGCTTGATATCGGAGCGGCTACGCTCGGCCATCGCCCGCTGCCGCGGCCCGCGCAAGCGTAACGAGGCAACGCGATTCGGCAAGGCCGGGCACGGTAAGCGAACGCACGCCTACGACGCGCCAGGCGCGCGGCAGCGCGTCGATCTCCTGGTCCGGCCGTTTGCCCTTCATCGCCAGCACCCGGGTTGCGGGACCTGTTAGGCCCGCGATCATGTTCACGAGCTCAGGCAGCGGCGCGCAGGCGCGCGCCAGCACCGTATCGAAGGGCGCATCGGGTGCGAGCTCCTCGGCGCGCGCCTGCAGCGGCTCGACATTGGCGAGCCCCAGCGTGCGCGCGGCATGCGAGACGAAGCGAATCTTTTTGCCATTCGAGTCAATGAGTGTGAAGCGGCGCGCGGGCTGCACGAGGGCGAGCGGCAGGCCTGGAAATCCAGCACCGGTTCCCACATCGGCGATCCTCTCTCCCGCGAGGTCCGCGTGGATCGCGAGGCTGTCGAGCAGATGATGGGTGAGCATCTCCTCCGGGTTCTTGATTGCGGTGAGGTTGAACGTGCGGTTCCAGCGCGCAAGCTCATCGAGCAGCGCGCACATGCGCGCTCCATCTTCGGGCGCGAGAGTGATGCCCAGCGTTGCGGCATCACGCAGCAGGCGCTGGAGTAAGCTCACGGCAGCTGTTGCCTTGACTTAAGTCGCATCACACGCGAAGCCCCATGGGATTCATGCGCACGATACACGCTCGCCTGCGGCGCGCGGGCTGCGGCTTGCTAGCCGCGGTCATCGCGTGCGCCCCGCAGGCGTGGGCATCTGCTGAAGGCTTCGGCCGTTTCACCGGCACCGACGTGCTCCTCGTGGTCGCGCCGCACCCCGACGATGAAACGCTGTGCTGCGCGGGCGCAATCCAGCGCGCCCATGCAGCGGGGGCGCGCGTGGCCATCGTATGGATCACGAGCGGTGATGCGTTCGAGCTTGATGCGCACGTCGTGGAACACCGTCTCTTCACGGGCACACAGGGTCTCATCGAGCTTGCCGGGCTGCGCATGCAGGAGGCGGTGCGCGCAGCTGAGCTCCTGAGCGTCGCGCCAACTCAGCAGTATTTCCTAGGCTACCCCGACGGCGGAATTGAGCACCTCCTTGTCGATAACCATGATCTGCCGTACCGATCGCCGCATACGGGAGTTGCGGCCGTGCCGTACGCACGGGCGTTCCTGCCCGGCGCCGCCTACACCGGAGCGAGCCTCGAGAAAAACCTGCGCGCGGTCATTGACCGGGTGCAACCGACATGGGTGCTCGCACCGACGCCGCTCGATGAACATGAGGATCATCGCGCGACGGGCACGTTCGTCATCCGCGCTATGGGAGGTCTTGGGCACCTCGACCGCGTGCGCTTCTGGATCGTGCACGGCGGCATCGGTTGGCCCTGGCCGCGCGGTCTGCATCCGGAAGAGGCGCTCGTGCCGCCGTCACATGCCCGCGCGCTGCCCTGGCAGGACTTCCCGCTCCTGCCCGTGGAGCGCGACCGCAAGGCGAGCGCCATACGCATGTACGAAACGCAGATGCGCCTCACCTCATCCTTCCTGCTGGCATTTGTTAAACGCAATGAGATCTACTCATCGGCGCCGCTTGCGGCCGTGCCCGGCGAGCCGGACGGCGGCCCAAAAAAAAACCCATAAAAGCCTCGACTGCCGCGCATTCGCGTGAACTTAAGTAAACACGCTGTCGGCCCGCACCGACATTTGCAATTCAAATGTGTACGCGCTTTACTCGCGCAAGATTAAGGGCAAACCCGTCGTGAGGCGGGGACGCAAAGCTTCCGGTCTTGAGAGCCTGTAGGGCTCATGAAGACAGCGGGGTTGTCGGCAGAAGCGCTACGGTTTTATCGCGTTACGTCGTCAGTTCTTCGCGTGTTATTCGTGACTTCTCAATGATCGCGCTCTGCAGCCTGCAGCAGCCTGACATGAGAGAGGTTCACGAATGTTTGACAAGTTATTAGGCGCAAATTCCAGGATCCTGCATTTTGCCTGGTGCGCCGCGGTCGCAGTCACGCTTGCCGGATGCGGCGGCGATGGCGGAACTGCCGCAGCAAGCAACGGCACGACGATCAGCGGCACACCCGCGACGCAGGTGAGCGCCGGCACCGCGTACAGCTTCACGCCTGCGACCACTGATCCGAGCGGCAATCCGCTGACCTTCAGCATCCAGAATCTGCCCGGCTGGGCGACCTTCAACGCGCACTCCGGCAACCTCTCCGGAACGCCGGGCGCCGGCAATGTCGGCAATAACGCGAACATCGTGATCAGCGTGACCGACGGTACTTCCAGCGCATCGCTCGCGGCATTCAGCATCAGCGTGACGCAGTCCGGAAGCGGCGCCAATGCCATGCTCACCTGGAACATACCGACGCAGAACACCGACGGAACGCCGCTCACGGACCTTGCCGGCTTCCACATCTACTACGGCACCTCCGCCACCAATCTCGATCAGTCGGTGAAGATCGCAAACCCCGCGCTCACGAGTTACGTGGTCGGCAACCTTGCCCCCGGCACCTGGTACTTCTCGATCAACGATTACACGACGACCGGCACTGAAAGCTCGGTCTCGAATATTGCGAGCACCACGATTCCGTAGTCGCCGCGCACGTTCCAGCGGTTCGTCACCGGCGTCGACATGAATCCGTTGACGGATGTGGCATCGAGCTTCACGGGATTGGCAAACAGGTTTTGAATGAGGGCAGCGTGCTTCGGCGGCAAATGTGCCACGACTGAAGTGTCGAACTTCCTGATGAGCAACGCCCGCCCCTCGGCGCGGCGCCTGCAGCCCGGTCCGCTGAGCCGGGTTGCGGCCCAAAACAGCCTCGATAAAAGCAGCGCCCGCCGCGCGTTCCGACGTCCTTAAGTAAACACGCTGTCGGCCCGTACCGACATTTGCATTTCAAATTCGTACGCGCTTTACTCGCGACAGTTTAAGGGCAAACCCGTCGCGAGGCGGGGACGCAAAACTTCCGGTCTTGAGAGCCTGTACGGCTTGTGAAGACAGCGGGGTTGCCGGCCAAAGCGCTTCGATTTTGTGGCGTTGAGTCGTCAGTTCTTCCGGTGTTATTCGTGAGCTCTCAATGATCGCGTTCTGCAGCCTGCAGCAGCCGGTCATTAGCGTGGTTCACGAATGTTCAAAAAATTATTAGGCGCGAATTCCAGGATCCTGCATCTTTCCTGGTGCGCCACGGTGGCAGTCACGCTCGCCGGCTGCGGCGGCGGCGGCGCAGACGCAACTGCCCCGGCAACCAACGGCACGACGAGCGCGGCTACTCAGCCCTTCATAGTCAACGGAGTGCCGCCGACTTCAGTCAGGGCGGGAGCCACATACCAGTACATTCCCACCGCTGCCGACTCCGACGGCCGCGTGCTCAGCTACGCGATCACGAACAAGCCTGAGTGGGCCAGCTTCGGCGAAACGAACGGCGAGCTCTCCGGAGTACCGAACGCCAGCGATGTCGGCACGACGGCGGCCATTCAGATCGCCGTGTCCGACGGCACGAATCGCGCGACCGTGGGACCGTTTCGGATCACGGTGCTGCCGCCGACGCAGTCGTCCGCTTCTCAGCCGTTGGCAGCGCCGACGATCAGCGGCACACCGCCCGGGAGCATCACTGCTGGCGCGACCTATGCCTTCATCCCGGTCGTGACCTCTGCCAGTGGCGAAAGTTTGAGCTTCTCGATCGTCAATATGCCCGCATGGGCGACTTTCAATACCGGCACGGGAGCGCTTGCAGGGACGCCGACCAATGCGAACGTAGGCACGTTTCCCAATATTCTGATCAGCGTCGCGGGCGGGGAGTCGACCGTGACGCTGCCCGCCTTCTCCGTGCAAGTACTCGCCGCGGCCAGTAACGCGCCGACGATCGCAGGTACCCCTGCCACTACGGTAATCGCCGGCACCCCGTATTCCTTCACGCCGCTCGCCACTGATCCGGACGGCAACGCCTTGACATTCAGCATTGCGAACGCGCCTCCGTGGGCGGGCTTCAGCGCAGGCACGGGCCAACTCTCAGGAACGCCTCCAACAACCGCGGTGGGCACGGACTCGAACATCATCATCACGGTGAGCGACGGCACTCAGAGCGCCTCCCTTGCGCCCTTCTCCATCCAGGTGCAGGCGCCCGGGAACAATGCGCCGGTCATCTCCGGGACCCCCGCGACGAGCGTCGCCGCCGGCAGCCCCTACGCATTCACGCCAAGCGCCACCGATCCGGCAGGGGGAGCTCTCACATTTTCGATCCAAGGCATGCCGTCGTGGGCGGCCTTTGCGGCCAGTACCGGAGAGCTCTCCGGGACACCTACGTCAGCCAGCGTCGGCACCTTTGCGGGCATCATCATCAGCGTCAGCGACGGCAGTGCCAGCGTCTCGCTGCCCACATTCTCAATCCAGGTGGACGCGCCTGTGGGCCAAGCACCGGTCATCTCCGGCACGCCGCCTGCGAGCGTCATCGTCGGCAGCAGCTACGTGTTCAAACCGACGGCGAGCGATCCCCAGGGCAAGGCGCTCACCTTCTCGGTCGCGAACCTGCCTTCCTGGGCGAGCTTCAGCAGCGCCAGCGGGCAACTCTCGGGAACCCCGGGGGCCGGCGATGTCGCCAGTTACGCGAACATCGTCATTAGCGTCAGCGACGGCACTGCCAGCGCGTCGCTCGCGGCATTCAGCATCAGCGTGACGCAGCCGGCAAGCGGCAGCGCCACTCTCAACTGGAGCATACCGACGCAGAACACCAACGGAACGCCGCTCACGAACCTCGCCGGCTTCCACATCTACTACGGCACCTCCGCCAGCAATCTCAATCAGTCGGTGCAGGTCGCGAACCCCGCGCTCACGAGTTACGTGGTCAACGACCTTGCCTCCGGCACCTGGTACTTCTCGATCAACGACTACACGACAGCAGGCACCGAAAGCGCCGTCTCGAACGTTGCGAGCACCACGATTCCATAGATGCGGCGGGCTCAGGAGTTCGTCACCAGAGTCGCCATGAACTCGTTGACGGATGTGGCATCGAGCTTCACGGGATTGGCAAACAGGTTTTGAATGAGGGCGGCCTGCTTCGGCGGGAAATGCGCCGCGACCGAGGTCTCGAATTTCCTGATGAGCAAAGGGCGCCCCTCGGCGCGGCGCCTGCGGTGCCCGATGGGCACATCGATCTGGATTCGCCGCGTCGCCGAGCCGTCGCGGAAAAACACCTGTACGGCATTGCCGATGTAGCGTTTGTCGGCGGCGTAATAGTCAGCCGTGAAGGCGGGGTTCTCGCGCACCTGCATGAGTGCGCGCAATGCATCGACGCGCGCATCCCCCGCCACCCTATCTTCGTAGTCTGCCGCCGTCAGGCGCCCAAAGATGAGCGGCACCGCCACCATGTACTGAATACAGTGATCGCGATCCGCGGGATTCGCGAGTGGCCCGGTCTTGTCAATAATGCGCACGCCTGGTTCCTGGGTCTCGATCACGATGCGTTCGACCTCAACCAATCGCGGCGCCACGAGCGCGTGCAGCTGCATCGCGCATTCGACTGCGGTCTGCGCGTGAAACTCGGCCGGGTAGGATATCTTGAAGAGCACGTTCTCCATGACGTAGGAGCCGAAGGGCTGCGGCAGGGAGAAAGGCTTACCCTTGAAGAGCACGTCGTAGAAACCCCAGGTCGGCGCGGTCAGCGCCGACGGGTAGCCCATTTCCCCGGTGAGCGCGATGAGCGCGAGCCGCACGGCGCGGCTCGTCGCGTCGCCCGCCGCCCAGCTCTTGCGCGAGCCCGTGTTGGGCGCGTGCCGGTAGGTGCGCAGACAGCCGCCGTCGATCCAGGCGTTTGAAACCGCGGCGATGATCTGCTCGGCAGTTCCGCCCAGAAGCGCGGTCACGACGGCGGTGGAGGCGACGCGCACCAGGATCACGTGGTCGAGGCCGACTCGATTGAAGCTGTTCTCGAGCGCGAGGATTCCCTGTATCTCGTGCGCCTTCACCATCGCGGTGAGCAGATCGCGCACCGTCGGCGGTGGCCTGCCGTGCATGCGCGCCTGCCGCGCGATGTAATCGGCAACCGCCAGGATGCCGCCCAGATTGTCCGATGGGTGCCCCCACTCCGCCGCAAGCCAGGTATCGTTGAAGTCGAGCCAGCGGATCATTGCACCAATGGAAAACGCAGCCTGCACCGGGTCGAGCTCGTAGGACGTCCCAGGTACGCGCGCGCCACCGGGCATGCTGGCGCCGGGCACGATGGGTCCCAGAAGTTTCGTGCAGGCAGGGTATTTCAACGCCTGAAAGCCGCAGGCGAGAGTATCCATCAGGCAGTCGCGCGCCGTGTCGAACGCGGTCGCGCTCGTTATCGTGAAGGCGCGCGCGTAGTCGGCGATGGCGACGAGGACCGCATCCGGATCCGGCCGCTTGGCGGACTTGTCGTACTGCATGTGCGCCTACGGTCGTTGATCGATCGGCACGAAGGGACGGTTTTTGGGGCCAATGTAGTTGGCCGCCGGGCGAATGATCTTGCCATCGGCGCGCTGTTCGATGACGTGCGCCGCCCAGCCGGTGGTGCGTGCGATGACGAACAGCGGCGTGAACATTGCGGTCGGCACTCCCATCATGTGATAGGACACCGCCGAGAACCAGTCGAGGTTCGCGAACATCTTCTTGGTGTCTTTCATCACGCGTTCGATGCGTTCCGCGATTCTGAAGAGCTTCAAATCGCCGGCTTCCTCGCTCAATTGCAGTGCGAGCTTGCGAATCACTTCATTACGCGGATCGGCGATTGTATAAACCGGATGTCCGAATCCTATGATGACCTCCTTGTTGGCGAGGCGCGCGCGGATGTCCGCCTCCGCAGCCTCCGCGCTGTCGTAGCGCGCTTGGATCTGGGCGGCCGCCTCGTTGGCTCCGCCGTGCTTGGGTCCCGCCAGAGCGCCGATCGCGCCCACAATGCAGGAATACAGATCCGCGCCGGTGCCGGCAATGACGCGCGCCGCGAAGGTTGAGGCGTTGAACTCGTGCTCCGCATAGAGAATGAGTGACGTATGCATCGCCCGCACCCACGCTGCGCTCGGCGCGCGGCGATGGAGGAGATGCAGAAAGTGGCCGCCGATCGAGTCGTCCTCGGTCTCGACGTGGATGCGGCTGCCGCTGTGGCTGTAGTGATACCAGTACGTGAGCATCGAGCCCAGGGACGCGATCAGCCGGTCCGCGATTTCGCGCGCTCCCGCTGCCGGGTGCGATTCACTCTCCGGCAGAATGCTGCCGAGCACCGAGACCCCCGTGCGCAGGACGTCCATGGGATGAGACGCGGCCGGCAGCACCTCAAGTACTGAGCGCACCGTCGCCGGCACGCCCCGCAGGGAAGTGAGCTTCGCCTTGTAGCCTGCGAGCTCGGCGCGATTGGGAAGCTTGCCGTGGATCAGAAGATAGGCAATCTCCTCGAATTCGCAGGTGGTGGCGATCTCCAGAATGTCGTAGCCGCGATAGTTCAGGTCGTCGCCGGTGCGGCCCACGCTGGAGAGCGCAGTGTTGCCCGCGGGCACTCCGGAGAGCGCCACGGATTTCTTGGGCGGCGGCGCATGCGCCTTGGCTTCGTGCTTGTCTTTCTTCAAGAGGCTTCCCCAAAGAGTTCATCGAGCTTGCGTTCGTAATCGTGATAACGCAGGACCTCATAGAGCTCGGCCCGCGTTTGCATCCGGTCGAGCACGCTCTTTTGCGTGCCGTCGCGGCGTATGGCGGCGTATACCTCGAGCGATGCGCGCGCCGCGGCGCGAAACGCCGACAGCGGATACAGCACCAGCCGCACGCCCACCGCGTGCAACTCATCGCGCGTAAAGAGCGGCGTCTTACCGAATTCGGTGATATTGGCCAGGAGCGGCACGCTCACGGCGGCACAGAACTGCCGGTACTCCTCGAGACTCGTCAGCGCCTCCGCGAAAATCATGTCGGCGCCGGCTTCAATATAGGCCGCCGCGCGCTCGAGCGCCGCCTGCTGCCCCTCCACCGCGTGCGCATCGGTGCGCGCCATGATGACGAACGCCTCGTCCGTGCGCGCATCGACCGCGGCCCTGATGCGATCCACCATTTCGGCGGTTGTGACCAGCTGCTTGCCCGGCCGGTGACCGCAGCGCTTCGCGGCCACCTGATCCTCAAGATGCATCCCCGCCGCCCCCGCCTTGGTGAGATCGGTCGTGGTGCGCGCGATGTTGAACGCGGCGCCCCAGCCCGTATCGGCATCCACGAGAAGCGGCAGCGTCGTGGCCGAAGTGATGCGCCGTACGTCCTCGCAAACGTCATTGCGCGACGTAATGCCCAGATCCGGGACTCCCAAGGAGGCGTTAGCGACCCCTGCACCCGAGAGATAAATGGCTTTGAAGCCGCTGCGCTCGGCGAGCAGCGCCGAGAATGCATTCACGGCGCCGACGAGCTGCAAAGGACGCTCGGACTCGACTGCCTCGCGCAGCCGTGCCCCGGCGGAGGGTGGCGACATGGATTCGTCCTGAAATCGACCCGGGCATTTTACACGTCATCCGATCTCGACGAGCGTCCGGCCGCGATTGCTTCCGGCGATGAGTGAAGCGAACGCGTCCGGCAGATCGGCAAGGGCGACCGTGCGCGTGACAATGCGCGCGAGGTGACGCGGCGCCAGGTCCGTTGCGATGCGCTGCCACACGGCGAGGCGGAGCGCGCGCGGCGTTGCCGAGGAATTGATGCCGAGGAGGTTTACGCCGCGCAGGATGAAGGGCATGACCGTGGTCTCAAGCTGCGCGCCGCCCGCCAGGCCAATGCTGGCGATATTGCCGCGAAAGTCGACGGTACGCGTCAGCCACGCCAGGGTCTTGCCGCCGACGTTGTCGACGGCGCCGCCGAACTGCGCCGCCTCAAGGGGCTTCTTGCCATAATCAATCTCTTCGCGCAGCAGAACACGCGCCGCTCCGAGAGATTTCAGGTACACGACGGCATCGGCTTTACCGCTGACCGCGATCACCTCGTAGCCGCGGGCCGAGAGCATGTCTATGGCGATGCTGCCCACGCCGCCGGTGGCACCGGTGACCACGATCGGTCCGCCGCCGGGTGCCTGGTCATTGCGCTCCATCAAATGGATGGCAAGCGCGGCGGTGAAGCCCGCCGTGCCGAGCGCCATGGCAGAGCGCGCATCGAGCCCCTGCGGCATGGGGATGACCCAGTCTGCGGGTACGCGAGCGTATTCGGCATAGCCGCCATCGTGCGTCTCCGACAGTGCACTGCCGGTAACGAGCACAGAGTCACCCGCGCGAAAACGCGCATCGGAGGAGGACTCGACGACACCGGCAAAGTCAATGCCGGCGACGAGCGGGTAGCGCCGCAGTATCTTGGCGGTACCGGTGGCGGCGAGCGCATCCTTGTAGTTGATGCCGGAGTAGGTCACGCGCACGACGACATCGCCCGGCGAGAGATCATCGAGGGTGAGATCCTCGAAGCGCGCAACGATCTTTCGATCGTGCTCGTGAATGCGAAACGCGCGAAAGCTCTTCATTGCAATATCAACCCTTCTTGCGGCGCTCGAGCCAAACGATGAGTCCCTGCACATTGAGGTCCACGTCCTTGCCCAGAATCTCGTCAAATCGCGCGTCTGTTAAATCGCAGCCATGCTGGCGTGCCAGATCGCGCCACATCTCGCGCATCGCACGCTCGATGGCAAGCGCCGGATCGGGAGCAGCAGCGTATTTGAGCGCAAGGCGCTCGAACTCGCGAATCTGATGCTTCAGGTTCTGCGCAAGTCGCGGCACGTCGGTGACGCGGCCGTAGTGCATCAAATACAGGTAGCGCGGCGCGTAGGCGCTCAGGCGGTCAACCGACTGCAGCAGTTGCTCCGGGTCGAACTGGCTCGGCGGCGTCGTCGGCACGATGAACGCGCCGTTCGCGGTGTCCATTTCACGGTACGACAGGCCGAAGGTGTCGCCCGTGAAGATGCCGGAATGCTGCAGATCGACGATGGCATGGTGGTGCAGCGCATGACCAGGCGTGTGCACGAACTCGAACTGCCGGCCAGCGAGGCTCAGGCGCTCGAGATCCTGAGTGACGAGGATGCGCTCCTTCGGCAGCGGCACGAGCTCGCCGTACAGCTGCCGATACGCCGCTTCTCCATACACCACCATCGCGGCTGCACTTAGCTTCGCCGGATCGATGAGATGTGGAGCGCCGCGCGGATGCAGAACCGCGCGCGCGTTAGGCAGCGCCCGCATGAGAGCTCCGGCGCCGCCGGCGTGATCCAGATGCACGTGCGTCAGGAAAACAAAGTCGACGGCCGCGCGGTCGATGTGCAGCTCGTCGAGCGCTGCGAGCAGATACGGCACCGAGTGCGTCGTGCCGGTATCCACAAAGGCTGCGCGCCCGCCCTGCTCTATGATATGCGAAGCTGCCACGCCAGGCCGAATGTACTCGACATCGACGGCCGTGATGCCGTCCGCGTAGCGTGTGAGTCGGGGTTGCAACATCGTGTGAAGATTTGGTGCACCATAGCAAAATCACGCCGTCTTTTCATACTGCCGCCATGCGAATCCCACTCCTGATCCGCGCACTTGCCGCAGCACTGCTGGTCGCTCTCTGCGGCACGCCCGCGCGTGGGGCAGACGCCCCGGCGCGCATGCCGACACCCGTGCACCAGGAACGGGGCAACCTCGTTCTCGAGGGCATTCCGGAGGCCGACCCGGCGCTCGATGCGCGTCTGGAACGCTATCTACATGCACGCGATGCCAGCTTTCTCGATTGGCTGCCCGACGGCGGGATGCTGATCGCAACACGCTTC
>Ga0302326_10018641_pt1 | contig 14386 bp, 5 predicted proteins | sample Palsa_T0_3_FD_202264 | JGI IMG/M metagenome (GOLD analysis project Ga0302326, IMG submission 202264) | Peat permafrost microbial communities from Stordalen Mire near Abisko, Sweden - Palsa_T0_3 | ecosystem: Environmental > Terrestrial > Soil > Palsa > Peat permafrost | place: Sweden: Abisko... | reverse complement strand
AGCCGAGCGATAGTTGCCCCGACAGGTATGCACAGAGACGGTGAGCGCTGGTGATCTGTTCGCCAGCGCCTCATTGATGAGCTGAATATAAACCAGGTGGCGCTTTTCCGCGCCGCCCGAGGTGACTCGAATCTTGTCGCGATAGGCGGGATCTCCGAGCGTCGCGAACATCGTGTCGTCTATCTGCAGATAAGTGCAGCCAAGCTCCTCCAGAAGACGCACCTCATCGACATAGACCTTTATCAGGTCGCTCAGGAATTCATCTTCTCCCTTGTAAACACCGGTATCTCCGAGGTTCGCACCCAATCCATGCAGGAGGCTGGGGGCAGGGATGGTCAATTTCGGGGTCGCCTTGGTAAGCGACTGCAGGAAGGTGAAGTCGTCGCCGAAGATCGGGCGGTCGAGATGCAGGCGTTCCACCACTTTCGGGAACGGAATCTCGGCTCGGATATCGCCGGTTTCGTTTTTGAACGGCCGGGTCTGAATACCTGCCGACTGCACCCCACCGATTCGGCAGAGGAAATCCATGTGCCAGCTACCACGGCGCAGCTCTCCATCGGTAACCGCCTGAAAACCGATCTCTTCCTGCTGCTTAACGGCGCGGCGAATAGCATCGTCCTCGACGCGCCGCAGCTCTTCAGGTGAAATCTGCTTTTTCTCGTAATTGCCGCGCGCCTCAAGGACCGACTGAGGACGTAGCAGACTGCCGACCTGTTCGGCGCGGAATGGCGGCTTTCTGACTTCAGACATTCTTCACCTCATTCGATCATGCGAAAGCAAGTTTTTGCGGCTAGGTTTCACCGAACAGACGCTGTCGTACCTTTTCGCCGGCTGGCAGATCCGGGCCACTGATAGCATGATCAGGAAAACGATCGGGCTCCTGAGCTAGCAGCGGAAGCGCCCGGACGCGGCGCTCGTCGGCCTCCGCACCGCGCGCGAACATCACGTCAAAAAGCCAATCCGTGACCCGGGTCAATCTATTGAAATAGCGACTGCGCGCCTCGGCGTAAGCATGCCCGGCGCGATCCCAATCTTCGCCGGCCAGCAGATTATTGGAAAGCAGGCGGACGTCCCGCAGCGTCTGACTCAATCCCTGACCCCAGGTCGGATCGCTCGACCCGGCGGCGTCGCCGAGAAGCGCGAGTCCGTCGCGATATGGATGATCCACCCAGCTCTCGGTCATTTCAAAGCTGGCGAGTGGCCCGGCAGGCAGTGCGCCGGAGTAGCTTTCCGCGGGCATCCCGGTCTCGATGCAGCGCTCGACGAAGCGGGTCACGTCGCGTTCCCCGTGCAAGCGGTCGAGGCCCGTTTCCCACATCAGATAGGCGCGAACGCGCCCCGCCCCCTGCGGGAAGAGATAGGCGACTCGCCCGACGAAAGGATTAAATAAGGCAACGCTGATATCGGCGTCAACATTCATACTGTCGAACAGGACGCCTGCGCCCAGTAGTTTGGTCTTGCCGCGGGATATGGGGAACTTGCCCCATCCTCTCGCGGCCGAGCTCCGGCCGTCCGCCGCCGCGACTATGCGGGCGGTGAGTTCACGAGCGATCCCTTCGCGTTCCACTACGACGGCGGGCGGCGCACCGGGCCGCACCTCGCTGATCGTTGCGCCGCGCCAGATTTCCGCACCTGCCCCACGAGCTGCGTCGAGCATGACCTCCTGCATCGCCGGATGATAAAGCGTCAGGGCCGGCAAATGCTGAAGCGACGTCACGCGCAGATCACGCGGAGGTCCCATTCCCATAGTCGCAAGAAACGGTGACTCACGAGCACATCGCTCGAGCAGAATTTCATAAAGACCGAGCCTCTGACTCTCGGCGACTCCCCACGGCGCGATCCATTCGCCACGGATACGATCCTTGAACTGAGTCTCGCGCTCGACCACCAATACGCATAGCCCTTTCTCGGCCAGGACCTTCGCAAGGGCGGCGCCGCCGAGACCTCCACCGACCGTGATCACATCGTAATCGGTACTCATTTTGCGCCTCGTCTTGCCCTTCGTCTCGGCTCAACCCAGGCTCGCCAGAAATTCGAGTAGCAACCGATTAATCTCGGCTGGACGCTCCTGCTGAATCCAATGCCCGGCGCCGGGAAGAAAGGTCTTGCTGCGACACGCCGGCATCCCCCAATCGATCAGCTCGGACGCTGCCGGCACCATCCGCAACACCACATCGTGTTCGCCCGTGGCGAACATCGAGGGCTGTCGCAATTTCGCGCCCTCGAGAAACGGGGTCATCGCCCAGTTGAGATCAATATTGCGGTACCAGTTGAGTCCGCCGCGCAGGCCGGAGCGTTGAAACTCCGTGACGAACACCTCGAGGTCCGCCTCAGTGAGCCACGCAGGCAGGCTCGCGGGCTCCGGAATCATCTCGAGCGGCCGCCGGTTGCGCGGAAAAAGATGCTCAAAGCGACCCCCCAAGGGCGCATCTCCCGATGCGCCGTAAAGCATCTTCTTCATGCTGATCCGAACGTTCGCTTCGAATTCGGCTTCAGCCTTACCCGGCTCCTGGAAGTAGTGTTGATAAAAGGTCTGGTCATCGCCCTCGAGCAGACGCCAGGTCACAGACGGCTTCATCGGACCGCGTGGCAGGTAAGGCACGCTGAGGAGCGCGCAAGCGCGAAAAAGATCCGGGCGGAACAGAGCGCAATGCCACGCCACCAGGGCACCCCAATCGTGACCGACGATGACTGATTCGCTCACGCCAAATGAGTTGACTAAGCCGACGATATCGCCGGCCAGATTAAAAATGTTGTACGACTCGATCGCATGGGGCGCAGACGTCAGACCATATCCGCGCTGATCGGGCGCGACAACGTGAAAGCCCGCCTCGGCCAGTGCGCTCACCTGATGACGCCATGAGTACCAGGTCTCGGGAAAGCCGTGGCATAGAACCACCAGCGGACCCTCCCCCGCATCCGCGAAATGCATACGGAAACCGTTGGTCTCGAGGAACTTGTGCTCAAGTTCGATCATTGGCAACAAACTCCCTGCCAAAGGTTGATGTGATTCCGCCAGCTTGGTCCCTAAAAGGCAAATTTGCAAAGGCTAACGGCCTGCTCCATTCCGTGCCTCAAAGTCGGGAATGCATGACGGTTGCCGCTTTTTCGCAAAGGACGCGTCTCGACCTAGATGCTCATTCTCCAGCGCGTACAGGCAGCCTCGCGAAAGTTAATAAAAGATTAGCGCGACGCCGAATCGCTATAGTCATTCATATAGCCTGATGGCTATACAGTTTAGGTCAGGGGCTATTCAAAAAGAATAATTATTGATCTACTACTCTTCGAACCGACAATTCTGAAGACCGATATCATCGTCTGGCGAGCATAACAGCGGCTGATGGTAGGAGGCCCGATCCTGATACCCATATCGTTTTTTCGATGGACGTGGGAATGTGCGCCCGAAGCCCGGCAGAACATCTTTCTCCCGGAGATCGCCGATATGGTACCTCCCCAATGGGGCAAAACTCTACAAGCGCAGGGAAAAATATCTACAGAAAATTTCTTCTTCTGACGGTTTTGCACTGGAACAGAGATTTCACTCTTTCGTGATTGACACTGACTGCGCATCGAGAATAAGAAGGGACGAACGTCGCCGACTGGTCGGCAAAGAATCCTTCAATGAGCAGACTCGAACCACAACTGGAACGAATGATCCGTGCGATGCGCGACCCGTCGTCGGGTGTCGCTGGCGACCAGGTCCTGGGTATTTCGGTTCAATACACCGGCAGTGTCGACGCGTTGCGCAAGGCCGGAATGATCGTCATGGGCGACGCGGGCGGTATCGCGATCGGCGATATCAGACTCGATCAGCTGGAGGCCTTGGCCTCGCTGGACAATGTCGAAGAGATCCATGCCCCATCGCGTGTCCGCGCCCATCTTGATACCAGCGTTCCGGAGATACATGCCGATCTCGTTCGCACCGGGTCGCCCCCCTACACGGGAAAGGGCGTCATCGTCGGGATCGTCGATACCGGGATCGATATCCTTCACAAAAATTTTATCGATTCGAATAGCAAGACCCGAATTCTGTCGCTCTGGGATCAGTCGCTGGTTGCCGGCACCGGCGAAAGTGCACCGGCAGGATTCGGCACTCTGGGAGTCGAATTCACTGCCACGCAGATTAACACCGCCATTCAGACGAATAACCAGTCCTTCCGCCATCAGGATGTCGAGGGGCACGGGACTCACGTCGCTGGAATCTCAGCGGGCAACGGGTCGCAATCGGGCAATTGCCATTTGGCTAACCATTACGTTGGCGTCGCGCCGGAAGCGGACCTGATAATCGTAAAGGCGATACCCGACGCAAACAGCGCCAACAAAGCGACCGACATCACAAAGGCGGTTCAATACATCTTCAATCGGGCGACCGCGCTGGGCAAACCGGCCGTCGTCAATATGAGCCTCGGCCACTCGATGGGCGCACATGACGGCACCGATGCCGACGATGTCTTTTTCGACGGGCTGCTCGCGGGGACTACCGGCCGCTCCATTGTCGTGTCCGCCGGAAACGATGGCGACATCGGAACTATCGATGATAATGCGAACGGAGACTATCGAAACGGGGTACATTCGTCCGGCCACATAGCCGCGAATGCCACCGCGCCGGCGGTGCAGTTCGTAATCCCGCCGAATGACAAAACCAGCGACTATATTGACCTGCGTTATTCGAACACGGGGCAGCTCCGGATCACGGTGACCGATCCCGGTGGAAATTCGGCCGGGCCGATTGCGGCCAACGCGGGAAACGGCACGGCCACTTCTATTGGCGGCACAAACGTCACGATCAGTGCTTATGTCAATGCAGCCAAGCGCAACCAAATTTTTATCGAGATAGATCCGCCCTCGGGCGGCGCGATTACCTCCGGCCAATGGACAATCACGCTCACGGAAACCTCCGGGCAGCCGGTCGATTATGATTTTTGGAGCGCGGGCAGCCACTCGGACCCGTATCCAACCTTCGTGTTCGCCCAGCGTGTCGCAGCCCGGACGGTAGGTATTCCCGGAACCGGGAAGAACGTAGTCACGGTTGCCGCCTATGCGTCGCAAACGGGAGCGCTGGCTGCGTTCTCCAGCCGCGGTCCGACCCTGGCGCCAGACAATCGCCAGAAGCCTGATATCGCGGCCCCAGGCCAGGACTCGCCGCCCGCCAGCGGAATCATGGCGCCGAAATCGGGGGCGCGAGGCGTTTTCTATTGTTGCGATTGCTGCGTCGACTTCTACATCAATATGGAAGGCACCAGTATGTCGGCGCCCCATGTAACTGGCGTCGTCGCGTTGATGCTGGAGAAAAATCCGGGGCTCACGTTCGACGTGATCACGGCGACTCTCCAGAAGTTTTCGCGCAGTCCTGGAACCGGAATCACGGTTCCTAACAACGACTGGGGATACGGAAAGCTCGATGCGCAGCTGGCAACCGCCAATATACCGCCCGCGCCTTCAGGCGGCGGAGGGGGCGGCGGATCGATAACCGCCGAACCAACGAAAACTTCCGTGTCGACGCCGCTTGGCCGGCTTGAGCTGTCGCCTTCGGCCGTACCTGCTCCCGAGCCTTCGTTGGCCAGTCTTTTCGCGCCGGCTGCGATGCCGATCGCGAAACGGTTGCAAGGCATGATATCGGGTAACAGCCAAAATCCTGCGGCGCAGCTCGTCGCTGCGCTGGTCAGTACTCACATCGACGAGGTCTATCGTCTAATTCACAGCAACCGGCGGGTGGCCACGATGTGGCATCGTATGAGCGGCCCGAACATGATGCGCTCTGTCCTGGTTGGCTCTGACCCGCGCGGCAACGGTAGCGCCATCCTTCCGGCGGAAATTTCGGGCCGGCCGCTTTCAGAGCCGCTCGACCGCCTGCTTCATCTCTTGCAGCGTTACGGCAGCAAACGACTGCGTGACGACGTTTCCAGCTACGGGCCACTGATGCTCGCGTTGCCAGGGTCGACGCTTTCCGATATTGCCGCCGCAAGCCTCGCCAAACCTGTGACAGATAGAGCGGTCGAAGATGGCTTCGCAACCGGGAACGCTTGAGCGATTAGCGCAGGAACTGGGACTCGCGCTGCAGCCGCTGGAACAGCGTCTGGCAGGCGGGCAACTGCCCAGTTTCCTCCATGAGCTCGGAATTGCACTCCCAGCCTCGCTCGCGAGCGAGGCCAACTTCATTGGTCAGGTTGGCAATGCCGCGACCAGAATCGGCGAGCTCGCCCCCCTGATCGCACAGCTCGCAAGCGCGATCGGCTCCGACGACGACGGACAGATAGTTTCGACCGCGCTCGAGGTGATCAGCAAGGTAGCGCAGGTGCTCGATGCCTTCTCGCAGGCGAGCACTGCCCTTCACGCCGCGACCTCATCGGCAGCCGGTCTGACAGCGGCTCAGCAGGCGCAGCTACAAGCGCTCGCGCTGGAGCTGGCGACCAAACTCTTCGACTACGCAATTATCGAGTATTTGAATGCCAAGGGCAGCGGCGTGGTGCCGACGCTCAACATGATCGGTCTCGTCGATACGCAGATCAACCCTGGCACTCCGGGCGATCCGACTGATCCGCCTTACCAGAAACACGATCTGCATTTCGATCGTATCTTCGACCTGTTTCTCCATCCCGATCAGTATTTGAAGGAAACCTTCGGGTGGGGCGATCCGACCTTCGACGGATCGTTGCTGCTGCCGCGCGTCGCCTCGCTGATATCGGCCGCCGATATGCCGGTGACGATCATTCGGGCTCCCGGCCAGCCGCCGATTCTGGAAGCATTTTTATTGCGCCTGACCGCGGACAAAACGGTATCGCCGCCGGGGCTATCGGCAAGAATCCGTGTCGATGCCACTCAAGACTTCACGCGAACTTACCAGCTCGGTGACGTTTGGGCACTTGATTTCGACGTCAGCGCGCGTTTCGGCGCGGGAATAGAAGCCGACATCGCGCCGCCGATGGATGCGACGGTGCATCCTCCCTCGGGGACCGTGAATGTCACGGCCAAAGGTGGATTTCTCGCACAGCACGCCGACGGATCTCCAGTTGTTCTGATCGGTCAGACGGGCGGCAGCCGGCTCGAGGCGAAAAGCCTCGGGGCCGCCGTCGGTGTCGCCGCCTCATGGGATCCAGGCAGCTCGACGGCGAAGGGAGCGCCGACGGCGACGATCGATATAACCGGCGGCAACGCGGTTATCGATACGAGCAATGCCGACGGGTTTATCGCAGATGTCACACAGGGCATCCACGTCGAGGCCGCATTCGATCTTCATATCGACTGGCAGCCGGACACTGGGGTTCACATAACCGGTGGTGCGCAGATCGAGGTCGACCTGCCGCTGCACCTCGACCTCGGTCCAGTCACGATATCGACGCTTTATCTGGTCGGCGGCCTTGGCGCCGACGGGCTGACGCTGGAAATATCCGCTGCGCTCGGTGTTACGCTCGGGCCGATCGCGGGTTCCGTCGATCGGATTGGCGCCAAGGCATTGCTGGGCTTCCCCGATCACGGTGGCAATCTCGGCCGCGCGAATCTATCGGTCGCTTTCAAGCCACCCAACGGCCTCGGCCTCGAGATCGATGCCGGCGTGGTCGCCGGGGGTGGTTACATCTCGTTCGATCCGGACAAGGGCGAGTATGCGGGTGTACTCGACGTCTCAATCGCGGACGTCGTGCAGGTCAAGGTGATCGGCGTTCTGGATACGCAGATGCCCGATGGCTCGAAGGGCTTTTCGTTCCTGCTGATCATCACGTTCGATTTCCCGCCGATTGAGCTTGGTTTCGGCTTCACGCTCAACGGCGTCGGCGGACTCGGCGGCGTGAATCGCACGATGTCGATCGATGCGCTGCGGACGGCCTTCCGCGCGCACACGCTCAATAACATCATGTTCCCGCCCGATCCGATCAAGAACGCGCCACAGATCATCAGCGAGATCCATGATCTCTTTCCGCCCGCTCAAGGCCGCTACCTGTTTGGACCGATGGTGGAGATCGGATGGGGAACGCCCACCCTGATCACGCTCTCGGTCGGTGTGATCCTCGAAGTTCCCGATCCGATACGGTTGGTCATCCTCGGGTTGATTGATGCGGGACTGCCGACCACCGAGGCGGCACTGATCGAGCTGCATATTGATGTACTCGGAACCGTCGACTTCGGCACCAAGCAACTCGCCATCGATGGGTCGCTGTACGATTCCCATGTCCTGATTTTCGCTCTGGCGGGAGACCTTGCGCTTCGGCTGTCATGGGGCGACGACCCGAATTTCGTTTTCTCGCTGGGCGGCTTCAACCCGCACTTCAACACCGCCGGCCTCGACGTGCCCGCCGACATGCATCGCATGTCAGTCAGCATCGGCGATGGCAACAACCCGCGCATCAGCGCCAACGCTTACTTTGCGATTACGTCGAACTCGCTCCAGTTCGGCGCCAATGTCGAGGCGTATGCGTCTGCGGCTGGATTTACGATTCACGGCTATCTCGGATTCGACGTCCTGATTATTTATTCGCCGTTCTCGTTCGAGTTCGACTTCTCGGCCAGCTTTGGGGTTTCGTTCGAAGGTGTAACTCTGCTCGCACTGCAGGTTGACGGCCTGCTGGCGGGGCCGCGGCCGTGGCACATTCACGGCGATGCGTCGATCCAGATTTTGTTCTTTTCCGTCAGTGTCTCGCTAGATATCACCTGGGGCGATCCCACCCCGGTCGTATTACCATCGAAGCCGGTCCTGCCGGATCTGATCGCCGCGCTGCAGGATCCTCGCAACTGGAGCGCACAATTACCGGATAGATCCACCCAGGCCGTATCTCTTTCGACGCCGAAGCCGGACGACAAGACGCTGCTGGTGCATCCGATCGGCAAACTGGCGGTGCGCGAAAACGTCGTGCCACTGGATATCCCGATTACCAAGTACGGGAACGCAACTCCTTCGGACGGAAATCAATTTTCGATCAGCGCGGTCACTATCAATGGCAGCGCGGCACCGACGTCACCGCTGCAGGAATATTTCGGCGCGGCTCAATTCCTGACGCTTAGCGATGCGGACAAAATGAGCCTGCCAAGTTTTGAGAAATATGACGCCGGCGAAACGATGGCCTCGGACGCGATCTCCGCCGGCGCCGATTCCGCGCGCACAGTCGTTTATGAAGAACGTTACATCGACGTTCCGACCGGATTCTCGCGCTTCTCCCGGCTTTACCTGATGAGCGCGAGTGTCCATGCGTCGCTGATTCAGCAAGGCGCCGGGTACATGTCGCCGGTCAAGAACACCGGCCTGGCAAAGTTCAGCGGACCGGTGGCGGCCAAGCCGGTGACGAGTACCGACCCGGCCTACGTGGTCGCGGGCGTCGATGATCTGGCTTTGCGGACGGACATAGTGTCGAGCGCAGGCACTACTTACTTCGGCGCGCGCGCGGCCCTGGACTTGTTCGCGGCGGCAAATCCCGATCAAGCGGCGAGCCTGCAGATAATCCCATTGCACGAGGCTTTGGCGGCATGAGCGATCCTGCCCTCGGTCGTTATCATTTTCTTGCCTGGTCGCGCCGCGGGATCAGCGCGAGTCTCGATAATCCCGATAGCGGTGGCTCGCTGCCGGCGCGGGCGACGATGGATGTCCAGCTCACGCTGAGCGTGCAGAACGGCGGCACGACCAGTCCGGTCACTCCGACCGTGATGCCGGTTCAGATGTTCGGTCCCGGCGACGTCATCGGGATCGACCCTCGGCACGTGGTGCGAACCGAGCCGCGTCAATCCACCTCCAACTTCGAACCGAATTATCTGTGCGGAGTGGAATTCGACGCGCCGGATTTTCCCTGGATGTTCACTCCGGCGGCGCCTAACGGCGATCGGATCCGGCCGTGGATCGCTCTGATCGTGCTCACGCCCGACGAATACACGTTGCTGACGGCCGCGCCGAATCCGCTGCCGACTATCGCGGTCAATTCCGTTGCCACTCTTCCCAATCTGACCGATTCGTGGAACTGGGCGCATGTGCAGGTGAGCGGCGACACTCCGCTTGCGCAGGCAGTGACGACGGCGCCGGGAAGCGTGATTTCGCGCCTCCTGTGTCCGCGCCGCCTCCAGCCGGAAACCGCGTACAGTGCCTTTGTCGTGCCGGCTTTCGAGATCGGTAGGCAAGCGGGACTGGGTCAGGATATCTCCGCGATTACGACAGCCGATCCTGCCTGGACCGGCACTACGGCGGCACCGCTGTCCTTGCCCTTTTACTATCGCTTCGATTTTCACACGAGCGATTCCGGAGATTTCGAGTCACTCGTCCGCAAGCTTACGCCGCGCGTTCTACCTGCCTCCGTGGGCCAGCGCGCGATGGACGTCTCGCAACCGGCCGCCGATATCCCTTCGGCCGGCCCTCCGCTTGGACTCGAAGGCGCGATCCGCAGTATCAGCGCGACGGATACGCCGTGGAATGACCCGGCCAAGACGGCGTTCCAGACGGCGATCCAACCGTGGATCAATGAGACGTCGCCGACCGTGGACGACCCTGCGAATCCGGCGCCCGAAGATCCCGTCGTAGTGCCGCCAATCTATGGCCGCTGGCATGCGGCCGTGACCGCCGTTGATCGAACCAAGTCCGGATGGATTAACGATCTCAATCTTGATCCGCGCAATCGAACGGCCGGCGGCATGGGCACCCAAGTCGTTCAGGAACAGCGCACTGCGCTGATGGCGTCGGCGTGGCAGCAAGTCGACGGCGTGCTGGCCGCCAATGAGTTGCTCCGTCAGGCACAGCTTGCGCGCGCGGCGCTGCAGCGGATTCATGAACAGCGCCTGATGCCAACGCAGGCGGAAACTCTGCTGACGGTTACTGCCCCACTTCACGCGCGCATTCTCGCGAGCCCGCTGACGATCGCGGCGACGATACGGACGAGCCGGTTGCCGGAAAGAGCGCTGTCATCAACTTTTCGCCGGGTGGCGGCGCGTCCACAGTTCCAGGTTGCCGCTGCCGCCGTCGGCAGTGCTGCCAAAGCCTCACTCCTGGCGCGCATCAATTCGGGCGACATTCTAATAGTGCCGGCGCCGAAGACGCCCGATGGAATGGTGTCGATCGAGGAGATTTCGGATCGAGTCGCGGCGGGCACCCTGCTCGCGAAGCCAGCCGAGGAAATCAAGGTAGCGGAAACGTTAGCGCCGGTAGCGGCAACGACACCAACGGCGACCGCGCCTCCCGCGACACGCTCCGCTGAAACTCCGACGCCGCCCGTAGCAACGACTTCAACGGCGACGTCGCAAGCCAGAACCACGGCCGCGCTCACAGCCGAGCGCTCACTCATCGCGGACAAATTCCGCGCGGCAAGTTTTACGTCCGTCGCGCTCAAAGACGTCGCGCCACATCCAGCCTTTCAGATCGTTGCTGCCGGGGCTGCGCAGCCGACGGTGAGCGCTTCAACCGGGACGGCTACCGATTCTGTGCAGGCGGCAGGATTTCGTACAGCAATCGGCGATCTATTTACCGCGTACCAGGCGGTGCCCGTCGATCCACCTGCCGCGCAAGCACTCGACATAGCAACTCTCAAGACCACCGTTATGACACGGCTGGATCCCGCCACGACCGTGACCCGTCGCGCGCAGGCACTGATTCGTCTGTCAGCCGCGATCACATGGAAGCCGGTGGATCCGATCGATCCGATCATGGCAGCGCCTGAATTTCCGCAGCCGATGTACATCCCGCTGCGCAATCTTTCGCCGGACTATGTTTTGCCCGGGGTCGAACTTATCCCCGCCGACACGGTTGGCTTGCTCGTTACGAACCACGAGTTCATCGAGTCCTACATGGTAGGCCTCAATCACGAGATGGCGCGCCAACTGCTTTGGAACGCCTATCCGACCGATCAACGGGGCAGCTACTTCCGCCAATTCTGGGACGTCAACGCGTATGTTCCCCAGCCGAGCGATCCCACGGATCCCGCCAAGCTGGCCGAATTGCTCAAGGATATTCCGCCGATTAACACCTGGCCGCTCAACGTCGCACTCGGACAGCATCCGAATCGTACCGATATAGTTACCGACAATGTCGTGTTGCTGGTGCGCGGTGAGTTGTTCAAGCGCTATCCCAACGCGATCATTTACGCCGGCAAGGCCAAGAAGTCCGCGGATGGCACCCGCGTACTCGATGAGACCGACGAGCGCTATCCGATCTTCCGTGGCACGCTTCCCGACGACATAACTTTCATCGGCTTCAACTTGAGCGTCGACGACGCGCGCGGCGGCACGGCGCAATCGCCGGACGGCTTTTTCTTCGTTTTCCAGCAGCAGCCGTCGGAACCGCGATTTGGCCTGGAGCCGACCGCCGATGCGAATCCAGTCACCCACTGGAGCGACCTCGCGTGGACAAATTTTGCGAGCGGCGGCGTCGCGCCTAACGTGACGCCTGCGGTAGTCGCGAAAGCTGACCCAAACAGCTTGATTCGAAACAGTCCGTGGCGGCTCGCGTCGCGAATGTTCTCGTTGGTCGCGAGCACGGTAACGCTGCCAAACTTCTTGAGTCCGGCCGCAGCTCCGACCTCGATCGCCATCGCAGACGATACCGAGAACCCAGACGACACCAACAACAAGTGGGGCGTTAACAGCGCGCAGACCGCGTACATCCTGTTGCGCCTCCCCTTCCGGATCCTCATCCACGCGGATCTGATGCTGCCTTCATCATGAGCACGCCAAGAAGCGTCATCGACGAACGTCTGACAATACCGCCGGTCAGGATTAGCGGGCTCGACGCGGGCACTCCTCTGTGCCTGTTGCCGGTCAACATCGAAACCCGCTTCATGGATACCGGAACGGTGTCGGAACTATGGGTTCGAATCTATCCCGATCAGATCGCGATAAATTCTTTCGATCCCGCGCTGACCGCACAGGAAATCGCCGACGGCCAGATCTATTGGGACGCGGTATGGCGCGCCGGCCAACCTCCATCGGACCCCGATAGCGTCAAAGCCCCGTGGCGTGGCCTTGCTTCGCTCTACGGATCTCCACGGGCGGCGTGGATCGCGCGGGCGATGACACCGACCAACGCGTCGGCTCAACCGGCGGCGGCAACCGCCGGGGGTAGTGCACCATCGGTCGCTCCGATCTATCCGACCCCGGCGACGCGTCAAAGTTCATGGGAGAAAACGTCTATCGCAGATGCGCTGCCGAATTCCTGGACCGTTGTAACGATCGCGGGAACTCAGACGAACCGCTATGTCGGCAGCCCGATCACTGCGAACCTCGCGATCGGACCCACTCCTCGCGCCGGTGCGTTCCCGCCAGGATCGCCAGTTGACGCCGGGATGAAATGGATCGTCGACTTTGATACTGCCCTCGCGGCCGGAATGGCGTTGAAGATTCCGCTGACCGCGGCGCAACGTGCCGCGGGATTCGATCGTATCTTGGTGTACGGATTGCGCAGCGATGACGGCGGGGCGGTGCTCGCCGGTCTGCTCGACGCTCATCATTACAGCGACGGCTTCGCGTTGGTACCGCAGGGTTCGCCGACCAACAATACCACCGACGCCAGCTCGGCGTTTTCGCGCCCCGATCCCAACTACGAGATAAGTTTCGCCACCGAACGGAGCGCTCCGCTCAATGCGAACGCGCAAGGCGACGGGGCTGCTTTCGCGCGTGTGACAGGCGTCAATTCTTCTTACCTCGCACACGTCGCCAGCGCCGACGCGACTGGCGTTCTCAACGGCACTGACATGCTGACGGCGACCTGGCAGGGGACGCTCGGATATTTTCTGAACCAGGCGATGGCCAGCGTTTTCACCAGCACGCAGGTCGAAGACGCGCGCAATTACGTCCTGGCGAACGCAATTCCTCGAGGGCCCGCCCCAGCGTTCAGAGTCGGACGCACTCCTTATGGCGCGGTGCCTGTTACCGCGATGAGCAAGTACGCTGCGTCAAAATCGCCGGTTCCCTCTACCGAGGCCGGGCTGGTGAACCTGGTCCAGAAGCTATGGCCGACGTGGCTGGCAAGCTCGGCCTCGGCGCCGCATATGCAGCCCAGTGGAGATCCCGATGCTGAGCTCACGAGCATCCTCGGCATGGACGCGAGTTCGATGACGTTTCGCGGGCGGCAAGTACTCGGCGACAGCCTCCTGTGGAATTATGGCGAGTTCCTCGGCCTGTCGATCGTGACGATAAACCAGTGGTGGGGCGATCACATACTTCGGGGACGTCAACTGCTCGATTCGTATGGTGAGACTTCGTGGGATCCGCGCGTGATTCATATGGGAATGCCCGCGACCAGCTACCCTATCAATCTCCCGACCGTGCAAGCAGGCACCTTGTCGGAGACCAATCCGCTCAATGCCGATGCGAGCCTGACCGGGGGACAAAAAGGAAATTACATCCAGTGGATTCGGCAGGCATCAGTCGCCGATCTGCAGGCGGAGAACTACCCGGGTCCCAAGCCTACGTCGTTGCTCTACCTCAC
>Ga0302326_10018639_pt1 | contig 14387 bp, 11 predicted proteins | sample Palsa_T0_3_FD_202264 | JGI IMG/M metagenome (GOLD analysis project Ga0302326, IMG submission 202264) | Peat permafrost microbial communities from Stordalen Mire near Abisko, Sweden - Palsa_T0_3 | ecosystem: Environmental > Terrestrial > Soil > Palsa > Peat permafrost | place: Sweden: Abisko... | reverse complement strand
ACAAGCCCTTGAACTCGGTATTGCGCTTATACCGGCACGTTTCGCGCCACCCAGACGTTGATGCCGATAGCCCGTGCTCAGCATCTTGATCGTCAACTGGAACACGTGTGAGCTTCTCGACGCGTGTCTCCGATCGATCGAGCAAGCCGGGGCCGCGGAGTCAGAGATCATCGTGGTCGATAACGCCTCGACCGATGGCAGCGCCAAAATGGTGCGTGAGAATCACCCGAGCGTTCAACTGATCGCCTCGCCGACCAACACCGGTTATGCAAAAGGCAACAATCTGGCGTTTGAGCAAGCAACTGGAGAACTGCTGCTTACGCTCAACCCGGATACCGAGTTGAACGACCAGACTTTGCCCATCGCCGTCAGCGCGCTCCGGCGATTCCCTCGTTGCGGCTGCGTCTCGGTTCGACTCGTCGGAACCGACGGAAAGACTCAAAGGTCGGTGCGCGGGTTTCCGTCGTTCCTCGGCATCCTCGGCGATCTGCTCCGCCTCCGTTTCGGCGCGTTCGACGCCTATCGCCTTAGCCGATTCGATTATTCATTTGAACAGGAGGCGCCCCAGCCGATGGGCACGTTTCTCCTTTTCGATCGGCAGGCTCTGGACGAGGTTGGAGACAGCCGGAAGCCTTTCGACGAGGGGTTTCCGATCTTCTTCAACGAGGTCGACCTGCTCAAGCGATTAGCAGACCGTGGGTGGCATTGCAGGTATGTCCCATCTGCCTCGGTGATTCACCACGGCGGCGAGAGCACGAAGTTGGTTCGGGAGAGCATGATTTGGGAGTCACACCGAAGCTTGGTCCGCTACCTGCGGAAGCATAGCGGAGTAGCCGGCCGGTTGGGGTTGAATCTTTTGCTGCCCGCGATCTATATGGCAGCGTTTATTCGGGCCAAAGGCTATCATGGCGGATTTAGAGCTTAGCGTTACCATTTGCAGTTGGAACACGCTGAGCGACACCCGCAAGTGCCTCGCCAGCCTGGAACGTATTCGGGGCGAGGCGCGGTTTGAGGTGCTGCTTGTCGATAACAACTCGGAGGACCAGTCAGCCGAAATGGTGGAGACGGAATTCCCCTGGGTCAGGCTTTTCAAGATGTCCAGGAATCTCGGGTTTACCGGCGGGCACAACTTTCTTCTGGAGAAGCGGCTGGCGCCCCATGCCTTTCTGTTGAATTCCGACGCCGAGGTTCATCCCAGCGCGTTGCGAAACCTCATCGACTTTGCGGAAGCTCAAACGGACGCCGGAATAGTGGGTCCGAAGCTCCTCAACCCGGATGGGAGTCTCCAGTTCAGTTGCCGGAGGTTCCCAAATCCGGTTGCGGCCTTGTTTCGCAACACACCGATCGGTAGACTTTTTCCAAATAACCGCTTTACCAAGGAGTATCTGATGCAGGACTGGGAGCACAATCAGGTGCGAACGGTCGACTGGGTTTCCGGTGCGGCGTTCTTGGTTCACCGACGGCTCATGGACAAAGTCGGCTATTTTGACCCCGGCTTCTTTATGTTCTGTGAGGATGTGGATTGGTGCTGGCGTGCCTGGCACAATGGGTTCAAGGTCTACTATTTCCCAGACGCCCTCGTCACCCACGCCATCGGCCGAAGTACCGACAAGGCGCCGAACCGTATGATCGGCGGGTTCCACAAGTCGATGCTTCGCTTTTACAAGAAGAACATGCTCCCCGAGCGAAATCCGTTGGTGCGGCCCGGCCTTTATGCGTTTGCGGCCGTGTCACTCGGGGTGAGGGCCTGCCTGTTCATCGCGAAAAACCGGCTCGACGACTACAAGAGGCGGCGCACGTGAAAGATGACTCCTCCCCCCGGCTGAATCCAGCGGCTGCGCTCCTCGCCCTTAGCGCCTTGCTTGCGGTTCTTATCGGGGGCTACGTCGAGAGCGGTCAGGTCGAGCGCGACCCTGCCTCGATCCTGTCGGAGCTATTTGTAGGGAACGGGGTGAGAGGGTTCCAGCACGTCATCATCGCAGCGCCAATCCTCCTTGTAACGGCGTTCGGCCTATTCAGGCGCAGAGTGCAGCAGGTGCCAAAGCAGCATCTTGCCACTGCGCTGGCAGCGTTTTTCCTTTTTATCGGGCTGCCATGCTTGATAGCCGCAAACAAGGCTCACGCGCTCGAGGTTTGGTTCGAGTGGCTCACCTACGGGTGTGCGCTCTTCGCGGTGGTGGCAAACGTCGGACGTCAGCGTGGACCGTTAATCCTTCTGGGAGCCATTGCGGTGGGCTGCCTGCTTATTGCCAGCTTCGGGGTCCAAGAGTATGGGGACCAGCGGCTTACCCACCCCGACTGGCGGATCTTTGCCCACACCCAAGACCCGAACGTTGCGGCCGCGATGCTTTTGCCGGGAATCTTTATTTCGTTCATCTTCGTCGCTTCTGAACGCCGTATCGTCTCGTTCATTTCAATCTTGGGGGGCGGGCTCGCCCTCTTTGCCCTCTTGCTCACGGGGTCCAAGGGAGGAACGTCTCTCGGATTACCGATTGGCCTCTTGGCTCTGGGCGCAACGCTGGTCACCGGTCCCAGTTCCAAGCGAATCGCCTTCCTGGCCGGAGCCTTCGTTCTCGCACTGGCGGAGTTCGCCTGTTTTGTGAGGAACGTCGCATGGGCAGGTCTGGGCGTTTCACTCGTCTACCTGGTGGCGGCTGTGATGACTCTGCCGGACGGTAAGAAGACGGTGCCGCGGCTCGCCGGTCCATTCGTGGTCTGCAGCGTTTTTCTGCTCCTTCTCACCGTCACCTCGCGTCCGCCCGCCGCACAAGCTCGGGCCGAAGGTCAACTTGTCTCCCCAGTCGCTCGGGTTACCCAGGGCGCCAATACGGCGGAACAGTCCGCCACCTTTCGGTTGAATCTTTGGCGCAGCACCCTGGCCCTCATCAAGCTCCGACCGTTCACCGGGTACGGGCTCGGTTCCTACGCGGTCGAATCATCGCGATCGGGGCGGGTTACTCCGACCGTACTTGCCCACGAAACCTATCTCCAACTGGGCGCAGAATGCGGCGTCCTCCCCCTGCTACTTTTTCTCTATTGCGGGTGTGCGTGGTTCAAGGCGGTCTGGCGGGGACAAAGCGAGTTACCCACTGGACAGCGCCTTCAGTTGGCTGCGGTGATCGCGGCGGTGACCGCGCTTTTGGCTCACTCTCTTATCGATAGCGACCTGTATTACTACGGCATCGGGGTCGTGTTCTTTATGCTGCTGGGAGTTGGCCTGCTGCTCGCCTCGGACGCGGTCACCCCCGAACTGGCGCAGTCGAAAGCGCGAGTATTCGTCGGAGCCGGCAGCATCGGCCTTCTTATCCTCCTCATCGTGTCGGCCTACATCGACACCCAAAAGGCATTCATCAAACAAGATCTAGCTAAGCAGAACCGGCAGGACATGGAGGCAGATGTGGCGGCTATCGGATGGACCTCGGGCTTTGACGGAGAGACGGACTACTACAGCGCTCTGCTGGCCCAGGGACCGGAGCAGATTAACGAGCTGAAGCAGGCCCTCGCACTTGCCCCATCGCCTAGGTACGGCCGCGCCCTGAGCGATGCTCAGCTTCGGGCCGGCCAGACTACTGGCGCGGTTGCGAGCCTTCTTGATGCGTTGGATTACGACCCGAACAACCTGCCAGCCCTCTTGCGGCTGGCCAAGCTTTACCAGACAACAGGCGATACCGATAAGGCCGTCGAGACGGCCCAACGGCTCGTGCGGGTCGAGAAGAGTCCCTATTTCACCGCCCGGAGCCTCCCAGAGATTGTCCCGACCGAGACCTATCTCGCGCGAATAGAGATTCTTGCGCCCAACAGTTCGGCACCCAAACAAAAGGCGGACTATCTGGCCGAGGGCGTCCGCGGGATCGCGCACTACTTGAAAGAGACAGTCTGGCGGATCGTCCAGAGCCAGAAGGGCGGCGATACTCAGCCCTTGGTCTATGGGAGCGCCGAGGAAGCCCAAGAGATTCTGGCTACCGGAGCCGCCGCCGCGATCGAGGCCGCAAAGCTCTACCGGACGATGGGTGACGCCAAGGACGCGGCCGAGATGGAAGCGGACGCTCCGCTGCTGGTTTTGCCCACCGGCTGAACAGGCTTGATCAGATACTTCTTGACGATTTCCGCCGCGATTGGCGCAGAGACGTCTCCGCCGTGGCCCGCGTTTTCCACCAGGACGCAAATCGCGATCTTTGGGTTGTCGGCGGGGGCGAATCCAACGAACCAACTGTGGGTCTTGGTCTGAACCTGGACCAGTTCGCCCTGCCCGTTACGCCGCGTTGTCCGGGATTTGTGCTCCGTACTCCCCGTCTTGCCGCCCCAGGTGAGTCCTTCGATTTTCGCTCGCCGGCCCGTTCCATTCTCCATCACGGAAATAAGGGCGCTCTTGAGGGTTTGCCAAAAACTGGCGTCGGCCTGAACGTGGTGTTCCTCTTCAATCGGTGTCGTCTGGGAGTCGGATGGGTCATCGATCGACTTGATTTCCTTCACAAAGTGAGGCCGATAGCTTACGCCCTCGTTCGCCACCAGCGAAATCATGCTGCACATCTGGAGCGGAGTGGCTCGCACGTACCCTTGGCCGATCGAGAAGTTGACGGTCTCGCCCTTGTACCAAGCGGTCGTTCTGAGGTGCTCCTGCATCCATGCCTTGGTCGGAACGACGCCAACGTCCTCGTTGCCCAGGTCCACCCCGGTTGGCGATCCCAACCCTACCTCTTCACACGCCTTCCGCAACGCGGCCGGCCCGGCCAAGACGCCCAGGCTGGCGAAGTAAGTGTTGCAGGACTTTGTCAACGCCTCATGGAAGCTGATCGAGCCATGGTGGCCCAAGCACTTGACGAACGATTTGCCAACCCGGTAGCCGCCGCCGCAAAAGAAGGTCCGATTGGGATCGAATACTCCGGCTTCGTAGGCGGCAATCGAAGTCACGATCTTAAATGTTGAGCCCGGTGAGTAACTCGATTGCATGAACCGCCGCACCATCGGCTTATCCGGATTGTCTTTGATCTGGTTCCATGCAGTGGAGCTGATGCGGCCCTGAAACACATCCTGGTCGTAGGAAGGGCTGCTCACCGCACACAGGATTTCACCAGTCTTAGGGTCCATCGCCACAATCCCGCCGACGTAGTTCTTCTCGGCGAGGGACTGCGCCGCTATCCGCTGTAGGTCTGAGTCGAGCGAAAGGACGAGTTCCTTCCCCGGCACCGGATTGTCCCGCCCGACGACCCGGAGTGGACGGCGCTTCGCGTCCACGTTGACGATTTCGTCTCCCGGGGCGCCCAGGAGTTCTTTGTCATAGGCCACTTCCAGGCCGCTCTTTCCAACGAAGGGCGCCACGCCCAATTGCTGAGCCTTGAGCCGTTTAATATCCTGCTTTGCCGGCACCCCGACATACCCCAGCACGTGGCAGAAGGACTTCGAGTCGGGGTAGTAGCGCATCGGCTGGAGATCGACGCCGATTCCTGGCAGGTCGCTCCCCGCCTCCGCGATTTGGGTGCCTACGGTTTGGCTGGCGCCAACGTAGATCGGCACCGCAATACCCGGCGACTCCTTCCCTTCGTTGAGCTTTGCGTAGAGCTTCGTCGGTTCGACGCCGAGCATCTGGGCCACGCGATCAATAACGGTCGGATTTTTCTTTACCTGGTCGTAGACAGCCGTCACCACGATCTCGGGCTTCAACCCAGCCAGAAGGTTGCCCTTGCGGTCGACAATAAGCCCACGAGGCGCCTCCCGAAGCACTTTGTCTTGGCGGGAAACTTCGGCCCGAGCAACAAGTTCCGGCGATTTGACGACCTGGAAATACCAAAGCCGAAGGAAGAGGACGACTAGCGAGCCGCCCATCACCACCGGGAACGCGAGGACGCGCACGTCCAGATCGGGCTTCTTCGGCGTGTGGATGACGGACATCGAGGATTACTCGCCAGTATGCAGGCGACAAGGAGTTTTCGGCTCGGAGCCCTTCTTGAACCGTCGCGGAACGGTGGACGGGCAGTAAGGAGTGGCGAGCATTCCCGTTTCCGAGCAAACGTTGACCGTCACGTATTCAGAGTCGTCGTCGGAGTCTTTCTTGGTTTCCTTCGGCTTGGAAGTCGAAGGCGCCGGCGTATCGTCGGGCTTCGCCTTGGTGCTGTCAGGTGTCTTCTTGGGTGTCATGTCAGGATCGGGCGGCGGGGTTTTGTCCGTCCTCGGAAGGCCCGTGTCGTCCGTCGGAACAAGGTTGCTGTCGGACGTGTCGGCGGTTGATGCAGGAGGCGGCTCCGGATCATCGTCCGCTTTGTCGGAATCGGTTCCCCTGAGCGGCTTGACTCGCTCTTTCTCCGCCTTCGCAATCCGCTCTTCCGGCGGTTGGTTGGTCAGGTGAAGCTCATGCGCCTTTTGCATCACCTGAGCCCACATCTGGGCGGTAACCGTCCCACCGAAGACTTTCTGGCGCATCGGGAGGGCCTTGGGGTGACCCTTGCGCCAAACCGTGTTGCCGCACCAGCCCACTCCGACCAAACCGTCGGTGTAGCCGCAGAACCAGGCGTCTTTCGCGTCCTGAGTGGTTCCCGTCTTGCCTCTGGCGTCCGGCACATCGTGGGCTGCGTAGCCGGTGCCTTCCTCAACGCAACCCCGCATTAGCTGGTCTATGTCCTCGCAGATCTCGGCAGAGTAGACGCCCCCCGCTACGTGAGGCTCGTAGGGATAGAGCTTGCCATCCGGATCAGTCACCGACGCAATGGGATATGGCTTGGCCCGGTTTCCCCGGAGCATGAAGACGGAGTACGCTTGGAGCATCTCAAGCGGGTTCACCTCGCTTGTACCGATTGCTAGCGAGTCGTACGCTTGAAAGTGGTTGGTAAACCCAAAGAACTGGTTAGCGTCGGCGGCGACGGTCTGAGGCCCAACCATCTCGATCGTGTGGATGGCCGGAAGATTGACCGAGTTCTTGAACGCGTCCATGAGGCTCATCGAGCCGCCGATGCGCTCGCGTCCATTGTTCTTCGGCGCCCAGACTTTGCCAGTGTTTGGGTCCACCTTAACAATCGCCGCGTTGGAAAGCTCATCGCCCATGTGGATTTTGTCGTTTTTCAGGGCGCAGGCGTATACAAACGGCTTAAACGATGAGCCAGGCTGCCGCTTGCCGGAAGTGATGGTGTTCCACTTCCGCTTGGCGTAGTCGATCCCTCCGACCTCAGCCAAGATCCGGCCCTGGGAGTCCATCATCACGAATGCTGCGTCGGTCACGTTCCAACTCTGGAAATCATGGAGCGTGTTCTGGACCGCCCGGTTGGCCTCCAACTGGAGGCTCATATTCAAGTTGGTGACGATCTTGTAACCGCCGGCTTGGAGATCGACTGTCGGGTAGTCCTCCTTGAAAACGTCCAGGACATGTTGGACGAAGTAGCCGGCCCTTGGGTCGATGTAGCGGACGCCCATTGGATGACCCTTGTCGATCTTCGGCGACTCGTTTAGTGCTTGTTCGTACTGTTCCTGGGTGATCCAGCCCTCTTCCCGCATAACCTCCAGCACATAGTCGCGCCGTTCAATGGAACCCGACAAGTCGTGGAACGGATTCTGCCGGCTGGGGCTTCGGACGCACCGAGCCAGGAGCGCCGCCTCGGCGATAGTCAGTTTAGCGGCCGACTTTCCGAAATAAGTTTCGGCCGCCTGCTGGATGCCCCATGCCCCCTCGCCGAAGTAGACCTGATTCATGTAGAGGTTGATGATCTGGTCTTTGGTCTTCAGCTCCTCAATTTCCTGAGCGGTGGCGATGTCTTTGAGCTTTCGCTGCATGGTGCGGCTTTCGCCATTCACCATCAGCTTCGCCAACTGCATGTCGATCGTGCTGCCGCCTTGCGTGGCATGCCCTTCGCGGGCGGCGGACCAGACGGATCGGAACAACCCCCACGGGTCAACTCCTCTGTGGTCGTAAAATCGACGATCCTCGGCCGCCACGATCGCGTACCGCACATGGGCAGGAAGCTGGTTGACGTCCACGACATCACGGCGCACGTTTGAGATCTTATAGAGGATCGTCTTTCCGTCCGAGGCATAGATCTCTGACGGGATGGAACTGCGTACCACCAACTTTTCCTCAATGGTGCTTGCGTCATCCACCGCCTGACGGTAGATCGGCATGTAGAGGGCTAGCCCTGCGGCAAAAACCGCCAGGAACAAAATGGACAGCAAGAACAATCCTTGCTTAAACCTGCGCAACCACGGGTTCCGTGACCGGGCCTTCGCCCTCCGTGAACGTTTGGCTGCCACGGTAGATTATAACTCCGGGTAAGTATGCGGAGTTCCGTTAGTTGAGACTTTGGGCAAGCTGATTGAGCGAATCCAGACCCAGCGAGCCGACGACGACGTAGGTCTTGCCGTCCTTTTGGATGCTGGCCGCGTGAAAATCATTGCGTGAGAAGCGAGCAAATTGAGAGGGTTCGACGGTGCCGGATATCTCGAAAACCGAGAGTTTAGAGCCCTCTTTGGTCTCGCCTTTTTTCACGTAAGACTCGATAAGCACCGGAGTGCCGTCGATCTTATCCAAACGCGACTCTTCCAGTAGGTATCCGGACGAGGGGGGCAAGGAAACCCCAACAAACTCCTTACCGACCACCAGCTTTCGCAGAAGGTCTTTGGGGGTTACGGTTCGAACACCCCGCCGCTCAAACTGGAAAAGAGAAGGGTCGAAGGGCGGGGGATTCAGGTCTACCTGGCTATATTCGAAGGCGCCCCATCGACTCCCACCGGCTTCAAATAGTTCTCGCTTGAGTACAACTCCTGACTTCGGCTCGATATAGATGCGCTGTGTCACATTCCCCGACTCGTCGGAGACGACCACTTGGCTCGTCAAAAGCCCCGCAATCCGCTGGCCGCTCGCGACGGCGAGACCGACTTTGCCCTGCTTCGCACGGTCAACCAGGCGAAGCAGGCGATCGAGCGACTCTTCGCGCCGTGGCGGCAGCACCACGACCTCGTTTCGGTCTGGGAAATAGTGTTTTCGCCCGTTGGCGTCCTCGACGATAACCTGTCCCGCAAAGTGGCTGCCGGCGGGAAACTCGATGCGTGTCTTGACGCCGTCGCGGTAGACGAGTTCCTCATGCGAAAACGACTTGCCGTTGTGTAGGAACTGGACGGTCTTTTCGCCCGAATAGTGAGCATGATGCGCCGAATGGATTGCCTGCCAGAGGAGTCCGGGGACTTGGCTCTTGTTATGAGCCGGGCCATCGTCAAACTGGAGATGCCGGGCCCCGGTTTGGGCCCCGGCTGAAACCAAGCCGCCGAGGAGAACCAACGCCAGAGCAACAAAGCGCATTGATTACAGGTCCAAATCGGATTCCGAGTAGTCGTCCTGACTCGTGGCAGGAGCTTTCGACTGCTCGTCGGTTGCCTCGATCGGATTGAGCCCCGTTCCGGCCAAATCTACTGCCCGAACGTCGTCTCGGTGAATCTGGAACAAGCCTGCCGCCAAACTATCGGGCGAACTGACAGCCGGGGGCGTGTCCCGCAAACCGGCCTGAGAATGACGAGACACCGGCAGGACAAAGACCGCAACCGCAAGGACACAGGCCAAGCTAAGCCCGACCGTGGGCCGCGCGAATCGCCAAATGAGCCGCTTCCGCTGAGCACGAGTCGACTGGGCAAGCAGCGCCTCGTTCAAAGTACTCCGCCAGAGCATGCTGGGAGTCTCTTCGGGGAGCGCCTTCACCAGCCGAGCGACCGTCTGCTGCGACGATGATGCCAGCTTTCCGTCTAGTTCGCTCATAGATTCCTTCACTTACTAACCTCGATTTCCAAATAGCTCTTTACGACATTCTGAAGATGCGCCCGTGCCAAAAATAATCGGCTCTTCACGGTTCCGACTGGAACCTCCAGCATTTGCGCAATTTCTTCATACTGCATGTCCTCTCGATCGTGCAACAGCAAGACGCTTCTTAGCTTCTCGCTCATGCTCAAAATCGCAGCTTCAACCACCGACATCAACTCGGAGTCAACCGCCAGTTGTTCTGGCTGCCAGCGGGAATCTGGCAAATCGATCGACTCGCCCTCTTCCGCGTCAACCAGAGCCACTTGGTCGGGAGTGCGGTCTTGCTTTCGCGCCCGGTCCACACACAGGTGATAGGCGATCCGGAACAGCCACGTTCGTACGGAAGAGCGTCCATCGAACCGCGTGAAATTCTGGAAGGCCTTGATAAAGACCTCTTGGGTGACGTCGGCGGCCTCCTCCGAATTTGGGACCATCCGCCGCACAAAACCGAACACTCGGCTTTGGTATAGATCTACGAATTTTCCGAATGCTTCGAAATCTTGCTTGCGACACCGGTCAATCAGCGCCGACTCGGAAGCTGAATCCGTCTGCATGCTTCTCGTAAATCGGAGGTCTCCGATGCACATCTCCATGGTTGGAAGGTATGACGCTCAGAGACGCGAAGGGTTCAGTACCAGAATTTATACGCAAAAAGCTCGGTCCGGATATCCGAGACCGAGCCAAATGGATGCGCGAAGCTTAGAAGTGGACGCCGACGTAGGCGCCGACACCGTCGTACTGACTGTGATCGTTGCCCCAGAATTTCGCTTCGAAGAAGACCGGGAGCGAGCCGGCGGGGGTGAAGTCATAGCCTACACCAACCTGGTAACCAAACCTCGTCTCGGCCTCGCTGAAAGCCCGATCGTAGCTAATACCTGCGCCTGCGCTCGCGAAGAACCCGTGTTGATGGATCTCGTAGTTGAGGAGTATCGGGAGTTCAGACACGTCGTTGCGGCTCATGTAGTCGATTGAGAGGTTGAGCGTCGGGTGCAACTCGTCGTTCAGACTGCCCAGGTTCGTCAACTTGTACTCGCCGCCGAAGGCCACCCAGGCATTCCCCCGATCCTGCAATCCGTCCGAAGTCGGGATAAAGACGCCAAGTCTGAGCTTGATGCCAATCGGCGTCGGCGTCTGCGCACCCGCAAAGCCCACACCTCCAAAACAAAGCAACGTCGCGATAGCTCCAGTTATTAAATTTCTTTTCATCTGCAAACTCCTCCGTGATCAGGGTTGGAATGCTTCCGGGGACGACTATAGCATCAAAGTGCGCCTTTTAGGTAGCCACCCCACCCGCGAGCCTAACCGTCCACTCAGGAATGGACGGGTTGAGGGGCCCAAAACCGCGAACCAATCTCCGAATGTCCAAGCGAACTCACTGCCGGCCCCTTCGTCGATTGGCCACAATCTGATCGGCCAGAACGCCCAAAAAGATGACTCCTCCCATGACCGTGTAATTGAGCGAGGTCGGAATGTTGAGAAAGTTGACTAGGTTCTGGAGCACCTGGATCAGCACCACTCCGATCAGGATGCCTACGATACTGCCCTCGCCTCCGCGCAAGCTACAACCGCCCAGGACTGCCGCCGCGATGCCATAGAGTTCGTAGATGTTGCCGAAGTTGGCGGGCTCGACTGAGTTGGTATAGAACGAGAAGAGGATCGCCGAGATTCCGCCCAGAAAGCCGATGATCACGTACGCACTGGCGATGACCCGCCGCGTGTTGATTCCCGAGTAGCGAGCCGCTTCCTCGTTCCTTCCCGCCGCGTACAGGTGCCGTCCGTAGACCGACCGGTGTAGAACGAACCAGAAGATTACGCTTAGGACGACAAGGATGATGAACGGGACCGGCACTCCGAAGTACTTGCCGGTGCAGAAGTCGGCAAGCCCCTTGAATCCGACCGCGTCCTCGAATCCTTTGCTCGCGTCGTCCGCAATATATCGCGCTAGCCCTCGATAGATGAGCAGCCCGCACAGCGTGACGATGAAAGGCTGCATCTTGACGCGGGTGATCAGGAAGCCGTGGCCAAGACCCAGTAGCGTACTCAGGCCCACGACCAGGGGGATCACCACGGCGGGTGCCCAATGCTTGTCGTGGAGCAAGATCGCCAGGATTACACCCAGCATCGCGAAAAGGGAGCCGACCGAAAGGTCGATACCCCCGGTGATGATCACGATGCCGGAACCGATGCTGAAGATCCCGAACATCCCGATGAGCTGGGCTTCGTTTTGCAGGTTCGCCACCGAGAAAAAGCGATGATTCTCGAACGTCGTGACGGCGCAGAGGAGGACGAGCAGGAGGAAGAGCCCAGTCTCCTTTCGGGCGAGGAGCTTTAAGATGTGGGCACCCCCACCGCGAGATGCATCACCGCTTCCTCGGTTGCCTGATCTCGCGAGAGGATGCCGGAGAGGTTCCCCTCATGCATCACCCCGATTCTGTCACTCACTCCCAGCACCTCTTCCATGTCGCTGCTCACCATCAGGATCGCTACCCCATCCTTGGCAAGTTTTCGCATGATGTCGTAAATCTCCGCTTTCGCGCCAACGTCCACTCCTCGGGTCGGCTCGTCGAGAATGAGCACTTTAGGTTGCCCCAGCATCCACTTGGCCAGCACAACTTTTTGTTGATTGCCGCCGCTGAGGTTGCCAACCTCCACATCGACCGACGGTGACTTCACCGCAAGCGCCGCCGATTCTAATTTGGCCGCCGCGAGTTCCTTGGCACGATCCACCAGCCCGGCCCGGGAGAGGCCGTCCAGGTGGGGCAACGAGATATTGTGCTGGATCGACCATTCGACCAGAATTCCAACGCTTCGCCGGTCCTCGGGCACCAGCGCGATTCCGGCCTTGATCGAGGTCCGGCAATCGCCAAGCGGAACCGGCATGCCGTCTACCGAGACCGCTCCGTCGATGGCCTTGTCGGTTCCAAAGATCGTTTGGGCCAGTTCAGTGCGGCCCGCGCCAACAAGGCCGGCCAGGCAGAAAATCTCTCCTGAGTTTACGTCAAAAGAGACGCTGCTTCCTGGATAGCGGCTGGTTCGCAGAGAGGAAACATGAAGCCGCCGCCCATCTTGAGTCGAGGTCCCCGCGATGTATGCGGTACGGACCAGATCTCGCCCGACCATCATCCTTACCATCGCGTCGTGCGAGATTTGGTCTCGCAACAGCTCACCCGCATTCTTCCCGTCCTTCAACCCAACTACTCGGTCCGAAATCTGCTTGACTTCGCCAAGACGATGCGAGATGTAGAGTACGCAAACGCCGCGGTCCCGAAGCTCCCGGACCAGTTGGAGGAGCGTCTCCGTCTCGGTCAGAGTTAGGCTCGAAGTTGGCTCGTCCATGATCAAGATCCGAGCGGTGAGGGAGAGCGCCTTCGCGATTTCGACCAACTGACGCTGAGCGATGGACAGCTCACTCATCGGCGTATCCGGACCGAAGGTGAGAGCCAGTTGCTTGAGCAGAACGTCGGTGTCCTTCTTCATTTTCCCGCGGTCGATGATGCCAAACCGTGCCGGCTCGCGTCCGAGGTACACATTTCCCGCCACGTCCAGGTTGTCCAGCGGATTCAGTTCCTGGTGAATGAACGCGATTCCAGCCGCCACCGAGGCGGTTACGCCGTCGATGTGCACGGGGGCGCCATTAATCAGAATCTCGCCGGCGTCTGGCTTGACGATGCCCCCGAGCATCTTCATCAAGGTCGACTTACCGGCGCCGTTTTCACCGATGATCGCGACAACCTCACCGGCTTCGAATGAGGCACTCACACCATCGAGCGCCGTCACGCCGGGATAGCGCTTCGTGACGTTTCGGACTTCGAGCAGTGGCATGCGGGAAGCGTTTACTTGGCGGGGGGCTGCTTGGCTTTGTACGCGTCCACGTTGGACTTGTCGACCACCTGCGTTGGAATGTAGATTATGCCGTTGGCTGGAAATACCGACTTATCGCCCCGGATGTACTTGACCATGTCCACGACAGCGTCGTGCCCAAACTGGTAGGGCTGCTGTACGACGGTGGCGCTAATGATCCCATCCTTCACCCCGTCGATCGTGTCGGGATCCCCGTCAAAACAGACGATCTTGATCTTGCCCTGCTTGCCCAGCTCCTTGACCGCCGAAAGAATGGCAGGACCGTTATAGCTCCAAAGTCCAACGAGACAGGCAACGTTGGGCTCTTTGACAATTTCGTCCTTGGCGTTTGCCTTGGCTCTGAGGTGGTCGGCCTGATCCGTCTTTACCGGTCCGATGGTGACGTTCGACCCGGCGAGCGCCTCCTTGATTCCCTCGAACCTCTGCTTGGCGTTGTCAACCCCGATGTCCCCGACGAAGAAGACCGCCTCTCCACCGCTTGGAATCGCCTTTTTAATCTCCTCACCGACCTGCTTGCCCGCCGCCACATTGTCGGAGCCGATGTAACAGGTCCGCTTACTCCCCGGGGCGTCACTGTCCTGAGTGATCACCAGGGCCTTGGACGCCGCATCGTTAAGCATCTGGACCGCGTTGGGGGGATCGTCCGGGCTGATCGCAATTCCCTGAACGCCTTTGGTAATCATGTCCTGGAGGATCTGCTTTTGCTCCGCCATCGTTCCGTTGGGCGGGCTCTTGAAGTCGACCGTGACATTCTTCA
>Ga0302326_10018637_pt1 | contig 14388 bp, 10 predicted proteins | sample Palsa_T0_3_FD_202264 | JGI IMG/M metagenome (GOLD analysis project Ga0302326, IMG submission 202264) | Peat permafrost microbial communities from Stordalen Mire near Abisko, Sweden - Palsa_T0_3 | ecosystem: Environmental > Terrestrial > Soil > Palsa > Peat permafrost | place: Sweden: Abisko... | reverse complement strand
CCGTTCGAGGTCGGTGCGATGTCGTTCCTTAGCAGCCGCCTCAACGGGCTTTCGGTTAGCAACGGCTGCAGCTCGATCGCCGCCGGCAACGCGCTCACGCCGGTGCCGCTCCCGCCCCGGCTGAAGCTCCGCTACGCAGGGCCGAACCAGAAGCTAGGCGGCGTCGTGCTCTACCTGCACACGGCGACTGGCTCGCTGCCGGGCGTGACGGTGCAGCTCAACCGCGGTCGCAAGCTGATCGAGGCACTCACCGTCGGCAGCGTCGGGACGAAGCGGAGCAAGTTCGTCCTGCGCGATGCCGGCCACGCGCTGCCGGCGGGGCGCTACGCGATCACCGCGTCGCAGCCCGGGTTCGTGCTGGCGAAGAAGTCGTTCCGGATCCGGTAGCGGCCGCTACCCCGCCGCGCGCGCCTCCCCCGCCCGCAGCAGCCGATCCCTCAGCTCCGCCTCGAACTCGGGCGAGGGGTCGAACTCGGACACGTCCGGCAGCTCCTCGAGCGAGTTCAGCCCGAACAGCCGCAGGAACAGCTCGGTCGTGCGGTACAGCACGGCCCCGAACTGCGAGCGGCCATGCTCCTCGATCACCCCGCGCTCGAGCAGCGTCGCCGCCGCCGATTCGGCGTTGACGCCGCGGATCCGGGCGATCTCGGGCCGGGACACCGGTTGCAGGTAGGCCACGATCGCGAGCGTCTCCGCCTGCGCGGGGGTCAGCGGCGGCGTCCGCGGGCGCGCCAGCAACCGCCTCGCGGCCGGCTCGGTGTCCGGATGCGTCGACAGCGACCACCCACCGGCGAGCTCGCGGAGCACGAACCCGCGGCGCTCAAACTCGTAATGCTCGCGCAGCCGCTCGAGACCGGTCACGACCTCGTGCAGCTCGTTCACGGTCGCGTCCGCGAGCGCGTCAGCCGAGACCGGCTCGGCGGACAGGAACAGCAGCGCCTCGAGCGTCCGCTCGAGCTCGGCCAGGTTGGTCACGCGCTCAGCTCCGCTGGCCCGGCCCCGGCCGCGACCCCGGCAACATCGATCGTGATGTCCCCGAATGGTTCGTCCTGCGTCCACGTCAGCTCGCCGCGCTTGTACAGCTCGAGCACCGCGAACAGCGTCACCGCAACCGTCACCCGATCGGCCTCGACGACCGCATCGTCGAACGAGAACCGCCCATGGCGGAGCAGCGCGCGGAGGTGCATGAGCCGGTCCATCACGCTCACCTTCGGGATCGTGATGTGGCGCGTGTCGACAGGCGCAGGGAGGATCAGCAGCTCTCCGATCGCGGCCCGGAGCCGCCGCGGGTCGTAAACCGCGCTCGCCTCGACGAGCGACGCGCGCCGCAGCGACGGCGGCAGCGGCGCAGAGCGGAAGCGGTGCCCGTCCTCGGCGTCCAACCGCTCGCGCAGGGCGCCAGCCGCGGCCCGGTAGCGCGCCGCGTCGAGCAGCCGTGCGAGCAGCTCCTCGGCCGCCTCACCCGGATCGAGCTCAATCTGATCCGCCTCGGCGCCGGGCAGCATCAGGCGCGACTTCAGCTCGAGCAGCGCCGCGATCAGGACCAGGAACTCTGTCGCGGCCTCGAGATCAAGCTCTCCGCGCGCCTCGAGGTGGTCGATGTATTCGATCACGACCTCGGCAAGATCCACCTCGAGCAGGTCGATCTCCTCGCGCAGGATCAACGTCAGCAACAGATCGAACGGCCCCGCGAACACGTCGAGGTCGAGCTCGAGATCGGCTACTCGCATGCGTGCAGACGTTATCGCCGCTACCGGACCGGTCCGACGCCCATCACCCGGCGCACGTCCACGAGCGTCTCAGAGGCGATCGCGCGGGCCTTCTCCGCCCCGTCAGCAAGCGTCGCCCCCAGGGCGGCCTCGTCGGCCCGCAGCGCCTCGTAGCGGTCTCGCACGGGCGCGAGGTAGTCGATCACGGCCTCCGCCACGGCGCCCTTGAACGCCCCGTAACCCGAGCCCGCGAACTCCTGCTCCACATCCGCAGCAGAGACGCCGCGCACCGCCGCGAGGATCTCGATCAGGTTCGAGATCCCGGCCTTGTCGCGCGCCCGCACGATCTCACTGCCCGAGTCGGTGACCGACGAGCGAATCTTCTTCGCGATCACGTCCGGCTCGTCGAGCACGAGCACAGTTCCCTGCGGCGTGCCGCCGGTGGTCGACATCTTCTTCGTCGGTTCCTGGAGGTCCATGATCCGCGCTCCGACCTCCGGCACGCGCACGTCGGGCACCACGAGCTCCTCGCCGAAGCGGGCGTTGAAGCGGATCGCGACGTCGCGCATCAGCTCCACGTGCTGGCGCTGGTCCTCGCCGACCGGCACCTCGTGCGCGCGGTAGGCGAGCACGTCGGCAGCCTGGAGCACCGGGTAGAAGAACAGCCCGGCTGATACGAGGTCGCGTTGCGCGCCCGACTTGTCCTTGAACTGGGTCATGCGCGTCAGGTCGCCGTAGGCGGTCACGCTCGACAGCAGCCAGGTCAGCTCCGTGTGCTCGACGACATCGCCCTGGCGGAAGAAGATGCAGCGCTCCGGGTCCAGGCCGGCCGCAAGCAGCGTCGCAGCGGTGTCGTAGACGGCCTCGCGTAGCGCCGCCGGCTCGTAGGCGACGGTGATCGCGTGCAGGTCGACGACGCAGTAGATCGCCTCGCCGCGGTCCTGGCCGGCGACGTACTGGGTGATCGCACCGATGTAGTTGCCGAGGTGCTTGCGGCCCGTCGGCTGGATGCCGGAGAAGATTCGCATCGAACCCGCCAGGCTACTGGCCGCGGGCCTGCTGGGCAGGCTTGTCCCATTCGAACGTGACAGTGGCGTACGCCGGGACCGTGTAGCTGCACCACCGCCCCTGCCATTCGACCCCGAAGTGGATCGGCTTGCGCGAGTTGTCGTAGACGACTAGCACCTTGCTCCCGTTCGGGTTTGCGACCGCCACGTCGTCGAGCCCTGGCGTTGCGATGTACGGATCTTTCCCGGCGATGTTGTACGAGACATCGTTGTCGCTCCCGATCCGGACCGCGCCGCTGTCGATGAAATGGCTGGCCTGACCGAGCTGGTAGTAGTTGATGTTGAGGCTGTAGTTGCCGCTCGGGGCGTAGACCGTCGACTCGCCGGTGCACGGCGGGCAGCCGTGGTTCGGCGGCTGGACCGGGCCGCGCTGCGGGTCGAGCGCCAGGTTGAACAGCACCACCGCGCTGGCCCAGTTTCGCAGCGACGAGATCACGGTCTCCGAGATCGACGGGGTCAGGCCCGGCGAGCACTCGTCCATGATCTCGTTCAAGCGCGGGAACATGTTGTGCTCAACCGTCATCCCCAGCGGGGTGCCGTGGTAGCAGTGCCAGGCGATGCCGTGCAAGTCCGGCGCAGCCTGCGAGCGCGGGAGCGCCTGTCCGTAGCTAAGCCCGAGCGCTCCGGCTGACAGCCCGAGGTCGTTGCCGTAGATCTGCACATGCAGCTTGGCCGCCGCCAGCGCGGGCGCAAGGTAGTAGCGGATCAGCCGCGCCTCGTCGGGCTCCGTCAGCTGCATGCCCGGGTAGATCGTCGGGTTCATGGGCTCGTTCTGGGGCGTGATCGAGCCGATCGGCACTCCGGCGGCGGCGTAGTCCTGGATGAATTTGACGAAGTACTTCGCCAGCGGTCCGTAGTCCTGGTTCAACAGGACGCCCTTCTGGCCGATGTTGTTGAGCGCATCGTTGGCTTTCATCCACCCCGGCGGGCTCCACGGGTTCGCCAGCAGCTCGACGTGCGGGTCGATCGCCAGCATCTGGCGCAGCAGCGGCAGGATGTAGGCCTCATCGTGGGCGATCGAGAAGTGCGTCAGCTTCGGGTCGGTCTTGCCCGGCGGCAGATCGTCGTAGGAGTACGGCGTCTCGGTGTGCGTGAAGTCGGTCGCCCCCATCGGCACGCGGATGAAGTTCAGGTGGATGCCGGCGTGCGAGAACAGGTCGTCCATCAGCTCGTTGCGCGCCGTCGCGTTGGTCTCATCCCAGATCTCATACGCCGAGGTATCGGTGAGGGCGCCGCCGAAGCCGCTGATCGACTGGTAGCGGACGTTCGGGTTCACGTGGATCAGGACCGCGTTCCTGGGCGGCTTCGTGGACCGGAAGTGCACGTCGGCGAGGCGAGTCATCGCCTGCGACAGGTTGATCGTGGTCTGGACGACCTCGACCTGAACCGGTGCCGAGTCCGACGTCGCCTCCGCATGCGCGGTCACGGCGAGCATCGTCAGCACCGCGAGTATCCCTATTCGCCGCGGACGGATCATCCCCGTCCTGAGGCTAGCCGAAGCTCAGGACACAGCCGCCGGTAATTCAGCGCCTCCGCGAGCCGGCCGCTCGCGCGCCATCACCGCCGCCGCAACGACACCACCGATCGCGCCGCACACGTGCGCCTGCCAGGACACGCCGGTGTGCGGCACGATGCTCGCGACCAGCGCACCGCCCCACACGGCCCCGACGACGATCCCGGTGACCAGCTCAAGCGCGTTGCGGTCGAACAGACCACGGGCAAACAGGTACGTCGCGTAGCCGAACACGATCCCGCTAGCACCGATCGTGACCGTCCCCGACGGCGCGATCAACCACGTCCCGAGGCCACCGACGATGATCACGATCGCCGTCACAAGCGCAAGCCTTGCCGCGCCGCTGAGCGCGATGATCACGCCCATAAACACGAGCGGGATCGTGTTGTCGAGCAGGTGCGGCGCGAAGTTGGCGTGGATGAATGGCGACGTCAAGATCCCCCAGATGCGGCCGAGGTTCCGCGGATAGATCCCATCGTTGTCGAGGTGGTAGCCATCAATCCAGTTGAGCACTTCGACGATCCACATCAGCGCGACGATCCCGATCAGCAGCTCGACCCCTGCACGCGACTGCGCGCGGCGCAGCGTCTTGTTCGGCGTCTTGGTTGGAACGCTCGTGCTCACCGCACAAGCATGGCAGGTGCGGGCACTTGTGGGGCCAATCGAAATGAAAGATTGCTGAAGATGACGATCGGCGCGGCGCGGTCAGCCGTCCGTGAGCGCCGTCTCAGCCAGCGCAAGCGCGACCTGCGCCCGCTGCGCGAGCGACTCGGAGAGCACGAACTCCTCGGGCGTGTGCGCGCCCCCGCCCAGAGGACCGAGACCGTCGACCGTCAGCCCGATCGAGGAGGCGAAGTGGCTCGCGTCGCTCGCACCGCCACGTCCGGCGCCGACGATCCGGCGGCCAAGCAGCACGCTCGCACGCTCAAGCAGCCCCGACGTTTGCTCGCGCGAGTCCATTCCCGGCCAGCGCCGGGCCATTGTCGCGCTCAAGGTCGCGCCGTCGATCCGCTCCGGTACCGCGGCGAGCGGCCCCTCGAACGCCTCGATCCGGTCGGCGCGCATGTCGAGTAGCAGCTCGCCGGCCGCCGGCACGACGTTCAGCGCCTCGCCCGAGCGCATCACCGTCGGCACGACGCTGAGGCGGTCGGGACCGCTCGGATCGTGCAACTTTGAGAGCTCGAGCGCGGCCTGGGCGAGCGCAAGCAAAGCATTGTGGCCCTTGTCGGGCGCGCTACCCGAGTGCGCTGCGCGCCCGGCCGCGGTCAGTCGCAGCGTCCCGGCCGCCTTGCGGCGCACGACCACGGCGTCGTCCCCGCCGGGCGACCGCTCGCCGGCCTCAAAGCACAGGCAGGCGTCGAAGCCGGCAAATCGCTCGACATGGGCGAACTGGACCGTCCGCCACTCCTCATCGCAGACCAGCAGCACCGCCAGCTCGGCGAATCGCTCAGGCCGCCGGGCGAGCGCCCGCGCGACCCCGAGCGACAGCACCACGCCGCCCTTCATGTCCGCGGTCCCCGGCCCGTACAGCCGCTCCCCGTCGCGCCGCAGGGATGCGTGCGCCCCGTGCCCGATCACGGTGTCGATGTGGCCGAGCAGCATCAGCCGCCGCTCGCCGTCGCCCACGATTGTCGCGATCAGGTCGGGCGCGAACCCCGCCGTCGAGCACGGCACGCGCTCGATCTCGGCCTCCGGCGGCAGCAGAGCGCCGCACACCGCGATCGCCTCCTCGGCACCGTCGACGTCGCCCGAAGGCGAGGAGATGCCGACCAGCGCCTCCAGCTCGCGCTCGGCACGGGCGGCGATCTCGGCGGCGTCGGTCTCGATCTGCGGGTCCATCCTGTCTGCCAGAGCCCTGCGGCTACAGAGGCTGTCTGACGACGGGATGGCGCGCCGCGGTGGCCTCGTCGAGGCGCCGCACCGGGGTCGTGTACGGAGCGTTGCGGGCGATCTCGGGGTCCTCACGGGCCTCGCGCAGGATCTCGGCGACGATCTGCGCGAAGTGATCGAGCGTCTCCTTGGTCTCGGTCTCGGTCGGCTCGATCAGCAGCGCCTCGTCGACGATCAGCGGGAAGTACACGGTCGGCGGGTGGACGCCGTGGTCGAGCAGCCGCTTGGCGAGGTCGAGCGTCTTGATTCCCAGCTCGCGCTTCATCGGCGCGCCCGAGAGCACGAACTCGTGCATGCAGATCCGGTCATACGCCGCCGGCAGGTACTCGGCGACGCCCGCCTCGCGCAGCAACGCAAGCAGGTAGTTGGCGTTCAGCACCGCGACCTCTGAGACCTCGCGCAGGCCCTCCGCGCCGAGCGAGCGGATGTACGCGTAGGAGCGCACGAACACGCCGTAGTTGCCCTGAAACCCGCGCAGGCGACCGATCGACTTCGGGCGGTCGTAGTCGAGGTCGTAGTAGTGCTCGCCGCCGCCGTTGCCCGCGGACGCCGACCGGCGGACTACCTGCGGCCGCGGCAGGTACGGCTCGATCCGGTCTGAGACGGCGATCGGGCCGGCCCCAGGACCGCCGCCGCCGTGCGGCTGCGTGAACGACTTGTGCAGGTTGAAGTGGACGATGTCGAAGCCCATGTCCCCGGGCCGGCAGATGCCCATGATCGCGTTCAGGTTCGCGCCGTCGTAGTACAGCGTCGCGCCGACGCCATGCATGATCTTCGCGATCTCCTCGATCCCCGGCTCGAACAGACCGACCGTCGACGGGTTCGTCAGCATCAGGCAGGCGACATCGTCGGTCGTCTTCGAGCGCAGATCATCGAGATCGACGTTCCCCTGCTCGTCGGTCCCGACCTTGACGACCTCGTAGCCCGCCATCGTGACGGTGGCGGGATTGGTCCCGTGAGCGGTGTCCGGGGTCAGCACCTTGGTCCGATGCTCGCCCCGGTCCTCGTGATAGGCCCGGGTCAGCAGCACACCCGCGAGCTCGCCATGCGAGCCGGCGCTCGGCTGCAGCGAGACATGCGGCAGCCCGGCTATTTCGCTCAGCGCGGACTGCAGCCGCCACATCAGCTCGAGTGCGCCCTGCGCGTGCGCGGGATCCTGGAACGGGTGCAGCTTCGCGTGCCCGGGCAGCGCCGCGACCCGCTCGTGCAGCTTCGGGTTGTGCTTCATCGTGCACGACCCGAGCGGGTAGAAGCCTGTGTCGAGATCGAAGTTGCGCTTCGACAGGCGGTTGTAGTGGCGCACGATCTCGGGCTCTGCGACCTCGGGCAGCTTCGGCGGCTCGGCCCGCCGCAGGTGTGCGGGCAGCAGCTCGTCGAGCGGGCGCTCGGGTACGTCGAGCGCGGGCGCGACGAACGCGCGCCGGCCCTCGCGCGAGCGCTCGAAGATCGTCAGCTGGTCGTCGGCAGCGCCGATCATGCCCGTGCTCCGACCGCGGACCGCTCCGCCGCGATGGCGGCTTCGAGCGTGTCGGCGAGCAGGTCGATCTCGGCCTTCGTGCGCCGCTCGGTGATCGCGACGAGGAGCCCGTTCGGGTATTCGGCGTACTCGCGCCCGAGCGCGTACCCGGGGTTGACGCCGCGCTCGCGGCAGCGGTGCAGGACGCGCTCCACCGGCGCCTCGAGCTCGACCGCGAACTCGCGCACGACCGGCTGCTCGTGCAGCAGCGTGACGCCCTCGAGCGCTGCCAGCCGCTCGCGCGCGTACGCGGTCCGCTGCAGCATCAGCTCCGCCAGCTCGACGATCCCGCGCCGCCCGAGCCAGCTCAGGTAGATCACGCCCGCCAGCGCGTTCAGCGCCTGCGAGGTGCAGATGTTCGAGGTCGCGCGCTCACGGCGGATGTGCTGCTCGCGCGTCTGCAGCGTCAGCACGAACCCGCGCTTGCCGTCGACGTCCCTGGTCTCGCCCGCGATCCGCCCAGGCATCCGCCGCATCAGCTCCTCGGTGCATGCGAAAAAGCCGAATGAGGGACCGCCGAAGTCGAGCCGGTTGCCGAGCGTCTGGCCCTCGCCCACGGCGATGTCCGCGCCGCACTCGCCCGGCGGATTCAGCAACGCCAGCGGCAGCGGGTCGCAGGCGCAGATCGTCAGCGCCCCCGCCTCCCGCGCGGCGCTCGCGAGCGGCTCGAGCTGCTCGACCGCGCCGAGGAAGTTCGGCTGCTGCACGATCACAGCGCTGACGTCTTCGCCGAGCTCCGGCAGCGCGGTGACGCCGTCGCTGAGCGGCGCCTCGACGACCTCCATCTCCCAGCCGTGCGCGAGCGTCGCCAGCGTCTCACGCGAATGCGGGTGCACGCCTCGAGAGACCACGAACCGTTTGCGGCCGTTGTGCAGCTTCGCGACGTACCCGGCGGCGCCGACCGCGCTCGGCCCTTCGTACACCGACGCGTTCGAGATCGGCAGCCCGGTCAGCTCCGAGATCGCGGTCTGGTACTCGAACATCGCCTGCAGCCCGCCCTGGGAGATCTCCGGCTGGTACGGCGTGTACGGCGTCAGGAACTCGGAGCGCAGGATGATCGAGTCGATCAGCGCCGGGACGTAGTGGTCGTACATCCCGGCGCCGAGGAACGACAGCTCCTCCTCGGTCGAGGTGTTGCGAGCCGCCAGCGCGCGCAACTCGTCGTAGACCTCCTGCTCGGAGAGCCCGCGATCGAGCGCGAGCGCCCCGCTCAGCCGGAGCGCGGCGGGAATACCGGCGAACAGCTCGTCGATGCTCTCAACACCGATCGCGGCGAGCATCTCACGGCGGTCCTGCTCGGTGGCGGAGACGTAGCTGGTCAAGAGAGGCTGCCCTCGTAGCTCGCGGCGTCCATCAGCGACGAGGTCTCGTCCGGCTCGGACAGCTTGACCTTGACCAGCCAGCCGGCGCCGTACGGGTCCTCGTTGATCGTCTCCGGGGCGTCGCCGAGCGCTTCGTTGACCTCGACGATCTCGCCCGAGAGCGGCGCGACGACGTCCGAGACGGCCTTGACCGACTCGACCTCGGCATAGGTGTCGTCCTTCTTCACGGTCGCGCCGACGTCCGGCAGCTGGAAGAACACGACCTCCCCAAGCGCATCCTGGGCGTACCAGGTGATCCCGAACGTCGCGCTGTCGCCGTCGACGCGCGCCCAGTCGTGCTCTGAGTGGTACAGCAGATCGTCCGGGTAGCTGGGGTCGGCGGCCATCAGGATCCTCCCTTTCGGTAGAGCGGCTTCTCGGCCACGATCGCCTCGCGGACCGTGCCGCGCACATCGATCTCAATCGGCGTGCCGGGCTTGGCGCGCAGCGCGGAAACGTACGCCATCCCGATCCCGCGCTCCAGCGAGGGCGAGAAAGTCCCGCTCGTGACGGCGCCGCCGCCGAGCACGCGGTTGCCCTGCCGCGCGATCCCGGCCCCCTCGATCAGGAACGGGGCCAGCTTCTCCGCCGGCCCTGAGGCGCGCACCGCGGCGACGGCCTCGGCGCCGATGAAGCCCGTGGCCTCCTTGCAGCACCAGCCGAGCCCCGCCTCGATCGGGTTGCGGTCGAGGCTCAGGTCGTTGCCGTAGAGGTGAAAGCAGGCCTCGAGACGCAGCGTGTCGCGGGCGGCCAGGCCGATCGGGACGGCGCCGGCCGCGGTCAGCGCGTCCCACACGACGGCTGCGTGGTCGGGGTCGATCAGCAGCTCGACCCCGTGCTCGCCTGTGTAGCCGGTGCCGCACACGAGCATCGGGACGCCCGCGACGGTCCGCTCGCAGCAGTGCATCCTGGACGGCAGGTTGCCGTCGGTGAGCGAGTGCACGAGCGGGCGCGCCCGCGGTCCCTGGACGGCGAGCATCGCGTAGTCCGCGGCGCGGTCGATCAGATCCGCGTCGAAGCCGTCGGCGTGGGAGCGCATCCACTCGAGGTCGGGCTCGTGGTTGGCGGCGTTCGTGACGGTCAGGAACCGGCGCTCGGCGAGCCGGTAGCTGAACAGGTCATCGCGGACGCCGCCATCCTCGGTGCACAGCACGCTGTACTGCGCGCCGCCCTCGGGGATTCGCCGGACGTCGTTCGAGACCAGGCGCTGGAGCAGCCGCTCCGCGTCCGGTCCGCGGGTCTCGACCTGGCCCATGTGCGAGACGTCGAACACACCGACGCCATGGCGAACGGCCAGGTGCTCGGCCTTGACGCCCTCGTACTGGACCGGCATCTCCCAGCCGGCGAACGGCACCAGCCTTGCGCCCGCGGCGGCGTGGCGGTCGTACAGCGGCGTGCGACGAAGCGAAGTGGCGGCAGATTGGGACACCGGCCTGAGCGTATCGCGGCGGGAACCGGCTTTATCTTCCCTTTATGTTTGCTAAGTTGCGCTCCAGTGGGTAAACGTGGGGCGCGCTTCGGTGGAGCTGCGGGACTGGTGGCGACGGCGGTCCTCGCGTATGCGTGCGCCGGCGCGCCGGCTGCACAGGCCGACCTGAGCTGGTCCTCGGCGACCACCTCTCCGCCGTCGCCGCAGACGATCTCGCCCACCGGCACGGACGCAGACGAGATCCAGGTTGCCACCGACTCGGCCGGTGACGCGATCGCGGTGTGGTCGCAGACGGACGCCGGCGGCACGCTGGTGATCGAGGAGGCCGAGCGCCCCGCGGGCGGCAACTTCGGCGCGTACAAGCAGGTTTCGTCCGGCGACGCCGACGCATCCGAGCCGAGCGTTTCGATCAACGCGACCGGACAGGCGGTGATCGTCTGGCAGCAGGTCGACGGGTCCGGCTACACCCTCTGGTATGCAACCGGCCCGGCGGGCGGCGCGCTCAGCTCGCCGGCGGGGATCTCCCTTGCCGGCAGCTCCGAGAACATGGACCCGCAGGCGGGAATTGACGCCGCCGGCGAGCTGTTCGCCGCATACGACACCGCCGGCGCCGCCGACGAGGGAGAGATCGACGTCGCCTATCAGCCCGTGGGCGGCAGCTTCCAGGGGGACGAGCCGGTATCGGACCAGTTCAACGACCAGGCCGCGCTGCCCGGTGACGCAATGCCCCAGCTTGCCGTGAACAGCGCCGGAGCGGCGGTCGTGACCTGGCTCCTGACGACCAGTGTTCACAACGGCCCGACACCGATCGTCCAGGCGGCGTTTCGGCCGGCTGGCGGCGCTCCGAATCCGTGCAACTGCGGTCAACCGTGGCCCGGCTTCTACTACGACACGCCGGAGACACTCCCGGAGGGTGACGGTGACGACTCGACCGACCACGCCGCCGCGATCGACTCCAGCGGGAACGTGCTGGTCGCCTACGTGACGGGCCAGGACAACCTCGACAACTCCGGGCTGCACATCGACGCGGCCTACCGCCCGAGCACGGCCGGTGAGAACGGATCGTTCGACACCCCACAGACGATCTCGGACACCTCCGTCGACGCGCAACTGCCGGACGTCACGTTCGACTCCACCGGCGGCGCGTATGTGGCCTGGCAGCAGTTCGCAAGCGTCAAGGACGTCTCAGAACAGGCCGAGGTCGCCTACCGCCCTCCCAATGGGAGCTTCGCGCCGGACGTCCTGGTCTCCTCGCCCGAGGCGGATGTAAGCGGAGGACCCGAGATCGGTGTCGACAGTCAAGGCCGGCAGACCGTCTTGTGGGCGTCGCTGGACCCGAATGGCACAACCCCGGGCGACACTTTCGTCGAGGCCGCCGAGCGCACCGGCACGACGGGCGCGTTCTCCACCCCGACGCAGCTCTCGACGTCGGGAACCGTCAGCGCCGGCAGGACCCCCGCCCTGAGCGTCGCCTCCTCGGGACAGGCGGTCGCACTGTGGCAGTACCTGACCCCGCCGGACACGAACAACATCAGCTACGACGTCGCTCAGGCCTCGTTCGGAACGCCTCCGGGATCGACGGCGCCTCCGCCGCCACCTCCCCCGCCGGCCCCGATTCCGAACCCGATCACGCTCGCCGCGCCGGTCCAGGCGGGCCAGGCGATCGTGCTGACCGCGAACGTTGACAGCGACGTCTCGAGCCTCGACTGGCAGATCGGCGGCCTCCCCACCCATGCGATCGGCGGCAAGGTCGCCGGCGTGATCCAGAACAGCATCCGCTTCCACTGGTTTCAGCAGCAGGTGACCGTCAAGCTGACCGTGAACGGACCGAGCGGGTCGCATACGTACTCGCGGTCGCTGAACCTCCCCGCCCTGCCGACTGATAAGACCAGCCTGCTCGTCGACGACGCGGCCGGGAGTACGCCGCGGGTATTCGGAGTCGGGGACGCGTCCACGCTGCTCGGAAAGACCACCTGCGGGCCGGTGTCGGTGTACTCCGGGGATCAGAAGGTGAGCGGCTGCCTGCGGCCGGTCAACGCCGTCTCGGACATCCCCGCCCGCGAGCTCGGCGTGATCCAGACGCTGGCGCGCTCGACGGGGCTCGACCCGAACGACTCGCAGGTCATGGACACCGCGGTCGAGCGGCTCGACGGCTACGTCGGCGTCGGCCCGACGACGCTCAACGACACGTGGCCGGTCGATCCGAAGGGACTGGCAAACGTGATGAGCTTCCCCGGGGTCGGCGCATTGACCAGCTCGAACGCGTCGCTCGACGTCGCCGGGCTGAACTTCGGTGGACTATCCGGCGGCTTCTCGCTGAATGTCGATCCGCTGAAGCCGGACATCCCGCTCGGCACCCTCCCCAAGCCTGACCTGCCGGACATCGGCGGATTCCCGGTGATCGGAGACTGGAACGTCGACCTCGGCACCGGCGACGCGACGATCGACGCTCACCTGCAGCTGCCGAGCTGGATCTCGCTCGGTGGCGTACCGCTCCAGATCCCGATCACGTTCCGTGCCACGCCGAGCGGGCTCGTGCTCGACAAGCTCGACATCGGCCCGCTGAGTGTCGACATCGGCGCGCTGGCGGTGAACAACTTCAAGCTCACATATGACCGGGCGACCGACACGTGGACCGGATCGGGCTCGGTGTGCCTGCTGACGCAGGTCTGCCTCGACATGAGCCCGCCACAGGGCGAGGTGAAGATCGTCCACGGTGCGCTCAGCTACGCGGGCGCGACGCTGCCGATCCCGGGTGGCGGAGTCCCGCTGTTCCCGGGAGTGAACCTGACCCAGATCGGCTTCGGCCTCGGCCTCGGCCCGACCCGGCTGATCGGACGCGGTGCGATCAGCGTGCTCGACCTGGCGAATCTGAACGGCGAGCTTGTGACGGCCTTCCCGACCGCCGGCCATCCGTTCATCCTCGCCCGGGACGAGGTCGGCTCGGACTTCCCCGCCGAGGACTACGGCCCCCCGTTCACCGAACCGACGATCGGTGCGAGCGCAGATGTGCAGGTGAACCTCCCCGTGGTCGGCGACGTGACGCTCGGCAGCGGCTACCTGCTGTACGAGATCCCTGACTACATCGCCGTCGGCGGCGGCGTCAACGTCAAAGTGCTCGACGCGATCCAGATCTACGGGAACATCGGGGGCGCGGCGAACTTCAGCGACGACACGCTCAATCTCCACGCCGAGGCCGGCGCCTGCCTACTGCTGATCGGCAAGATCTGCGCGAGCGCGGCGGTCAACATCTCGCGCGCACCGAACGACGGCGGCGGCGCCGGCGGCTGCGTCGACGTCGGAGGCCTCCACATCGGCGGCGGTGTTCTCTGGGCGGGTCCGAAGATCATCGTCTGGCCCTTCGACGGGTGCAAGTGGTCCCGTTTCAAGGTCGACGTCAGGCCGTCTCTGGCGAGCGCGGCCGCCGCTACGCGGACGATCGTCGTCCGGCGTGGAGCGCCCAACCCGGCGCTCGAGCTGTACGGCGACGGCGCCGCGCCGCTCGTGCGCGTCACCGGCCCCGGCGGCCAATCGCTCGACAGCACCGACAGCGGCTTTGACCACTCGCCCGGCGGGCACATCCGCATCCTGCGCTACGAGAGCAAGACCGAGAACTTCACCGTCGTCGGACTCGAGCACGCCCAGCCCGGCACCTACACCGTCAGCACGCTGCCCGGCTCGGTGCCGTTCACCGAGATCGCGAGCGCCACCGACCCGCCAGACGCACACGTCACCGCGACCGTCGGCGGGACCACGAGCCACCGAGTCCTCACCTACGACATCCGCAACCGCCCGGACCAGACAGTCACCTTCTGGGACATCGACAAGGGCTCCGCCGCAACCGCGATCGGCCACGTCAAGGGCGGTGGCGGGGGCCAGGTCCACTTCAATCCCGCCCCCGGC
>Ga0302326_10018636_pt1 | contig 14388 bp, 9 predicted proteins | sample Palsa_T0_3_FD_202264 | JGI IMG/M metagenome (GOLD analysis project Ga0302326, IMG submission 202264) | Peat permafrost microbial communities from Stordalen Mire near Abisko, Sweden - Palsa_T0_3 | ecosystem: Environmental > Terrestrial > Soil > Palsa > Peat permafrost | place: Sweden: Abisko... | reverse complement strand
GATGATGTTCTCTTAGTTCCGGCCTACTCGGAAGTTCTTCCGCGCGAGGTGGACCTATCTACGTCGGTCACGCGCCGGATCCGTCTTAATGTTCCGCTGCTTTCCGCCGCCATGGACACCGTCACGGAGGCGCGTCTTGCGATCACCATCGCCCAGGAAGGCGGCATGGGCATCGTGCACAAGAGCCTGTCGATCGAGGCGCAGGCGCTCGAAGTCGGGCGCGTCAAGAAATTCGAAAGCGGCGTCATCAAAGATCCGATCACGGTGTCGCCCGACATGTCGATCCGTCAGGTGCTCGAGCTCACGAGAAGCCGCGGCATCTCGGGCGTGCCGGTGGTCGTCGGCAGGAAAGTGGTCGGCATCGTCACGCATCGCGATCTGCGCTTTGAAGAGAAGCTCGACGCGCCGGTTTCTTCGGTAATGACTCCTCAGGAGCGTCTCGTCACCGTGCGCGAGAATGCGCCCAAGGCAGAAGTGCTCGGACTGCTGCACCGGCACCGCATCGAGAAGGTGCTGGTCATCAACGGTGAGCATGAGCTCGTGGGCATGATCACGGTTAAGGATTTCCAAAAAGCCACCGAGTTCCCGCGCGCCTGCAAGGATGAGCGCGGACGCCTGCGGGTCGGCGCTGCCGTCGGCACCACCCCCGACACGCTCGATCGCGTCGCGGCGCTGCGTGAGGCGGGGGTCGATGTGGTCGTGATCGACACGGCGCATGGACATTCGCGTGGCGTGATTGACATGGTCGCGCGCGTCAAGAGCCGCTGGCCCGATCAGCAAGTAATCGCCGGCAACATTGCAACCGCCGACGCGGCGCGCGCGCTGATCGACGCCGGTGCGGATGCCGTCAAGGTCGGCATCGGGCCGGGCTCCATCTGCACGACGCGCGTCGTCGCCGGGGTCGGGGTGCCGCAGATCTCCGCGGTTGCGAACATCGCCGCGGCGCTGCGCGATGCGGAAGTGCCGGTCATCTCCGACGGCGGGATTCGCTACTCCGGAGATGTCGCCAAAGCGATTGCCGCCGGCGCGCACGCCGTAATGATCGGCTCGCTCTTCGCCGGCACCGAAGAGTCCCCGGGCGAAGTGGAGCTTTATCAGGGCGCGTCCTACAAATCCTATCGCGGCATGGGTTCTCTGGGCGCGATGGCAGAGCGCTTCGGCTCCGCCGACCGGTACTTTCAAGACACATCGACCGAGCTTGAGAAGCTCGTGCCCGAAGGTGTGGAGGGACGCGTGCCCTACAAAGGCAGCGTCGTGACAATCCTGCAGCAGCTTGCCGGAGGTTTGCGCGCGGCGATGGGTTATACCGGCAGCCGCGATATTTCGGAGCTGCGCACGCGACCCCACTTCGTGCGCATCACCAACGCCGGCGTACGAGAGAGCCACGTGCACGACGTCAGCATCACCAAAGAAGCGCCGAACTATCGGGTGTCATGACGGGCGTCCCCGACATCCATGCTGATCGGATACTGATCCTCGACTTCGGTGCGCAAACCACGCAACTCATCGCGCGGCGCGTACGCGATTGCGGGGTGTTCTGCGAGATTCGTCCCTGGGACGTCAGCGACAGTGAAGTGCGCGCCTTTGCGCCGCGCGGCGTGATCCTCTCCGGCGGCCCCGAATCTGTCACCGACGCGGAGCCACCGCGCGCGCCGAATGCTGTGTATGAGCTGGGTGTTCCGGTGCTCGGCATCTGCTACGGCATGCAGACCATGGCAAAACAGTTGGGTGGCCGCGTTGCGCCATCCGCCGAGCGCGAGTTTGGCTATGCCGAGGTGACGGTGTCGGGGAATAGCCGGCTCTTTCATCAACTGCAGGATCGAGGCAATGCCGACGGCAACGCGCTGCTCGATGTATGGATGAGCCACGGTGATCACGTCGATGTGGTTCCCGATGGCTTTAGCATTACGGCATCCACCGGGTCGATTCCGATTGCGTCAATGGTGGATGAGAAGCGCAGGTTTTACGGCGTGCAATTCCATCCGGAGGTGACGCACACGCGCCAAGGGGCGAAGCTCCTCGAACGCTTTGTGCGCGACATTTGCGGCTGCGCTGCGCTGTGGAAAGTCGGCAATATCATCGACGATGCTGTGGCGCGCGTGCGCGCTCAAGTGGGTCGGGGCAAAGTGCTGCTGGGTCTCTCCGGTGGCGTCGACTCTGCCGTCGTCGCAGCGCTCCTGCATCGAGCCTTCGGCGATCAACTGGTGTGCGTATTTGTCGATCATGGCCTGCTGCGTCTGTACGAGGGCGATGCGGTCATGCGCACGTTTGCTGATCACTTGGGCGTGCGCGTCGTGCGCGTCGATGCCGAGGCGCGCTTCTTGGGCGCGCTGGCAGGCGTCACCGATCCTGAAGAGAAGCGCAAGATCATTGGGCGCCTCTTCGTTGAGGTCTTCGACGAGGAGGCCCATAAGATATCCGGCGTACAGTTTCTGGCGCAGGGCACAATCTATCCGGATGTCATCGAGTCCGCGGGTGGCAGCACCGGCAAGGCGCACGTCATCAAATCCCATCACAACGTTGGGGGCTTGCCTGAGCGCATGCGCTTGAAGCTCGTTGAGCCGCTGCGCGAACTCTTCAAGGACGAAGTGCGCGCATTGGGCGTTGAGTTGGGGCTGCCGCGCGCGATGGTCTACCGTCACCCCTTTCCGGGACCGGGGCTAGCCGTGCGCGTGCTGGGCGAGGTGCGCAAAGAGTATCTCGACCTCTTGCGCAGCGCCGATGAGATCTTCATCGAGGAGCTGCGCCGTCATGATCTGTATGAGCGTACGAGTCAGGCATTTGCTGTGTTTCTGCCGGTGCGCTCTGTCGGCGTCATGGGAGATGGGCGCCGCTATGATTTCGTCATCGCGTTACGAGCGGTTGAGACGGTGGACTTCATGACGGCGCACTGGGCGCGACTGCCGTATGAGTTTCTTGAACTTGTTTCGCTGCGGATCGTCAACGAGGTCAATGGCATCTCGCGCGTCGTCTATGACATCTCAGGAAAACCTCCAGCTACCATCGAGTGGGAATAGCTAATTGTACAGGCGCGCTCCGCCAGTCGGTCCTAGGCTGCGTCAGCGTTGAACGACGTACTCACGCGTAGCCTGTAGCTTCGTTAGCGCCGCGCGCATCTCCGCCATCTGCTGCCGCACGTCGCTCAGTTGCGCTACTCGGGTAGTGAGGTCCCGGATCTGCGCAGCCTGCGCATCGATCTTCGCAGTCATCTGCGTGTGCTGCTGTTGCATTTCATTGAGGAGCATCGGCGCAAGTTCGTCATAGCGCACGCCGTCGATTCTGCCCTTCTCATTCCGAATTATCAGCTCCGGGTACACCTTGGCGACTTCTTCGGCGATGAGCCCAGATTGCAGCGCGCCCCCCGGATCCGTCTTTAAATGAAACGTCACGGGGCGAAGCTGTGTCAGCTTTGCTGTGTACGATCCCATCGGCGCGATCGCCGTCTTGTAGCGCTCCGAGGACACTGTGACGCCCAGTTGCCCAGTGGAGGAAACGACGACCGCGCTGCCCGTGACCGATGTGTTGTAGATACCAGCGATGTATATCGCGACGTGGGTTGAGGTCGTCCCGAGGCGGATCGTGTCGCTCTCGGCTGCCACACCTAGATTGCCGATGTCAATGTTATTGCTGCCGGTCGTCAGCTTAAAACCAGCCTGATACCCCTCCGCAATGTTGTTGCTGCCGGTCGAGTTCAGATAGAGCGCTTGCAATCCAGAAGCGGTGTTGTTGTTGCCGGTCGTGTTGGAATAGAGTGCTTGCCCCCCGGAAATGGTGTTGTAGATGCCGGTCGTGTTGGAACTGAGCGCTTGTACGCCGGACACGGTATTCCAATATCCGCTCGTATTTGAATAGAGTGCTTGCCACCCCGAGGCGGTGTTTTTGTAACCCGTCGTGTTGGAATAGAGGGCTTCGTAACCGAGAGCGGTGTTGTTGGTGCCGGTCATGTTGGAGTAGAGCGCACTGTACCCAGAAGCTGTGTTAGCGCCGCCGGTCGTGTTGTCACCAAGCGCATTGGCCCCGGAAGCAGTATTGTAATTGCCAGTCGTGTTGTTATAGAGCGCTTCGATCCCGAAAGCGCTGTTGTTCGTGCCGGTCGTGTTTGACCCGAGCGCGCTCCCGCCGGAGGCGGTGTTGTCGTCGCCGGTCGTGTTGGAAAAGAGCGCATTGGCCCCGGAACCGGTGTCCCCGCTGCCGGTCGTATTGGAATAGAGCGCCTGATATCCGAGCGCCGTGTTGCCACCTCCGGTCGTGTTCAACCTGAGCGCTTGATAACCGAAGGCGGCTTCGGCGGAGGCGCTTGTGTTCGAATAGAGCGCGAAGCTCCCGGAGGCGGTATTGTACGATCCGCTCGTGTTGGAATAGAGCGCGTATGCCCCGGAGGCGGTATTGTGAAACCCGTAAGTATCGGAATAGAGCGCCTGATCCCCTGAGGCCGTGTTGTAGAAGCCGCTCGTGAGGCTAAGCAGGGCGTCTGTTCCCATTGCAGTGTTCTCGGATCCGTCGCTAGTCACCACGTCCGGCGGCTGAGTTCCGTAAGCCGATTCGGCTATCGCAGCGAGCGCGGCGATCAAGACAAAAGGAGACCAATTAAGAGTTTTCATTACGTATGACCCCTATTTCCGTATTGATTGATGTTGTTTACATAATCGTGCGCCAAGTTCCCTGGCTCACCGTTGGCCGATAGCAGTTGTGGCAGCGTGAAATCAATGCGGTCTTGTACGCCGTTGCGAGCCCGAGTCAACTGCATGTTCCCGGTCCATCATGCGTGCCGCGCTGCAGGATCAAGGCGCGCGGCTCATTGGCGGGTTTATCGATACTTCAGCGCTCCATGACCAACGGATCTTTGGTCCGGAGCGTCTGTAGTGCCACCTGTGTCGCTTGGTTCAGGGCCTTCAGCTCCGCCATTTGTTGCTGCGTGCGAAGCTGTTGCTGCTTAAGGTCATGAATTTCCGCATCCTGCGCAGCGATTTTTTGCTGCTCCTTCTGCACTTCGTTCAACAGCATCGGTGCGAGTTCGTCATAGCGCACGCCGTCGATCCGGCCCGAGTCATCGCGGATCACCAACTCCGGGTAGACCTTCGCCACTTCTTCGGCGATGAGCCCAGATTGCAGCGCACCGCCCGGATCAGTCTTAAGATGAAACGTTACGGGCCGCAGCTGGGTCAGTTTTGCGGTATACGTCCCCATCGGCGCAATCGCTGTCTTGTAGCGCTCCGATGAGACCGTCACGCCGAGCTGCCCAGTGGAGGACACAACAACCGCGCTGCCCGTGACCGAGGTGCCGTAGATCCCGGCGATGAAGGTCTTGGTTTGGGTTGATGTGGTGCCGATGCGGATCGTGCCGCTCTCGGCCGCCACACCCAGGTTGCCGATGTCGATGTTATTGCTTCCGGTCGTCAGGTTATAGCCCGCCTTATACCCCTCGGCGATGTTGGTGGATCCAGTCGTATTGGAAAAAAGCGCGTCGGTTCCGGAGGCGGTGTTGTAGTTACCCGTGCGGTTGCCATAGAGTGCTTGTACTCCAGAGGCACTGTTTTGCGAGCCCGTCGTGTTGTCACGCAGCGCGTAATATCCGGCGGCGTTGTTATAGTTGCCGCCGGTGTTGGTGAACAGCGCCTCGTATCCTGAGGCGGTGTTGTAGTTTCCGCTCTGGTTGGAATAGAGGGCGCTATACCCGCTAGCGGTGTTGTCGTTAGCGTCGTTGCTAAAGAGCGCGTTATTGCCAACGGCGGTGTTGTAGCTGCCACCGTTGCTGAAGAGCGCCTGATTCCCATCTGCAGTGTTGTAGCTGCCGGTGGTGCTGTAAAAGAGCGCGTCAAACCCGGAGGCGGTGTTGTTGCTGCCCGTCGTATTGCTGTACAGAGCGCCTGCGCCGTCCGCGCTGTTGCCAGTGCCATTGTTCGTATAGAGCGCCTGATAGCCGGTGGCGGTGTTGTCGGACGTTGAGGAATTCGCGTAAAGCGCCTCGAAGCCGGAAGCGGTGTTACTGCTGCCTGTCGTGTTGAGAAAGAGTGCCTGAGACCCCGAGGCGGTGTTGCTGCTGCCGGTCGTGTTGTGATAGAGCGCCTGAGACCCCGAGGCGGTGTTGCTGCTGCCGGTCGTGTTGTAGTAGAGCACTTCGTACCCGATGCCTGTGTCGTCGTCGGCGGAATTGGAATTAAGCGCATCATACCCGGACGCGGTGTTGTTGCTGCCGGTCGTATTGGAATAGAGAGCGCCATCGCCCGAAGCGGTGTTGTTGCTGCCGAGCGTATTGGAATAGAGCGTGCCACTGCCAAAAGCCGTGTTGTAGCTGCCGTTCGTGTTGACTATGAGCGCATCCAGCCCGTAGGCGGTGTTGAAAGTGCCGGTGCCGGTGTCGATTTTGCTGAGAGCGTACTTGCCCCCTCCAGTGTTGCTTACGTCGGTCGTATCATTCGTGGATGGCGCTTGCGCAAATGCCGTTCCCGCAAGGACTAGCGCGCCGATCAATGCTAAGGTCGATCTATAGAGAGTGTTCATGGTGAATTTGACCCCGTATGTTCGTCTTTACTTAATCTGTTCTTGCAGTTCTCTTGAGGCAAGTGTCTCCGGCTCACCGTGAGCGATAGCCAATCTGGCAGCTACCACCCCAAATTAGTTGTTCTACGCCATTGCGAGCCCGAGTCAACTGTCCTTGATTCCAATTGAACCGCGACCGCGCGGGTCTTTATGAATTCTTCGAGTTCTACGGCAACGTACTTAATGCGAGCGCCGCCGCTTCCGTTGACCCATGTTCGACCAATTGCTCCAGGAGCTGTAGCGCGTACATGGCACCGAAGTAGAAGGCAATGTGCGCCTCCGCATATTTATCGCCGCTAACAGCCGGCAGAATCGTTTGGCCAAATCTGCGCAGCCGTCTGCAATGGCATGGGTGGTAGGCGGATCAAGATCAAGATCATCATCCATGCGGGTACTCCTGATGAAGTGCAACCGCGTCGCGGCTTATCACGTTGACTTCGAGCTGTAGAATCTTGCGCAGCCGGTGCAGAGCTGTCTGCTCACAGGGTTTCGCGAGCGCGATCTTTCCTGTTGCGCGATGCGCGGGGCACTTTCTAGTCCATACGTGCGCGCGGCGGTTCGCTTCGACATGCACGGGGAAGCAAAGCTATTGAGTGGGAGTAACTGTATGCGCTGTGAAATTTAATCCGTTGCGTAAAGGTATTCAGAACATACTCGCTCGATGCCGTTTCAAGCACTTAACGTATGATCGCACCCGTAAACGTACTCGCGTGCGAATTGCTCGCGCATGTTGATCCCTAACTGCGCGCGCGACCCCGCGTTGCGGCATTGATGACGCGTATGGCTTCGGTCGTCAGCAGCCATCCTCGATGAACTTGCATCGTCAGCGCGAGAACCTGCTCTCTGGTAGTCGAGGACTACCTCAGCGTTGAACGACGTACTCGCGCCCAGCCCGTAGCTTGGCTAGTGCCGCGCGCAACTCCGCCATCTGCTGTTGAACGCTGCTGAATTGTGCCACTCGGGCGGTGAGGTCCCGAATCTGCGCAGCCTGCGCGGTGATCTTTTGTTGCTCCTGTTGCACTTCATTCAGCAACATCGGCGCAAGTTCGTCATAGCGAACACCGTCAATCCTGCCCGTTTCATCGCGGATCACCAACTCCGGGTACACTTTCGCCACTTCCTCGGCGATTAGACCGTACTGCCGCGTACCCCTCGCATCGCTCTTAAGTTTGAAGCTCACTGGGCGCAGCTGCACCAACTTCGCAGTGGCCGAGCCCATCGGCGCAATCGCGGTCTTGTAACGCTCCGACGATACCGTCACCCCGAGCTGACCGGTGGAGGAGACAACAACGGCGCTTCCGGTGACCGAGGTGCCGTAGATCCCGGCAATGTAGGTTTTGGTTTGCGTTGACGTCGTGCCGATCCGAATCGTAGCGCTCTCCGCCGCCACCCCCAGATTGCCGATGTCAATGTTGTTGCTGCCGGTTGTCAGGCTGTAGCCCGCCTTATACCCCTCGGCAATGTTGGTGGATCCAGTCGTATTAGAATATAGCGCATCGGTGCCGGAGGCAGTGTTGTAATTGCCCGTCTTGTTGCCATACAGCGCCTGCACGCCGGAGGCGCTGTTTTGGGAACCGGTCGAGTTACCGTGTAGGGCAAGGTACCCGGTGGCATTGTTGTAGTTGCCGGTCGTGTTGGCATAGAGCGACTCGTACCCAGAGGCGGTGTTGTCGCTGCCGGTTGAATACGAGTAAAGCGCATAGGTGCCGATGCCAGTGTTGTTGGAGCCTGTCGCTTGCCCGCTCGTGTCACGGGTGATGTTCCCAGGGGACAGATTTGGGGTGATATGCCCTGGGGGCAAGCTGCAGCATATCGTCCCATTGCCCCCAGACAGAGCTCCTGCCCCGAATGCGCTGTTGTTGCTGCCGGAGTTGTTGTTAAAGAGAGAACCTTCGCCAGAAGCAGTGTTATTGGAGCCGGTTGCGTTGTAATACATCGCCCATGCTCCAAGCGCCGTATTGGCACTCCCGGTGTTGCTCCCGAGCGCCCAAAATCCGAAGGCGCTGTTGCTGCCGCCGGTAGTGTTGTCAGCGAGCGCAAGGAATCCGGAAGCTGTGTTTTCGGATCCTGTGGTGTTGTTGATTAGAGCGGAATCTCCAGATGCAGTGTTGTAACTTCCGGTTGTATTTGCGTTGAGCGCAAAGTTTCCTGAAGCGGTATTGGAGTAGCCGTAGTAACAGTTACACGCATTAGGATAGCTGGGAGTCAAGCTCTTTAACGCACTAGTACCCATAGCCGTGTTATTGTAGGCATCGCTCGCTACAACGTCAGGCGGCTGCTGCGCGTGAACCGATTCCGCCATCGCACACAGCGCAATCAGAGCCAAGAAACACTTGCTCATAGTTGTCATGACGGCTCCCTAATTCCATGCATGGGTTTGAGTTGTCTAGCTGATCGACCGTTGGCCGATAGCACGTGTGCGTTGAAGCTACGCCTTTGCAGCTGCGAGTCAACACCGCCTCAACGATTTTGTTCGATCGTCGTCGCAACGGACTGAGGACGTTACCGGGCACAACACCGCCCGGCTCCCGATATACAGCTCCAACCGGTCGCCGCTAGCCTCCGGCGGCCATGGGCGAGGGGAGACATGTCGCGCGCGTCACTTGCCGCCGTTACGGCAATGCAGCAGAAATGACGTCAGTAGATCATTGAGCGCCAGGTACCCGGAAGCGGCATTGTCGAGCCGCCATTCGCGGCGGCTGGTCCGCCGAGCGCGCCGGTCCCATTCCAGTGTTGCTCATGACGACACTCGTGTCGTTTGAGGATGCCACTTGAGCGAACGCCGTTCCGGCAAACGCAGGTGCGCAGATCGAGAGCAACAAACACTGGCAGAGAGTTTTCGTCGCGTATGACCCCTATATTCCATGACGAAAGTGTTATTGGCATAGTGGCGCGGCAAGCTACCATGGCTTGCCGATGGCCGATAGCATTCATGGCGGCTATCGTGTCAAAGTGGTCGTTCTTGAAAAGTACGACTTTGCGCGCGCGAGTCAACCGGCTTTGGCTTCTATTGAACTGCCCTCGCGTGCACCTGCATAATCTCGTATGGCTCCGCATCCAACATGACCAACGCTAGCGATAGATCGCTAGCCGCTCCACGGGGCGTCCGGCCTGATCTCGCGCCACGTACCCAGCGCTAAGCCTTGTAGCGTTACATCACCGATGGCCGCGCGTATCAGGCGGAGCGTCGGATACCCCACCTTTGCCGTCATGCGCCGGACCTGACGGTTCTTCCCCTCACGTATTGCGAGCTCAATCCACGTCGTCGGAATTGTCGCTCGATAGCGGATCGGCGGATGGCGCGGCCATAGTTCTTGTGGTTCCGCGATGAGATTCGCGTTCGCAGGCTGCGTCGTGAAGTCGCCGAGACTCAGGCCGTTGCGCAGTTGATGGAGTGCCGTCTGAGATAAAGAACCTTCCACCTGCGCCCAGTACACCTTCGCCATCTTGTGTTTCGGCTCCGTGATGCGGGCCTGCAAGACGCCGTCGTCGGTGAGCAATATCAGGCCTTCGCTGTCGGTATCGAGGCGGCCGGCGGGATAGACTCCTTTTGCGTCGATGTAATCTGCAAGCGTCTGGCGACCCGACTCCGAGCTAAATTTACAGGCGACACCGAACGGCTTGTTGAAGGCGATGAGCACGCGGGCGCGTTCAGGCGAGCGCGCGCTCGATCAGATCCGGCGCCACCGTTGTGCGTGGCACAGTGTGGGTGGAGCGCCAGCGAGCATTTTTGCTGACAGGTCGAAGAGACGTGCGCTGCTCGAACCATTCGCGCACGTCGCGGTCAAGTCCGATGCCGTGCATGTAGTTGTACAGAGCTTTCTTGAGTGCTGCGCCAAACACGTCGTGGTCGATGCCGCTGACGTCCGTGAAATTGATATCGTTGTTCGCGAATGTGGCCTGGAGCGGCGGAGACAATGTCACGCCGTACTGTTCTGGATGTTTGCCGACCGGTGAATGCACGGTGCAGGTGAAGCGATGGAAAAACCCCGAATGTATGCAACCGGCCGCGAACAATTGGCGAACATATTCCAGGGCGTCGACGGTGTCTTGCGCGGTTTGAGTGGGGAAGCCGTACATCAGATAGGTATGCACGAGGATTCCCGCGTCGGAGAAGGCTCGCGCAACTCGCGCCACCTGCTCGACCGACACGCCTTTCTTCATGAGTTTGAGCAGGCGATCCGATGCCACTTCCAATCCGCCGGTGATTGCGATGCAGCCGCTTTCGGCCAGCAGTTGGCACAGGCCGGCATCGAAGGACTTCTCGAAGCGGATGTTGCCCCACCATGAGATATCGAGCTTTCGTTTCAGGAGTGCGTTCGCCAGCGACTTGAGCGCCTTGGGCGGCGCGGCTTCGTCGACGAAGTGAAAGCCAGTTTGCCCGGTCTCGCGAATTAAGGACTCGATTCGATCGATCAGCACATCGGTAGTTGCCAGATCGTAGCGCGAGATGTAGTCAAGGTTCACGTCGCAAAAGCTGCATTTCTTCCAATAGCAGCCGTGTGCGACCGTGAGCTTGTTCCAGCGCCCGTCCGACCAGAGACGGTGCATGGGGTTGAGCATGTCGAGCAGGGACAGATAGTCGTCCAGCGGTAGGCCCGCGTAAGTGGGTGTGCCGCTTTCAGAGAAGGCGATGTCGGGCTCTTTGAAGTCGACGTACTGTCGCTCGCGCGTATAGGTGCGCACCAGCTGATCGAGCGGTCGCTTGTTCTGCAGGTGTTCAATGAGTGCAAGCAGCGGACGCTCGCCAGCGTCGAGCGTTATGAAATCGAAGTAGTCGAACACACGTGGCTCGTTCATCGCGCGCAGCTCGGTATTGCAATAGCCGCCGCCCAATACCGTGACAGTGGACAGGTGGTTTTGCTTGATGGTTTGTGCGATGCGAAAGGCGCCGTAAACGTTGCCGGGAAAAGGCGCAGTGATGAGCACTAGGTTCGGTTGATACTGCGACAGTGCTTCAAGCGTTAGCGCATTTAGGGATGCATCCACTAGGTTGTGCGGCGCGCTGAGCGCCATCTGCAGCTGATCGAACGTCGGTTGGCTCGCCGCCAGAGATTCTGCATAGCGTACGAATTCGAAGCGCGGGTCGATGGCATCGCGAATGACATCCGCGAGGTCATTGAGGTAAAGGGTGGCAAGGTGTTTGGCACGATCCTGCAGTCCCAGCGCACCGAATGCCCAGCCGAGCGCGTCGCTTTCGCCTTGTTGGCTATCGAGGTAGTGCTCGCTCGATGCGAAGCGCGGGCCTTCGGGCAGGTAATGCCTCGAAGCGATGCGATGAGCAAGGCTGGGATCACGACCTTGCAGAAATCGAATAGTCGGCGAAATTGTAGTGCGGTAGGACTCAAAGTGTTCGGCAAAAAATCGCGTGGCTACCGTGTGTCGTTTGCCGGCGAGCGCGCTCACATGCCCGTGAATAGCCTGCACGCCTTCCAAGGACAGCAGTTCGAGCGCCAGGGCGATGGAGAGATCTGCCTGTTCCGCTTTGAACCCGCGCGATCGCAGGAACCCCGTGAGATACGCCGTAGACGGATACGGAGTATTGAGCTGAGTCATCGGCGGAATAATCGACAAAATATGCATTTCGGCCATGTCCGAAAGTATATCGCGCTACGCCCCCCTGCAGAATCGGGTTTAAGATTGGGCAATGGAGTTCTTCCTGGATTTTCCTCTTATTCGAAACATCCTCGAACAGGAGAAGCAACGAGCGCGCGGCGAGATCCGAAACTTGGGAGTCCTCCGCGCGCTCGAGAGCTCTCAGCCGCGCCACGATGCTCAGATCGCCGCCGCTCCGGATGTCGGCACGCTGGCCTGTCGAGAGGGTTGCACGTGGTGCTGCTACTTTACAGTGGATGTTCGGGCCGCTGAGGTCTTCAGAATCATCGATGTCGTCGAACAGCTGTTCACGTCTGCCGAGAAGGCCCAGGTCTATGCGGAGGTGCGCGCGAACAGCGCGGCGCTCCGGAAGCTGCGCGAGGGCGAGCGAGTCACTCGCAACTTAAAGTGCCCGTTCCTGAGCGACGGACGATGCACCATCTATGCGGCGCGCCCGCAGTCGTGCCGAAACTATCACGCCACGAATGTGGCCGGGTGCCAACAATCCTATGACGAACCCGACAACTTGGACATCGATCCGGACTTCGCACCAGGTGTTTACCAGGCAGGCGGTGCGCATGTTGAGGCGTTCAACACCGCGATGAGCGATGCGGGCTACGACGTAAATGCGTACGAGCTCAATTGCGCCCTCGACGCCGCGCTTTCGGACCCCCATGCGCGCGAGCGCTTCGCATCCAGGCTAAAACCGTTCACCGGCTTGAGCGGCGAGGAAGTACCGGCTGAGTTCGATGATCTGGAACCCTAATTTGTATGAGATTCAATCTGTTATACGTGCTTAAGGCAGTTGAGCGGGAATAAATCTGGCAGTTTCGGATCTGGCGCTCTGTATCGAGGGCCGCTGGCTCAGCTGATCCGTCTTCGACATCCTGCCAACGCACTGCGGACGTCAATCGCGAGCTGGAGCGCCTAGCGGAAACAGCTTACGATAAGGGCGGGCTTCATTAACCGTGCGTGCCACGGAGGGTCGCGCAAGGACCCGGCTGCGGTATTCGCCCACACCCGGAAATCGGTCGCCGATAGGGTGCACCCAGTCAGCATAAAAAAGTGCGGGTGCGGCCGCGCAGTCCGCTAGCGTAAATTCGCTGCCGGCCGCCCACACGTGTTGGGAAAGCGGTTTGTTGAGCCATCCGTAGGCGACGTCGAGCAACTTTCTGGCGTCGCCGACTCCTTTGGCATCGCGTTCGGCTTCGGCACGCATGCGATCCGACACCAAAGTTTGCATGGGCGTCATGACGTAGTTGTCGAAGAACCGATCCATGAACCGTACTGCTAAAGCCGCATCAACGTTCTCCGGTATCAATCTAACCGGCCCCGAATGATGAACCATCAGATGCTCAATGATGATGCTCGATTCGGCGATCACTTCAGTCCCGTCCCGAAGGACGGGAAATTTCTTGATCGGCCACAGGGATTCCAGTTCAGCCCACCCAGCCGCGTCCTCGACGGCACGATACGTAAAGGGTGTTTCGTTTTCGTAGAGCGCGATCAGCGTTTTCCAACAGTAGGCCGCAAACGGATGAGCGTAAAGTGTCAACGGCATCGCGATTCTCTCCGGCGGCAGCTAACGAAATATGAACGGAATCCCTTAAGACTTCGCTTTCCTCGAAGATTTCGACTTGCCAGAACTGTTGAGGGCGATCGCTTGGCGAATAAGCACCTTAAAAGCGGGCGCGGCAATTGTTTCTCCTTCGTGGATATCGATCGCCCGACGGACTTTTCCGTCGAGACTCGAGTTGAAAAGATGGGCCGGATCTTTCAGAGACGCACCCTTGGCGAACGTAAGCTTCACGACAGCCTTGTAGGATTCGCCAGTGCAGATGATACCGTCATGCGACCAAACCGGAGTGCCCCTCCACTTCCATTCCTCGAGGACGTCCGGGTCTGCTTCTTTGATGAGCTTGCGCATTCTGCTGAGGGCTTCTCCCCGCCAGTCCCCGAGGTCGACGATTCTTTTCGAGATGAGTTCCGATGCCGAGTGCCCTTGGCTTGCGTCCGACTTTTTCATGTTCTCATACCAGAGTAAGACTCCAGAGTAATGTTACATCAGGCGCGTATCCGCGAGAATCGCCAAGCGGAATGCTTCTGACCCCAAACGGCTTAGTTTCGGTCATAGGCCTGTCCGAATTCGTACCCAAGAGCCGTGGCTTGCGATCAGTGCGAAGTGACCGGATGCATTTGAAGATACTGAACAACGGGTCGAAGTGAAATCGCCAAGGTCTTGCCTTAGACTGT
>Ga0302326_10018635_pt1 | contig 14388 bp, 14 predicted proteins | sample Palsa_T0_3_FD_202264 | JGI IMG/M metagenome (GOLD analysis project Ga0302326, IMG submission 202264) | Peat permafrost microbial communities from Stordalen Mire near Abisko, Sweden - Palsa_T0_3 | ecosystem: Environmental > Terrestrial > Soil > Palsa > Peat permafrost | place: Sweden: Abisko... | reverse complement strand
CCGGATCGCGCTCCTCGAGCGCGAGGTCGATCTTGGCCTCGATTCCATCTTTGCGGCGCCGCAGAATCGCGTTGTGAATCTGTTGCGCAACGGGGAGATCGGCGTCGGGCGCCACATTGGAGCCGCTCCCCTCGCCTGCGCTCGGGATAGCGCTTTCGAAATGTTCGATAAACCGGGCGAGCGCATCGGGGCGGCGATTGAACACCAGATCGTCGCACATCGCGCGCAGGTCCGGCTCGATCTCGGCGTACGGCGTGATCTCCTTGGCATGCACCAGCGCCGCATCCAGACCGGCTTGTACGCAATGATGCAGGAAGACCGAATTGAGCGCGGCGCGGGCGGGCGGCTTGAGACCGAACGAGACATTCGAGACGCCGAGTGAGGTCAGCACGCCGGGCAGCTCGCGCTTGATGAGACGAATGCCCTCGATCGTTTCAATTGCCGACGTCGAGAACTCGGGATCGCCGGTCGCGAGCGTGAAGGTGAGATCATCGAAGATCAACGCGCCGGGCGGTAGCCCGTACTCATCGACGACGATGCCGTAGATGCGCTTCGCGACTTCGAGCTTGCGTGCAGCGGTCTTGGCCATGCCGATTTCGTCGATCGTCAGCGCCACCACCGCCGCACCATGTTCTTTGGCCAGCGGCAGCACCACATCCATCTTCGCGCGTCCGGCCTCCAGGTGCACCGAATTCAAAATCGCGCGGCCCGGGTAGTTCTCGAGCGCAACCTGCATGACTTTTGGTTCGGTCGAGTCGATCATCACCGGCGCTTCGACCGACTGCGCGAGGCGCCGCACGAGTTGGCGCATTTGCTCGTCTTCGTCGGTCCGCTCGGTCAGCGCACAGCACACGTCGAGCACGTGCGCACCGCCTTCAACCTGCTCGCGCGCGACGAGCATGATCTCGTCGTAGTTGTCCTCGAGCAGCAGACGCTTGATCTTGCGCGATCCTTGGCTGTTAATGCGCTCGCCGACGAGGAGCGGGCGCGGCTCTTGCTCCAGTTCGGTTGCGGTCATTGCCGAGGCAACGGCTTGCGGCACGGGGTCGCTTCGCTCGCTTTTTATGGTTATGCTCACTGCGCGACCCCGCGCGGCAGCCGTTGCCTTTGCGTCGATCGCGTTTCTTAGCGCAGTGATATGCTCGGGTGTCGAGCCGCAGCAGCCGCCGACGATGTTGACGCCAAATTCCTTGACGAAATCGCTGAGCTCTCGTGCAAGTTCGTCTGGGGTTTCGGGATAGATCGTTTCGCCTTTGGGGCCCATCAGCGGAAGGCCGGCGTTGGGAATCACGCTCACGAAGCAACGTGAGTTCTCCGCGAGATAACGCACGGCGTCGCGCATTTGCGATGGGCCGGTCGAGCAGTTGAGCCCGATGACGTCGATCGGCAGCGCGTCGAGCGTGGCGGTGATGGCGCGGATGTCGGTACCCAGCAGCATCCGGCCTTCGGTGATCAAGGTCGGCTGCGCTTGAATGGGCACCCGGCGCACGCCGCGATCGAATTCGCGCGTGATGCCGGCGATCGCGGCTTTGAGTTCGAGCAGGTCTTGCATCGTCTCAAGCAAGAGCAGATCGACGCCGCCCTCAACCAGCGCACGGGCTTGCTCGCCGTAGATATCGGCGAGCTGTTCGAAGGTGATCTTGGAGAGCGAAGGGTCCGATGAGGAGATCAGCATCCCGGTCGGACCCATTGCCCCCGCGACAAAGCGCGGATGGTCGGGGGTCGCGACGGCGTCGCACGCTTCGCGGGCGAGTTGGGCGGCGCGCAGGTTGATCTCGAGGGTCTTTTCACCCAGCCCGAATTCGTCGAGCTTGAGGCGCGATGCGGTGAACGAGTCGGTCTCGACCACGTCCGCGCCGGCCTGCAAATAAGCGGTGTGAATCGCGCGAATCGCGTCGGGGCGCGTCAAGACAAGCGCCTCGTAGCACCCCAAGTACCGGTCCCCACCGAAATCGGCGGCGGATAATTCGAGCGCCATGAGCTGCGTGCCCATGGCGCCGTCGTAAATCAATACCCGCTCTTGGAGCAGGCGCAAATAGTCACGCAATGAGGTTTTATGTACTCGCTTGTTCGACGGCGAAGTCTGCGACGGCCCGGATCGCTCCGACGGCACGCCCCGCCCGATTATACACGATCGGCCCGGCAAAGCCCGCCAAATCCGTCGCATCGGCCGCCGGGCTACCGAGTGCTCGCAGTGCCGCCATGGTCATTGGGCCTCGCCCGCGCGAACTTCCGTCGAGCACCTTGCTAGCCAAGCCGATGCCCTGCGGAATCAACGCGAGGCCGTGCACGCCTTCGGCTCCCGACTTACAGGCGATCGCGCCGCCCCCCGCCGCCATCACGCGCGTGTCGAATTCGACCGTTCCGCTGACATATTCGGGATGCGAGACCATGGCATCGCGCACCACCAGCAGCGCCATCGCATCGCGCGGCTCGAGCTGCGTCAGTGAGGCGAAGCGTGCAAACGCCATCGCTGCCTTTCGCAACGAGGTGGCATAGACCGGAATACCGCAGCCGTCGACCCCCAGCGGCCAAGTCGCCGGATCGTCGTCCGAAAGGCGTGCACAAAAGCCGAGAATGTGACGTTGCGCCGGATTGCTCGCATCCATGTACGTGGCGACGTCGCTTCCGAGAACGCGGCACAGCGCGAGAATGCCGGCGTGTTTACCGGAGCAGTTGTTATACAGTGGGCTCGGCCCTCGGCCTTCCTGGGCGCCGCATTGCAGCGCCGATTCATCGAGCCCGATCTTTTCCAGAATGGAGCGCACCGCATCGATGTGAAACGGCTGCCCAACGTGGGAAGCGCTCATCACGGCGATTTCGCGCATGTCGAGATCGAAAGCGTCACGCACGCCCGCTTCGATCGCGGCGGCCGCAATGAACGGCTTGGCAGTCGAACGCAGAAAGACCGGCGATTCAACATCGCCGGTCCGCAGAATCACGTCGCCGCGCGGAGTCGCCGCACAGGCAGCGACGTGATGCACCGATTCTACGAGATCGCCGCGTGTGACCTCGACGATCATCCAGGAAGGAGCGCGGGTTCGACGACCACCGCTTCCTGATCCGCAAAGACCGGATTGCTCAAGTAGCGCTCTCCGGTATCGCAGCCGATCGTCACGATGAGCTTGCCCTTGTTCTCGTCGCGCGCGGCAACTTGTAACGCGGCCCAGACATTCGCCCCTGCCGAGATGCCGACCAGCATGCCTTCTTCGCGCGCGAGGAGCCGCGCCGTCGCGATCGCCTCGGCGTCGGTTACACGAATCACTTCATCGTAGACGTTTTGATCGAGAACCTTCGGAATAAAACCCGTGCCGGTGCCCTGGATCTTGTGCGGACCGGGCGCACCTCCGCTCAGAACAGGCGATGCGTCGGGTTCACCCGCAATGATCTGGATGTTTTTCTTGCGCTGCTTGAGCACTTCGCCGACGCCGGTAATCGTGCCGCCGGTGCCGACCATCGCGACGAAAATGTCGACTGCGCCTTCGGTGTCGCGCCAAATCTCTTCCGCCGTGGTGCGGCGGTGAATCTCCGGATTTGCCGGGTTCTCAAATTGCTGCGGCATGAAATATTTGTTGGGCGTATCGCTGTAGATCCGACTTGCAAGCGCAATTGCGCCCTTCATGCCGTCGGCACCCGGTGTCAGAATCACTTGCGCGCCGTACGCTTTGAGCAGACTGCGGCGCTCGATCGTCATCGTATCGGGCATCACCAGGATACACTTATAGCCCTTTGCGGCCGCCACGAATGCAAGTGCAATGCCGGTATTACCGCTGGTGGGCTCGAGGATCGTCATGCCGGGAAGCAGACGGCCGTCGCGCTCGGCCGCTTCGATCATCGAGACGCCGATACGATCCTTGACCGACCCCGCCGGGTTAAAGGACTCCATTTTGACCAGCACCGTGCCGGCGAGCCCCTTGTTGAGCCGCGGGATCTTGACCAGCGGCGTGTTGCCGAACGTGTCGGCCAGATTCTCATAGATACGTGCCATAGTTCCTCTTCTAACACCGTCTGTGCGCGGTTATGTTGCGGCGCGAGGTGAATCCCGCTGTCTCGAACGAATGTTCGGGACGTGTTCTCCCTTTCCCGGAAGACGCTGTACGTCGAGGCGCTCGATCTGTGGGTCGATAGCATGCGCTGGCAAGAGCGCTCGTATGTCTCCCACGGCCACAGCGATCACGTGCGCGAGCATCGCGTCGTCGTCTCGACACCCAACACCGCGCGAATCTGCCGTGCCCGCTTCGCGCGCCGCGAAGAACGCGCCCAGATCTCGCTGCTCGCGCGCAAAGCCCCAGCGCGTCCCAAGCCCGTGTTCGAAGAGCATGCGTTCAACCAACCCTGGGAAGAGCGGGATCACCGCCTGACGCTGTTCTCTGCGGGCCACGTGCTCGGCAGCGCGCAGCTCATGATCGAAGGCGAGCGCGAAAGCTTCGTGTACACCGGAGACTTCAAGCTGCGCGATTCGCTGACCGTTGAGCCGCCCGAAGTCAAACGCTGCGATGTCGTGCTGATGGAATGCACCTACGGCCGCCCGCAATACGTCTTTCCGCCCCAAGAGGAAGTCGCGGCGCACATGGTCGCGTTCGCGCGCGAGACGCTTGAGGGCGACGGCGTTCCGGTGTTCTTTGCCTATTCGTTGGGCAAGGCGCAGGAAGCGATGGCAATTCTCGGCCGCGCGGGGTTGCCCCTCACCGTGCACGGCGCGGTCGATAATCTGGCACAGGTCTATGCCGAGTGCGGCGTCACGCTGCCCGCGTATGCCCGGTACCACGCCGACAGTTTCGATACACGCAGCGTGCTGATTTGGCCGCCCGGCGGAAAGGCGTTACCGAAGGCCTTGCGCAACAAGGCGGTACGCACGGCCGTGCTGACCGGATGGTCGCTCGATCGCGGCGCGCTCTTTCGTTACGGAACGGAGCGCGGTTTCGCGCTCTCCGATCACGCCGATTATCCTGCGCTGCTGCAGTATATTGAACGCGCGCAGCCGCGCGAGGTCCTCTTGAATCACGGCTGGCGCGATTTCGTCTATCGCCTGCGTGCGCTCGGCATCGAGGCCGAGTATTTGGAGGATCATGCGCAACTCTCGCTTTTTTAGTCTTCTTCTCGCTTTGGGGTTCTTGTTCCAAATCGTGCCGGCGCAGGCACAGACAGCCTCACCTGCACCAACGATCGATGATGCGATCGCCGCGATCAAGGCCTACGCGCCGATCGCGCTCGCGCAACAGGGTGCTCCCGGCATGTCGGTTGCAATCACCGATAAGACGCACACGATCGCAATTATTACCGTCGGCATGGCCGACGTGGCGAGCAACACGCCGGTCAGCGCCGACACACGCTTTCCAATCGGTTCGATCTCGAAATCGATGACCGCACTTGCGCTCCTCCAACTACACGATAAAGGGCTAGTAAATCTGAACGCGCGCGTGCAAGAGTACTTGCCGTCGTGGTCGATCCACAGCACCGGCGGCCCGGTACTGGTGCATCAGCTTCTGTCGCACACCGGCGGAACACCCGACGACTACACGTTCCAGCAGTACGGATTCGCGATTGCCGCGCTACGCGACACGCACACGCTCTTTCCTCCAGGTACGGCATGGTCGTATTCGAATGACGGCTTTGCCACCGTCGGCGCGATCGCAGCGGCCGTCTCGCACACCAGCTGGCAAAGCAATGTCGAAGATCACGTCTTTGCGCCACTCGGGATGGGCAATAGCTTCGCCGTCTTCAATAACCGCACGCTCTCGGCTCCGACCGCGCTGGGCTATCAATTCCGCGACGCCGACTACGTGGCCGCACCGCCGCACCCCGCGCTCATTCCATCACCGTTCGTCGACTTTGTCGACCCGGCGGGTTCGGTCATCTCGACGCCCGGCGATATGGCCGCGTACATCCGCTTCTATTTAAATGGCGGGAAGACCGCAAGCGGCGCGCAGCTGCTCTCGCCGGCAACATTCACGGCGATGACCAGTGCCGACCATTTCAACAACGGCGCACCGGATGCGGCCAAGCACGTCGAGTTGGCTGAGTGGCCCGCTTTTTATCACGAGTACGGTTACGGGCTCTCGGTATTCAACACCAACGGCGATCGCCTCGTCGGACATACCGGTGGCATCTCCGGCTACACGGCGTGCTTCCAAGCCAATCTGACCCGCGGCTTCGGCGCAATTGCCCTCTCGAATCTGGTTGAAGCACCGCTCCATCCGTGCGCGATCGTGAAGTACGCGATGGAAGTTCTGCGCGCGCAGAGCTTGGGGCAAGCGCTTCCGCCGCCTCCGGCCGGTCCGCCGATCGCCCCGCCGAAGGTGGATGCCGCCGACTACGCCGGCACGTATCGCAGCGCAGACGGCCCAGGCGTCGTCGTTGCCGACGACAACGGTACCCTCTCGCTCCACGACGGTGCCAAGAGCTACCAACTCGTCGCGCAAGATAAGGACATTTTCTGGACCGACGATCCGCGCTTCACGATCTTCTACGTTGCCTTCGAGCGTAATGCGGCAAGGACCGTGGACGGCTTCACCAACGCAAGCGCCTTCTACGTCAACGCCAGGCACACCGGTCCGACAGCGTTCTCGCACCCGCCGGCGTGGGATCGCCTCGTCGGCCGCTACGAAAACTCGATCTTCGGCTCAGAGGTGGTCGTACGCGTCGTCATCGTGAAGGGCAAGCTCACAACCGACGGGTTGAATCCGCTCAAGGCGAGCCCCGACGGCACCTACACGCTTGGCAGTTCAAAGGTGCGCTTCGATACGCTGTTCGAAGGCAAGATGCAGCGTCTGTGGCTCGACGGCGGCGATCTCTACCGCATCGAATTACCGTAGACTGTTAGTCGACGCCGACATCCCAGAGTAGAAGGGGGTTCTGTGATCGCCTTCGCTCGCACTTGCGCGGCCATCGCGGCTACCAGCAGCAAGCTCGAGAAGATCGCCATTCTCGCAGCCCATCTGCGCGAGCTCGACGACGAGAATCTGGCTGCGGCAGCGCGGTTTTTCACCGGCAACCCGTTCGCTGCGCGCGAGCAAAAGCAACTTTCCGTCGGCGGCCGCACCATCATCGAGGCGGCACAGCGCGTATGGGGCGTCACCGACGCTCAGTTGCGCGCGGGCTACCGGGAACACGGCGACTTGGGTGATGCGCTCGGCCCGCTCGTGCGCGAACCGCTCAATCTCGGACTCTTCCGCGCCGAGCGCCTCACGCCGGCGTCACTGGCCGCCGGCTTCGAAGAGATCGCCGCTGCAGCGGGCCGATCCGCGGGAAAGCGCCGCCTCGACTTGTGCGAACGCATCTTGGGCGCGTGCACCGAGCAACTCGAAGCAACGTACGTCATCAAGATCATGACCAGTGACCTGCGCATCGGCTTACGCGAAGGGCTCGTCCATGACGCCATCGCAGCGGCTTTCGACCAAACGCCGGAACGAATTCGACGCGCGGTCATGGTCGCCGGCGACGTGGGAGCGGTGGCGCGCGCCGCAAAGCACGGCGAGCTCGACACACTGCGTATTCACTTGGGTTCGCCGATCGGATTCATGCTCGCCTCACCGATCGTGTACGGCGAGACTTACCCCGATCTCGAAACGCACCGCTGGTTCGCCGAAGACAAGTACGACGGCATTCGCGCGCAGGCGCACGTCGACGGCGCGCACGTCGCGCTCTTCTCACGCACGCTCAACGACGTCACGCATTCGTATCCAGAGATTGCGGCTGCGCTGCGCTGCCAGAGCCGAACGATGATGCTCGACGGCGAAATCATCGCCGTGCGCGACGGCAAGGTGCTGCCCTTTCGTACGCTACAAGCCCGCCTGCAACGCAAGGAGATCGATGCGCGGTTGCTCGCCGACGTACCGCTGCAATACGCCGTCTTCGACGCGATGGCGATCGACGACGACTTCCTCCTCGATGTCCCGCTGCACGAACGGCGCGCGCGTCTGGCGCAGGCGCTCGCTCCAAACGCGCATCTTCTTCTTGCGCCGTTCGAGATCGTCGAACCGGGGACGAGCGGCGATACAATCAACGCCCGTTTCAGCGCGGCGCGCTCTCGCGGACACGAGGGGGCGATGTTCAAGCGCGCTGACGCGCCCTATGTGCCGGGACGTCGCGGCAAGTGGTGGCTCAAGCTCAAGCGCGAACTTTCCACGCTCGACGTCGTGATCGTCGGTGTCGAGTGGGGACACGGCAAGCGCGCAAAGGTGCTCTCGGATTACACCTTCGCGGTCCGCGGTCCGAATGACGACCTACTCACCATCGGCAAAGCCTACTCCGGATTGACCGACGCGGAGATCGCCGCACTCACGCCGTGGTTTCTCGAACACCGCATCGACGGCCGCAGCTTTGGTCGCGCCTTTGCCGTCGAGCCGAGGATCGTCCTCGAAGTGGCGTTTGACATCGTGCAGAAGAGCACGCTCCATCAGAGCGGCTACTCGTTACGATTCCCCCGGATCGTGCGCATTCGCGACGATAAACCCGTCGCGGAGATCGACACGCTCGCTAACGTCGACGCGATCTATGAAGCGATGCTCGAGCGCGAGCGCGGCGATTAATGGTGAAGCCGCTTCACCGACGGTTGCGCTGCTCGCGAATGCGGCGCGCAATCTCTTCGGGCGACGGTCCGGTGCTCGTTTCCCGCGAGCCGGTAAGCGAGCGATGCAATTGCGCCGCACCGACAAGTGCCAGCAGCGCGATTGCGACACCGGCAAGCCAGAGGCGCCCGGGAATCGGCAGCGCCGACGCGCTCGCGATAATCACGGCAACCAGCGCAATCAGCGTTTCCCAGCGGCGCATGCTGCGGCGCTTCTCACGGCAGGGCAACCGAGCCTCTTTTCCTGGGCGCGGGCTCAGAGGGCCGCTGCGGCACAGGCGTCGAAGCTCCCGCGCCATGCCCAAACGGATCCTGATGTTAGCGTTCGCCGCTACGGCGCTCGCCCTCGTGGCGTGCAACTCCGGCTACAACCCCAACGACCTGTACGGGACGGCGGAGCCGACCGCGACGATCGCGCCCGAAACGCCGAACCCGACCGTCAGTTCGGCCATCGTCACGGTGGAAGTCTCGAATTCGCCGGTGCCCAACCAGCCGGTCAATCTCTACACGGATACGAATGGGAATACGGGAACGCTGATCTCCACGCAGATGACCGATTCGACCGGGACCACAACCTTCAACGGCCTTACGCCCGCGGCCAACTACTGCTTCACGACGAGCTATAAGCCGCCCGGCGGTCTTCCGCAAAACGCGTCGCAGTGTGGATTCTACTGGTTCGCCGGAATCACGTTTACGTTCTAGATCGCGCCTCGTCGCGCGCTCGAACTAATCTTCGTCTTCGTGCAAATGTAAATGACAGCCGTCTTCAGCGTCTGAAAGTACGTCGCGCGCTTCACTGAGCACGTTACCCGAAATCGGCTCCTGCGGCGGGGTAACGGAGCCTTCTGCGGCGAGAAAATCTGCTTCGCTCCAATCTTCCCACGTCTCGAGCGGTTCATCGTCGATCTCGGCAGGAAAGCGCACGCAAAATCCCTGCTCGATATGCACGCCGACGACCATAACGCGCGTGCCGCGCGGAAAGTACGTGCCGTCTTTCCATAGCGTGCCGTAGGTCGTATCGTAGTGGTGGCCGACTCTCAGTTGCTCGATCGTTCTCTCCTTAAAACAAGGTGTTCATGGGCCCCGGGCCCACCTCCTCGATCCCGTCCGCGCGATAGTCCTGTTGCTCGTCGAGCACCCACAACGAACGATGCGGCGCGAACTCCTCTCCTTCGCTATCGGCAAGGCGCTTGAGTATTCGCGCGATCCGCTTGCCGCCGATCTGCCGCCCCCAAGCGATCGGACCACGCGGATAGTTGACGCCGTATTGCATCGCTCGATCGACGTCGTCGGGTGACGCGACCTCCTGCGCAACGGCAATCATCGCTTCATTCACGATCGAACCCACGACACGACCGAGAAAAAGTCCGGGCCGGTCTTCGAGTAGCACCACGGCTTTACCGATCGCCTCGAAGATCTCTTGTGCGAGCGCCAACGCTTCATCGCCGGTTGCTTGCGCGTCAACGACTTCGACCGCGCTCTGCTCGTCGAACGCACCGAGAATGCCATACCCGACTACGCGCTGCGCATGTTGCAAACGTGGCGCAAGCGCAGCCAGATCCGTCGCATAGGCATCGACGAAGATCATCGTCGCCGGATCGAGTCGCCGGTCGAGCTCGGCGACGATCTCGCCACGATCGTCGAAGCCGTTCCCCACATCGATGACGAGCGTGGCCTCGGGATCGAGATGATCCAGCAGGTCGTCGTTCTCGATGCGCTGCACGCGCTCGACCTGCTCATCGAGTGCTTGCGCGAACGCATCGGCCGTGGCGCCGAAGCCGATCACGGCAACGAACTCCTCCAGCACGTCGTCGCCCTCGCGCGCAGGAAGCGAAAGATCGAGTCGCGCGTACCGGCCGCCCTCGTAGGTGTAGAATCCTGATCCGGTCTTACGACCGAGTCGACCTTGCGCAACGAGTTCACGCTGCATGGGCTGTGGTGCGAAGCGCTCGCTCTCGAGACGCTCGTAGACCGATTCGCTGACCGCGAGATTCACGTCGAGTCCAATCAAGTCCATGAGTTCGAATGGCCCCATGCGAAAGCCAACGGCGCGCGTGAGCGCGTCGAGTTCTTCGATCGAAGCAACGCCTCGATCGAGGGCGCGCATGGCTTGCAGGTAGAACGGGCGCGCGACGCGGTTCACGATGAAGCCGGGTGTATCAGCACACTCGGCGCCGATCTTGCCGATTCGTTCGACAAATTCACGCGCGCGAGCAAGCGCCTCGTCCGATGTATGCTCCGCAGCTACGATTTCGACCAGCTTCATCGCGGCCGGCGGATTAAAAAAATGTAGGCCGAGAACGCGCTGCGGATATTCGCAATCTTGGGCCAGCTCACCGACGTTCAAGGACGATGTGTTCGTTGCCAGCAACGACTCCGGCGCGAGTGCCGCGTCGAGCGCAGCAAAAACGGTGCGTTTGAGATCGAGCCGCTCGGGAACAGCTTCGATCGCAATTGCCGCGTCGGTCCGGGGTGGAATTGCCTCACGAATCGTGACGCGCGCGGCGATCGAGTCGTCGCCCGCCCGCTGCGCGTCGCTTGCAATGCGCGCGAGCGCTCGCTCGCGCGATGCCGGGTCCGGCTCGACCAAATCGACGCGATACCCGCCACGCGCCGCAACGAAGGCGATCCCCGCGCCCATCGTACCGCCGCCCACGACTAAGATGAGATCTTGCACGAGTGGTGTACTTCGCGAAGACATGGAAAAACCGCTCTGGCGCGTCCTGTCTTCGACCTACCTCATTGAATCCGAGCACATGCGCATCCGCAGCGACGCAATCGAGCTGCCCAGCGGCGTCGTGATTCCGAACTACTACGTCCGCGAATCATTCGGATTCGTAATGGTCTTCGCGCTGACGCCGGCCCGCGAGGTCGTGTTGGTGCGCCAGTACCGCTACGGTATCGACGACGTGATCGTGGAGCTCCCGGCCGGGAGCATCGACCGCGGCGAAGACGCGCTCGTCTGCGGGCAGCGCGAACTGGCCGAGGAGACCGGCTACACGGCCTCACGCTTCGAACACCTTGCCACGATTCCGGCCGAGCCGGTGCGCTCAAACAGCCTGTTGCACGCGTTCATAGCCTTCGACGCGACGCGGACCGGGGCGCAGACCCTCGACCCGACGGAAGCGATCGAGCCGTTCACCGTGCCGCTCGAGGACCTTCGGCCGATGTTACGGGCAAATGCGATCGGTGCGGTCAGCTGCGTTGCCATCGCTTACGCGGCCCTTGACCGGCTCCAAATGTAACGGCTGTACTAGTGCGTGGCTGCCGCCGCCGACGCCATGGAGTCGCTGATCAGCGTCGCATCCACCGTTACCGTCGTATCAGCGTCGTTCGAGCCGGGATGCGCGCCGTGATCGCTCGTGACCTCCGCGATCGACGTTGGAACTTGCCGGTTGAAATCGTATCCGATCGTGTTGGTGACGCTCGCGCTGCCGGTACGCGTGCCCTGATAGGTCAGCTTGCGGATCTCGTTGATCTGCATGATCCCGCCGGCGTTCTTGACGATCGTGTAGTCGCTCGTGGTGTTGAACTGCTGCCCCCGGGTCGAGATCTGCCAGTGCGACTTCGCATCGAGCAGCGACGGGTTGACGAACTGCGCCCCGAGCAGGCGAATGACCGTGTACTCCTCGGGGTTTATGGTGGCGTTGGGATCGCAAATGGCGACTCCCGTGCTGTAGGCCACGCACTCCGCAGGCTTGGCGCTGCGCGCCGCGTTGCTGCCGCTCTCAGACACGGTGAGAACCAGACCGCTGTCCTGCTCTTCGCGCATTACGTCGACCGTGATCGTCCCGTTGTCGCCGGACTGGTCGGTGTAGCTCTCCCTCCCGTTTCCGGCGCTAGAGCCGTTGGCGTCGTTGAAGCCCGAGTCGCGCGTCGTGACGCTGCTCGTGGCCCCATACGTGAACGAATAGACGAGATGGCGCATGGGCGCCGGGTTGGTCTGCGCCACCGCGGGGGCGCATAAACTCGCCGCCAGGGCAAGCGCGGCGCCGGAAATCGCAATTTTCATGCCGTGAAACCTCAACAGCCGGGTATCAGTACTCTTAGGAGAGCCTGCTACCACAGAGAATGGGAACCACCGATGCTAAACACCTTCGTCCGTTTGACCCTCATCATCGCCCTTGCGATCGTCGGGATCGTTCTCGCCTTCGTGGTCCTCAAGGTGGTGCTGGTCGCCGCCGTGATTGCCGCGGTCGTGGTCGGCGCGCTCTTCCTCTATAACATGATCCGGCGCCGGTCCCGCGCTCCCGTCATTCGCTAGTAATCCAACCGAGCAATAGCTCGCTTAGGTCGTCTGGCTTTTCAAGCATTGGGACGTGGCCTGAGCCTTCCAGCGTCACCAGCTTTCCGGCCGGGAACGCGGCTGCCACAGACGCAGCCTCTCCCGCCGGAATCCCCGGATCTTCCGCCCCCGCGACGACTAAAACCGGTATCGTCAGATCGCCGGCGATGTCTTGCGCGCCGTCGCGCAGCGACATACCGCGCAGCATTGCCGCGAGTCCGCGCGGATCGTTTTTTCCCGCAATTTTCCTGAATCTTTCGCCAATTTCGGGATGTTCGCGGCGCGTCGTTTCGCCAAGAGTAGCGTCGTGCATTTCGGCGATGATGCGATCGCTCGAGCCGCGGCGCTCGGCATCATCGGCGAGTTCGCGCCGATGCATCGCGCGATCCCGCGAGTCGGCCGTGATGCGGGAACAAACCAGCGCGAGACGATCGAGACGCTCCACGTACATGCGCGTGAACGCGAGCGCGACGTAACCGCCGAGCGAGTGTCCGACCAGCGATGCGCGCTCGACGGCAAGCGCATCGAGGACCGCTGCCACATCGCCGGCGAGTGACTCCATCAAGTACGGACCGTCGGCGACACTCGATCCACCCATGCCGCGCAGGTCCATTGCGACCACGCGAACGTGTCCCGACAGCGCGCGCACCTGCGCGTTCCAGATCTCGCGCGAGAGTGGGAAGCCGTGGATCAACACCACCGTGTCGTCGCCGTTTCCGCTCACCTCGACGTCGATGCGGACGTCGCCGTTGCTCACCAACATGCGCTGCTACGCTCCGTTCCAAATAATCAAAACTTGCATTGCAGCCGAGAATACTGTATAAGGTAGGCAACTACCCTTGGCTACATCGTGTAGCCAGAGAAAGGATGACTCCACGCACATGGCAGTCAAACGTAAGAAAAAAGCGGCGCCGAAGCGCGCTGCGAAGAAGGCCGCGCCGAAGCGCAAGGCCACCCGAAAGAAAGCCGCGGGCCGCAAGAAGACGACCCGCAAGAAGGCTACTCGTAAGAAGGCTACGCGCAAGAAAGCAACGCGCAAGAAGAAAGCCACTCGCAAGAAAGCCACGCGGAAGAAAGCCACTCGCAAGAAGGCCGTTCGCAAGGCGTCCGCTCGCAAAAAGACCCGCCGCAAGACGCGCCGGAAGAAAGCCGCTCCCGTAGCAGCATAACTTCCCGGCTCTTTTTATGGCCATTTTAGCGAGTCGCTCCAAGCGGCTCGCCTTTTTTTGCATTGCGAGCGCCCTGCGGCGTCGTTGCCTCGGGACTCGTGTGCCATTGCACACCGCGTCCCGAGTCGCCTAACCGCAGGCCGCTCGCAACGCAAAAACCCATACCTTTACACAGTCCTGATAATCGGGTTGAGCGCATACGCCGTGACGATACAGATCAGGCTGATTGCGCCGGCGAGCGCGAACGCCAGGTGTAGTCCGATGACCGAGGCGATGGCGCCGAGAATCAGCGATCCGGCCGGAACTACACCGAGCGCGACCATCGTGTAGACGGCGATCGCCCGACCGCGGACGGCGTCCGGCGA
>Ga0302326_10018633_pt1 | contig 14389 bp, 11 predicted proteins | sample Palsa_T0_3_FD_202264 | JGI IMG/M metagenome (GOLD analysis project Ga0302326, IMG submission 202264) | Peat permafrost microbial communities from Stordalen Mire near Abisko, Sweden - Palsa_T0_3 | ecosystem: Environmental > Terrestrial > Soil > Palsa > Peat permafrost | place: Sweden: Abisko... | reverse complement strand
GATCCGGCATTGGCGGATGTTATTGCCAAGTCAACCGGCAGTGCGCTGGGCTTTGCGCTGTTTGTTCTGTTTGGAGAGGTGCTGCTGCGATGGCCGACTCGGCTGTTGATTTCGCTGCGGAAAATCAACAGTCCGCGTGTTTTCGGAATAGCCGCGGGCGTGTGGCTCATCATTGCGGTGGCGGCGCCGATATGGGTAGCCAGAACCATCAGCAGCCTGGGCTCCTGGGAGCCGTCCTATCCGCTGCTGGTTGGCAACGAAACCGATGGAATACGTTTCTGGGACGGCACCGTTTCCAATGTCTGGCTCAGTGCGGCGCCGGCGAGCGATGATGAGCTGGAAACTTTGCTCGCGTCTCCGAATCCGGGCCAGTTATTGAACGATTCGCTGGTGATGGCGTTTCATTTCACGGGGCGTGGTCCGTATACCGATGCCAGCGGCCACACTGGGGAACTCGCGTGGACTGGAGATTTCAACCATGGAGCGATGCCGGGAACCACCGAGCCTTCGGATTTGACGGGCGTGGCGGCGATCGGGCGCATTGGCGTGCCAATCTCGAGGGGATGGTGGCTTCGCACGGCAACCGGCGCCGCGGCGCAGGCTTCGGATCGCATTGCGCACACGGGGGCGTTCACGCTGGTGCTGGATCTGGCAGCAGGCACTTTAGATCAGGGCGACGGGTGGCCGCGCATCTTCTCGATTTCGAGAAATGCCGACGAATGCAATTTGCGCTTGCTCCAGGATCGTGCGGACTTGCAGCTGCGCATTCGCAGCGGCGCGACCGGTGATGGGGGCACTGATCCGGAATTCATCGTTCCCGGAGTCTTTGGCGACACCCTTCCCCAGCGTCTTGTCGTGAGCTACGACCACGGGCAAATTCAAGTTGAACGCAGTGAAAGCGGCGAACGATATTCGATCCAGTATTTGCCCGATGCGTGGCTCGTCTGGCAGATTTTTCCAATTTCCTACTGGCACTACAGAATGGGTTCACCCGGGCAGCTCGTGGCCGTCGGTATGTATCGCATTATGGTGATGCTGCCGATCGGCATGTTGATGGGAGCGATGCTGCGAACTCTTGGCCGAACCGGGCATTCGCATCGATCGCAGCGCATCTTCATTGGCGGCGTCTGCGGCGCCGCGCTGGTGCTCGAAATGCTGTTACATTTTGGCGCGGGGACGCCCCTTTGGGTTAGTTCTCCAATTGTGAGCCTGCTTGCAGCGTGCACGGGCACGCTGCTCGTTCTTGGATATCTCCCTATCCGCCGGCGGTTGGTTTGATCAGATCCTGACCGGAAAGCACTTTAATTGGATGGGGGAGGAGGGATGAACTTGGCGACGTCTTCGCGGAGTTTATCGTAATCGATTTTCCCCTTGACCCAAAAAGCCGCGGCGCCTTTCCTGATTGCAGTCTCAGCGGTCGCCGCGTCGGAAATGGCTGTCAGCATGACGACGGGAATTTCAGCGGTCTGCGCGTCTGATTTCACTTCGCTGAGCACTTCAAGCCCGTTCATTTCGGGCATCATGTAATCCAGAAGAATCAAAGCGGGTTTGCTTTTGCGAACCTGCGAGAGCGCATCCGCGCCGCTCAGAGCCCAGTCGGCGGCATATCCCATGTGGCGCAGCAGCCGGCTCAGCGTACGGCAAAGGTCGGCGTTATCATCCACGACCAGAATTGCATTGTTCATCCCGCTACGTCCTCGCTGAATCTTAGCATCGATCCCAGGATGGCCGCGTCAGAGTCGCGTACGGAATCTGGTTCGTCAACCCGCAATTCCTGCCCAGCAGCCGACGACCGCCGTTTTGGGGGGTTAAAGTCGAGAAATGATCGCCGCAAAAAAATATTTTAAATGAAAGTGATGTTGCGATTGCCTGCGAATCGACGGGCTCGAGCGCCGCGGTTCTGCAAGCGCGGAATGTTCGACGCACGCGCATCGCGATCAAGCAGCGATCGACTATAATCGCTGGTTTGGCCATGACGATCGCGCGACCTCCCATCCGCTGCCTGCTTCTGCTCACCCTCGCAGGGCTGGGGGGCTGCGCGTCTCATGCTCCAGCGCCCCCAACTACGGAAGCGTCGGCCCCCGCCGCTTTGGCTGCGGCTGCGCCGCTCGATCCGCAGGCTTCGCTGTCGCTGGATCAAATACCGCCCGAGGTGACGCTGCCGCCCCCGTCGACGCAGCCGGATCAGTCCCGTCCGCCGCTCGATGCGCTGATGCTCTATGCGCAGGCGCGGGTCGCCGAGGATACGAATCAGCGATTTGTCGCGATCGATCTGTTGCAAAAGGCCGCCCGGCTCGATCCGGCGAGTTTTAATTTGCAGAGCGAGCTGGCGCGCCTTTATCTCACTTCCAACTCAGACGGCGAGGAGGCGGCCGATGCGCTGCAACGCGCGGCGGAGCTGAACCCGGATGATCTTCAAACACAGACCGATCTGGGTCGGGTTTTTCTTTCGCGCGGCCAGCTCGACAAAGCGATCGAGCACCTGCGATTGGCGCTGCAGACAACCGAGTACCGCCAGGATGACGACTCCTCGGCGATCACGGATTACTATCTCGCGCAGGCGCTGCAAAAGCAGGGATACAATCGCGCCGCGCTCGAGGAGTACACGCGTCTGCTGGATCGGCTGGAGCACGCGCCCGAATCGGTGCGTGGAAACCCCGATCGGGATTACTGGCTGAGCCGGCCCGATCTGCTTTATGCCGAAGTGGGCGGCCTTTACGAAAAACAGGGAGAGCCGCAGCAGGCGCTGGCCGCGTATGAGGTGGTCGCCGAGCACAGCCCGGATGATCTGGATACACAAGCCCGGATCGTTCGATTATTGCTAAAGGTGGGTCGGCGCGACGAGGCGGCGCATAACGCAATCGATGCGGTGGTGCGCACCCACGCCAGCGCTCCGTCGCTGGCGATGCTCCAGGACGTGTACCACGGCGACAATGCCGGCGCGGTCGCGGCCATGCGCCGGCTTTACGATCAGCAACCGCAGGATCTTTCCGTGCTCTTTGCTTTGACCGATCTGCTCATCGCCGGCGGTGACGCGCCCCAGGCGGAGCATATCCTCCTCAACGTCGTCGCCCGCACCACGGATAATAACGGCGCGGGCGATATCCAGGTGCTGCGCAAACTCTTTGACGAGCTAAGCAAACAGGGAAAAACACTCGAGGCCGCTCGCTTGCTGGTCGAAACCTCGGCGCGCCGGCCCGATACCGTGGACGAAATTCTTCCGATGTGGCTGGAGCTGCTGAGCCTCACCCGCCGCGGCCGGCTGCATGATGCGCAACTGCGCACGCTCTGGGTCGCCCCATCCGCTCTGGCCGCCCGATCTTATTGGGTCGCGCGGCTGTCGAGCAGTCGGCCGGAATTGCTCAGGACGGCGCTGGACGATTCGCTTGGGCGCAACCCGCCCTTCGAGCCGGCGTTTCGATTGGCGCTTGCGCGAATCGTCACGGATGATTCTCTCAAGCCGGGCGAACGGCAGCAGCGGGTGGATGAGCTGGTGGCGACGGCGCGACAACGAGGCGCCCAAGCCCTGGCGCAGGAACTGCTCGGGTCAGCCCTGCTTACCAATGCCGACAATTCCAAACTCGCCGGTGATGCCGCCGCCGCCGAAGAGCTTGCCACTGCCGCCAAGACGGCGTTCGAGCAAGCCCGGAAGCTTGGCGATCAGTCATCGGCCCTTCGCCTTCAGACAGCCAACGCCGAGCTTCTGCTTTCGGATGTGCCCGCCTATGAACGATCGATGTGGAAGCTCCTGACCGATCGACCGGATGATGATCAGGCGTACAACGAGTTGTTCGCTTTCTACGAGAGTCATGGGCAGGACGAGCGGGCGGTCGCGGTGTCGCAAAACTGGTTGCCAGCCGACCCAATGGATACCGGCGCGCGTCTGATGCGAATTCAGTTGCTAGCCAGGGCCGGTCGTGCCGACGACGCCGAGCACATGCTGGGCGATCTTTACAAGGAGCGACCCGATGATCCGGATGTGCTGGAGATGATGCGGGCGGTGCTCTCGCAGGATCACGGATCGAGCGATCGCTTCGTGTCGATCCTGGAAACCCGCCTGGCCGATCATCCCGACGACCTGGCGGCAGTCGATCAGCTTCTGAACGAATACTTGCTTCAGAATCGCACCTCCGAAGCGATCCATCTGATCGACACTGCCCGTGGTGCCGTTGCGGATGATGTTGATTTGCTCTATTTCTGCGCTCATCTTTACGATCGTGTCGGCCAGAAGGATTCGCATCAGGATGAATCAGTCAAGACCTTGCAGATGGCGTTGAAGCTGGATCCGGAAAATGCGGGGGTTAACAACGACCTTGGATATATGTTCGCCGATGCAGGGAAAAACCTCGGGCAAGCCGAGGTGATGATTCGTCACGCCGTCAATTCGGAGCCGGATAATGGAGCGTATCTCGACAGTCTTGGCTGGGTTTTGTACAAACGCGGGCAGTTCGCCCAAGCCCGCGGTTACCTCGAGAAAGCGGCCGAGCCCCTGAGCCAGGCCGATCCGGTTGTGCTGAATCATCTGGGCGATGATCTTTATCGTTTGGGCGCCAGCGCCGATGCTGGGCGCCGGTGGCAAAGTGCATCAGACCGTCTGGAGGAGCGATTGAAGCAGCGCGGCGGCGAAGATGATTCTCCCGACAACGAATTGGTCCCGCTTAAGCTGGAGCTTGGGCAGAAGCTCAAGCAGATCCAGCAAGGAGGCCAGGTGGATGTCGCGCCGGTGGTCGAGACAAACATCAAACAAGCGCAGCGGTGAACGGAATGAGCAATGACGAATGATCAATGAAGAAAATGAGCCAGTGGGACTCGCTTTATCGCTCATTTGTTCATTCATCATTGTTCATTGGTCATTTCTTCCGATTTGGAGTCCCCGAACATGGCCGGCCATTCTCATTGGTCCAAGATCAAGCGCGCCAAAGGCGCCACCGACGCCAAGCGCGGCAAGCTTTGGAGCAAGATCGCCCGCAAGATCATCATCGCCGCCAAGAACGGCGGCGATCCGCGCGACAATCTCAACCTTCGCTACACGATCGACGAGGCCAAAGCGGTGAACATGCCGCGCGATACCATCGAAAAAGCGATCATGAAGGGAACCGGCGAACTCGGCGGCGAGAATTACGAAGCCGCCACCTACGAAGGGTACGGCCCAGGCGGCGTGGCGATCCTCATCGACGCCCTCACCAATAATCGTTCCCGAACCGCGCCAGAGATGCGCATGCTATTTGAAAAAGGCGGCGGCAACTTCGGCGCGAGCGGCTCGGTGGCATTTCAATTCACCAAGCGCGGAATTATCACCATCAAATCCAGCGCCGTCGATGAGGACAAACTTCTCGAGCTCGCCCTCGACGCCGGCGCTGAGGACGTGACCAATGCCGGTGAAGTCTTCGAAGTGCTCACGCAGCCAACCACGTTCCTGAAGGTGAAGGAAGCGATCGCCGCCGCAAATGTGCCGATCGAAGCCGCGGAGATCACCAATCTGCCTAATAACACTGTCCCGGTGGATGGCGAAGTGGCTCAGAAACTGCTGAGAATGATCGACTCCCTGGAAGACAACGATGATGTGCAGAGCGTCAGCCACAACGCGGAAATCCCCGAATCGGTGATGTCGTGATCCATTGTCAGTTCATTGCATTTCTTCCGCTTGCGGCTTAGCGCGCCAGCGACTGTCCTAAATGGATATCGCCGCTGGCCCGCTAAACCGCGAGCGGTAGGCAAAAAACTTTCCTCGCGCCCTCACCCCGGCTCGCCCAAGTACGCTTCAATTACCTTCGGGTTGCACTGAATCTCCCCCGGCGTTCCCGTGGCGATCGTCTCCCCGTGATCCAGTACCGTAATCCGTTCGCACACGTTCATGACCAACTTCATGTCGTGCTCGATCAACAGAATTGCGATCGAGAACTTCTCGCGGATGAAGCGAATCAGCTTCATCAGTTCGATTTTCTCCTGCGGGTTCATCCCCGCGGCCGGTTCGTCCAGAAGCAAAACCTTGGGCGAGGTCGCCAATGCCCGCGCGATTTCCAATCGCCGCTGATCGCCATAGGGAAGATTTTTTGCCTGCTCGCGCGCCCGCGCCCCCAGCCCAAAAATCGAAAGAAGCTCATGCGAGCGCAGATCGATCGATCGCTCCGTCATCACGTAACCGCCGCTGCGGAGGATGGTCGTCCACATGCCGTGCGGCTGGCGCATCTGGCAGCCGAGCCGAACATTGTCCAGCACGGAAAGCTCGCCAAAAAGACGAATGTTCTGAAATGTACGCGCCAGTCCAGCGTGGGCGATCTGATGCGGCTTATGACCGTCCACGCGCTTCCCGGCAACGTGCACTGATCCCGTGTCGGGACGATAAACACCGGTGAGGAGATTGAACGCGGTTGTCTTGCCCGCGCCGTTGGGACCGATCAAACCGTGCAAGCCACCAGAGGGGAGCGAGAGACTGAAATTCTGCACGGCCTTGAGACCGCCGAAGGCGATGGAAACGCTATCCACCTGAAGAAGCCCTCCCATCGCAGGTGCCGCGACATCGTTCATGCCGGCGCTCCCGGTGGGACGATGATCGCCGAATCACCGCGCCAGAATTGCCAGGAGCGCGGAAGATAATCCCAAATCTCCCGCACCCCAAACAATCCCTGCGGCCGGACGATCATCATGACAATCAGCGCCAGCGCGTAGATGATCATGCGATAATCCGACAAATCGATGCCGCGCCATCGCGCGGTCCAGCGCATCAGCTCCCAACCGGCGCAAATGCCGATGAGCGTCAGCAGCGGTCCGCGTTTGCGCGGGGCGAATGCGGTAATCAGCATGGCGACGATCGCCGCGATGACCAATCCCCACGGCCACAAATCCGGTGGATTGCGCAGCAGCTCGGGCAACAGCGTGAGAATGACCGCCGCTAGCGCCGCACCCGAAACCGATCCGAGCCCGCCGAGAACCACCATGATCACGATGTCAAAACTCTTCTGAAACGCCAGCTCGCCCGCGTTGATCGTTCCCACTTTCATCGCGTACAGCGCACCGGCGAGCCCGGCGAAGAAGGCGGAAAACACGAATGCGCGCACTTTGTATTTCGTGATATTCACCCCCATCGCCTGCGCGGCCACTTCATCCTCGCGCACCGAAAGCAGCGCTCGACCATAGCTGGATTGCTTGAGCCGAATGATCGCCGCCAGCGTGATTCCCACGGCCAGCCATATCCAGAAGACCGTGCTGTAAGCCGGGGCGCCGCTGAAGCCCAATGCGCCGCCGAGGTGAACGATCTGTTTGGGAAACGAAAGATCGGTCAGCGCTGGATCGGTAGATGTGGTATCAAGTTGATCCGGCGTTCCCTGTATGAGAACGCGCACGATCTCGCCAAAGCCGAGCGTGACGATGGCAAGATAATCCCCGCGCAATCGGAGCGATGGCAATCCCACGATCCAACCTGCCAGCGCCGCCGCGAGCGCTCCAAACAGGCAAGCTCCGACGAACAGCAAATCTCCTCTCGCCACCATCGGCCCACCAAAGGCGCCCGCGCCGCTCCAACTGATCAGCCCTCCGTGGAAATCAAAATCGCCGAAGATGCGAAATGAACCATAATAGACAATCGCCGCAGCCGCATATCCGCCCAGAGACATGAACCCGGCATGTCCGATGGAAAACTGCCCGGTAAACCCGTTGACCACAGTCAGCGAAGTCGCCAGGATGATGGCGATGCCGGAGTTCATCAGCAGATCGCTGGCAAATCCCCCGATGCGCGGCGCCAGAACGAAATAGAGCAGCGACGCGATCGCCAGGGCTCCCATCACCGGCCACAACGCGCGCAGCGGGGCGGTCCAGGCGCGAGGATGAAGATTTAACTTCTTATCAGCCATTCTCGAATCGGTCACATCAACCACACTCGACGTTCCAAATCTGGAGAACCGCGAAGTTGCGAAGGGCGCGAAGGAACACAAAAGGCTTTCTTTTCAAGCCTGACATCGTTGGCGGAGGCTGGCCCGGTCCCTGCTTTCTTCGCGCTCTTCGCTTCTTCGCGGTTCGTCTCTCTGATTGCGGCGCGACACCGAGTTTTGTCTTTTCTTGACGATGGCTGGGCATTAAACTTTTTCCACCGTCGCCCGCCCGAGCAGTCCCTGCGGCCGCACGAGCAACACGAGAATGAGAACGAGGAAGACGTAAACATCGCGGTAATCGCTCGACAGATATTGGACGCCGAAAAATTCGATCAGCCCAATGAGCAATCCGCCCAGCATCGCCCCTCGCACATTCCCAATTCCGCCGACGACTGCGGCCACAAACGCCTTGAGGCCCAGCAGCACCCAGACGGATGAAGCCGTCTGCTGCAGTTGCGGGTACTTCATCGCATATAAAAACCCCGCCGCCGCCGCCAGCGCTGAGCCGGTGACGAAGGTGAGCGAGATCACGCGATCCACATTGATGCCCATCAGCGCCGCAGTTTTCACATTGAACGAAACCGCGCGCATCGCCATGCCGAATTTCGTTCGATAAATGATGAACTGCATCAGCGCCATGAGCGCGATGGCGACCGCGAGCACGGTGGCATCCACCAATCGAAATTCCACTCCAGAAAAGGTAAACAGCACGCGATCAGGAAGAATAGGCGGCACCGCTTGTGGCTGCGTGCCAAACGTCCACTTCGTATTCAGTTGCCCGATGTTTTCCAGCAGCAGCGAGACACCGATCGCCGTGATCAGCACATTCAGCCGCGGCGCGCTCCGCAGCGGCCGGTAGGCGAAACGCTCGATGCAAAATCCCACCAGCGAGCAGCTCGCAATCGCGCCCAGCGGGACGCAAACCGCAAGCACGATCGGATGCGCGACGAAGAAACCCAGCCGCAAGAGTCCCGTGGCGACGGCGTAGCTGAGCCAAGCGCCAAGGGCAAAGATATCGCTATGAGCGAAGTTGATGAACTGAAGGATGCCAAAGACCAGCGTGTAGCCCAGCGCGATCAGGGCGTAAAGTGCACCGACGGAGATGCCGTCAGTCAGCGTCTGGACGAGCGTCTGAGAAAAATGGTTCACGCAGTGAAATGAAGGCCAACCCGCCGGTGGATTGGTTGAACGGTTGCGAAACAATTCTTAAAAAAATATTACTTCGGCGGTTCCACGGTTTCGAAGAACGAGAAGGTTCCGTTGTCAACCTTCTGTATCACCGCGAGCTTCTTCGCATTGCGTTTTTCGTCGATCGTGATGGTTCCGGTCACGCCCTTGAAATCCTTGGTGGAATTAATGGCGGCCGCCAGATCGCGGCCATCCAGGCTCTTGGCACGAGTCATCGCATCGAACAGCATATTGGCCGCATCATAGCCCAGTGCCGCCATGCTGTCGGGCGCCTGCCCATAGACCGCTTTGAATTTTTGCAGAAACTCCTGCACTTCCGGCCGCTTGTCTTCCTGCGAATAATGATCGGAGAAATAGCATCCATCCAGCGCATGGCCGGCATTTTTAAGTTCATCCGAAACCCAGCCGTCGCCGCCGATCAGGGGGCAGGTGATGCCCAGTTGCCGCGCTTGCCGGGCGATGCTAACCACCTCCGTGTAATAGCCGGGGATGTAGATGAACGCGGGTTTGGTTTCGCGGATCGCGGTGAGTTGGGCGGAGAAATCGTTATCGCCATCCGCATAAGCCTGCTCGCTCAGCACCTGTCCGCCGAGTTTGACGAACGCCTTGTCAAAATCGGTTCGGAGGCCCGATGAATACGCCTGCGCCCGGTTGTACAGCACGGCGGCCGTATCAAGGTGCAGCGAGTTCTTCGCGAAACTCGCTCCAACGTATCCTTGAAAGGGGTCGATAAAGCAGACGCGCGAAATCATATCCCCGATGGCGGTCACCTTGGGGTTGGTGCTTGATGGGGAGATCATCGGCACGCCCGCGCGCTGGGCCACCTGTCCGCCGGCCATCGAAAGCGATGAAGCGACCTCGCCGATGATGGCGGTGACATGATCCTCCTGGATCAATCGCGTGACGGCAGTGACCGTCTCCTGCTGTTTTCCCTGATCATCGTAATTGATCAGGTGAATTTTCTTGCCGTTGACTCCGCCCTTGTCATTGATTTCCTTGACGGCCAATTTGACTCCGTCATCGGTTGACACGCCAAAGGTTGCCTGCGAGCCGGTCATGGAGCCGTATTCGCCCACGACGATTTCATCATCCGCGCGCACAGGCTGTAGGAAGACCATGGCAAGTGCGATGCAGGCGAGCAAAACAGACCATCGTTTCATATTTTCTCCGGAGATCCGGTCGGACCCGATATGGCAATCTAACACCGCTCTCGTGAACCCCGCAAGAAAGATCGACGCATAACATCATCCGTGCCCCGGCGTCCGCTGCCCCATATTCCGCGCGGTCCGCGACGATCTCGCGCCGCCCGCCCGCCCGCCCGAGTGCTGGCATGTCCTCGAATTTCCCCCGAATGGGAACTTTCGGCATTGCAGGCGCTGATCAAACCGCAACTCAAAGGGGCGATTTTGCACCGGCACGGAAAGCAGAAATGGACGCGCTGGGAACAACGTGCCGTCGAGAAAGCCGCCGCCAGGCTGCAAGAGCGATTGGGCTGCAAATTGGTCGTGCATCTGCCGGCGGCTGGTGATTACCATTTCGTAATCGACGTTGCAGACGCCAATTCAGATGAAACGCGGGCGTTTGCCGCTGTCTTATCCAGGGCATTACCCGATCTTTGGCTCGTGGTCGGCCGGCTGTTTGTGAACAATGGACGGTTCTTTCGCAGGCGATATGGATATAAGCTGTCTTTGGTGCCCGCAACCAACGTGCATCTGCCCCGCGCTATTCGGTCGGCGCTGAAAGACTGCCTGTGAGCCTCCGCTGGAGATTTCCATGAAAGCCTTTCCCATCATTCAAGAATCCGTGAATACGCAATCGCGCCAGCAGGTCGTCGATCTCACCGCCATTGTGCAGGGACACATCGCCCGGCGGACCGTGAACGAAGGGATGGTCATCATTTACATTCCGCACACCACCGCCGCCGTCACCATTAATGAAAATTACGATGCCGACGTGAAACACGACCTGCTGGAGAAGTTGTCAACGCTGGTTCCCAAGGATGAATCGTTCTACGACCACGATGAAGGCAACAGCGACAGCCACGTGAAGACGGCCCTGGTGGGGAACAGCGCCACACTGCTCATCGAAGGCGGAAAGCTCCTGCTGGGCCCGTGGCAAGGCATCTATCTATGCGAGTTCGACGGCCCGCGCGAGCGGCGGGTGATTGTGAAGATTGTGGATTGGAGCGCAAGCGGCGCTTAAGGCGGCGAATGCCTCGGGGCTTTGGGCTTTGGGCTTTGGGATTCGGGCTTTTGCTTTGGATTTCGGATTTCGGGCTTCGGATTTACAATTCCTTCCATGTCTGATTCCATCTTCACGAAAATCATCAACCGCCAAATCCCCGCCAAGATCGCCTACGAGGATGATTCGTACATTGCGATCCACGACATCAGTCCGCAGGCGCCGGTGCATCTGCTGGTGATTCCCAAGAAGCCGATCGCCACGCTCAACGATCTTGAGCCGGCTGATGCCGCCTTGGTGGGCGGGCTCTTCACGCTGGCGTCCAGGCTGGTGCGCGAGCTTGGGCACACGGATTTTCGTACGGTGTTCAACTGTGGCCCCGGAGCGCAGCAGACCGTCTTCCATCTCCATCTGCACGTTCTGGCGGGCCGGCCGTTCACCTGGCCACCAGGATGAGGCGATGATTCTCACGGGAAAAGTCATTTCACTTTTGGAACTCCGCCAGTGATCGATGTCTCCACAGTTGCGACTAGCGAGCCGTTACGCGTGATCGTAGCTGCCGGGCAGCAGGCGTGGCCGGGTTGGATTCCGACGCAGCAGGAAGAGCTCGATCTCCTCAAACGCGAAGACTGGGAAAATAGCTTTTCAATTCGGCGTCCGGACCGGCTGTTGTGCGAACATTGCTGGGAACATCTGACCCAAGATGAGGGGCGACGGGCCGCGAAAATATGTTTTGAGTTCCTCGCCGCTGGGGGAAATCTTCGTGTTGCCGTGCCCGATGCGAACTTTCGCAATGAGCAATATCAGCGGCTGGTCGGTGTCGGTCAGTTGGGACACAAAATCCTTTACGACTATCGGCTGTTTTCCGACATCTTCACCCGAGCGGGCTTCGCCGTCGATCTGCTCGAATACTGCGACGAATCGGGCCGATTCCATTTCAACTACTGGGATTTTGCCGATGGGCCGGTATACCGCTCGCTGCGTTTGGATCATCGAAACAAGGATGGGCAGTTGGGGATGGTTTCGATTATTCTGGATGCGCGGAAGCATTAGCCGACTCTCTTATCGATGGAAGTTGATCCTCGTAACATGGGCGTCCCGTCCATACAGGGGATTGACGAAGAGAAAACCTCTGGGTGGTCCAGAACCCTTTTGCCGGTCGTATCGCCAGCACGGGCGGGACGCCCGTGTCACGAATGACGGTCGGGCACGTTATGATGTTGCTCCCGAAACGAGGAATGCTGCATGCCTTTTGCCGACATCCCTGCTTCCACTATTGGCTCCAAACGATTGCCCGCCTTGACGCTCGTTCTGGGCTTTTTGATCGGAGCCGGCACCATTGGCGGCATTCTCTATTATCGCAACCATGCAAAGACAGAGGCGGTTGCCGATGATGTGCTCCTGCGACAGCCGATTCAGATTGCGATGGGGAAAAACCGCCAGCCGTTGCAATACCGCATCGTATCGTTCCATCGCGGCCGGGCCGACAAACGGCTGGTGCGGCTGGCGGCGGAGCTGGGATTCAATGGGGTACAGATTCAGATCGAAGGCTCCACCGTCGATGGGCTGATCGCGTTCAAGGAATATGACAAAAAGGAGCACCTCGTCGATTTTTGCCATTCACTGGGAATGACGGTCACCATCTGGGTGCACGAGTTGAGCGATGTGCCCGCGCCGTGGATGCCCGAAACATTCGGAGCCGTAACGACCGACAACGCCGTGTTGTGGGCGTATCTGGAAGCCCGCTATGAATGGATGCTGCATGATGTGATTCCCAATATCGATGGGCTTTGCCTGACTGTTGTGGAAACAGAAATTCGCGTGACGGATGCGGCAGTGATGTCGAAGCTGGTGGATGTGGTGCGGAGAGCGTGCGACAGGCACGGCAAATCGCTGCAGGTACGAACCTTCGTCTGGTATCCCGATGAATTTGCCGGCGTGATGGGGGCGGTGAAGCAGCTTCCGCCCGACACCGTCATCATGAGCAAATGCGTCCCGCAGGATTGGAACATCCGCGGGGTGGATGCGGCGGAAATCGGCGACGTGGGCGGCCGGCCGCAGATCGAGGAGTTCGATGTCTGCGGCGAATATTTCCTGCGAGATTATGTGGCCAACTGCATGCCGGCGCTCCTGAAGCGGCAGTTTGATTATGGGGTGCAGCACAATATCAGCGGCATTTGTGTCCGCGTCGATCGGGACGACAACACCGTTCTGAATGAGCCCAACGAAGTGAACCTCTGGACACTGGGCATGCTGGCGGATGGAGCAACCGATAATCTGGATGAAATCTGGGGTGCATGGGCGAGCAATCGGTTTGGTGCGGCTGCCGCGCCGGGTGTGGTGCGGGCATTGAAACCGGCGGGCGATGTGGTCGCGGAGCTGCTGAGTTTGGGTCCGTTCAGTTTCGGCGACACGCGCAAATTCCCGCCGCTGGGGGATGAAGATGTCTTTGGACAACTCCACCAGAGTTACTGGTGGAATGCGGCGTATGTTCCCATTCACCGTAGGGCGGAGTTGGGTGATGCGGGTTTCACCCATGATGTGCAGGCGGCCAAACTGGCCGCAATGAAAGTGGCGGATGGGTGCGTGCAGGATATTGAAAGCGCAAAGGCGGCTCTGTCGCCAGAGGATTACGCGATTCTGAAAACCAAGCTACTGACCAACAAGGTCCAGTTGGCGTTTCGCACGCCGATGGCGATGGCAGTGCTGCATTATCGGCGAATGATCAGCACCGACGATTATACCGAGCGGGATGCGATGGATCAGGCGATGCAGGAAGATTTGAACCAGCTTCGGGCCGTCGCCCTTCCCATTTATGACAAGCCCAAGGAGATCAATTACCTGGGCCAGAAGTGGGAGGTGGGCGCTCCGGAGGATTATTATCGAGATTCAATTTATCTCTGGGCGCATGACATGGACATGCTCCGATTGGGTGAAGACCCGCGCGATCCGAATCATCGGCGGCGGTCGATCTGGCATCCACAACCTTGAATGGCTGCGCTCGACTACGCGCCTTATTTTCAAGTGTCGCGGTAGGGACGGCGGTTGCCCGCCGCCCCCCGCACAGATCCCGGCGGGCGGAATTACCGCACCGGGCTCTTGCCTTGGATTATCACGGCCAACCGCTGTGCCGGATAGGGATGACAGGGGTG
>Ga0302326_10018632_pt1 | contig 14389 bp, 11 predicted proteins | sample Palsa_T0_3_FD_202264 | JGI IMG/M metagenome (GOLD analysis project Ga0302326, IMG submission 202264) | Peat permafrost microbial communities from Stordalen Mire near Abisko, Sweden - Palsa_T0_3 | ecosystem: Environmental > Terrestrial > Soil > Palsa > Peat permafrost | place: Sweden: Abisko... | reverse complement strand
CACGTCGCGGCAAAATACGTGTTGAACATAGACCTCAAAGATTTTTTTGCCTCGGTGCACACTCCGACGGTGACGCGACTCTACAATGATATGGGTTTCTCGGCGCCGATGGCGAACGTGCTGGCCAAACTTTGTACGTACAAGAACTCGTTGCCCCAAGGAGCGCCAACTTCTCCCTACCTCGCAAACCTCGCATTTCTTAAGGCCGACGCTTCAATCGAACGGCTGTGCAAGAAACTGTCGGTAAAATATACACGCTACGCGGATGACCTCACATTCTCGCGCGCCACGAAGATCCCAAAGAGCTTCCTCGAAGATATCCGCGCAATCGTAAGGCGTTCCCACTTCGAACTAAACGAAAAGAAGACTCGTCACTCGCGCCCCGGCCAAGCAAAGTATGTAACGGGCCTTGTGGTTAACCAGAAGATTCAGCCCGACCGACAGAGGAGACGGAAAATTCGTGCGATGTTTCATCTCGCATCGACTAATCCCAGCGCGATGAAGAGCAGACAGCACGAACTCATGGGTTGGGCGAGCTTTGTGAATTCATACAACCGCGCTCTTGGGACGCGTTACCTGAGGATCGCGCATTCCATCCAAGAGACGGCAGTGTCCTAAGCTTCGATTTTGCGAACCTGCGTCGGGCGGTATGAATCGCCAGCTCAAATCACAGCGGTGATCCCGTCCGGCAAAAAAGACGGGTGATATAATGTTGCTGTGCGGACGAATCCAATTCGGGTGACTGCGGCTGTAGCGACCAGCGCCGCTCCGGTGGCGAACGCCGCCCCTGCCAACGTCCGCCCGGGAACCCGATTATTGGCGCCAGCAAACTCGAACGCGTCAAGTCGGAACGCCACACCCCTGAACGCGAGCGCGAACGCCGCAAACCCGAACGCCACAAGTTTGAATGCTACAGGCCCGGCAAGCTTGAGGAGCGCCCATCGGGCGATGGTGCGAATTCCAGCCTCCAAAATCCTCAAAATTGCGGCTTCCGAAATACCAAAAGTGTAGCGCGTAAGCTTTTCCTCTTTTTGACCAACTTTCGTCCCCCAAAACGCTTCGTTTTTCGCCACAACAATTTGAAATCAGGACGCCGCCGGAACGCGCGGCGAGCTTCTCCTGATCGCAGTCTTCGCCGGAATCGAGATGCGTCGCGCCGTCAGCCGGAATTATTTTTTCAGCGTCGCGGGCCAGTTGAGCAGCAGCGTGATGGCGCGCGAGTCGGGGGAATCGGCGGAGGTGACGGCGAGGAAGCGCGCGCCGTCGGGAGTGACGTCGAAGAGCGGCCCGGCGAAAAGCGGCTGGCTGAACTGGAAGAGCGAGCGAATGGCCGACACCTCCAGCGAATTCGGCGCCAGCGTGATGTCGGCTTCCGTCAGCCGGTCATCGAGCGTGAGAAAGAAAAGCTGGTTGCTGCGGCTCCAGCGCGGGTCCCATCCGCCGTCGTGCGAAATCTGATATTTTCCGCCGCCGGCGGGAAACGGGACCACGTAAACTTCGGGGCGGCCGGTCTCATAGGAAAAATAAGCGAGCCAGCGGCCGTCGGGAGAAAAATTGGCGTCGAACTGATCCGCGCTTACCGCCGCTGCGGGAACCAGAGTGTGGTCGCCGGCCAGCGAGAGCACCCAGCTTTCTTCGCGATTGGTGGAGGTATTGAAAGCGTCAAAGGAAAGAAAGCGCGCATCGGATGACCAATCCACGGCGGCGGGGGTGCGATAGCCGGGCGGCAGGATGGTGAGCACCTCGGGCGCGCCGGAGCCGTCCGCGGGCTGGCGAAAAATCGCGGGCTGATCGTTGGAATAACCCGCGTAGGCAATGGATTTTGAATCCGGCGACCAGACGCACCAATATTTATCTCCGGGGCCAAAGGTGAGGCGGGTGCTGACTCCGCCGGCCGCGGGATAGGCCCACAGATCGTTTGTGGCGGGCTGCGCTCCGGAAATGCTGATGAGCGCGCGCCGGCCATCCGGCGAAATTCGCGGCGCGGAGTATTGCGCCACGTCGCCGAGAAGCGCCTGAGAATTTCCCGCGCGGTCAAACCATTGCAGCCGCGCGTCGGCGGAGCCTCCCTGATAGGCCAGCACGGAATTTCCCGCAACCGAAAATGCGGACGCTCTGGCCACGGGAACCGCCGCGCCTGAAAGCGTTGTAGTCGAGAGGTCAAAGGGCTGAGCGAACACCATGTCGCCGCGAACGAAAAGCAGGTAACCGGCGGCATACGCGGGATACAGCGCATTTTCCAGCAGCACTTTCGAATCAGACGAATCGAGCGAGCCGAGTTCAATGCGCTGCGGGACGTGGCCGGCAAGGGCGACATAGAGGAAGTGTTTGCCATCCGGCAGAAACGCCGGCTGCGTATCGCCGGGATCGTCCTTTTGCAGATTCGTTGCGAAAGTGGCCGTGCCGCCCGCCTCGGGAATTCGGTAGATAGGTCCGCCGCGCGACATTTCAAACAGGATGATTCCGTCCTGGCTCCACGCGCCGCGGCTTTGGTAACTTGCTCTGCTCAGAATCTGTACCCCGCCATTCACGAGGTCAACCGTTTTCAGTGCGCCGTCCGCCACGAAGCCGAGAGACTTGCCGTCGGGCGACCAGAAAGGCAGCGCGGCATTTTCCGTGCCGGGAACGCTGGTAGCTCGATCGTCCGCCAGCGGACGAACCCAGATGCGCGTGACGCCTTGCTGATCGGTGGCGGTGAAAGCCAGCTTGGCGCCGTTCGGAGAGACGGCGACCGGTCCAGCGCCGAATCCGAAGGAACGGAAACTGGTTCCCGGAGACGGAGGAATATAGGCGACCATCGGCGCCAGCTGCGTCTTGTGCGGGCGCAACATGATCAAAGCGCCCAAACATGCAACAAACGCGAGTACCGCAAAACCGGCGATGAGCTTCCATGTCAAGAGTCCGGCTGGCGCGGCAGAGGATACCGGAAGCGGCGCGGGCAAAACGGCTGGAGGCTCCGCGGGCTGGGGAGCAGCTTCGGTTGCCGGCATTTCTTCGACGGCAGACCGAAATTCGCCGATATTGCGCAGTCGAAGAGCGGGATCCTTGCGCAAGCAGTTCTTCAAGAAATCCAAAACTTTCGGCGAGAGGCCGTGCGGAAGAGCATTCCAGTCGGGATTTTCCGTGGTCACGGCCGCCAGTGTGTCCGTGACTGTTTCTCCACCGAAGGCCGGTTTGCCGGCCAGCATTTCATATAGCAGGCAGCCAAATGACCAGATGTCGGTGCGGTGGTCCACCGGTTTGCCGCGCACTTGCTCCGGACTCATATACGGAGGTGCGCCCAGAAGAACTCTGGCCAGTATGGCGACGCGGTTGGCCGTTTCGGAAATATCGGCCTCGGGCGCGGCAGCTTCGCCTTCAAATGCGTTGGCGAGCCCAAAGCCGAGAACCTTCACCGAACCATCCGGCAGCGCTTTCACGTTGGCCGGCTTCAAATCGCGATGAATGATGCCGCGCTCATGTGCGTAAGCCAGAGCGTTGGCGATCTGCGTGGCCGTGGCGAGAGCTTCCGGAATCGGGATCGCGCCTTTGCCGGTCCGGTCCGCCAAGGTGGAACCTTCCACAAACTCCATTACCAACGCTCGAACTCCGGCCGATTCTTCCAGGCCATAAATGGAAGCGATATATGGACTATGAAGAGAGGAGAGAATTCTGATTTCGTGCTCGAACCGAGCCATGCGTTCCGGATCGCGCGTAATTTCTTCGCGCAGGAACTTGATCGCCACGATGCGGCCGAGCGCGAGGTCTTCCCCTCGGTATAACGCGCCGGTGTTGCTGCCCCCGAGTTTCTCGTGGACGAAGAAATGCGCGATGGTCGTGCCTGTCATAGAGGGGCTGGGAAGCCGCGGCTCATGCTACGCAAGGCGGGTTCAGACGTCAATCCGAGTCACTAAAATTCAAGTACCGTCTATAGTATTGTCTTGAAAGGAATTATCAGCCGGTAAACCTGCCGGCGTGGCGAATTTCGCGGCGATAATCCGGGGCGGTCATTTCGATTGTGCGGCACATCTCGTAGAGGCGGGAGCGAATTCTGCTGCTGATGCGGTCCTCCAGCTTTTCCTCGCGGGGCATCTTCTTTTCATCCGGCTGGTTAAGAAAATTTGTGGTGAGCAGAGTGATGCGGTTGGCGTTATAGCGCGCGTTAAGAATGTGGCCCACGGTATCCAGCACCCATTGCGAGGGCTTGCTCGCGCCGAGATCGTCCAGCATCAGGACATCGGCGCGAAGCACCGGCTCGAGAACGCCCATTTCCGTGGACTGGCTTTCCGCGTTGTAGCTGTCTTGAATCTCTTTCAGGAGCTCGCGATAGTCGTAGAAGAGGCCAGCGTGTCCGCGCAGGACGATTTCTTTCAGCGCAGCCACCGCAAGATGCGTCTTTCCCGTGCCACATGGCCCCATCAATAACAAACCATGATCAATGCCCACCGGAAAGTCGCGCGCCAGCGATTGCACTTGTAACTTAGCTTGCTGCAGGCTGCGATGCCACCCAGCGATCTCAGGGGAAGACCCTGCATAGTCGTTGTCAGTTTCGAAATTATCGAAATCGCAGTGACGATAACGGTCCGGCACGCGCGCGCGGTCGAGCAGCCGCGTTACGCGATCTCCGTCACCACATCCGCAGCGCACGGCGACTCGCGGCAACCCAAGTCCAACACCGTGGCTGGGATTCCACCCCTCGACTACCAGCGCCTTATCGCCGGCCGCATTCGCCTGCTTTGCTACATTGGCTGAAACACGCACTTCGCTGGGCGAAACAATCGCATCGCCCTGAACAACCTTCCATCCGCTGCCGCCGCAAATCGGACAATCAACGCGCGCCATGCAGCAAGGATAAGCGCGCGGCGCGAAGCGCGCAACAAGAGCGTGCGGGTGCGCGCGGTGGAAAACTTGCGCGCTGTGAAAATCTGGGCATGCAATGCACGATGAAAAATAGTCGTCAAACTCCGCGACGGGCCTCGCGAGCTACGGGTGATGTCCCCACGGGGCCTTCAGCTAGATGGCGCGCGAGCGTTGCGGCGATGCCCAAAGCTTCCTCGTATCCGGCGATGCGTGTGCCAGTCCCATCCCGTTTGCACACAGATGCGACAGGGATCGCTACGTCTTCTGGACTCGTTGGCCCGAAGTTGACCTCCACAAGACCGCCAAAGAGCGATACGGCACCGAGCAATCGATTGTCGTTAACGAATATTGCAGCTACATGCGATTCAGGCCATGAGGCCAATTTCCCCGGAAGGTAAACTTCGCGGACGAAATCTGGAATCTCATTGGCCATGGATCCTAAGATGAACTTGCGCAAGTGGTCGAATCTCTTGGGATCCGCGATTTGTTGATCCAGCTTGATGGATGCTAGCCCGCACGCTATTTTTGCGATCGCGCGGAGCACTCTCGCGTTGCGATATCTGAGCGCGAACCAATGTGTTTGGCCGGCAGCAACCTCCGAGGACTCCCATCCCGCATACTTGCCGAACTTGTGCGTCCTGACATAGAAGTGCACAAGGCGCGCAAACTGCGTTGCCTCGGCGCGGGTTCGGGCTCTGATGTAGGGCCTTTCGTCGAGCGCCAGCGCAACTCTAGGCCAGAAATCATCGCTTAGGCCAATCTCGTGTACTTCTTCAGTTTTGACGGGAATTTTCCGTTTCCGGATGGCCTGCTCTGGCGCGTCTCGGAAAATGGGGGTTATGGCTCTAACCAAGCGGTCCAGGTCCTCTGGCCTGAGCCCTCTTCGGCGGACTTGCTTGGTTTTCCTGACATCGATTTCTATGTAAGGAAGAACGGCTGGCAAGTCATGGCCCGCGCGAAATGCCAGTTCGCTGTATCCGCCGAGAGGGTGGGGTCCAATCGAGTACAGGGACTGCAAGGATCCGCTCGACGGATCCCGTCGTTTGTCCCGCCCCTTCGGACTTGCGCCATCGATTAGGTAGATGCTGTAGATGGAGCGCCGAGAGAGTTCTGTTTCTGCGACCGAGATTCTGTCCTGGCAGTTTCGGCACGCGGGAACGGTTACATCCCTGGTGCCGCCAATTGCTCTTGGGAACACGTGGTCACGCTCGACCCCCGCGTTATCAAGTTGACACCATGTGCATGGCGGAAATTTAGGCTGATCGCCCATACTTCCTCGATTATTTTTCGACGCGGATGACCCTTGGAGGATTGGCGCAGACAATGGCGGAGCGGGAGGCGCGTTCGCCGCGGCCAGGAAGGCCTGAGGCAAATTCGGCGCGTACGAATTCCATGAACTGGTCCATCTGCTTGCCCATTTCGGCCATTTTATCGCGCATGTTGAGGACGACTTCGATGCCCGCAAGGTTGACGCCCAGATCGCGCGTAAGCGTGAGGATAACTTCCAGTCGTTCGAGATCCTCGTCGGTGTAAAGCCGCGTGTTGCCGCGTGAGCGTGAAGGTTTTAGGAGGCCGGCGCGTTCATAGAGCCGCAGCGTTTGGGGATGAATCTTGTAGAGTGTGGCGACGGCGCTGATCATGTACCCGGCGCGAGCTCTCTTTTTTGCGCGAAGCGGCATATGCGACGCTCAGGAAAGAACCGCGGTCTCAAAAATATGCGCCCGCGGATCTGTGGGTTCCAGCCGCGCCAGCTCGCGCAGGAGTTCGCGCGTTTTTTCGTCCTCGGGACGCGGCACCACCACCTGAACTTCGACGTACTGGTCTCCGCGGCGGCCATGGTGGCGGACGGAAGGCGCGCCTTTTTCGCGCAGCCGGAAACTCTTGCCGCTGTTCGTGCCGGGCGGAATGCGGACCAGCGAGCGCCCGTCCACCGTGGGCACTTCAACTTTTGCTCCCAGCGCGGCTTCGGTGATGGTGATGGGAATGCGCGTATAGATGTCGTCGCCGCGGCGTTCGAAAAACGGATGAGGTGCCACGCGCGTGATGATGTAGAGATCGCCGGGAGGGCCGCCGTTCGTTCCGGCATTGCCGCGGCCCGCCACGCGAAAGCGTGAACCATCGCCCATGCCGGCGGGGATTCGCACCTCGAAGGTCTCGGTGCGAAGGATGCGGCCTTCGCCGCCACAGGCGCGGCAAAGTGTGCGCGAGCGGCCTGTGCCTCCACAAGCCTGGCAACCGACCTGGAAGCGCATCTTCCCGGCCGTGCGCGTTACCTGGCCGGTGCCGTTGCATTCCCGACAAGGCTGTGATTTGCCGGTGGCAGTGAAGCCCGCGCCGTGGCAATCCGGGCAAACATCCTGGCGCGTATAATGGATTTTTTTTACCGCGCCACGGATGGATTCGGCGAAGGAGATTTCGATTTCGTATTCGAGATCAAGGCCGGGTTCCGGTTCATCTTCCCGTTGGACATTGGGACCGCCGCCGCCGCGAAACATCTGGCTGAAAATATCGCGAAAGCTGGCGTTGCCGCCACCGGCACCGCTACCACCTCCAAAATCAAATCCGCCAAAGTCAAAGTGTATCCCATCGGGGCCTTGCGCTCCACCGCCCGGCCCCGGCATCCCCTGGCCGACATTGGACCCCGCGAAGCCGAATTGATCGTATGTGTCCCGCTTCTTCTTATCGGATAGAACTTCATAGGCTTCGGAAATCTGCTTGAATTTTTCCTCGGCGGACTTATCGCCGGGATTCAGGTCAGGATGATACTTGCGCGCGAGCTTCCGATAAGCCTGGCGAATTTCCTTTACCGCAGCGGAGCGCCCGACGCCCAGCAGCTCGTAGTAGTCCTGTTTAGTTGAAGTGGGCATTGCCTTCCGCGGCTATTACTTCGATTCCACCAACGCCAGGAAATCCTCGAGCGAGAGCGGCTGGCCGTCGGGGACGAACTGCCGATCATTTTCGTTCCACGTTCCTAGGTAAAAGGTGGTCGGGATGAAGCTCTCGGCGTCCACCATCTGGGGTCTCTCGGCCGGCTCGAGGACAGGCAGCATTCTGACGCCCTGTCCGGTTTCTTCCTCTTCCTTGCCATTCACAAAGACGAATGAATGCTCGCTGGGGGAAATTCCCTTGACGGCTACACCCCGGTGGGAGGCTGTGTACTGCTTCACCTGGTTCAGCAATTCAGTATGGTGCATGCTGATCTCCTGAAATTAAAGTTTGGCCCAGCCGTCATTCAGCTCGGCCAGCTCGCGAGTTTCCCGCTCCTGTTCTTCGTGGTGGCGGCGTTGCTCTTCGGTGCGCGCGCCCATGCTGGCTTCTTTCTTGCTCGCCCGATCCATCCAACGGTCAATCCACTGAATTTTTTGGCTGACGCCGGCGGCATCGGATCGAAAGCGCAGCAGGGTTCCCGTGATTTCCACCGAGCGAGGAGGAAATTCGGGAGGCGTCTCTCCCTGCATTTCGTAGAAGAGCCGCCTCCAATTCCCGCCGGGAGAACCGCTGATGGGAACCTGAATCAGGTAATAATTTTCCCGGACTTTTTGGACAGCCTGCGGCGGCCCAGTTCGCCGAATTTCAGTGAACGTGACGCCGCTCATGCGTTCCCGTGCTCCGCGAGAGTCATGTTCGGGAGCCTAATTGGGCTTCTTGGAATCGTCCACGTCAACGAACTCCGCATCCACGACATCTGACGGCTGGCCTTGAGTTCCGGCGCCATCCTGACTGCCGGAGGGCCCACTGCCGCCATGTTCCGCGCCGCCCGGTCCCGGCTGTGCTCCGGCTGGTCCGGCTGCTGAAGCCCGATAGAGGACCTCGGCGATGTGGTTCATGGCTTTCGTCAGGTTCTCGGTGGCCGACTTGATGCGGTCCGCTCCGCCTTCGTTCAGGGCCTTGCGGCAATCCTCGATAGCTTCCTCGGCGGGCCGCACGTCCGCGTCGCCAAGCTTTTCGCGATTTTCGCGAATGAGTTTTTCCGCCTGATAAACGGCAGTGTCGGCGTGGTTGCGTGCCTCAATCTCCGCGACCTTTTGCTTGTCTTCGGCCGCGTGCGATTCCGCTTCGGCGCGCATGCGTTCCGCTTCTTCCTTGGAAAGCCCGGACGAAGCCGTGATAGTGATTTTCTGCTCTTTGTTGGTGGCCTTGTCCTTTGCCGAGACGTTCAGAATGCCGTTAGCGTCGATGTCAAAAGTCACTTCGACTTGCGGCACGCCTCGCGGCGCGGGAGGAATTCCAATCAGATGGAACTTGCCCAACGTGCGGTTTCCGGTGGCCATGGGCCGCTCACCTTGCAGAACATGGATTTCGACCGACGTCTGATTATCGGCAGCGGTGGAAAACAGTTCCGACTTTCGCGTGGGAATGGTGGTATTGCGCGGGATGAGAACAGTCATTACTCCGCCCAAAGTTTCCAGTCCCAGCGACAGCGGTGTGACGTCCAGCAACAGAATGTCCTTCACCTCGCCGCCCAACACGCCGCCCTGAATGGCCGCGCCCACGGCGACGACCTCGTCGGGGTTGACTCCCTTGTGTGGTTCCTTGCCGAAAAGCTCTTTCACAAGAGCCTGAATGCGAGGCATGCGTGTCTGTCCGCCGACCAGCACGATTTCGTTGATCTTGCTGGCATCCACCTCCGCATCCTTCATGCACTGCTTGCAAGGACCGACCGAGCGCTGAATGATTTCCTCGACCATGGACTCGAGCTTGGCCCGCGTAAGTTTCTTCACGAGGTGCTTCGGACCGCTGGCATCGGCGGTGATGAACGGAAGGTTGATTTCCGTTTCCATCATCGTGGAAAGCTCGATCTTGGCGCGCTCCGCCGCATCGCGAAGGCGTTGCAGAGCCATCTCATTGCCTTTGGCGCGCAAATCGAGGCCGTCGTCCTTCTTGAATTCTTCAATCAGCCAATCCATCACGCGCTGGTCAATGTTGTCGCCGCCCAGGTGCGTGTCGCCGTTGGTGGCCTTGACCTCAACCACGCCTTCGCCGACCTCAAGAATGGAAACGTCGAATGTGCCGCCGCCGAAATCGTAAACGGCGATGGTTTCATCCTTCATCTTGTCCAACCCGTAGGCCAGTGCCGCCGCAGTCGGCTCATTGATAATTCGCTTTACATCCAGGCCGGCGATCGTGCCGGCGTCCTTGGTTGCTTCGCGTTGCGCGTTATTGAAATAGGCGGGGACGGTGATAACCGCCTCGGTCACCTTCTCGCCCAGGTAGTCTTCGGCGGCCTTCTTCAGTTTTTGCAGGATCATCGCCGAGATTTCGGGCGGGCTAAATTCCTTTCCCTGCGCCAGCACAGCAACATTTTCGCCGTGGCGGACGACCTTGTACGGGACCATCTTCATTTCTTCCGCAACTTCGTCGTACCGGCGGCCCATAAACCGCTTGATGGAATAAATGGTGTTCTCCGGGTTGGTAATCGCCTGCCGCTTGGCAACCTGGCCCACCAACCGTTCCCCGGTCTTGGTAATGCCCACGACCGAAGGCGTGGTTCGCCCACCTTCCTGGTTGGGGATTACGACAGGCTCTCCCCCTTGCATCACAGCTACCACAGAATTTGTGGTGCCCAAGTCTATCCCTATGATTTTACTCATACTTATTGTTTCCTCCGCAGTTCTTTGGCAGATTCAGGAGCAATCCTGAACATTGAGTTTGATGAATCCAGCGCAAAAATAGATTCTAAAACTTGAGCCTGCTATTGTCAAGTCTGTTGCACACGATTTCTGAAACTTCCTGCGCTTCCGACTGCCGCTGCGACGAATACCTAGTGTCGCTTGACATGACCACGTTTGCGATTGCGACCTAAGCCAAGTCTGTATGGCGGCAACAAGTTTGCCTCGGCTACCGTTCAGGTTGCCGCGTGCGTCGGAAGAAGAGTCGGGTTACAATGGCAGGTCGCGCAGAATGTATTTCAATAAGCTGAGGAGATGTGGAATGGCGAAACGCCGCGCAGCCGCCCTATGGACGGTCTTGCTCGCAATAGGTTTCAGCACGCTGGCCGAGACTCCGGTTTGGTCGCAATCGCACGGCCCTATCGAAATCACCAAGGCGTATGGGTCAAAGACAGCGCCGATCACCATGGAAGTATTCAGCGATTTCGAGTGCCCTTCCTGCAAAGGACTTTACGAGCAAACTCTTAAGATGCTGATCAGTGATTATGTCGCCTCGGGCAAGGTCTATCTGATCCATCGTGATTTCCCGCTGCCCATGCACAAATATTCCTGGAAAGCGGCTCGTTATGCCGACGCAGCGGCGGAAATCGGAAAATTTCCCCAAGTCGAAGCCGCTCTTTTTGACAATCAGTCGGCATGGTCAACTGATGGCAGCTTCGCGAAGTATGTGGAGCAGGCGGTGGGGCCTGCGGACATGACGACAATTGAAAAGCGGGTCAGTGCCTGCAAGGACGACTCCGGCGTGGCCCAGCCCAAACAGGATGAGCCGGAACATCACAGTTGTCCGCTGGATGACGCCATTTGGCATGACGTGGCGCTGGGAAACAAAGTGCCGGTGCAGGCCACGCCGACCTTCGTCGTCACCTATAAAGGGAAACCATCAACAACCTCGGGAGTGGTCAGCTACGCTGTTCTTAAACAATATTTTGATTACCTGCTGAGTCACTGACAATGAACGCGCCGTCTTCAGCCTTGGACATGACCAATCCGGCCCCGCCGGTCGCGCTGCGTTGGTTCGTGACAATAGGGCGACTAGCGCTTGCCGCGGTTTTCCTGTTTGCCGCCTGGACGAAAATGCCGTGGGTGCAGCCTCCGCCGCTTTTCGGCATGCAGATTGATTCCTATCAAATATTAGGTCCGGGCATGGTGATGTTGGTGGCCCGGACGTTGCCGTGGTTTGAGTTGGCGGTAGGTTTGTTGCTCTTAGTCGGAAGGCCGCTGCGGTTTGCTACCGTGGTGGCAAGCCTCACGGTAGCCGGGTTCTTCGCACTGGTGGTGCGGACATATGCGGCGGGGTTGGAGATCAACTGCGGCTGTTTTGGTCCCGGGGAACGCCTCGGTCCGGCGACATTGGTGCGCGACGGCGCGTTTTTGGCTCTGTCATTAGCCATTACTGCCGGAGCATTCTGGCTACGGCGCAGAAAATCGGCTTCGGCGTCCTAAGACGTTCTCCCCGCATGGAGTAAGTTTTCCGACAAGGAGTAAATTTCTTGCTGCGCTCACTCGACGAATACATCGAGCAGGCACGTCTATCGCACGGCCATTTGTGCGCCGGGCAAGTGCTGGGTGTGCGCCTGGCGATGGCCGGGCTGAGGGAACTGGGGATCGAGGACCCGGTGCGCGAACGGAAGCGCCTGGTAACGTTTGTTGAAATTGACCGCTGCGCGACGGACGCCATCGCATTGGTGACCGGCTGCCGGCTCGGCAAGCGCGCACTAAAATTCTTCGATTGGGGCAAGATGGCCGCCACCTTCGTGGATTTGGCGAGCGGACGAGCCATCCGAATTTCGGCGCGCGATTCCTCGAAGGCACGAGCGCGCGAACTTTTCCCCGAACTCTCGCGGGAAGATGCGCAGCAGCGGGCCTATCGCACCCTTGCGGATGAAGAGCTGTTCGATCTGCAATGGGTACGCGTGACGGTGCGACCGGAAGATTTGCCGGGTTACAAGGGTGAACGCGTGGAGTGCGCACAATGCCGCGAGAGTATCAATTTCCACCGCGAAGTAAGCGTCGATGGACGAATGCTGTGCCGCTCCTGCGCGGGTGAGCGTTACTACCAGCCCGCCGAGTGAGACGGGAGTAGAGCTTTCATTGGGGATGCCGCGCAACAAAGAGTAGAATCTGCATGGATTGTGCAAGGGGGACTGATGCGTTTTTTTCCGGCAAGATCATGGACATTAGCAGGATTTCTGGTGTTAATAATTGTGGTTACGCCAGGGACACCGCGCACGGCGGCGCAAACCACGCAGCCGGCCGGCAAGGAGCTTACCGTCGAGCGCATATTCGGTCAGCCGGGCCTGAACGGGAGACCGACGCCCGGGTTGCAATGGAGTCCCGACGGGAAAACGGTCAGTTACTTTCACGTCGAATTCGATCAGGGCAAACCCACACGCGAGCTGTGGGGAATGGATGCGACGTCCGGCCAAATCCGCGTCCTGGTGAGCAAGGACAAGCTCGAGAATCTGATTGAGCCGCCAAAAGGAAAACCTTCGCAGGCTACGGGATTGGGGCGCCGCGCACCCGCGGATTACCTGTGGGCTCCCGATGGCAAGGCCATGCTTTTCAGCAGCGAAGATCAGTTGATATGGTTGGACCTGGCGACAATGGTTTCGCGCGTGCTGGTGCACAGCGATACAACAATTGAAGATCCGAAGATTTCACCGGATGGGAAGTTTGTCAGTTATGTCGAAAATTACAATTTGTGGGACGTGCCGGTGGCAGGCGGGAAGCCCAAAGCTCTCACCGGCGGCGGAACGAGCGATCTGCTGAAGGGCAAGCTCGACTGGGTTTACCCGGAGGAATTGAACATCAGCACGGCGTATTGGTGGTCTCCCGATTCGAAGCGTATTGGGTACCTGCAGATGGATGAAAGCAAGGTGACCCATTATCCGCTGGTGGACCTGACTTCCTATACGGGTACAACGGATTTTGAGCATTACCCCAACGCCGGGGACGCAAACCCGGTTGTCCATGTTGGCGTGGTTTCCGCTGATGGCGGAACAACAAAGTGGATGGATACGGGAGCGGACGATGAAGTTTATCTGGCGCGTGTGCAGTGGCTGCCGGACTCGAAGGCATTGGCCATCCAACGGCTGAACCGCGCGCAGACGCGCCTGGATTTATTGGTTGCGGACGCGTCGAATGGGAAAACCAGCGTACTACTGACCGAACAGGACCCTTATTGGGTTAACGTAACCGATGACCTGACTTTTCTAAAGAACAACCCGCGTTTCCTCTGGAGCAGCGAGCGCAGCGGTTTCCGTCACATCTATCTTTACGACATGAGTGGGAAGGCGCTGGCGCAATTGACCCAAGGCGAATGGATGGTGACGGGCGTGGAAGGCGCGGACGAGAAAAACGGATACGTCTATTTCGTCGGAACGAAGAAGAGTCCTCTGGAATCGCAGCTCTATCGCGTTGCGCTGACGGGAGGCGAGCCGGAGCGCGTTACGAAGACGGACGGGAGTCACTTTGTTAGCGTGGCGCCCGACGCAAGCGCATGGGTGGACTACTACACGAATGTGATGCAGCCGTTGCGCACGGACCTGTATCGCGCGGACGGACAGTACATCGCCGTCATCAACGAAAACAAGATACCGGAGCTTGCGGACTATAGTCTTTCGCCTGTGAAATTTTTGACGGTGACGGCCGATGACGGGACCAAGCTGTACGCCTCTATGATCAAGCCGCAGGATTTTGATCCCACGAAAAAGTATCCCGTGATTGTCAGCGTGTATGGGGGCCCCGATGTGCATACGGTGAGGGACGCCTGGGGCGGAGCACAATTTCTGTGGCACCAGATGATGGCGCAGAAAGGCTACATTATTTTCGAGATGGACAATCGCGGCGCGAACAATCGCGGCCACGCCTTCGAGACCGCC
>Ga0302326_10018631_pt1 | contig 14389 bp, 11 predicted proteins | sample Palsa_T0_3_FD_202264 | JGI IMG/M metagenome (GOLD analysis project Ga0302326, IMG submission 202264) | Peat permafrost microbial communities from Stordalen Mire near Abisko, Sweden - Palsa_T0_3 | ecosystem: Environmental > Terrestrial > Soil > Palsa > Peat permafrost | place: Sweden: Abisko... | reverse complement strand
CAGCAAAATCCTCGAGATCGGTGAGGGGACGACCGAAGTGCAACTGATGTTGATCGCGCGAGAGGTTGGCCTGTGAAGTCGAGTGAGCGGAACGAAGTGACGGGAACGAGACGAACGGTAAAGCGACGAAGTCGAGTGAGCGGTAAAGCTGTGAAGTCCAGACGAACGGTGGGTCCGTGAGCGGCGGGAACGGAACGAACGGTGAGCAGCCGGCCAAGACGATAATACAGCGCGGGTTGTGGTTCGAGGAATTCGACGTCGGCGTGCGATACCTGCACCGCCCGGGCCGGACCCTCACCGAGGCCGACAACGTGTTGTTCACGACGTTGACGATGAATACCCAAGCGCTGCATCTTGACGCCGCGTTCTCCGACGCGCTGCCGCCCTTCAATCAGCGGCTGGTGAACTCGATGCTCACCCTGTCGACTCTGGTCGGCTTGTCCGTCGCGCAGCTGACTCAGGGCACGATCGTCGGCAATCTTGGCTTCTCCGAGATCGCCTTCCCCAAACCGCTTTTCCACGGCGACACGCTGTACGCCGAGACGGTCATCCTGGAAAAGCGGGCCTCCAAGAGCCGCCCGGGAGAGGGCATCGTGACGTTCTCGCACACCGGCCGCAACCAGCACGACGACGTCGTCGCCACCGCACACCGCAAGACCCTGGTACGCATGCAACCAGCGGAGGCCGGGGACGGGCGGGCCTGATGAGTCTGCAGAATCCCGGACCGGCGTGGCTGTTCTGCCCGGCCGATCGTCCTGAGCGTTACCACAAGGCCGCGTCCGTAGCCGATGTCGTGATCCTCGACCTCGAGGACGGTTGTGCTGCCGCCGATCGGCCGGCTGCGCGGCATGCACTGGTCGATGTGCAACTCGACCCGTCGCGCACCGTGGTGCGGGTCAACCAGTTCGGCACCGCCGACCAGGAACTCGACCTCGAGGCGCTGAAGAACACCCCGTACGACACCGTGATGCTGCCGAAATGCGAAGCGGTGGAACATATCAGCGCACTTGCGCCGCTTGACGTGATCGTCCTCGTCGAATCGCCCATGGGCGCGCTAATCGTGACGGACACCGTTGCGGTGGACAACGCCGTCGCGGTGATGTGGGGAGCCGAAGATCTGTTCGCAGTACTCGGTGGCACCGCGAACCGCTACCCGGACGGGACATATCGCGAGGTGGCTCGCCATGTCCGCTCGCAGTCGCTGTTGGCGGCCAAGGCATGGGGTCGCCTCGCGCTGGACTCGGTGTACCTCGACATCAAAGATCTCGACGGACTGCGCGCCGAGGTCGATGATGCCGTCGCGGTGGGCTTCGACGCGAAGGTCGCCATCCACCCCAGTCAGGTGCCGGTGATCCGGGCAGGGTATGCGCCATCACCTGATGAGGTGCGTTGGGCGCGAGACGTTCTCGCCGCGTCGGTCGATGAACGCGGTGTCTTCGCATTCGAGGGCAAAATGGTGGACGCGCCGGTGCTGCGGCGGGCCGAGCGGATCGTGCATTTGAGCGACGCCGACTCGCAGCATTAGGTCTCGTCTGACTCGAATGCTCATGCGCGCGCGGCCCGCATCAGTTCATGGACGTGCGGATAGTTTTCGAGGGCCCACCGTAGCGACTTGGCAGGGCGGCCAAGCAGACTGGCCACATCGTCGGTGACCACATCGTAGTAGCGGCCCGAAGCGACCAGGCGGGTGAGAGTCTTCAGGTGTTCGGCGTTGTGCGGCTTGCTTATTGCGAGTGCCGCATCGATGTAAGTCTCGTTCCACGTTTCTAGATCCTGAGGCGCATAAACGACCGGGCGCCGCAGAGCCGCGGCGTAGTCATCGGCAAACTCAGCCATGGTCTTGAGTTCCGGTCCTGTCAATGTGTACGCCCGTCCGACGTGGTCGGCCGGATCACGCAAGATGTTCGCGCACACCTCGGCCACGTCGTAGCCGGCGATTGGAGCGAGCTCCGCGTCTCCGAAAGGCAGACGCAGCTCACCGATCGAGATGACGTCGGGCATCGGAAACCACGACAAAATCGGGTTCTCCACAAAGATGCCGGCACGGATCTGTACGACCGGGAGATCCGACCAGGTGAGCGCCTGCTCGGCGACCCAATGCGCTCTCTGCTGAGGTGACCACTGGTGCACGCCGTTGCCGAGCCAAGTGCGGCGTTGGTCTTCCGAAATGGTCATCCGATCGAATGTCAGGTTTGTCTGCTCGGATTCCGACATGTTGACAAGCAATTCCAGGTCGCCCTGCGCCTTGGCGGCGGCCGCCATCAATATCGTCGCGTCGGCGTAGTAGGGGTTGAGGCTCATGCTGAAATAGACTCGGCGGCAACCGCGTAACGCTGCGGCAACGTCGGCGATGTTGAGCAGATCGCCGACGAACACTTGCGCACCGGCCCGCCTTAGCGACTCGGCACGGTGATCGTCGGTCCGAACGAACGCCCGAACCCTCCAACCGTCGTCGAGAAGAAGTTGGACGAGAGTGGTTCCGACCGAGCCGACTTCACCGCCCGCGCCAGTGACGAGGATGAGATCGGCATGGGTTGTCGACATTGTTGTACCTCTCTGGAGATCCGTGCACGCCGATTGCGCGTCAAACTAGGTTCAGCGCATTGAGAAAGTGCTCGGCGACTTGGCGGTCCCCGGAAATGTGCGCCAGGGATTTCCACGGCACTCGCTGGGTGGACCAGTCTAGGAAGTCCACGGTAGTGGACGTGATCGTCGAGATCGCATCAACAGTCGAATCGGCCGGCTGACTGACGGTCAGAACGCCCGCGTTGGAAGTCAGAAGTACGTGACGGTGGCCAGGCCCGTTCAGCTGCAGGCTGATTGGCGCGAGCAGATGACTGGGTAGATCTGGTTGCATTTGCGATAGCCCCTGGATCAGCCAAGACACTGCGGGGCGCAGTCGCGTCTCATCGAGGGCCGGCGCGCTGAGGTGGATCGGGCCTCGCGGTGCGAGGATGTCGTAGCGCAGATGTGTTGTCATGTCGAAGCTGAACATGTCGGCGACCGCGTGGAGTGGATAGCTGCCTAGATCGAGCATGGGCACGAGAGTGGAAGCGGCTGGTTCGTTCTGCAACCCGGTGAATGCATCGACTCCAGCGCTGAGCTGCTCCTGTAGAAACTCCGTCGCCTGCGCCGGAGTCCAGTCACGTCGGTCAGCGACGATTTGATCGTTCAGTTCTTCGATACCCACCTTGGGGACGGCGCCTCCGGCGACGGCGCCTTGAAGCAGTTCCAGCAGTGACCCGAGGTGGATGAAGACGTCTTTTATCGACCATCCTGCTGCAGCGCTCGCTACCTGCCACTGATCTTCGGTCAACCTCGAAGCGATATCGAGGAGATCGTCTCCAGCAGAGCGCATTCCAAGTATTCCGTCCTGGCTCACGCTGGTATCTCCTAATGGTATTGGTGGCTTTCGAAGGGTTGTTGTGCAATCGACGGACAGCAGATCCGCTGTCGGGGGCTCGGATTAAGCGCCCAACACTTCAGCGGCGAACTCAGTTGGCTTTTCCATCGCGCAGAAGTGACCGGCATTGGCGATTGTGTGTACTGATGCCGTCGGTATCGCCTCGGTGGTACTGCGACGGTCCGCGTCTCTGGACCAGTCGTTGCTGGTGTAGATCAGTGTCACGGGCGCGGTGATCGCTGAATAGCGCTGTCGCGCGGCGATCAAACTCGGCAGGTTCCGGTAGATGCTCCGGGCGACTCGGGAATAGCCGGGACGCTTGCCGACTCGTGCGAGTTCGTCGAGGAACGGGGCCGACAGTCGAGATGGGTCCGCGTAGCCTCCGCGCATGATGCCCTTGAGTATTGGACGGTTTTCTAGTGCGGCGAAAGTGGGGCCGATCACGGGTGCACGCACCGAAGACACAATCAGGCGCGCTAGGAGGTTGGCGCGCTCGACACCCCCGGGGTAGTCGTAGGTGTTCGATGCAACTACTCGGGTCACGCGCTCCGCGAGGTCGATGGATGCGGTGAGCGCGAGCGAGGCGCCTATCGACTCACCTACCAAGGTGAGATCCTTGAGGTCGAGGTGACGAACGAATTCCATGATGGCGTCTTGGAGGTCGTCGTGGCTGTAGGTCGCGCCCGGTCGGATATCCGACCAACCCATCCCTGGGAAATCCAGGGCATAGACGCAGTGCAGCTCGGCGAGTGTCGGTATCACGCGTTGGAAATAGTCCAATTGCGTTCGCACCGTGTGGAGTAATAACAACGGCGGCCCGTCGCCGGTGACGATGTAGCGGAGACGACTGCCGTCGGCTCTGGTGAACCAGCGGGCTTTGGCGGTCGTCCACGTGCGCAGGTAGGCCGCAGCCGGTTCCATCGTCTCGACAGTCATGGCAGGAGTATATGACCGGTCGTCTCAACGGAGCAAGCTGACCGGTCGTCTTTCCCCGAGAACTGTTCTACGCTGGGTGGCATGGGCAGGCCGAGCAACAAAGAGCAGCTCATCGAGCGAACGCTTGGGGTATGGCTGACGCAGGGCTTCCAGGGCGCGAGCGTCAACGATCTTGTCGCCGCCGCCGGGGTTCCCAAAGGGTCGTTCTACAACCACTTTTCAAGCAAGGAACGATTCGCCATCGAGCACGTCCGCCGGTATGTGCGCACGTTGAATCTCGACTCGCTGAGTGGCGCCGAGGGACCGGCTGTGGACGTGATCCGGCAGCATTTCGGGCAGCACGTTAGTGGCCGTGAAGCAGCAGGAATGCCGCCGGCGTGCCTGCTCGGCACCTTCAGCAACGGTGTCTCTGAGTCTCAGCCCGAGTTGCTCGCAGCCGTTCGCCAGGGTTTCGCTCAGTGGATTGACTGCGTGGCATCAGTCCTTTCCCGCGCGCGCGACGCCGGCGAGATTGACCCGGGCCACGACCCGGAGGACCTTGCAGCCGCATTGGTCGACGGGTTTCAAGGCGCTATCGCTCGGGCCAGAGTCACCTGTGATTCGCGGCCGCTTGATGTATTTCTATCGCAAACCATCCAGACGCTGATCTGTTGCAATGAAACCCATTGACGGACAGGCAGTTATTTCCTTTTGGCCTCGGCAAGACGGGCGGCGAACTCCGGCGACTGGATCGACGTGGCCTGCGGCCCGAGTTCGGTGTCCTTGGCGAGCTCGTGCAGTTCGATGTCGAGCGATCCCGGACTGGCGGTGGCACGCATGGTGGCCTTGGTCGCCAATACCACCTCGCGCGGCGCTGCCGCCGGTCCCGCTGCCAATCCCAGAGCCGCCGCCACCGGGTCGTCGGCGACGCTGAGCGCCAAGCCATGTTGCACAGCGGATTCGGCGTCGAAGCGCATGCCGAACAGCAAGGCAGCCCGCGCCACCTGCGGTCCGACCCCACGTTGTAGCATCCACGTCGCCCCGCCGCCCGGGTGGATTCCGAGCTTCTGAAAACGACTGTCGAACAATGCGTTTGGGCCGGCGATACGAACATCGGCGGCCAGCGCCAAATTCAGCCCCGCGCCGACCGCGGGCCCGTTGACGGCGGCGATCGTGGGCAGCGTGCACTTGCCGACGGCCATGAACCCGTCGTACAGCTGCTGCAGGCCCTCTTCGGCCGCGCTGCCCAGCGCCGACAGGTCGGCGCCGGCGCAGAACGCTTTGCCGGCCCCGGTGACGACGACCGCGTGTACGGCGGGGTCGGCTTCCGCGCGCTCCACGGCGGCGCGCAACTGCTTCGACATCTCACCGGTCACCGCGTTGCGTCGTTCCGGGTCGTTGACGGTGAGCAGCGCGACGTGATCGTCGACGCTGAACAGGACCAGGTCGGATTCGGACATCACGCACCTCGCAGATCTCGTCGGCGACGGCACGTCGCGCACCATCTTGATCGTCCGCCACAGGGAACGCACCAGTCACGGTGGTATCCATCAGCAGTACCCCCGGCAGGATTCGAACCTGCGACCACAAGATTAGAAGTCATGTGCTCTATCCAGCTGAGCTACGGGGGCCGAAGACTGTTAAGCCAGGTCAGTGTAGCCAACCGAGAAAACGGGTATTTGAGCTCGCGCAACGCCGAACGAAATGTCATGCAGGATTTGCGATTCGGTTAGTGTGAGGCCCGCCACACACATACGCTGACCGACGGCCGGGCGTGTGCTCGACGACGAGGAGTTGGCAAGGATGACCGTAGTAACCGATGTCCGGGAGCGATACTCGCAGGCGCGAAGCGAAGTGCTGCGCCAGGGATTGCAGCTCGCGCCGATCGGCGCGTACCGCACCGGATCGCTGTTGCTTCGGGGATCGCCCACGGTCGCCAGGTTCTTGGCCGGTTGGCTTTCTGCTGAATTTCCCCCGCACGTCGTCACCGGACACGCACTGTCCGGGGTGACGCCGCTGTCCATCGGCCGGGTTGCGACGAGTTGGGCGGCCCAGCGCGCCGACCGCGTCCTCACCGCCGCCCTAGAGGACTCGTTCGGTGCGCAGTACCGCGACTCGGTCCATCATCCGATCGACGAACGGCCTGTCCGCCGCGGCGGGGTGCTGCACTCTGCCCGCGGCCACCGGCGTTATGCGGCGCAGACGTCGGACATCGTTTACGGGCCGGACACCCGCCACAATTTGCTGGACATCTGGCGCCATCGTGACGTCAAAGTAGGCGGGCGCGCCCCGGTGCTGCTGCAGATTCCGGGCGGCGCGTGGACCGTCAACGGTCGGCGGCCACAGGGCTACCCGCTGATGGGCCGGATGGCCGAACTCGGGTGGGTCTGTGTCTCGATCGACTACAGCAAGAGCCCTCGCAGTACCTGGCCTGCGCACATCGTCGACGTCAAACGAGCGCTGGCATGGGTTCGCGACAATATCGCCAACTACGGCGGCGATCCCGACTTCATCGCGGTCACCGGCGGCTCGGCGGGCGGCCATTTAGCCTCGCTGCTCGCGCTCAGCGCGAACGACCCGCGCTTGCAGCCCGGATTCGAGGATGCGGACACCACTGTTCAAGCCGCGGCGCCGTACTACGGCATCTACGACCTCACCGATGCCAGGAAAATGCACGAGATGATGATGCCGTTCCTCGAACTTTTCGTCATCAAGGAGCGCTACGCCGACAACCCCGAACTGTATGAACTGGCGTCACCGATTTCGTATGTCCACCGTGATGCGCCGCCGTTTCTTGTACTGCACGGCGAGAGCGATTCGGTGATCCCAAGCGTGCAGGCACGGGACTTCTGCGGCGCACTTCGCGGCGCCGGCGCCCAAACGGTGGGTTACGCCGAGCTGCCCAATGCCCACCACGCTTTCGACTTGTTTGCCACAGTCCGATCGCGACTGGCGGCCGATGCCGTCGCAGACTTCCTGGGTGTTGTCTACGGCCAGCATGTGCGGTCGCAATCGGCGGCTGGGTGCAACCACGCCACTTCGACCGGCTGAATCGAAGTAGCACGCAGCCGGACTCGTTTCCAATTAGGCAGCACGCCAGGGTGTTTCGCAGGTCTCCGAGAGCGCCCTTGATCTCGCGTTATGATCCGGACAATCGGCTAACGCCACCGCGCATACCGGGCTACCTTGGAATTGCCTGGAGCGTCGTGGCGAGGGGCCGCGGGACCTGGTCGAAACGAGAGGCTTGAGTGGCGATGGCGGCGTTGGCCGGATCGGGGAGCATTGGTGGCTGAGCAGCTCGACGCGGCAGGACTGCCGACGGCTCTGGGGCCGGTCGACTACCTCCTGCATCGGGGAGAAGCGAATCCGCGCACTCGCTCGGGAATCATGGCCTTGGAGATTCTGGACACCACGCCGGACTGGGACCGCTTTCGAACCCGGTTCGAGAACGCGTCACGAAAGGCGTTACGGCTGCGCCAGAAGGTGGTCGTGCCGACGTTGCCGACGGCCTCGCCGCGTTGGGTGGTGGATCCTGACTTCAACCTCGACTTCCACGTCCGCAGGGTGCGTGTCCCCGAACCGGGTTCGCTGCGGCAGGTGTTCGACCTCGCCGAGCTGATGCTGCAGTCGCCCCTGGACACCGCGCGGCCGCTGTGGACGGCCACCCTGATCGAGGGCTTACCGGACGGCAGGGCCGCGACCCTGCTGCACCTGTCGCATGCCGTCACCGACGGCGTCGGCAGCGTCGAGATGTTTGCCCACATCTACGACCTCGAGCGCGATCCGCCGTCGCAGCCGAGCGCTGACCTGCCCATCCCGCAGGATCTGACAGCCAACGACCTGATGCGTGAAGGTTTCAATCGATTGCCTTTGAATGTGGCCAACGGGGCGCGCGGCGCGCTGTGGGGAGCCGCATCGATGATCGGACGAGCGGTGGCCAAGCCCGGCGCGGCGGCGGCCGGCGTGTTCAACTACGCCCGTTCGGGCGCGCGGGTGGTCAGCCGGGCTGCCGAACCGTCTCCGCTGCTTCGTCGCCGCAGCCTGGCGACCCGCAGCGAAGCGATCGACATTCCGCTGTCCGATCTGCACCGGGCAGCAAAAGCCGGTGGCGGTTCGATCAACGACGCCTATCTGGCTGGTTTGTCCGGTGCGCTGGGGCGCTATCACGTGGCACTCGGGGTGCCGATCACCACGCTGCCGATGGCGGTGCCGGTCAGCCTGCGGTCCGATTCCGATTCCGCCGGCGGCAACCGGTTCACCGGCGTCAACCTGGCGGCTCCGGTCGGCACTGCCGATCCGGTGGCGCGTATGCAGAAGATCCGCCTGCAGATGACCCAACGCCGCGACGAGCCTGCGATGGATCTCATCGGTTCGATCGCGCCGTTACTCAGCGTATTGCCGGGACCGTTGTTGGAGTCGATGACCGGTTCGGTCGTCGGCTCCGACGTCCAGGCCAGCAACGTTCCGATCTACCCGGGCGACACATTTATCGCCGGAGCAAAGGTATTGCGGCAGTACGGGATTGGCCCGCTGCCCGGCGTGGCCATGATGGTCGTGCTGATCTCCCGGGGTGGTTACTGCACCATCACGGCGCGCTACGACCGCGCTGCCATCCAAGACGAGGCGTTGTTCGCGAAATGCCTGTTAGAGGGTTTCAACGAAATCCTCGCGTTGGCAGGCGATCCCGCCCCGCAGGCGGTGCCTTCGTCATTCGCTGCACCTTCGTCCTTCACCGCGGATCAGCCCGGTGTGACGAAGAATACGGCGGCGGGCTCGTGAGCGACGGCGACAACGCAGTGAAAGCCGCTTCAGAGCCGAAGAAATCACCACGCGACTTACGGTTGCCGGGGTCGGTCGCCGAAATCATGGCCAGCCCGCCGGGACCAGAGATCGGTGCATTTTTCGACCTGGACGGGACCTTGGTGGCCGGCTTCACCGCCGTCATCCTCACCCAGGAGCGGATTCGCCGCCGTGACATGGGCGTCGGCGAGATGGTCAGCATGGTCGCCGCCGGCCTGAACCACCAACTCGGGCGTATCGAGTTCGAAGAACTCATCGGCAAGGCAGCGGGCGCGTTGCGCGGACGCATGCTGAGCGATCTGGAAGAGATCGGCGAGCGGCTTTTCGTGCAGCGAATTGAATCCCGCGTCTACCCGGAGATGCGCGAGCTGGTCCGCGCGCACCTGGCCCGCGATCACACCGTGGTACTGAGTTCGTCGGCACTGACCATCCAAGTCGGTCCGGTGGCGCGCTTCCTCGGCATCGCGAACACCCTCACCAACAAGTTCGAGACCGACGACGACGGCGTCCTCACCGGCGGTGTGGTCAATCCGATTCTGTGGGGCCCCGGTAAGGCTGCCGCGGTGCAGAAGTTCGCCGGCGAGAACGGGATTGACCTCAAGGACAGTTACTTCTACGCCGATGGCGACGAAGATGTCGCGCTGATGTACCTGGTCGGCAACCCGCGCCCGACCAATCCGGAAGGCAAGATGGCCGCCGTCGCCAAGCGACGCGGTTGGCCGATTCTGCGATTCAGCAGCCGCAGCGGCGGCGGTATCACGGCGCAGCTGCGCACGCTCGCCGGCGTCGGTTCACTGGTTCCTGTCGCCGCAGGCGCGCTGGGGATCGGGTTGTTGACTCGCAGCCGGCGCCGCGGTGTCAACTTCTTCACGGCAACCTGGTCGCAGATGTTGTTGACTGCCAGCGGTGTACAGCTGAACATCCTGGGTGAAGAGAACCTGACCGCCGAGCGGCCCGCAGTGTTCATCTTCAACCACCGCAACCAGGCGGATCCGGTCATCGTCGGTGCGCTGATCCGCGACAATTGGGTTGCGGTGGGCAAGAAAGAACTTGAAAGCGATCCGATCATGGGCACGCTCGGCAAGGTGCTCGATTCCGTCTTCATCGACCGGGACAACCCGGCCGCGGCAGTCGAGTCGCTACACCAAGTCGAAGACCGTGCCAGGCAAGGGCTTTCGATCATGATCGCGCCCGAGGGCACCAGGCTGGACACCACCAGCGTCGGGCCCTTCAAGAAGGGGCCGTTCCGGATGGCGATGGCGGTCGGGATACCCGTCGTGCCGATCGTGATCCGCAACGCCGAGATCATCGCCGCACGCAACTCCACCACGATGAATCCTGGCACCGTGGATGTTGCTGTGTTCCCGCCGATCTCGGTGAGCGACTGGACAGTAGACACGCTGTCGGAGCGCATCGCCGAAGTGCGCCAACTCTTTGTGGACGCCCTGGCCGACTGGCCGGTCGACAAGTTGCCCGAGCCTGACCTGTACCGAAAGAAACCGGCTCCGCGAAAGGCGCCAAGCAAGGCCGCCGCCAAAGCCGTCAAGGCGGCGCCCGCGAAGGCCGCGGCCAAGAAGACTCCGGCTAAGAAGACCGCGGCTAAGAACACCGCGGCTAAGAAGACAACGGCCGGGAAGACGGCGGCCAAGAAAGCCACAAAGGCGTCTCAACCCCGGGCGACCAGGGCCCAGAAGAGCACGCCGCCGCCCAAAGGACGACCGTGAACACACAGGCCCCCGACACCGCCTCTTTCACCACCACCGATGACACGTTGGTATTGGCGTCGGCCTCTTCGCAGGTCGAATCGGAGCTGCTCGCAACGTGGTTGGACCAAGAGCGGGCCCGGCACCCAGACACCAAACTCGAGGTACTGCCCTTGCCGGCGCGAAGTTCGTCGCCCGGCGAAGTGGCTCAGCTCGTCGAACAGCTCGAGCTGGACGAGGACCGATCGATCGTGCCGGTGCGGGTGTTCTGGATGCCGCGTGCGGACGCAACCGCGTTGAATCAGTTGGCCGCGTTGATCCCCGGCCGAAATCCGTACGAGCCCAGCGTGCGTCAACAGCGCCATATCCTGCGTTCCGACCGCTCGCGCGCCCGAGTCGTGGCCGGTGAATCGGCCAAAGTGTCTGAGCTCCGTCAGCAATGGCGAGAGAATACGGTCGGTGACAACCCGCGTGACTTCGCTCATTTCGTCACCCGCCGAGCGCTGCTGGCCTTAGAACGCGCCGAATACCGAATCCTCGGACCGCAGTACAAGTCCCCACGGTTGATACCCCCGGAAATATTGGCCTCCTCGCGATTCCGCGCCGGACTGGAAAAGATTCCGGGCGCCACCATCGAAGAAGCCGAGAAGATGCTCGACGAGCTCGCCACCGGCTGGAGTCGAGTGTCGGTCGACCTCGTCTCCGTTTTGGGCAGAATGCTGAGCCGGGGATTCGACCGAGACATCGACTACGACGAGTACCAGGTCGCCGCGATGCGCTCGGCCCTTGAAACTCATCCGGCGGTCTTGTTGTTCTCGCACCGGTCCTACATCGACGGCGCGGTGATGCCGGTGGCGATGGCCGAGAATCGGCTTCCACCAGTGCACGTATTCGCCGGCCTCAACTTGGCGTTCGGGGTGATGGGTCCGCTGATGCGTCGCGCCGGCGTCATCTTCATCCGGCGCAACATCGGCGACAACGCGCTGTACAAGTACGTGCTGCGTGAGTACGTGGGCTATGTGGTGCAGAAGCGGTTCAACCTGAGCTGGTCCATCGAGGGCACCCGGTCGCGCACCGGCAAGATGCTGCCGCCGAAACTCGGCCTGACAAGCTATGTCGCCGACGCCTATCTCGACGGTCGCAGCGACGACATTCTGCTGCAAGGGGTTTCGATCAGCTTCGATCAGCTGCACGAGACCGCCGAGTATGCCGCTTACGCCCGCGGCGGGGAGAAGCGGGCGGAGGGATTCGGCTGGCTGTACAACTTCATCAAGGCGCAGGGTGAACGCAACTACGGCAAAATCTACGTCCGCTTCCCCGAGGCGGTCTCGATGCGGGATTATCTCGGCCCCTCGCACGGCCCGGCGGCATCCGACGAAGACGTCAAACGCCTTGCGCTGCAGAAGATGTCGTTCGAAGTCGCCTGGCGCATTCTGCAGGCGACGCCGGTCAATGCCACCGGCCTGGTGTCGGCGCTGCTGCTGACCACACACGGACGCGCGCTGACGCTTACGCAGCTGCATCACACCCTGCAGGACTCGCTCGACTACCTCGAACGCAAACAGACACCGATGTCGACCAGTGCGCTGCGGCTGCGGACGCCCGACGGCGTACGTTCGGCCGTCGACTCACTGTCCAACGGTCACCCGATCACCCGGGTCGACAGCGGCCGAGAACCCGTGTGGCGCATCGCCCCCGAGCACGAGCATGCCGCCGCCTTCTACCGCAACTCGGTGATCCACGCTTTCCTGGAGACGGTGATCGTCGAGCTTGCGCTCGCGCACGCCCGCCGCGCCGAGGGCGACCGGGTTGAGGCGTTCTGGAAGCAGGCGATGCGGTTGCGCGACTTGCTGAAGTTCGACTTCTACTTTGCCGATTCGGCCGCGTTCCGGCAGAACATCGCCGACGAGATGGCCTGGCAACAAGATTGGGAAGCGCACGTCGCGGCCGGCGCCGACGAGATCGACGCGATGCTGTACGCCAAGCGGCCGTTGATGTCTGACGCCATGCTGCGGGTCTTCTTCGAGGCCTACGAGATCGTGGCCGACGTGCTGCGCGACGCGCCCGATGACATCGGCGAGAAAGAACTCACCCAGTTGGCGCTCGGTGTCGGCAAACAATACGTCGCGCAAGGGCGGGTGCGTAGCAGCGAGCCGGTGTCAGCACTGTTGTTCGCGACCGCCCGCCAAGTCGTGGCCGACCAAGGTCTACTCAAGCCCGCGCCGGACCTGGCCGACCGCCGGCTCGATTTCCGCCGTGAATTGCAGGCCATCCTGCAGGATTTCGACCACGTCGGGCACATCGCGCGCAAGCAGTTCTACGCCCGCGAAACCGAAGCCGGAAGCGCGGGGCGGCACGGCGAGTAACCGATAGCCGGCGTGCTCATACTCTGTATGCATGACCGTCGCCGCGCTCGCTGGCCGCCGCGCGGTGGCGTGGCCACTGCTCGTCGGGGTGGCGGCGTTGGCCGGGTGCACCGCGGCGGGCATCGGGGCGCTGTCACTGGCGGCCGCACTGACAGCGACCGGGTTACCCGATCCGGGCCCGGTGACCACCGAGGGGCTGCCCTTTGTCCGAGCCGCTGGCGAGGTCGCCGCGGTGGTGGCCGTGGGCGCGTTTCTGCTGGCGGCTTTCCTAGTTCCGCCGCAGGGCAACGGCGTTCTGGACGCCGATGGGTACCGCGCGCTGCGGGTCGGAACGGTCGCATCCGGGGCCTGGGCGGTGTGTGCCGCCCTGCTGGTGCCGCTGACCATTTCCGATGTCTCCGGTCAGCCGCTCGCCGCCCACCTGAATCCGGCGACGCTGTGGTCACTGGCCGGCCTGATCAACATCTCTTCGGCATGGCGATGGACTGCGCTGCTGGCGGCTGCGGTCACCCTGGCCAGCCTGCCGGTGCTGCGCTGGTCCTGGACTCCGCTGCTACTGGCCGGGTCGTTGGGCACGCTCATACCGCTCGGGCTGACGGGACACGCCTCGGCCGGTGGTTCGCACGACCTGGCCACCAACAGCCTGCTGATCCACCTCGTCGCGGCCAGCCTCTGGGCCGGTGGCCTGCTGGCGTTGCTGATCCATGTCGCCCGCGGTGGCCAGCACGCCGACGTGGCTGCTCGGCGGTTTTCGGTGATCGCGACGTGGTGTTTTGTCGCGATGGCGATCAGCGGCGTCGTCAACGCTCTGGTGCGAATTCTGCCGTCAGACCTGCTCACCACCGACTACGGCCGGCTGGCGGTCGCCAAGTTCGTCGCGTTGTGTCTGCTTGGCGTCGTCGGCTGGCGGCAGCGACGATCCGGAGTCGTTGCGCTGCAGGCAGATCCCGGGTCGCGAAGTGCTTTCGTGCGGCTGGCGCTGATCGAGGCGCTGATTTTCGGCGTCACCTTCGGCATTGCCGTCGGCCTCGGTCGCACGCCTCCGCCGCCGCTGCCGATCGGCGTGCCCTCGATTTCCGACGTGAAGATCGGATATGACTTCGCGGGGCCGCCGACCCCGGCGCGGGTGTTGTCGGACTGGCGTTTCGACCTGATCTTCGGGACGGCCGCGATCGTGTTCGCCGGGTTGTATCTGGCGGCGG
>Ga0302326_10018629_pt1 | contig 14390 bp, 12 predicted proteins | sample Palsa_T0_3_FD_202264 | JGI IMG/M metagenome (GOLD analysis project Ga0302326, IMG submission 202264) | Peat permafrost microbial communities from Stordalen Mire near Abisko, Sweden - Palsa_T0_3 | ecosystem: Environmental > Terrestrial > Soil > Palsa > Peat permafrost | place: Sweden: Abisko... | reverse complement strand
GGAATTGCGCCGCCAGTTCGACTATCTGTCGGACCGTTTCGGCGCCATCCCCCAGGAGGTTGCCTTCGAGCCGGCGCAGATCGGCCCGATCAAGGGCGAATGGGTGCGGATCGATAATCCCTCGCCCAATCGGCTTATCCTCTATTTCCACGGCGGCGGCTTCGTCTCCGGCTCACCCGAGACTCATCGCCCGCTGATCGCGCGGCTGTGTCAGGCCGCGCAGGCGACCGGCTTTTCCGTCGCTTACCGGCTGGCGCCGGAATTCGGCTTTCCCGCCGGCCTGCGCGACGGCATCGACGCCTATCGCCACCTGATCCAGAAAAAGATTCCGGCGTCCTCCATCGTGCTGGCAGGCGACGCCGCCGGCGGCGGGCTCGCTTTCGCTTGTCTGCTCGCAATCCGCAACGCCGGCCTGCCGATGCCGGCGGCTTGCGTGGCGATGAGCCCGTGGGCCGATCTTTCACTCTCCGGCTGGTCGATGCTGCAGAACGCCAAGAGCGACGCGGCCTTGTCCTGGGAATTGCTGTTCGTGGCCGCGCGGCATTATCTGCGCAAGACAGCGCCCGCCGATCCTTACGCCTCGCCGGTGTTCGCCAATTTCAAGGACTTCCCGCCGATCATGGTGCATGCCGGCAGCCTGGAAATCCTGCGCGACGATGCCAGCCGCATCGGCGAGCGCGCCGCCGAAGCCGGCGTCCCGGTGAGCGTGGAGATCTATGACGGCATGCAGCATGTCTTCCAGGCGCAGGCCTATGTGCCGGAGGCGCGCGTTTCGCTGCAGCGGCTGGGCCAGTTCATCAAGAGCAAGACGCCGGATGCGGCGCAGCCGCGCGAAGCGGCGGCGGGGGCGTAAGGTCATCGCAACGAAGACAATGGCCGGCCGGCATTCGACGACGCCGATTTACACCGCCACATTCCCGCCCATCTTTGTTCCAGCCGCAACCTGCGCTCGTCGCGCGCGTTTCCTCTCTGGACGTTTGATTTCCAAGGAGTGCGCGATGAGCGATCTGAGAGGATTTGCCACGCCTGAGCCCATCGACCCGGGCAACACGGGCAAGATTTTGGGTGCGGTGTTTGTCGCGCTCGCGGTTTGCGCGGCCGGCACATACAGCTATGAGACAGGCATGTGGAATTCGCCGGAACCGGCGCGAGTCGCTTCCATCGATCTGCCGTCCGCGTCCGCGACGCCGCCGCCGGCGCAGTTTGCGCCACCCGCGGCACCGGCACAGAACGTTCCCGTGCAGCAGCCGGCGCCACAAGCCGCCGCGCCGGTGATCACGACGCCGCATCGCATCCTCGCACAGCACTCGCCGCGCGCGATCTTGCCGCCGAACGACAGCGGGACGGATCAAAGCGCTCCGGCGCCTGCGCAGCCGTCAGATCAATCGGCACAGGTTCCGACCGCCCCGGCGCAGGCTGCACCGGATGTCGAACCGCAATCCGCGGCGCAGCCGCAGCAGGACGTGCCCGCGCAGAATCTGCCGCAACCGCAACCACAGCAGCCGGACGGTTCGCAGACCCCGCAGTAATTCTTGCCCTCGACGAGCCAACGCCCGCGCTCTCTGCTAAGGATCTCGCGGGCGTTGTCATGTCCGGAGGCATCTTGGATCGCCGCGTCATATCCCCCTCCGCCGCGCGCAATCGCGAGCCGATTCTGTCGGTAATACGGCGCGTGTTTCCAGAAAAAGGGAAAGTGCTGGAGATCGCCTCGGGCACCGGCGAACATGCGGTGTTCGTGGCGCGCGCGCTGCCGGGACTCGTCTGGCAGCCCAGCGATCCCGATGCGCAGGCCCGCGACAGCATTGCCGCCTGGATCGAACGGGAACGGCTCGCCAATGTCTTGCCGCCGCTCGACATCGACGTGCGCGCGAAGGATTGGGACGTAAAGGCGCCGTTCGATGCCGTCGTCGCGATCAACATGATCCACATTTCGCCCTGGCAGGCGACGCTAGGGCTGTTCGAAGGCGCGGGCCGCTTGCTGCGCGCCAACGGAGTTCTTCTTCTCTATGGGCCGTATCAACGCGACGGCCGGCACACCGCGCCGTCCAATGCGGCATTCGATCGATCGCTGAAAGAGCGCAATCCGTCCTGGGGCGTGCGTGACATCGCCGACGTCGCGCGGGTGGGTGCAGAGAGCGGTTTCAAATTGCGCGAGACCGTGGACATGCCGGCGAACAATCTGTCGGTCGTGTTTGTCAAAATGTAAAACAGACAAAGGATGACGAGGGCCGACGGGGCAGACTTACGCCGACGCCGTCAGGGCGGGCGACGACAGGCTCTCGGCTAGTCCCGCCGGCAGCTTGGCGCCGGTCAGGATCGCGCCACCCAGATCGGTGTCGCGCAAATCCGCGTCGCCGAAATTGGCATAGGCAAGATCGGCATTGTCGAATGCCGCGCGCCTGAGATCGGCGCCGCGGAAATCGGCATAGCGCGCCTGCGCGCCGTCGAGCCGCGCGGGCAGCAGGCGCTGGTCGGAGATCAGCAGCGGCCCGAGCTTGACGTCGCGCAGATCGGCGCTGTTGAGCTTGGCGCCGGAAAGATTGGCGCCCCTGAGATCGGCGCCGCAAAGCTTCGTGCCTCTGAGATCGGCGCCGGCAAGGTTGCTGCCTTGCATCAGCGAGCCTTGAAGATCGAGACCGTAGAGGATCGCGCCCGGCGCGATCAGCGCGGTGAGCGCGCGATGCGAAAGACAGTTGAGCGAGCGCAGATCCATGCCGGTGAGATCGGCGGGCCTGCCTTCGCGCCCGTCGGTTTCCGCCCAGCGCGTATGCGCTTCCAGCACCTCGGCGATCGGAACGCCCAGCTCGATCATGTCGCGGCCGGCGGGGGCCTCGGTGAGCGCGTTGGAGAGATCGGTGCCGTCGAGATTGGCCCGCGTCAGCCGCGTGCCGACCAGGATGGCGCCGGTGAAATCGACGCCCGAAAGATTGCAGCCTGAGAGATCGGCGTCCTGGAGATTGGCGCCGACGAGCTTGGCGTCGCGCAAATTCGCGCGCACCAGCCGACAGCCCTTCATCATCGCGTCGGTGAAATCGGCTTGGATCGCCATGGTCCCGGTCATGCGCGCGCGCTCGAGATTGGCGCTGGTCAGAAGCGCCGCCGGCATTTCCGTCGGGCCGATGTCGTGCTGCAGCACGCGCAAATTTCCGAAGCGGTCCTTCTCGGCGATGGTGCCCTCGCGCAGATCGGCTTCGTAGAGATCGGCGCCGATCAGATTGGAGCCGCGCAAGGACGCGCCGCGCATGTCGGCCCGGCGCAGCGAGGCGCCCGCCAGATTGGCCCGACGCAGGTCGGCGCCGAAGAAACTCGCCGAATCGAGTCGCGCGCCTTCCAGATTGGCTTCCTCCAGCACCGCGCCGGTGAAGTCGGCGTCGGCGAGATTGCGGCCGGAGAGATCGAGACCGGAAAGATCGCAAAAGGCGAAGACCGCGCGCGCGCCGCCCATCCGCCCGGCGTACAGCATCTCGTGGCGGGCCGCGGCTGCGGCGGCCTGCTTCTGCGAAAGCTTGGAAAAGCTGATGCGGCGGTTCGTCGTCATCCAACGTCCGATGGTTAAGGCCGGAGGGCCCTTGCGGAGCATTCTGCGGGCGGGAGCGCTAATAGCTCATTAAAAAACGAAAAAGCGAGGCGGGAAGGGTTGTTACGGGCTGGTGTCAGGACGGGAAATTTGGTTATGTGCCCCCGGTTCGCGCCGGCCGGATGTCGCCGCAGCGGGCTTGAGGCTGGGGTCCCGGCGCACCGGATATATCTAAGGTGAGGTTTGACGTGAACAAACGCGCGTTGATGCTGACAGTCGCGGCGGCGGCTCTTATGGGCACGCCGGCCTATGCCGCCACGGTGACGGGTTGCGACAGCACCAACACCACGGACTACACCGACATCACCACCAAGATCACGGTGCCGCTGTGCACCCTTTACGCCAACAAGGGCGCGGCGGGAAACATCCTGATCGATACCGACGGCTCGCTGATAATTCCGGCGCCGGCCAGCGGCACCACGCCCGTTCCCGCCATCACCGTCGATTCGAGCAATATCGTCACCAACAAGGAAACGATCGAGTTCAACGGCGTGACGAGCGCGATCGGCGTGCAGCTCGATTCCGATGCCGGCAACGGGCCGATCAGCGGCGCCTTCGACAATCAGGGCACCCTCGAATTGAACGGAAGCGGCACCTCCAAGATCGGCATCCTGATCACCACGCCGACGACGCCCGCCGGCCTGACCACGACCTTCACCGGCGTCATGCCGTTGCCCAATGCCGGCACTGCCGTCACCAACAATACCGCCATCGATCTCGAAGGCGGCTCGACCGTGGAGATTCAAGGCGACAGTTCCATCGGCATCGAGCTTGCCAGCGGCACGAATCTGGCGGGCGATATCCTGATCGGCGGCTCGCTGACGGTCTCGCCCACCACTGTGGGCGAAACCACGGGGAACGGCGGCACCGGCGTCGAATTGCTGGGAAACATGACCGGCAATTTCGCGGTCCAGGCCGACGGTCTGATCGAGGGAATCGGACCTGGTTCGCAAGGCGTGGTGCTGGACGGTCCGCTGAACGGAGCCTTCACGAATTACGGCACGGTCGAAGCAGTACCCATCGCCACGCCCAACACCTCGGTGACCACCAATCCCGAATCTGGCAGCGCGCTGGTGATCGAGGGCAACGTCACCGGAGGCATCTACAATTCGGGGCCTAGCGTCAAAAACGTGACCGAGACGTCGGGGACGATCGGATCCTCCGGCACGCAAAACGCGCCGACCCTCTTTATCACGCCTTTCATACCGGCGACCGGCAGCCCGACAGGAGTCGTGATCAGTCCGGCGACCGATCCGGACGCCGTGGTCGGCGATTCCGGTTACGGCCTGCTCAACCGCGGTTCCATCGTGGCCTCTCCCTCCGACGCCAACACCAGCGTGACGGCGGTGCGGTTCGCCGGCGTGAGCCCGACGGCGAATGTGATGGTGGACGGCGGCATTCTCGATGCCGGCACGATCAGCGCAAGCGGAACAACGACGGATGTGAATACAACCACCCCGATCGACGTGAACGCGATCATCGTCGACAATTACGCGACGGTTCCGAGTATCGTCACCTCCAGCGAGGAGGGTCACGGCGTCATCACGGCCCAGGAAAGCGGTGCCGGGGAAGCCGTCGTGACGGCCATCCAGATCAACGCGACCAACGTGAGCACCGGCTACAACGGCTCGGTGACGACAATCACCAACGCCGGAACGATTTCGGCCAGCGCGACCACTTCCGACGACACGATTGCGGAGCTGCAAGCCTACGCCATCCGCGATTTCGCCGGCACGATCACGACGATCAACAACACCGGCACAATCTCGGCCACGGTCACGTCCCTCACCGACGGCCTGCAGGTCGCGCGCGCGGCCGATCTGTCCAACAGCGAGAGCAACATCACCTTCACCAACAACGGCACGGTGACCGGCGACGTGTTGTTCGGCCAAGGCAACGACACGCTCACGGTCGAAGGCCTTTCGACCAGCACCGCCGCGAGCGTCACCGGAAACATCAATTTCGGCGGCAGCGGCAACCTCACAGCCGGTGTCGATACGCTCACGATCGGCGGCGATGCCGCCTCGGACAGCGTCATCGGCGAGGTGCAGGAGCAGGGCGCCGGCAGCGTGGACGTCACGATCAATCCCAACGCGGCGCTGTATCTGAAGAACAATGGCGATCTCACCAACCAGTCCTTGATCACCTCGACCAATTTGCCCGTTAGCGCGATGACGGTGTATAACAAGGCAACGCTGGGATTGACGCTGGCTCAGGCATTCAATCTCAATGCCACGCAGCCCCCCGGTAGCCCTGTCGCCCTGCCGATCGTGCAGCTGCAGACTGCGGCCGCGGGCAACATCGACATCATGTCTGGCGCGGTCATGAATGTGAGCTTCGGCACCTTCATCAGCGCCACCGACACCACCGACACGTCCGAGTTCGTTCTGCTCGATGCGCCGGCCGGGAAGCTGATCATCGGTTCGCCGAACCAAATCGCGACCGACATCGCGGGTCCCGCGATCCCGTTCCTCTTCACCGGCACGGTGTGCGGCTACAATCTGCCTGGCTTTACCGGCGCGGCCGGCAGCGCCACGCCGAACTGCGCGGCGGAAACCGGCGTCACCAATTACGAAGGCACCGATTCCCAGCTCGTCCTCAGCCTGGTGCCCAAGACCCCTGTGGAACTCGGGCTCACCGGCTATGCGGCCAAGATGTTCCCGCTCGCCAATGCCGCGCTCGCCAGCGACAACGCGCTCGGCGCCGCCGTCATCAACGGTGTGACCAGCAACGCGACGGCGCAGCAGGTCTATTCGTCCTTCGCCCCCGACGTGACGGGCGCGGTGCGCGCCGAGGCGATCTCGCTCACCGATCAGGCGACCGGCCCGGTCGGCGCGCGCCAGCGCGCGCTGCGCATGTATGCCGGCCAGGACGGCGACGCGACGCTGTGGGGCCAGGAGTTCGCCCAGCGGCTGCAGGTCGGCAACCAGGTCGCGGCCGCCGGCTATGACGACAGCGGCTTCGGCTTCGTGCTCGGCATGGACGCCGGCGATCCGGCTGACGGGCGCTATGGCGGCGCCTTCACCTTCTACTCCGGCGACGCGGACGAGAAAGACCCGCGCGAAGACAAGACCACATCGGAATGGTACATGCTGACCGGCTACACCGATTGGCGCGGCAAGGGCTTCTTCTTCGACAGCCAGATCAATGCCGGATATGGCAGCCTCGACGGCAAGCGCGACTTCGATTTCGGCGGCGTCTCGCGCGTGGCGGACGGAAAGCGCGCGGCGGCTCTGCTGTCCGGCGGCGCCACCGCCGGCGTGGCGATGACGAGCGGCGGAACGGTCCTCATGCCGCAGATCAGCGTCGACGCGCTGACCATGCGCGAAGAGGGCTATACCGAAACCAACAACGGCGCCACGACCAGCCAGGCCGACGACGGCTTCGATCTGACCGTGCACCAGGAATACGCGCAGTCGGTGCGCGGCTTCGCGGGCTTCGACGTCCGGCAGGATCTCAATTTGGGTGACTTCTTCCTGCAGCCCGAGGCGCGGGTCGGCTATCGCTACGACTTCGTGGACGGCGCGGAGAAGCTGAAGGCGGAATTCGCCTGCTCGACGGTGACGGCGACGTCCACCGAGACGCCCTGCGCGGCCGCGCCGTTCTCGATCACCGGACCGGATCCGGCGCGCGGCAACCTGATCGCCGGCGGCGGCGTCGCCGCCACGACCGGCGCCTGGTCCATCGGCCTCAGCTTCGATTACCTGCGCGGCGTCGGCGGCGTCACCGGCAAGGACACGATCTCGCAAACCGGCACGCTCACGCTGGTGGGAAGAATCTGATCCGTCAGCGAGCCGCCTCCAGAAACTTCGCGATATCCTCTTCCGGCGTTGCAAACGAGCAGACCAGGCGGATCAGCGTGCGCCCGTCGCTGGGCTGCGCCCAATCCAGGAAGCGCGCGCCGCGCTGGCGCAGGCGCGCCACTGTCGCGTTGGGCAGGCGGACGAACACGCCATTGGCCTCGACCGGATACGCCAATTGCGCGCCCGCGGTTCCCGCCAGCCCTTCGCCGAGCCGTTGCGCCAGCGCGTTGGCGCGCGCCGCCGTCTTGAGCCAGCTTCCGTCCTTCAGATAGGCCTCGAGCTGGGCCGAAAGGAAGCGCATCTTCGAGATCAGATGGCCGGCCTGCTTGCGGCGATATTCGAAATCGCGCGCATCGCCGAAGAACACGACCGCTTCGGCCAGCAGCGCGCCGTTCTTGGTCGCCCCGAAGGAGAGCGCGTCGACGCCGGCGCGCCAGGTGAGATCGGCGGGGCTGCATCCCAGATGCGCCAGCGCATTGGCAAAGCGCGCGCCGTCCATGTGCAGCGTCATGCCATTGGTATGTGCGCAAGCCGCCAGCGCCGCGACCTCGTCCGGGCGGTAGACCATGCCGAGCTCGCTGGCTTGCGTGATGCTGACGACGCTGGGCTTGGAGCTGTGGATGCCGCGCCGATATTGGGGCAGCGCCGCCTCGATGGCGCCGGGTGCGATCTTGCCGCCTTCGCCCGGCAGCAGCACCAGCCGGCCGCCGCCGGTGAAGAATTCCGGCGCCGCGCATTCGTCCAGCGCGATGTGGCTTTCCTGGTGGCAGAGCACCGCGCCATAGGGCGGACACAGCGTCGCCAGCGCCAGCGCGTTGGCGGCGGTGCCGCTCACCACCGGGAAGACTGCGACCTCACGTTCGAAGATTTCGCAAAAGCGCGCGGTCAGCCTCGCCGTGATCGCGTCGCCGCCATAGGACGGCACGGTGCCGTCATTGGCTGCGACCAGCGCCGCCAGGATTTCGGCGGACGCGCCATAGGCATTGTCGCTCGTGAAGTTCATCGCGCGAATTTCTCCGACAGGATGATCGACGAAACCGTCCGCGCCACGCCGGTGGCCTTGCCGATGCGGTCGAGCGTGGCGTCCATCCGCGCCGGCGTGTCGGCCTCCACCATCGCGATCATGTCATAGGCGCCGGAGACGGCGGAGAGCGAACGCACCTCGGCCATGCGCTTCAATTCCGCGCCGACCCGGTCGGCCTGTTTGGGATCGGCGCTGATCATCACCACGGCCGAAAGCCGCTTGGCCTCGGCGTCGTCGGACAGGCGCACCGTGTAGCCCTTGATGGTTTTCTCGCGCTCCAGCCGCGCGATGCGCTCCTGCACGGTGGAACGCGCCAGCCCGAGCTTGCGCGCGAGCGACGCGGTCGGCTCGCGGGCATTGTGCTTGAGGAGGGAGAGAAGTTTGGAGTCCGTGTCGCGCATCGTTTCCTCCGGCTGCCGGTGAAATGCCGGTTTCCCCTGCGATTCGCCGGATCATAGCGGGTTTTCCGGCGGATTGCCGCCTCTCTTCCGGCCCGGCTTTGCGCCAGATTCCTGAGGAAATCAGGGCGGAAACAAAAATGAAAAACGTGATGCTGGTGGGCGGCGGCAAGATCGGCGTCGCGATCACCGAATTCCTCGCAGGCAGCGGCGACTACCGCGTGACGGTGGCCGACAAGAACCGCGAAAGCCTGGAGCGCATGCCGCGCAAGAACGTCGAATTGCGTCAGGTCGAGATCGGCGACGCGCGCGATTTCGCCCGCGAGGTCGAGGGCCACGACATCGTGCTCTCCGCCACGCCCTATCACCTGACCTCGACGGTCGCGGAAGCCGCCAAGCGCGCCGGCGCGCATTATCTCGACCTCACCGAGGACGTGGAATCGACACGCACGATCAAGAAGCTCGCGCAAGGCGCCGACACCGCGTTCATCCCGCAATGCGGCCTGGCGCCGGGCTTCATCTCGATCGTCGCTCACGATCTGGCCAAGAAATTCGAGAAGCTGCGCGACGTGCAAATGCGCGTCGGCGCGCTGCCGGTGTTTCCGCACAATGCGCTGAAATACAATCTCACCTGGTCGACCGACGGGCTGATCAACGAATATTGCAACCCGTGCGAATCGGTTCGCGACGGCGTGCGCGGCGAAGTGCCGTCGCTGGAAGAGCTCGAGGCCTTCTCGCTCGACGGCACCGAATACGAAGCGTTCAACACCTCGGGCGGTCTTGGCACCTTGTGCGACACGCTCGAAGGCAAGGTCGAGAATCTGAACTACAAGACCGTGCGCTATCCCGGCCATCGCGACATCGTCAAGATGCTGGTGCGCGATCTGCGCCTGGGCCTGCGCCGCGACATTTTGAAGGACGTTCTGGAGACCGCGATCCCGATCACTTATCAGGACGTCGTGCTGATCTTCGTGACGGTTTCGGGCTGGCGCGACGGCCATCTGACGCAGGAAAGCTATGCCAAGAAGATCTACGCCCAGACGGTCGGCGCCGAAACTGGTACGGGGCGCTTGATGAGCGCCATCCAGATCACCACCGCCTGCGGCATCTGCGCGATGACAGACCTCTTGATCGCCGGCAAGCTGCCGCAGAAGGGCTTCGTGCGGCAGGAGGAATGCAGCCTCGCGGACTTTCTTGGCAACCGCTTCGGGCGCTATTACGCCAAGGGCATATGATGCGCTTCGACTCCCCGCGGGGGAGGGTAAGCACTAGGATGGTCCGATGAATGCTCTCTCCCCATTCGGCGTCACCAGTTCCGGCGACCATGCCGTGTGCTCGCCCATCGACGGCGCGGAGATCGGCCGCGTCTCCTATGACGACGCCCGATCCATCGACGCCAAGATCGCCAGGAGCGTCGAGGCGTTCAAAGCCTGGCGCGAGGTGCCGGCGCCCAGGCGCGGCGAACTGGTGCGGCTGCTCGGCGAGGAATTGCGCGCCCACAAGCAGGAGCTTGGGCGGCTGGCCAGCCTTGAAGCGGGAAAGATCCTCCAGGAGGGCCTGGGCGAAGTTCAGGAGATGATCGACATCTGCGATTTCGCGGTCGGCCTCTCGCGCCAGCTCTACGGCCTGACCATCGCGTCGGAGCGCCCCGGCCATCGCATGATGGAGAGCTGGCATCCCATCGGTCCCGTCGCGATCATCTCGGCGTTCAATTTCCCCGTCGCGGTGTGGAGCTGGAACGCGGCGCTGGCTCTCGTCTGCGGCGACAGCGTGCTCTGGAAGCCGAGCGAAAAGACGCCGCTCACCGCGCTCGCCACGCAGGCCTTGTTCGAGCGCGCGTTGAAGGCATTCGGTGACGCGCCAGAAGGGCTGAGCCAGATTGTGCTCGGCCTGCGCGACGCCGGCGAAGCGCTGGCGAAGGACCATCGCATCCCGGTGGTCAGCGCGACAGGTTCGACCAATATGGGCCGCGCGCTGGGGCCGGTGGTGGCGCAACGCCTCGGCCGGTCGCTGCTCGAACTGGGCGGCAACAACGCCATGATCGTCGCGCCGAGCGCGAAGCTGGAGCTTGCCCAGCGCGCTATCGTCTTTTCCGCGGTCGGCACCGCGGGCCAGCGCTGCACCTCGCTGCGCCGGTTGTTCGTGCATGAATCGATCTACGACAAGCTCGTGCCGGCGCTGAAGGCGATCTATGCGCGGCTGCCCATCGGCGATCCGCTGGCGCAGGGCACGCTGGTCGGCCCGCTGATCGACCGCGCTGCGTTTGACAATATGGAAAAGGCGCTGGCGAGCGCAAAAGACGGGGGCGGCACCGTCACCGGCGGCGGTCGCGTTCTCGCCGACAAATTCCCCGATGCCTATTATGCTCGTCCCGCCATCGTCGAGATCGGCGAGCAGACGCAGACGGTGTGCCGCGAAACCTTCGCGCCGATCCTCTATGTGATGCGCTATTCCAAATTCGCCGATGCGCTGGCCAAGCACAATGCCGTGCCGCAAGGCCTGTCGTCCTGTATCTTCACGCAGGATCTGCAGGAGGCCGAGCGCTTCCTCGCCGCTTCGGGTTCGGATTGCGGCATCGCCAATGTGAATATCGGGCCGTCGGGCGCCGAGATCGGCGGCGCCGTAGGCGGCGAGAAGGAAACCGGCGGTGGACGCGAGTCTGGCTCGGATTCGTGGAAGGCCTATATGCGCCGCCAGACCGCGACGGTGAATTATTCCGACGCGCTGCCCCTCGCCCAGGGAATCAGCTTCGACGTGGCGCTGCGCGGCGGCAATTAACCCTTCCTTAAGCATCCGCTTCGATCCAACATGGTTCCGCGCCAGACTTCGCGCGTTGCTAAAGCGGGTTCGTGGGATGCCGAAAAGCGTGGCGCAAGTGGCCGGCCTGATCGTCACCACCATCGTGGTGCTGGGCTGCGACATGGACGTGGTTTACGCGGTGCCGCTGGGCGTCATGGCCGGCGGTCTCGCCGCCTTCTTCGTCGCGCTGAGCGACAATCGCCGCAAAGCCGAAATCCGCGACTAGCCCGGCCCAACTAACCCGGATCTGGCGGGATCGTGTTGAGCGCTTCTTCCAATTGCTGGAAGCTCGGCTGCGCCTCCGTCGGTACGCTGCCGCGCCCGATCTCCACCGAGACCTGCGCCGCATTGCCGTGCAGATGCGCGACCAGGATATCGCGGATGACGTGATAGAACTGCGCTTCGTCGTCGACGATCATCTTCAGCCGCGTCGCCATCGGCCCGACGATGCCATAGGCCAGGAACACGCCCAGGAAGGTTCCGACCAGCGCCGAGCCGATCATGCGGCCCAGCACTTCCGGCGGCTCGCTGATCGCGCCCATGGTCTTGATCACGCCCAGAACGGCCGCGACGATGCCCAGCGCCGGCAATCCGTCGGCCATGGTCTGCAGCGATCCGGCCGGCGCCAGCGCCTCGTTGTGGTGCTTCTCGAGTTGCTTCTCCATCGCCGATTCGACCTGGTGCGGGTCTTCCAGGCTCATGGTCATCATGCGTAGCGTGTCGCAGATGAAGGCCTGCGCGAAATGGTCCTTGGCGATGCGCGGATAGCGCCGGAAGATCGACGAATCTTCGGGCTTCTCGATATGGGCCTCGAGCGCGATCAGGCCCTTGGACTTCATCGTCTTGGTGAGCAGGAAGAGCAGGCAGAGCAGGTCGCGGTAGTCGGCCGGCTTCCATTTCGGGCCTTTGATGACCTTGCCGAGATCGCCGCCGATCTTCTTGAGCGAATAGAGCGAGCCGCCGACCAGGAGAGCGGCGATGGCGGCGCCGCCGATGGTCATCATCTCGTGCGGCAGCGATTCGACGATCACGCCGATCGAGCCGCCGGAAATGAGGAATCCGCCGAACACCATCGCGAAAAGGAAAACGATGCCGCCGATTTGAAGCATGAATACGGGTCCGCGATCGCTCGAGGCAGGACGCCCCGTGCTCGATATTCAGTATTAAGAAAAGCCCTTAAGGAGCGGTGAAGGGCGCCGTTCGGTGCCGCAACAGAAGGTTAAGTCTTGCTCCGCTCGGCCGCGATATCGAGGTCGTCGCCGAGCTTGTGGGCTACCAGGGAAGCCAGTTCGGCCGCGACTTTTCCGCCCAGGCGGGTCGCTTCGTCCTGGGCGCGCGCGGCGCGCGCAATGGCGTCGACGTGAAGCATGATCACCGCGCGGTCGGCGCTCTGGCCGCGTTGGGCCAGGGCGTCGAGGTAGAGGCACAGTCCATTGGCGACGGTTCCTGCGGCCACCAGGCCAACCGTTCCCGCAAGTCCGCGAATTTCGTGCGCTTCGCCGAAGGCCGCCGCATCGTCGCCGGCGCGTGCGGCCTGTTCCAGTGCGTTCACATAGTCGAGCACCGCATCGCGCAACTGGCTGGTGCGCGCCAGAACCGCGCGATTTGCGCGCCGCGAAGCGTCTTCGCCTTTCAAAGTCGAGACGAAATGCGCCGCGTCAGCTCCGCGCACCACGCGCGGATAGGATTTCGCATCGATGAATTCGACCTTTGCGCGGCGCTGGAACATGCGATGACCTACTTGATGTCGAGATCGTCGGCGATGGCGAGATCGTCCTTGAAATCGTCTTGCCGGCGCCAGGGGCCGATATAGTTCTCGTCGCGTCGGCGTCGGCGGTCGGGACCGAAATAATTGTCGCAGCGCACGAAAGCCCGCGGCCGGTCGACGATCTCGCCGATGCGCAGCAGCAGGTTCTGCACCGTGATCGGCTTGGCGAGGAATTCGGTGACGCCCGCGTCGCGCGCGGCTTCGACGCGTGGGCGCTCGGTATGGCCGGTGATCATGATGATCGGCACATAGGGGTTGGGGCTGTCCTGGCCGGTGCGCACCATGCGGGTGAACTCGATGCCGTCCACCGGCTTCATCGAAAGGTCGGTGAGCACGAAATCCGGCTTGCGCTCGCGCAGCTCGTTATACGCCGATGCACCATCGTTGCATTCGTAGACTTGCTTCATCCCCAGCGCGTGGAGGAGCGAGCGCAGCAGCGCGCGCATATGGGCGTTGTCCTCGACAACCAGCGCCTTGAGGTAGTCGAACGCCGCTGCCGTCACCGCACCCACCCGCGCGAGTGCTCGCGCGGACGCGCGATGGCGCCCGGTGCTTGCGGCAAATGGAAAAACAGCGGCAAGGTCAAAGTCCCCGAGGCTAGAATGCAGTGAACAAGCTATTATTGTTCGGTTAGCAATCCCTTAGCGCAGACGAAGGAAATCCTGTTTTGAACACCGACATGCGGTTTTCCGAGCGCGCGCGGCTGGCGCTCGTCCTGGCCCTCAAGGCCCTGCGCTCGCCGGTCGCCTTCGGGGCCAGCGCCATCGTGGAGGACGGCCAAGGCCACGTGGCCCTGGTGCGGCACAGCTATATGACGGGCTGGCACCTGCCGGGCGGCGGGGTGGATTCGGGCGAGCCGCCAGCGGACGCGGTTATACGAGAATTGAGGGAGGAGATCGGGCTTATGCGCAGCGCGCCGCCCGAATTCCTCGGCCTGCTGACCCGCAAGGTGGGCTGGGCGACCAATGTCGTAGCGCTCTATCGCGTGCGTGGGGCGGTACTCGACTTCAAGCCGAACTTC
>Ga0302326_10018628_pt1 | contig 14390 bp, 13 predicted proteins | sample Palsa_T0_3_FD_202264 | JGI IMG/M metagenome (GOLD analysis project Ga0302326, IMG submission 202264) | Peat permafrost microbial communities from Stordalen Mire near Abisko, Sweden - Palsa_T0_3 | ecosystem: Environmental > Terrestrial > Soil > Palsa > Peat permafrost | place: Sweden: Abisko... | reverse complement strand
TGCGCCCGCCGAGCGCAAAGGGCGAGGCGGATATACTGTCAGGCCAAGGGATTTCCAATGGACATGTCACGCGATTGCGGTGAGAACGCCATTCTCCGGTGCAGCCGGCACGGTCGCGTATCGTGCCGGCATGGCTGTCATCGCGCCGGTCAGTGGCGGAGTTGCTTGCCGTCGGATCGGCTGAATCTGCATCGCTCCCGGACAGTGTGCGAACCGACACCGAATCACCAGGGAAACCCGAGACCATGAATTCCTTCCTCGTTGGCCTGGTCGTATTTGCCTTCGCCTTCGGCGCGGCCCTCGCGGGAATCTTCATCCACGCCAAGTTGCCTCCGCATCATAAGGAAGCCGACAGCAAAGACGTGGTCAAGCTGGTGATGGGACTGATTGCGACCATCGCCGCCCTGGTGCTGAGCCTGCTCATTGCCACCGCGCACTCGGCGTATGAGACGCAGGAGTCCGAGGTGCAGTCGCTTGGCGTACACATTGTTCAGCTCGACCAAATACTCTCGCACTACGGGCCCGAGGCGGAATCTGCGCGCGGTCTCCTTCGCCAAATCGTGGTTGCCCAACTCGGACAAATATGGCCGAAAGACGGAACGGCGGGGGTCAATCTGAGGGCCCCCGTGGACCAGGGCGCGCGGGAAAAACTGATCGAACAGGTTGCGAATCTGCCGACAAAGACGGACGCCCAGCGTTTCGCCCGGAGTCGCGCCCTGGATCTGCTTTCCGGGATTGGGGAGACGCGTCGGCTGTTGTACGAACAAGCCGGCGGGTCCCTCTCCTGGCCCTTCTTTATGGTACTGGTGTTCTGGCTGATCGTCCTCTTCCTTGGGTTTGGTTATTTGACGCGTCACAACGCGACGGTCCTGGTCGCGTTATTCGTCGGCGCACTATCCGTTGGCGGCGCGATATTTCTCATCCTGGAGATGAATCGACCCTACAGCGGGATCATGCAGGTCTCCAGTGCGCCCATCCGGAGCGCTCTGGACGCGATCAGCCAATAGCGGCGAGGTGGTATCTTCGCTCTTAGCCCACGGCGCCGACCGGGTGTCCATCGACAAACAAGGAATGCAAATCGCCATGAAGCTTGCCCCCGCTATCAACGTCGTCAGCTTGCTCACGCTCTCGGCACTTATCTTGGGCTGCGGCGCCACGCCATCAGCGCCCCCGCCGTCCACACCGCAGAACGACAGCCTGCTGGTGGCGGCGGGCTTCAAGACCGTCGTCGCCAGCACCGAAAAGCAGCTACAGGTGCTGCCAACGCTCCCAGCGGGGCAGGTGACCGTCGTGACACAGACGGGGAAGAACTACTTCGTCTATCCCGACTTGGCTAAAAACCGGATCTATGTCGGTACCGAAAAGCAGTATCAGGCCTACATGACACTGCGGGCACAAAACAACCTGCCTACTGCGGATCCGCAGAAATCGTATTTTCACCAGGACGCGGCGATGCGCAAGGCGGATACGCGTGACCTGTCCGTGCCGTGGGACGTGTTTCCCGACTTCAGCGGCCTGGGCTGGTGACGTCGTCAGCCCGGCCCAGCGTGCACAACCCGGCCGGCGATAAGCCAGCCTTCAGGCGGCGAGCCAGGCAGCGAGATCGCGTTTCAACTTCATCATGTCGGCCTCGCGCGTGTACATCATGTGCCCCGCGTCGTAATAGTGGTGCTCGACGCGCGCAAGCACGTCGGGTGGCACGTCGAGTTGCGCAAGCGACCAGTTCGACGCGCTGTACGGCGTTCCAAGATCATAGTGTCCGCTCGCAACCAGCACACGCAGATGCGGATTCCTGCGCAGTGCGCGCGACAGGTCGGGACTCGTACAGGCGAAGCTGTTGCCCTTTTCTTCGCCGCGGTTCCAGTTCCACTGCTTGTGTGCGTCCATCGACAGCACCTCGTAGCGTGCCTGCGTGTCGAGACCGAGGCTCTCGCTCATGTAGGCGTGCGCTGCCATCGTGTAGGGTCCGACGATCGCTTCGATTCCGGGGTCGAACTCCCACTCGTGCGAGCGGCTTGCGGCCATCGGGCCGGTGACACGCGCTTCGAGCCGGCCGAGGATCTGGCCACGGTCGCGCAACAATTCGACGAAATACGTGCTATCGCTGATGCGCAGGTTCCTTTCCTCGACCAGCGACGGGTGCAGTCCGGTCAATTCCGCGACGCGAAGCGCGACGCGGCGACGCGCCGCTTTCGACAGGCGCGAGCCTTGATGGAGCGCGCCCAAATACTCTTCGGTGACATATTGCTCCGCCGCGGCGCGCGCCGCTGCGGGTGATTCGGCGAGGCGCCCCTTGAGTTTGCCGTGATACTGGGCGACGCATGCGAACGCGGGCAGGAAGAGCGCATAGGGAAGATCGTTGCGCGGTGCGAAGACGATGCTCTGCAGGTCCATAGCACAGGAGACGAGCACAAGACCCGAAAGCGCTACTCCGATGTCCTGCAGCTTGTCCGCGAGCGCCGCTCCGCGCGTCGTGCCGTAACTCTCGCCGGCGACATACACCGGAGAGCTCCAGCGCCGATGCCGGCCGAGCCAGGTGCGGATGCACTCGGCCAGGGCTTCGACATCGCCGTCGACGGAGAGCATCTTCTTGCGCGCGTCGTCGCTCGCCGTGATCGAGTAACCGGTATGCGGGGGGTCGATGAAAACCAGATCGAAGTGCTCGAACCACGACTCCTGGTTGTCGGTCACCGTGTACGGGGGCGGCGGCATGGTGCCATCCTCGAGAATGACCACGCGCTTCGGACCGAGGGCACCAAGATGCAGCCAGATCGACGCTGAACCGGGGCCGCCGTTAAAGACAAAGCAAACCGGACGCGCCACCCGGTCTGTGGCGTCGAGGAAATACGACGTCGTGAACACGGCGGCCTCCGGATCGCCGCGCTTGTCGTCGACCCCGCCGGCGGCGACGGGAATGAATTCCGCCACGGCATGGTATTTCAACGTCCTCCCATTGAGCACGATACTTCCCTCGCTCTTGCACGGATCCCGCGCGAGGAGCTTGTCGACTTTCTCCCTCATTCGCTTTTTCGCGTCTTCGGTCGGCGGCGCGGCTTGGGTCGGTTCAGTCATGGAGATGCCTTGTGAGCAAAAGGTCGAGTGGCGGGATACTTTGGCAGCCCGTCTGCTTTACGCGTGGCAGCGCAGGGCCCGGGCGATCCGAATACGATCGTGCGAGCGCGATCGAACGGACTAAGTCGTCCTCCGGCGCCGGGCGTCAATGCTCCAGGGGCCCGGGCCCGCAGCCGACAGATAGAGGAATACGAAGCAGTAGACAACCGCGAGCTCGCCGCCGTTGAGAATCGGCAGCCAGCTCTTTGGCCAATGCGCCATGAAGTAGGCGACCGCCATGTCCCCCGACAGGATGAATGCCACCGGTCGGCTGAAGAGGCCGACGAGCAGCAGCAGGCCACCGGCGACCTCGATCACGCCCTGGACACCGAGGAGAGACATCAATTGCAGTCCGTCATATGTCGCCTGATGCGGAATCTGGAACAGCTTGGACGTGCCATGCACCATGAATAGCAGCGCCACAACGATACGCAACACGCTGAGCAGGCGCGGAGACCATGCCTGGAAATGCCCCTGGTAATTATCCATGTTCTACCTCATCCGTTTTTTGGCGTTGGACAGCCGGAGTTTATACCACCGCGCGCGAGACTCTTCGGGTTTGCCGTGATGCCGGGTCGTCTCGTCGAGCAGACGGCGGCATGATAATGTTTGCCTCATATTCGCGCGCCAGTAGAATGGGCCTGCAATGGGCACGCGACTCGAAAAGCGGAGCAAGCACCGTGCGATCGATCACCTTGTCATTGCCAGTCCTTTTGCTCGCGTGCCAGCTGGGGATCGCTCCGGCTTATGGCGCCGACCCGGGCAAGACGCTGCATCTGGCCTTTCCGATCGCCGAAACGAGCTTTGACCCCGCATTCGCATCCGACGCCGCGTCCGACAGCATCATCGCCAACATCATGGAGGCGATGCTCGACTACGACTACCTCACGCGGCCCGTCAAGCTCGTGCCGAGGACGCTGGAAGCGATGCCGATCGTGGAGGAAAACGGCAAGACCTACACGATGAAGGTCAGGAAAGGCATCTTTTTTACCTCCGACCCGGCGTTCAAAGGCAAGCCGCGCGAACTGACAGCGGCCGATTACGCCTATGCGTTGAAGCGCTTCCTCGATCCAGCGGTCAAGTCGGCATGGTTGTGGATGCTCGAGGGCAAGATCGTCGGTGGGGACGAGGCGCGGGACAAGGCGGTGAAGACCGGCAAGTTCGATTACGACGCGCCTATCGCCGGGCTCGAAGTCGTCGACCGCTATACCCTTAAGATCCATTTGAAATCGCCGGACCTGCGTTTCCTGTACGTGATGGCAGTAAACAATACCGCGGCCATGGCGCGTGAGGTGGTCGAAGCCTACGGCAACGACATCGGCGCGCATCCGGTTGGCACGGGCCCGTACATGCTCGGGAAATACAAGCGCAGTTCGCGCATCGAACTGGTGGCTAGTCCCACCTACCGCCAAGTCACCTACGCGCCGGCAGGGCCAATCCCTGCGGCGTCCGAGGCAGTCGCAGCGGGTCTCAAGGGCAAGCGGCTCCCGCTGATACCCCGAGTCGAGGTCAGCATCATCGAAGAGGCGCAAGGCGAATGGCTGGCCTTCCTCAACGGTCAGCTCGATTTTCTCTTTCTGTTACCACCCGAGTTCGCGGAGCAGGCGCTTGTCAACGGCAAGCTCAAGCCCGATCTCGCCGCCATGGGCATCGTGCATCAGGTACTGGTGCGTCCCAATATTGCCTACAGCTACTTCAATATGGATGACCCTGTGGTCGGCGGCTACACGCCGGAGAAGATCGCACTGCGCCGGGCGATCAGCATGGGCTACGACGTCGATGAGGCAATCCGGGTGCTCTACCACGGGCGTGCAGTTCCCGCCAACGGACCGATCCCGCCGGACATTGCCGGATTCGACCCCAACCTTAAGACCAACGCGCAGGTCTACGATCCCGCGGCGGCGCGTGCGCTGCTGGACAAGTACGGCTACAAGGCTCGTGACAACGACGGCTATCGCAGGACGCAGGATGGCAAGCCACTCGTCCTCGAACGCTGGTCACCGGCGACCACGGCCGCGCGCGAGGCAGACGAACTTTGGAAGAGAAACATGGACGCGATCGGGCTCAAGATCGAGTTCAAGAAAGACAAGCTGCCGGAACTGCGCAAGATGGCTCGCTTGGGCAAGATCCCGATGGCCGGCGACGGCTGGAATGCGGACTACCCCGACGCCGAGAATTTCATGCAGCTCCTTTACGGTCCGAATGCGGGCCAGGAGAACACGGCCCGGTTCAACCTGCCCGAATTCAACAGGCTGTTCGAGCAGGCGCGCAGCCTTCCCGATTCGCCGGAACGGACTAAGCTCTTCGACCGCATGACCGAGCTTGTCATTGCCTACGCGCCGTGGCGGCTGACGATCAACAACATCGAGGATACGTTTTGCCACCCCTGGGTGCGCTACTTCGTCCCCAATCCGATCCGTGCCCAGGGCTGGCCCTACATGGACCTCGACCAGACGCCCCGGAAAAGCAAATGAAGTGAAGTGACGCCTTCGGACGGGGTCAAGGCGCCATGCGCCCGAACATCGCCGGAAAATCAGGCGCGTAACCGCACAGCCCCGCGGTCGCCGCCCTCCGCTGGATCCCATGGTAGACTCGCCGCGCCCCACCGAGGCGTCATGGTGTTGCGGCCAATGACGTCGCCGCCCTGTCGTCAACGGGGCGCAGGCGAGGGCTCCGGCAAGACGCTGAGCGACATGGCCCACAGATGGTCAGTCGTCCAGCAGTGCAATCCGCACGTATCGGCTTGTTGATGCAAGCCATTGGAGGAAGACATGTCAATTTCGCGCCGTAGATTCTCCGCAGGGCTTTCCGCGATCCTAACCCTTCCCACTCTGATGGGACGGGCGTTTGCGCAAGGCGCAACGATCAAAATCGGCATGTGCGCGCCGGTCACCGGACCGGCCGCCGAATCCGGACGCTACGCGCAGATCGGCGCGAAGCTTGCCGTAGATACGGTCAACAAGGCGGGCGGCGTGCTCGGCAAGCAAGTTGAACTCATCGTCGAAGACGACCAGACGACCAATCCCGGCGTCGTGCTGGCATTCTCGAAACTCGCGTCGCAGACCGATATCGTGGCCTTCCTGGGGTCCATCCGCTCGACCCAGGTGCATGCGATGGCGCCCGACGTGCTGAAGGTCGGCAAGCCGGTCATGATCGGTGGCACCGATCCGACGTTGACGCACATGGGCAATCCCTGGCTGTTTCGCTTCCGCCCGAATGACTCGTACTCGGGCCGCGTCATCGCCGAGTATGGGGTCAATGTGCTGGGCAAGAAGAAGTGGGCGATCGTGCACTCGACCGATGCTTTTGGTACGGCGGGCGGGAAGGCGCTGGTGGAGGCTCTCGGCAAGATCAACGGCACTAGCATTGCGCTCGATCAGGGCTACACCAATCAGAGCCAGGACTTCACGCCGGTCGTGCTGGCGATCAAGCAATCGGGCGCCGACATCCTCGGTTCCTACTTCACCTTCGAGAACGATCTGGGCGTCTTCGCCCGGCAGTTGCGCCAACTTGGCGTGACCATCCCCTATGTCGGTTCGCCCTCCATCGTCAACATCACCGCACTAAAACTGGCTGGGCCTGCGCTCTACGGCACCTTCGGCGTCGCCGACTATGCCGAGGACTCGAGCCCGGCCTCCAAGGCTTTCGGCAAGGCCTATCGGGACGTGGCGAAGGTAGCGCCGGACAATCAATCGTCGTGGACCTACGACGCGGTCATGGTGCTGTGCTTGGCGATCGGCAAGGCAGGCAAGACCGATCCGACCGCAATCCGCGAAGCCATCTTGGCTGTGAAGAAGTATCCGGGTGCCGAGGGCGAGTACAACTTCGATGCCAATGGCGATGGCCTGCATGGCTACAACATCGTCAGGAACGAAAACGGCACGATCGTCTTCGACAAGCACATCGAATCGGCTTCCTGAGCGCCATCCCGCCATGCGCTGGATAGGGCGCCACCCCGGGCCCGGTCGCGAATTGCCTGGCGCGACCGGCTGATGGATCTCGTTCTCCAGCTTCTGTTCACCGGCCTGGGCATCGGAGCGGTCTACGCGCTGGTGGCGCTCGGATTCGTGCTGATCTTTCGCGCCACCAACGTTGTGAACTTCGCCCAGGGTGAGTTCTCGATGGTCGGGGCGTATCTGATGGTCGTATTCGCGGTCGATCTGAGGTGGCCCTATGGCTGGTCCTTTGTTGCAGCGCTGTGCGGCATGGCGCTCCTCGGCGCGATTTTCAATCTCGGCGTTTACTACCCCCTTCGCAATCGCAGTTTTCTGCCGGTGATCATCGCGACCATCGGTGCCTCGATCTTTCTTTCGAACACGGTGCTCGCGCTCTATGGTCCGCAGCCGCAAGTGCTCTCCGGCTGGTTCGAAACCCCGGGTATCCAGCTCGGCCCGGTCTATTTGGACAGTCAATACCTGCTGATCATGGGCGTGACCCTGGTCCTGGTTGGCTTCAACTTCTGGTTCTTCGAACACACCCTGCTCGGCAAAAAACTGCAGGCAACTTCCCAGGACAAGGAGATGGCGGCCCTGCTTGGCATTCCCGTGGCGGCCATGATCATGCTGACATTCGTGTACTCGGCGCTGCTCGGAGGCGTGGCGGGCATCCTGGTCGCGCCCATCCTGTTCGTGTCGATCCAGATGGGCTCGACCATCGCACTGAAGGCCTTCGCGGCGACCATTATCGGCGGCTTCGGCGACGTGAAGGGCGCGATCATCGGCGGCCTTGCGCTCGGAGTGATCGAGACCTTCGGCGCAGCGTACATCTCGGTGCCTTACAAGGACGGGTTTGCCTTCCTGGTGCTGGTGGGATTTCTGATCTTCCGTCCCCAAGGTATCTTCGGTGAGCGCGTGGCGGAGAAGGCGTAGTCGGAGTGACTTCTTCGCTGCCTGCGCGACGAGTTACCGGCACGCTGGCGTACATCGCGTTGGCGGCGCTGGCGGTGGTCGCGGTGGGGCTGTTGCCCCTGACCGATTACATGATGCACATCCTGGTGCAGACGGCGAGCTATGCGATCGCGGTGTTCGGTTTGACCGTCGTGCTCGGCCTGTGCGGCCAGATCAACCTGGCGCAGGCAGCGTTCTTCGGCTTCGGAGCCTATGCCGTGGGTCTGGGGACTGCCGACCTCCATCTCAACTTCTGGGTTGCGCTCGCGCTTGGCGGAGGCGTTGCGTTGGTGATGGGTGCGTTCCTGGGCATGACCACCCTGCGCCTCGGCGGTCATTACCTGGCCATGGTGACGATCAGCTTCCAGCAGATCGTGACACTGGTCATGGTCAACTGGATCCCGGTGACGCACGGCCCCGACGGCGTAGGCAACATCCAGCGACCGCCGATGTTTCAATCGACCCACGCCTTTCTCGGTCTGTGCGTGCTGGTGATGGCGGTCATCGGCTACGTGATCTGGCGACTACCGCGCACGCCGCTCGGCCGCTCGATGCGGGCGATACGCGACAACGAGCTGGCAGCAGGGGTGGCCGGCATCAACGTCTATCGGGTAAAGGTCGCGGCCTTCGCCTTGTCCGCGCTACTCGGGGGCATCGGTGGCGGCTTTTTCGCGGGGGGCTTTGCCTACGTCAGCCCCGATCAGTTCAGCTTCGCCGAATCGATTGTCTTCATGACGATGACCCTCCTCGGCGGCGTCGCCTCTCCGGTCGGCGCATTGATCGGCACGGCACTGCTGATCGTGTTGCCAGAGAGCCTGCGTTTTCTAAAGAGCGTGCCGGGTCTCTACCTGGCGATCTACGGTCTGTCCATCATATTGATCATCCGCTACAGGCCCGAGGGAATCTGGGGCTTCGTGCAGCACCGCATGCGGCGCTGGTTCGTGCCCGCGCCTTTCCTGGGGGCGGCGCTTGAGCTCACGCTTGTCCCGTCCAAGGACGATGCGCCAATCGCGTTGGGGGTGCACCACCTGAGCAAGCATTTCGGCGGCCTGAAGGCGGTCGACGACATCTCCTTTTCGGTCCGGCGCGGCGAGGTGCATGCGCTGATCGGTCCCAATGGCTCGGGCAAGACGACCACGCTGAACGTACTTTCGGGTATCTACGCCGAAACGTCCGGGCGCATCGTGCTCTGCGGGCGCGACGTGACGCGGTTGCCCCCGTACGCGCGCACGGCCGCGGGCATGGGGCGCACATTTCAGAACATCCGCCTGTTTCGCTCCATGCCGGCGCTCGAAAACGTCATCATCGGTGCGGAGCATCCGGGCAACGACATCGGTTCCGGCCACGCCGCACTGGTCGAGCGCGCACGCGCCGCATTGGCGTTCGTCGGACTCGAGGCGCGGGCGCAGGAGCCGGTGACCGGCTTTTCTTACGGGCACCAGCGGCTCATCGAGATTGCACGTGCATTAGCCGGCAATCCGTCGCTGCTGCTGCTCGACGAACCCGCGGCGGGACTCAACTCGACTGAAAAGCAGGGACTGCGCGATCTGTTAAGGCGCATCGCGGCCAAGGGTCTGACCATTCTGATCATCGACCACGACATGACGCTGGTGACGGAAGTCGCCGAACGCATCACGGTCCTCAACTTCGGTCGCCGCATCGCCGACGGCGTGGCAGCGGACGTATTGCGCCAGCCCGATGTCATCGCCGCCTATCTTGGAACCGAACCCGATGCCCCTGATCGCGCTTGACGGCTTGACCGTCCGCTACGGCGAGATCGAGGCCCTGCACGGGCTGTCGCTCTCGGTCGAGGCAGGCGAAGTGGTGACGCTGCTGGGCGCCAATGGCGCCGGCAAGTCGACCACGCTGCGTACAATTTCGGGCTTGCTCAAGCCAGTAGCGGGCGACGTGCTGTTCGAAGGCAGGTCGATTGCGGGACTCGCGACCGAGACGATCGTGAAACTCGGAATCGCGCATGTTCCGGAAGGACGGCGCCTGTTTCCCGGCCTTTCGGCGCGCGAGAACATCATGCTTGGCGCCTCGAGTCGCGGCCGCATCGCTAAGGCGGTGCTGATCAGGGAGTCCGATGACATGTTCGACCTGTTCCCGGACATCCGGCCATTTGCCGACGCGCTCGGCTGGACGTTATCCGGCGGTCAGCAGCAGATGGTTGCTGTGGCGCGAGGGCTTATGGCCAAGCCCCGGCTGCTGCTGCTCGACGAACCTTCGCTGGGCCTGGCGCCCGTGATCGTGCAGAAGGTATTCGCGATCGTCGCTGAGATCCGGCGCCGCGGGACGACGGTGTTGCTGGTCGAGCAAAACGCGCGCATGGCGCTCTCCGTTGCCGACCGCGGCTACGTGCTCGAGACGGGGCGGCTTGCCGTATCCGGTGGCCCGAGCGAATTGTGGTCGAACGACGAGGTCCGGGCCGCCTACCTTGGCGGACGCATCGACAAGGGCCTCGCCAAACTGGCATAGCATGATTGAGCACGGGGATTGGCAATGATCTTCTTGTATCGGTATCTGTTTACTGTCATGTGGATCTCTTGGGTCGTGTATTGGTGGGTGCTCAAACGCGATGTCAAGCCCACGACGCGCCATGAGCCTCGCTGGTCGCGTCTCGCGCATATCATTCCACTGCTGCTCGCTGCCGTGCTACTGTGGGTTCCGAGGATGCGTATTCCCATTCTCGGCGATCGCTTCCTTCCCATGACGTGGTGGTCCTACTGGATTGGCGCGGCGCTGACTGCCGCGGGCCTGTTGTTCACGGTTTGGGCACGCATCCACATCGGCAGGAACTGGAGCGGTACCGTTACGATCAAGGAGGGTCACGAATTGGTGAACTCCGGCCCCTACGCGATCGTGCGCCACCCCATCTACACTGGGCTGTTGTTGGCCCTTGTCGGTTCGGCACTTGCCCGCGGCGAATGGCGCGGCGTTCTCGCGGTCGGCATCGCTTTTCTAGCCTTGTGGCGCAAGCTTCGCCTGGAGGAGCAATGGATGCAGGAGCAGTTCGGGGCGGCATATGAGGCCTACCGGCAGCGCGTGCCTGCGCTGATTCCGTTCCTGCTTTGACCGTACCCTCGCGGGGACTCGCAACATATGCCGATCGGTATCTCCTTCATCGTTCCCGCGTTCAACGAAGAAGCGCTCCTCGGCGCCACACTTGAGGCGTTGCGCGAGGCGGGGAGGGCACTCGGCGAGCCGTACGAAATTCTGGTGGTCGACGATGCATCCACCGACCTGACGGCGGACATCGCACGCCACCACGAGGCGCGGGTCGTCAGCGTCAATTGCCGCCACATTGCTGGAACGCGCAATGCCGGCGCACGGGAGGCCACAGGGCAGATGTTCGTGTTTGTCGACGCCGATACGATCGTCTCTTCTGAGGTCACGCTCGCTGCGGTCGCAGCCGTGCGCGCGGGCGCAGTGGGCGGAGGTTCGGCGTTGAAGTTCGATGGCGTGATTCCATTGTTCGCCCGCGTTATAACGCCGTTCGCGGTCTGGCTACTTCGTATCTTCAGAGTGGCACCGGGTTGTTTTCTGTTTTGCTCGCGCAAGGCATTTTTCGCCGTGGGCGGATTCGACGAAACGTTTTTTGGTGCGGAAGATGTTGTGTTAAGCAATGCCTTGAAACAATACGGTCGATTTGAAATCCTGCGCCAGGCCGTGACCACGTCGGGTCGCAAGCTTCGAACGCACTCCGTCCTTGAAATGCTCTACCTCTTGCTTCGTCTAACCGTGCGCGGCACCCGTGTCATCAAACAGCGGCAAGGTATGGAGCTTTGGTATGGCGAACGCCGTGAGGAGGGTGGCGCTCCCGGCAGTGAGCGCATTCGCGCCGCGCCGGATGGCGGGACGCGCAACGGGGACCGGACGGACGGCCCTGGCTAGCCACCAGCGGTTGCGCCGCCGCTCTGCCTGCGGTCGGGAATGAATGGATCAACTGTGGGACGGGACCCGCAGCCCCATCCTCGGTATACTTCGATCGGCGTGTGTTCTCGAGAGGCCCACCATGTCCGTGCACCCGTTGACAACCTCGCGCGAAATTGATGCGGTCGCGCAAGCAAAGACCCACCTGGCCGCGGCCCATCGCCTGGCTGTGCTGCACGAGCTGGAGGAGGGCATCGACAACCACTTCACCGTAACCGTGCCCGGTTACGATGACCGGTACTTGATCCTGCCCTTCGGCCTGCATTGGTCGGAAGCCCGGGCGAGTGACATGATCGTCTTTGACGAATCCGGCACGACGCTCGAGGGCCAAGGCGTGGTCGAACTCTCGGCGCAATGCATTCATGCACCGGTTCACCGCATCTGCAGCGCTCGCGTCGTACTTCATACGCACCAGCCATGGGCGTTGGCGCTCAACATGCTCAAGGACAATCGCCTGTTGCCCGCCAGTCAGACCGCGGCTTTTCTCTATGGCCATATCGCCTACGACGACAACTACGCCGGCACCGCCGATTCGCTCGAAGAGGGCGAACGGCTTGCCGGTGTGATTGGCGACAAGCCGATACTGTTCCTGAAAAACCATGGCGTGATCGTCACCGGTGACAACATGGCTCAAGCGTATCGGCGACTCTACAAGCTCGAGCGGGTATGCCGGACGCAGGTATTGGCGCTATCGACCGGTCGACCGATCGAGGTGCTGTCGGACGCGGTGGTGGCGAAGGTTCAGGCGCCGCCCGTGAACGACCGCCATTCGCGCGCCGAGCGCGATCGCTTGTACTTCGACGCGATGATGCGCGTACTCGATCGCGAGTTGCCGGGCTACGCCCAGTAGCGGGCGCAGTCGCGGGCCGCATCGGCACGCGCACCAAGACGCTGACCACGGAAAACAGTGCGCGAGCCGGAAAGCAAGGTCTCTGCCGCGAGCTGACGCGTCGGGGCGTGGCGACGTCGGAGGAGAAGCCGAATGGCTATTCGCATTGCCCGGCAAAAGCTCGGTCAGGTTTTTTCCCAACGCTGCTTCTACCTCTTCGCGGTGTTGCTGGCCCTTGTCGCCGGCGTGCCCTTTGTGCCTCCGACACCGATAGGGCGACTCGCTGTTGGCGGCATTAATGCGTTCCTGGTCATCGCCACCGTGGCAGCGGTGGGGCGGACCGTCCTATCGTTCGTCATTGCATTGCTGCTCGCGGCGCCTGCGCTGTTGTTCCAATATCTCGGCGTAACGACCGGCCAGCCCGATCCGCTTGCGATTAGCTGGCTCTGCGCCGCCGTGCTCTATGGAGCGGCGGTAACCTATTTGTTGCGCTACGTGTTCCACCCCGAGGTCATGACCAGCGACAAGCTCTACGGCGCGGCGGCGTCTTATCTGATGCTCGGTGTGGTGTGGGCATACATCTATCCGCTGGTTGACTATTTCTACCCGCGATCCTTCTCAGTCGGCGGCCAGGCCGGATCGCTACCCCCAATCGACGCGCTCTACTTCAGCTTCACGGTACTGACCAGCACCGGCTTTGGCGACATCGTTCCCCTGGGTAAACAGGCGCGCGCGGTGTGCGTCGTCGAGCAGGTGACTGGGGCGCTGTTTGTCGCGATTCTCATCGCGCGGCTTGCCGGGGTCTATCTGCCCATTCCCCGCGATAGGCGCTCCTGAGGTTTCCGCGGCTGAATTGAAAGTGCGCGACAGCGCTCGAATGGCGGTCCCCAAGTCCGCGATCGGGCCAGCGTTCCCTCGCCGGGGACGGCCCCCTGCCTCGCCCGCCAGGGCCGGCAGTCGGTGAGGCCATTGGGTCCGGGCGGCGCCATCGCGTGGCGCAAATCGACCGAGAGTGACTCCTGGCGTTGCCCCGCAGCCCGCCGCCTCCGGAATTCCGTGGCAGCGACGGCTGGCATGATCATTGCATATTCGTCCGGTACGCAGCGGGCTCTGCGTGCGTCAGCGCGGCTATTTCCGCACGATTGCTTCGCGCTGGGCGTCTGGCCAAGGGAGGCGCAATTGGGCCAAGAACAGGAAAGAACCTCGAAGCGCCGACTGCTGCCGTCGGCGGGTAGGCGGCCGAGTACGGTGCTCCGCGGCCTTCTGCTGGGCTTTACGGCGCAGGCCATCGCGGTTGTCGGGATCGCGAACGCGCTTCTTTTGCCCTTGTTGCTCGGCCATCGCATCAGCCCGTGGGTGTATGTGCTGGCGGCATTTGGACTGTCGAGCGCGGCGCTGGCCGTCATCGGCCATCGCATGGCGCGTTCGGTCGCTCGGTTGCGGGCTGCCCTGAAACGCATCCGCGCCAACGACGACGAAGCGACGGAGTTTCCCGACGCCGCCGCATCCGGCCTCGACGGATTGCAGCGCGAACTCGATGATATGCATCGAGGTGTCGAGCGGCGTGAGCTGAGGCTCAAGACCGCGTACGAAGTTGCCCAGCAGGAAAATGCCGTCAACCGCAACCTGGC
>Ga0302326_10018627_pt1 | contig 14390 bp, 13 predicted proteins | sample Palsa_T0_3_FD_202264 | JGI IMG/M metagenome (GOLD analysis project Ga0302326, IMG submission 202264) | Peat permafrost microbial communities from Stordalen Mire near Abisko, Sweden - Palsa_T0_3 | ecosystem: Environmental > Terrestrial > Soil > Palsa > Peat permafrost | place: Sweden: Abisko... | reverse complement strand
CGCTGGCGGAAGCTATACGCTCGCCGGTCCCTTCACGGTGGGCAATAATCCTTACTCAGCGGCGGTGGGCGATCTCGACGGAGATGGCACGCCGGACTTGGTCGTATCCAATTGCTTCAGCAACAATATCGGTGTGCTGCGAGCCGGTACGCAGATCGCCGTGCCTTATTCTGGATTGGGGCTCGTTCCGGGCGATACGCTTCACGCTACCTACACGCCAGACGGCGCCAGCAAGTATGGGCCAAGCACCTCGGCCGGCGTGACTGCTCCATGAGGGCAACGCATAGCATTCAGAGGAAGACAATTTCATCTGTAGTCGAGAAGAAATGGGGAATTTGTACATCTATGAAGGATAAGGAAGAAAAGTTGAACTCTGACACGGGCGAGGACCAGGGAGCCGTTTTCGGTCGCGGTGCTGAGAATCCGCCTGAGACGCCGAGCCGCCGCGAGCTCATCGAGCGGTACGGCAAGTATGCGATTGTCGCTGCCCCGCTGCTGCTGTTCGCATCGAAAGCGCGTGCTATTCACAGCGTGCCATAGTTGTTGCTTGATAACCGAACCGCAGCTTGCGCCAGTCCCCGCTGGCGCAAGTTGCGAATGGACGGGAAGCCGGCATCGCGCCGGATTCAGGATCGGCATGTCATCACTGGGAACCTCGTCATTCACGACTCCGAATCAGCTTGAGGAACCGCTTGGACAAAGCGATTCGCATCCTGCCGAGGAAGCCGCCCTGCTCATCACCTGTTTGCGCGAATTGCCCGTTGATATCCCGGAAGATACCAATTGGGAAATTCTGCTGGGATTGGCGGAGCAGAATGGCGTACTCCCGCTCGTCTATCGGACGCTGCTTGCCTTGGGCGCCGAGATGCCTGGCTTCTTCCTGGACGCGGCCTACGAATGTCGAGCGGCGGCCGAGTCGCTTGGAGCAGAGCTCGAAGCCTTGTTACACGGCTTTGCAGAAAACGAGATCGAGGTTTTTCCGCTCAAGGGTCCCGCGCTGGCGCTGGCGCTCTACGGCGATGGGTCGCTGCGGCAGTCCAACGACCTCGACCTTCTGGTTAGACGCGACGATTTCCCGCGCGCGGAAGCCTTGCTCTTACGCTGGAGCTTCACCGCGCTGGGCGCGCCAAGCGAACATGACCGCAGGTTTTTGCGCGGCGGACTTCTGGTTGAGCTGCATTTCGAACTCGCGTCCCCGCGATTTTTCCCATTCGATATCGACGGCATCTGGAGCCGTTCCCGCCGCGTTGACTTTTGCGGCAAGCCGGCTCGCGCCATGTCCAACATCGATCTGGTGCTCTACCTCTGCGCTCACGGTTTGAAGCACGGGTTTTCGAGACTCATCTGGATACTGGATCTTGCGCGCGCCTTGCAAGGATTGGAAGCTCGCGAGTACCGGGAGCTGATGCGGCAAGCGCAACGCCGGGGCCTGCGGCCATGGCTGCTCATCGGCTGCGAAGTCGTGCGCGCCATGTTTCCGCAACAGCTTCCTATCGAGCTGGATGCTGCAATCTCCGCGTCTCCCGAAGCTCTCACACGAGCGCGCCTCGCCGTTGCGAGGCTTTTCTCGGCAGACCAGCAGGTTGTCGTCAACGACTACCGGGGCTTTTATCTGCAAGCCGAGCCAAACCCTCTCAAGCGATGGTGCTACCGTTTGCGATACCTCGCGCCAACTTATACTGACGATCTATGGGCGCGCCACCGCCGGATCAGTCCCAGACTTATGATCATCCTCAGACCCTTTCGCCTGCTGGAGAAATACGGCCTGTCGAGGGTATGGCACGTTCTGTTTCCTTCCAAGGCCTAGAGTTTTGAATATTTCTCCGGATACAAGACGTGATTTGGAGTGCATTGCCAGCTCATGCCCGCGCCAATGGCTCTACCAGCTCGGCGATGAAGGCGTGGTGTATTCGGAAGCCAGGAATCGCTTCGCGGGCCTGGATGCGGCGGGAGTTTCCGCCTATCTGGCTTTCGATGCCGGAGCTCAAATTGAAGATCTAAAACGCATCCGCGATGCGCATGAACCGGACGCCGCTTCCGGTGGTCTCGAAACCATTCATGCACTGGCTCATGGCATTTTCCCAAACGACGAACCCGCGGACGAATTTTTCGAGGACTGGCCCGCCCCCTCCACCTACCCAGGAACCGCAAACATCGAAGTTCATGGAATTCCGATATCGCTTGCCTATCCCACCGGACCATTGCAGGAGCGTTGCCTGGATTGCTTCAAGAATTATGCGCCGTCCGATAAGCCAGCCCGCTGGCGCCTCTCTGCACAGCCAACGGGGAACGGCTGGGCGATCTACATCAACGATCGCAAGTTTTTCTCCCTGCAAGACGAGCAGCAACTTGGATTGGGACTGATGCACGCAGCGCGCGCGCTGCTTTATGCCAAGGGCAAGTACGATGTTGCCTTTCATGCAGCCACGGTCGCCTTTGGCAATCGCGGAATCATGCTTTGCGCCCCGCGCGAGTGCGGCAAGAGCACGCTCGCCGCGTACCTCGTCGCTTGTGGGGGCGACCTGCTAGCGGACGAGCCATCTTTGCTCCATCTCGAGGCATGGTCTGTTTCGCCTTTGCACATGCCTATCAGCCTGAAAGAGGGAAGCTGGCCTATCCTTCAGCAACACTGGCCGCAACTTGCCTGCACCCCTGTTCACGTGCGTTCCGATGGCGTAAAGATACGCATGGCCCATCCATCGCGCTGCTCCCCGCGATCGCGCCGCCTCACGCACATTGTCTTTCCGCGCTACGCGCCATCGTCTTCGGCGGAAGCGGAATCGCTATCGCCGCTCCACACTCTTCGCCTTCTCAGTGAAGGCGGAATGCTGCTCGCGAAGCAATTCGCGCGTGAGAACTTCGAAGCACTCTTGCGATCGATCTGGCAGACCCCCGCGTACCGGCTTCCATACGCAACCCTCGAAGAAGCCCACCGGATGCTTCATGAGATTGGCTGCTTAGAGAAATGACACGTTCCCAATCCATCGCGGCTATGTCAGCAACGACTTTCTGTTGCATTGTGAACGAAAATTCAATAGTTTTGTCGCAGATAGAAATTCAAAAAGTTTGTCAGATAATTTGTTATCCGGAGGAGTGGGACGAATTCCCTTCTTCCAACCAAACCATCCTTTGGAAAGCGAGAATACCGTGAATCTGCTCCGCTTCAGGCTAGCTGCCACTGCCTGCACCGCTACTCTTCTATTCACGCCGGTTGCGCCCGCACAAGACCAGGTTGACAACAAGGTCGATCTCGGCGCTTTGACCCAGATCAAGAATGAAGCGTTCCAGCACTCGCAGGTAATGGAGAACCTCTTTTACATCTCCGAGGTGTACGGACCGCGCGTCAACAATAGCCGCAATCATCGAGCGGCTGCCGAGTGGGCCATGCAGCAAATGAAGACGTGGGGCCTGCAGAACGTCCATCTGGAAAAATGGGGACCCTTCGGCGATGGCTGGCAGATCAAGAAGTATTACGGAGCGCTGGAGTCGCCTGCATACGCCGCGCTGATCGGCTTTCCCCTGGCGTGGACGCCGGGAACAAACGGACCGGTAACCGCCGAGGCCATCCTGGCGCCTCTGCACTCCGAGGCAGACTTTGCCAAATACAAAGGCAAGCTGAAGGGCAAGATCGTGCTGATCTTCGATCCGCGCGAACTCTCGCTCCATACGGATGCGGACGCGCACCGGCTGACCGATGAAGAGATTGCGGCACGCACCAAGACACCCGATCCTTCGCGCAACGGCTTTGGCTTCGGCGGCCGTCCGGGAGCCGAGGCGCCGCGGCCCGGCGAATACACGCCTTCGACGCTTTCGACGGCTGCGCCAACCGGCCGCATTCTGCGCAACCAGGTCAACGCCTTCTTGAAGGATGAAGGCGTCGCCGTGGCGCTGACGCCGGGTTACAACGGCGACGGCGGCACCATCTTTGCCTCCTACGGCGGATCGCAAGATCCCAAAGATCCAGTCGGGCCGCCGATGGCTGCCATTACACCGGAGCAGTACAACCGCATCTGCCGCCTGCTCCAGCACGGCATCACACCCAAACTGACCTTCGACATCGACACCGAATACCAGAAAGACGATCTGATGGGCTTCAATGTGGTCGGAGAGATTCCCGGCACGACCAAGGCCGACGAGGTTGTGATGGTCGGTGGCCACTTCGATAGCTGGCAGGGCGGCACAGGGGCTACCGACAATGGCACCGGCTCGGCCGTGGCCATGGAAGCCGTACGCATCCTGGCCACGCTGCACAAGCCGATGGCTCGCACCGTTCGCGTAGCCCTATGGGGCGGCGAAGAAGAGGGGCTCTACGGATCGCTGGCCTATGTGCAACAGCACTTTGCTCCGCGCGACACCATGAAGAAAACTCCGGAGTACGACAAGCTCGATGTGTACTTCAATGACGATTCGGGCTCAGGCAAATTCCGCGCCGTATCGGCACTGGGCAATGCCGAGCTTGCCGCAATCTTCCAGTCGTGGATTGCGCCTATCAAAGACCTTGGCATCGAGGCCGTCACCGGCTTGACTGCGGGCCCCACAACGCAGCCCGGCGGCACCGACTCCACCAGCTTCTCGTGGATCGGCCTGGACGGCATCGGCTTTATGCAGGATCCGCTGGAGTACGGCTCGCGCACGCACCATTCCAACATGGACCTCTATGACCGTGTACAGAAGGGTGACGTAATGCAGGGATCCATGATCGAAGCATGGTTTGCTTACAACGCAGCCACGCGCGCCGAGATGCTTCCCCGTATCGATACACCGGCTCCAACAGCGAAGTAAAGAGTATCCGCATGAGTGCCGAACTCAAGTAGAGCGAGACTGCCGGTCTAAGGCGATGATCCATGAGGAGGTCCCCGATCAATACGATTGGGCTCCCGGCCTCAATGAACAGTCTCTCTGCTCCGCGCCGCGCGGTGAAAATGAACCGGTGGAGAATCTGGTCCCAAATTCTCTCCACCGACGCCGAAGCAGGGCTACAGCAGAAGCAGAATTGGTATAAGGTGAGGCCTCGGAGGTCGAGCGGATTTTCCCTCAAGAAAAATATTGCCCGTCTCGCGGATTGAACCATTGGGCCGCATAGGTGGAATGGTTCTCTATTTAATTCGCAGATCGGCCCCGTCATGCCACCAGAAGTGATGGGCGGGCATTTCATATGCGGTTCCGAAATGGCCGGGTGCGCCCGGCATTCCCGTCAAAGCGTATATTATACATGACTGGCCTCTGAGAACACCGCTACGGCAATCCAAGAACGTGGTACGATAGCGGGTTAACAGTCAAATATTGCGAACATTTGGAGGAATATGAAGCCTTCTCTTTGCACTTCCTCCATCAAAAAGCATCGATCGAATAGACTTCTCATGTTCGTGAGCGTCTTTCTCTCCGCCTGCAATTCGAATAGGGTGCCTCCCAAGCCAAACGTTCAAATCACGCTGGTCCCCGCCGCCAATCCTGGAGGTCCGGTACAACTGGATTTTATTGAAGGACGGGCAAGCGGCGTGAAACCCGGTCAACAGATCGTACTTTACGCACGTAGTGACATTTGGTGGATTCAACCTTTTGCGAATCAGCCTTTTACGAAAATTCAACCCGATTCGACATGGAGAAACTCGACCCATCTCGGCACCGATTATGCAGCGATCTTAGTTGAGCCCGGCTTTCACCCTGCAACCAAGGTTACGACTTTGCCCGCACCAGGCAACGGCGTGGTCGCAATCGCTACTTCGAAGGGCATGGCCGCTGCACCGATTGTTTCTAAGGTCATCCACTTTAGTGGATATGACTGGAGCGTGCGTAACGCGGCGAGCGACCGGGGAGGGCAACCCAACTCCTACGATCCCTCGAATGTGTGGACCGATAAGAACGGCTATCTGCATCTTCGCATGGAGGAGCATGATGGCCTATGGATATGTGCGGAGGTGAGTCTGACCCGCAGTCTGGGTTATGGTTCGTACATCTTTGTCGTTCAAGATACCGGTCATTTTGGCCCATCTGCCGCTCTGGGGTTGTATACAAATGATGACTTTCGAACCGACGACATTCCCGGTGAACTCGACATCGAATTGAGCCGCTGGGGTATTGCAGACAGCAAGAATGCGCAATATGTTGTCCAACCTTTTTATGTCCCTGAAAACGTCTCTCGATTCACGGCCCCGACGGGAGTGCTGACCCACATGTTACGTTGGGAGTCCGGACGCGCTTCCTTTAAGACTGTCCGCGGATCGGGGATAGGCCCCGGCGCCGCGACCATTAGTGAACACATCTTTACCTCGGGGGTTCCGACTCCTGCCAAGGAAACGGTTCACATGGGCTTGTACAGTTATCGGCCTACGAAGACTTCTCCTCAACAACCGATCGAGGTTGTGATTGAAAAATTCGAATTCCTACCGTGAAAACGTGATGCAGAGGCATCGGCTGCGCCAGGGACTCATCAATGGGATCGCGCTCTTATGTCTTGTGAATACCGCTTTTGGATTAGACCCTGCCCGGAGAATCTCACAATACGTACATGACAAGTGGGGCGAGGATAAGGGATTCATTGGAGGAAGGATTTACGCCATTCGCCAATCGGCCGATGGTTATTTGTGGATTGGAACCGAAAGAGGTCTGGTTCGATTCGACGGGTCCAATTTCACTCTGATTCAGCGACCTCTTCCAGATTCGCCTCCGATTAGCCCCGTGCGCGGCCTCGTTACCGATGCCAGCGGGAATCTCTGGATTCGTCTCGAAGGTCCCCGCATGCTTCTTTATCATGACGGGAAGTTTGAGGATCCATACACCCGATTCGATCTTCAGGACATCACCTTTACAGCGACCGCTTCCGACGACAAGGGTCGCGTCATTCTCTCCGGACTCGGGGACCGGACCTTCCGATATGAGGGAGGACGCCTGGAGACAATACTCAGTGCAGAACAAAATCCCGGTATTGTCATCTCCATGGCTGCGACGCGAGACCAGAGTATTTGGCTCGGCACACAAGATAGCGGTCTCTTTCGTCTGAGCCAGGGACACATCTCCACAGTTGCCCAGGAGCTCAAGGACGCGAAGATCAATGCCCTTCTGCCCGCAGTCACCACCGGCGGCTTATGGATTGGAACCGACAACGGCATTCATTTGTGGGAGGGTGGCAAACTGGCGACCCTTAACTTGACTTCTTCGCTGAAGCAACTACAGATTCTGGCAATGGCCAAAGATCGTGACCTAAACATCTGGATTGGAACCAACCATGGCATCGTGCGCATTACTCCATCCGGCGCTGTTTCGCTCGACCTGCTCAACCCAAAGCCTGGGTTCGAAGTAACAGCAATCTATGAAGATCTCGACGGAGATATTTGGTTGGGCGGTTCGCGAGGAGTCGAGCGGCTGCGAAATGGAATGCTTACAACCTATTCGCCTTCTGACGGTCTTCCGTCAACCGGCATTGGCGCAGTCTACCCCGACTCCACGGGCCGGATCTGGCTTGCGCCGCTCTCGGGTGGCCTCTACTGGATGAAGGGAGGGCAAGTCGGTCATATAACTGTCGATGGACTGGAACACGATGTTGTGTATTCCGTTAGCGGTGGTGACGGTGAAGTCTGCGTCGGCCGGCAACATGGCGGTCTCACAGTGCTGACCGGAAAGGGCGATTCATTTGCGGCCCACACCTATACACAGGCGGATGGCCTTGCGCAGAACAGCGTTTATTCCGTGCGCCGTGAACGCGATGGGACGATCTGGGCTGGGACTGTGAGCGCTGGTGTAAGCAGATTGAATGGCGGGAAATTTACCAATTATTCGGGCTCCAGTGGACTCCCCTCAAATGCTGTCAATTCCATAGTCGAAGGCTTCGATGGGACAACATGGTTGGCTACCCCCGGCGGTTTAGCTTCGTTCGCAAATCGGCATTGGACGATTTACACAGCTAACGACGGCCTGCCATCGTCAATCGTAAGAACAATCTTTGAAGACACAAAGCATGTGCTCTGGATCGTAACTTCCAACGGTCTGGCGTACATATACTCCGGAAAGATCAAAGTTCCAGCGAGATTGCCGGAGGCATTACGGGAGCAGATCTTCGGAGTTGCGGAAGACGGGATGGGTTCCCTCTGGCTCACCACCTCAGATCACGTACTTCGCGTCAATAGGGACGGGCTTTTGAGCGGATTGCTCTCCGATACCGATGTTCAAAGCTATGGAATCGACGACGGCCTCCAGGAGGTGGAAGGCGTGAATCGCGACCGCACCGTAGTTGCCGATCCTGAAGGACGCGTCTGGATCTCACTTAAGTCGGGTTTGTCCATGGCCGATCCGATCGTCATCTCCAGAAATTCGATTCCAGTCGCAGTGCGAATCGAATCTATGTCCGCTGGCGGAAATCAGGTTAATGCGCAGAACCCCATCAAGATTCCCTCTGGAATTCAGAGCATTGCCTTGAATTACGACAATACGAACCTGGCTGCGCGCGAACGCATCCGTTTTCGCTATAAGCTCGATGGTTCCGATCGAGGTTGGAGCGATATCGTTGCGTCAAGGCAGGTTGTCTATAAAAACCTGGGCCCCGGCACATATCTCTTCCGCATTGTTGCCTCCAGCAGTGTCGGTCTTTGGAATGGTCCGGAGACTTCTGTCCCTTTCGTGATCGAACCTGCGTTCTGGCAAACGTGGTGGTTTCGATTAGCTTGTCTTGCGGGGTGTTGCCTGATGATCCTCGCCATTTATCGCTTGCGCATTCACCAATTGACGGAACGATTGAATGTTGGCTTCCAAGAGCGGCTCGCCGAGCGTACGCGCATTGCGCAGGAATTGCATGACACGCTGCTGCAAGGTGTTCTGAGCGCCTCTCTCCACCTTGATGTAGCGGAAGACCAACTCCCGGAGGACTCTCCCACCAAACCTCTCTTGAAACGGGTCCTGCAATTGATGAGTACAGTCACTGAAGAAGGTAGAAATACGCTGCGTGGGTTGCGCGCAACGGAATCGGGCAACCAAAGCCTTGAGACTGCCTTCTCGCGGCTGCGACAGGAATTTCCCCTCGACGACAAAACTGATTTCCGCGTTATCGTCGATAGTGTTACGCGTCCATTGCGGCCGCTGATCCGCGATGAAGTCTATCGCATTGGCCGCGAGGCTCTATTGAATGCATTTATGCATGCACAGGCGAACCGTATCGAAGTCGAAGTAGAATATGCGTGCAGACATCTTAAAGTGTTGGTGCGCGACGATGGCCGTGGAATCGCCCCTGAAGTGCTGCATTCAGGTCGTGAGGGGCACTGGGGACTCGTCGGCATCCGAGAGCGCTCCGAAAGAATTGGCGCTAATCTGAGACTTCGAAGCCGCATGGGCGCGGGAACTGAAATAGACTTAACTGTTCCCGGCACGATCGCGTTCGAAAAAGGTTCGAATGGCCCGATATCGCAGTGGTTCCGTTGGCTCCGCCGAGAGAGGCTCGAGACGCCGAAGCATGACAAAGCGAAGCGAGCACATAAATGAGCGCTACCCCAAGGATTCGCGTCTTCTGCGTTGACGACCATCCTCTCATGAGGGAAGGCATTGCGGCCGTCATCAGGAATGAACCTGACATGCAATTGGTTGCAGAGGCATCAACTGGGCACGAAGCCATTCAGGGATTTCGTGAACATCAGCCCGACGTGACACTCATGGATGTCCGGATGCCGGATATGGGGGGCATCGACGCATTGCTTGCCATTCGCACCGAGTTCGCGAATGCCCGTGTGATCATGCTAACGACGTTTGAAGGAGACGCTGAGATTCAGCGCGCGCTGGAGGCGGGAGCGCTAGGTTACATGCTCAAAAGCATGCCCCGAAAACAGCTCGTAGATATGATCCGCAAGGTGCATGCCGGGAAGAAACAAATCCCTCCCGAGATCGCAGTTCAGCTTATCGAGCATATGGGGGATGAAACGTTGAGCAAGCGAGAGGTTGAGGTCCTTCAGAAGGTCGCAGGGGGAAATCGCAACAGCGACATCGCAGCGCTCCTTTTCATCTCTGAAGAAACGGTGAAGGGACATATCAAGCACATCATGGAAAAACTCGGCGCAAGCGATCGCACCGAGGCCGTCGCTGTCGGAATTCGACGCGGGATCATACATCTCTAGTTCTACCCACCCTTCCGAGTGCCCTGGAGTTTCCAAGTGGGAGAGGAAAAGCACTCTTTTTGGGGGTCCAATTCGCAGCGAAAGAGGCTAGCCTTTTTCTGGCGCGTTCTTGTGCCTGAGGAGGCACCGGCTGCAAAGGTTCTTTTCCAGCTTCCCGGAGGGTTGGCCAGGCATCGGCCTCATCGTTCTGCGACTTACTGTTGCTGTCAATGCAATCGTTTGCGCAATTGACGCGCTCGTTGAAGCCAACAGTCATGCGATTGGCGCTTGGGCCGTTGGATCGCTCGCAATCGCTGTTGGAGCGGCGATTCTTTTCGGCTTTCTCACACCCGCTGCAAGTGCCGCGGCAACAGTTGGTTATCTCATGATGGGCGTTTCGCCGTCTTTGATGACTGAAGCGAACCACCACATCAGTGCGTCAACTGCATTCATTCTGGCTGCGATATCCGCCGCGCTTGTCTTGCTTGGCCCGGGCGCTTTTTCACTTGATGCGCGTCTCTTCGGTCGTCGCGAAATCATTATTCCTGAAGGCCGCGGTTTACCTCGTCGATGATTCTCAGGAACATTCCGAATCTCATTGAGATTGAACGCAAACAGTTGTCCCCATGCCTGGGCATCCAATTCCCCTGAATAGTGGTATCCGATACCCATCCCTCGTCAGCGTTGAAAATACCCTCCTTCGCGGGATGCAATCGTCCGAGTTTTCCTTCATAGTCACTTCAAGGGGATCGAGCACGGAAGACAGATCGGAGAATCACGAATCATCGATTCTCTGAATAGGGTGAGGCTTCAATTGGAGGTTCGGTTTTCGCGATGTTCCATTGGGATTATCTCTCTTGTTTCTTCACCATCCTAGCGACAATTCTGCTCGCACGAAAATCCTGGATCGGACTCCTCGTCGCAATAGCCAACAGCTTGATCGTCTGTGCAATTGGATTGCGAACGTCACAGCGTGGCTTTATTCCCGCGAACCTGTTTTGCATCGGCGTATACGCGTTCAGCATGCGGTCGTGGCTCAAGGAACGAACACACGCAAATCGAGATCAGGCGCAGCGAGAGAACTCGCTGGTCGCACCTACCCATAACGGTGCGCCTCAAAAAGGGCTGCCATCGTCACACTGCAGATCGTCAATCCTGAAGTTGACATCTGCAACTAAGATCGGGCTTCCGGAGGAACACCATGCGTGCTGACTTAACATTTATGGCTCTTGCCCATGTATCGAATCGCTATTTACTCACTCAGCTGATAGCGAAGGCAACCCGCAAACTGCATCGCCCTAACACCCGGTTGCAGGATACGGTGAACGACGTGATCGAGTGGTTCGGCTGCTCAAAACCAGGAGCAGACCGCCGTGCTGCGGAGGCGGCCAGCAGTTCGGAAGCCCGTGCTGCATGACGTCTCCGCAGTGAATTCGATTTCAGCCCTCCCCTTACGAAGCTAGGAGTAACAGCCATGGCAACTTCATTCATATCCGTATCATTTACCCCATCACCGAAAAGCGCATCATGGTGTTTCCTGCTGCTCGAGCACCTGGATGAATTCGCGACGCTGGTTTGGTATCTCGTAGCAGATGGCAAACTCGTCGAAGACACATTCGCGCGCACGATGGCGAAGCTCGATATGACTGCATTCGAATCTTCCATTCCAGCACTCGCTTACAGTCAGGTTCGAGACGTTCTCATCACTCAGGCGATTGCTGTACTGTCGGACGTGCGCAGAGAGGAAGATGAGAACCGGTTTTTTCAGCCGAGTTCTATCGGTAGCTTGCCCGATCTTCCCCGCCTGGCATTCATGCTGAGATTGATCATACGTTCGTCTGAAACAGAGGTTGCGAAGTTTCTCGGCCTATCGTCATCTGAGGTGCAAGGACTTGTAACGTATGCGATTGATCGTCTTAGCATGGTTCCGCCTATTTCCGCATTGACAGGTTTTCACGACGCATAGGTGGCCTTTAGTTTTGGACTCACCATGAATAGGTACAAAGACCTGCGAATTTCACGGCAGCCCAACCGTGGGTACGATTGCAAGAGTGCTTTGCAGCCGATCTTCCTGCTGAGCTGGCCACCGTATAGCACGATCGCAGGCATTCAAAGCTGTCAACAATTTCAAAGCAGTGGCAGCGCAAAAAAAGATAGAACGATCAACCCCTGACCTCGAACGGTGGTATGCCGCACGAGCTGGGACCGCACACTCGAAGTCTCGGGCGCCAGTCATTCGATCTATGTCTCCAGATCGCAAGGGGAAACAGTGAGTACACACCTTAGGAAAACAGAGATTTCAGACCGAGGCAATATCCTTATGTTCGATAAGGGAGTCGATCTGGATCTGCGAATGGAGCCTCATCCGCGTTCGCAAAGCCAACTGAAAGAGGCAGAGAGGATGTCGGCAATCGGCAGGATGGCATGCTCTATATCCCACGACATGCGCCACTCGCTCACCGCGATCTATGCGAACGCGGAGTTTCTCGAGCGCCGCGATATATGCGCAAGCGTGCGGGCTGGTCTGCTGCTCGAAATTCAAGAAGCGGTGCTCGCGATGACGGAGCGCCTTGATTCACTCTTGCAATTCGGTTGTAGCGGTCGGAAAAGTCCGCTTGTCCGTGAGCGGGTTTCCTCGGTGGTAGAGAGAGCCGTTGCGGCTGTTAAGTTTCATCCAGACGGGCAGAACGTGCCCATCGCAGTCGGCATGTTACCGCCAGCGGAGGCCGTCATCGATGCCAGAAATCTTGAAAGTGCCATATATAACTTGCTGCTCAATGCCTGCCAGGCGGCGATACGCTCAACTCACACGCCTGAAGTGAAGGTCCAGCTTACGGAAGTCGATGAACGGATCTACGTCACCATCTTGGACAATGGTCCTGGGATACCTGCCTCTATTCGAAGAACGTTGTTCGAGCCGTTCGTGACCGCAGGAAAACCCAACGGAACAGGCCTGGGGCTCACCCTCGCTCGTCGAATAGCTGAAGAGCACGGTGGTAGCATCTGCCTCGATAAATCGAATCGAGAGAGAACGGTATTCACACTGAGTCTGACGAAGAATAAATTGTTACCTTTAAAAGATCTAATTGCCGTAGCTCCTACTCTCTCCGATGAGAAGATCGTCGGTTCCTTTCGGGGAATAGAGCCTGGCATCGACGAGCTCGACGGGATAGTTACGTCACCCTCAACCGGTGAACACGGATACAGATCGGAGGCTGTCATGCGCATAGAGAAAAAGCTCCCAACTGATCTAAAGAAAGAACGTCTTGATCAACTCAATACCGGACTCTGATTAAGCTAAAACCGCGAAAAGTCAATTTTAAGGCTGAAATTGGGGGAACCTTCAGATCAGAAGTGGCGGTCGTTCTTCAACGCTATTTGCGTGGCGTAGGGCTCTTCACAGAGATCCGGACGGCGAACAGACTTGTCCAACATGCACGCTATTCCGGATAAGTGACCCTTGGCTCAACTGTCGCCTTCAGGCCAAGTCACTTATTGAGCCTTTCGGATCGGCTTTGCCTTCAGCATTTTTGACGTATAACCGGCTAACCGGCAATTACCAGTTTGACAATATTCCTGTACGCCTCGATCCAGCGGTCTTCGCGCCAGGAACGCACAAGGTCCAGGGGCGGGACTCGCAGTTTTTGGGCGAACGCTCGGCTTTTTGGCATGGAGAAAGGTCGATTGGGCTAGAAGGGCGTTTAGCCACTTTTTAAGAAAAGCCCGGCAACTGAAATAAAAATTGGGATAGCTGTCGATTTTTCGTCTCCCCGGCGACTATAGGACAAAGAACGATGAGCGACGGCTCCTGCCTGAAAAGGAAACAAGTCACAGGAAACGAGTCATCGGAAACACACCACTGGAAACCAAGGAGAAAAATCATGCCACAGTATTTGGTTTGCAACTACATGCCCGACGACTTCGACCCGTCCACCGTAACCGAAGCGATGATCGACGAGATCCACGCGCTCAACCGTGAAATGGATGCTGCCGGCGTCACGAAGTTCGCCTGCGGTATTGCCCCGCCCGCCCACGCCAAGACCGTGCGGAAGCAGCCCGACGGCAAGGTGCTCGTCACCGACGGGCCGTACACCGAGACCAAGGAGCACATGGGAGGTTTTTGGATACTGGAAGCCGCCAACATGGACGAGGCACTCGCGTGGGCGCGCAAGGGCGCCATCTCCCCCGAGGCGGTGGGCGAGGTGCGCGAGCTTCTTTTCTTCCCGGCTCCGGAACTGGAACCCGGCGAAAGCAAGTAGGCAACCTGGCACCGCGGTCTCGGAACTCGTGCCGGGCGAGGCGCGCCCGATGTTCTTT
>Ga0302326_10018625_pt1 | contig 14390 bp, 13 predicted proteins | sample Palsa_T0_3_FD_202264 | JGI IMG/M metagenome (GOLD analysis project Ga0302326, IMG submission 202264) | Peat permafrost microbial communities from Stordalen Mire near Abisko, Sweden - Palsa_T0_3 | ecosystem: Environmental > Terrestrial > Soil > Palsa > Peat permafrost | place: Sweden: Abisko... | reverse complement strand
ACCCCCCAGAGATAATACCTCAGCTGGCCTATCGGTGTGTCGACCCAGAAGACGGGGAGGGCGGAGACGACGTAGACGCACCCCATGACGGCGTTGGTCCTCGCGGCCGACCGGAACCTGCCCCGGAGCGAGGGACCCAGAGGCCGCTGGCCGAACTGCCTAGCCTTGTCTTCCCTCAGCACGAGTTGCGCCAGCGCAGCCTGGCTGAAGAGCATCGCTCCGATGTCCAGTCCGTAGGCAGCGGTGGCCGCCGCCGTCAGGCCCGGTACGTTGGCCGACCAGAGGACGTAGAAGAGGTACGGCTCGAGCGCCACGAGGAACAAGAGAACGCAGTTGATGAGCAGGGCGAAGGGGACTTCGACGGGCAGCACGGCCATGGTCCGCGAATACCTGAGCCAGGTCATCAGGATGATGAGGAAGCCGAACCCGAAGAGCAGGACGTTGAGCCCCAGGTCTTCTCCGCTCTGCACCGCCTTGCCGACCAGGACCAGCGAGCCGATCGAGAGCGCGAGGCCGAAGACCATGTCGGAGAGCGACTCTATCCTGATGCCCACCCGTGCTGCAGGGGCAGCGGGACCGCCGGCGTCATCGACAGCGCTACCTGCAGACAATCCCACCGCGAGCCGGATTCGGCCGCTCAAAAAGACTGCGGGACGGCACGGCGCCCGACCCTCAAGACCCTCGTCTCAGAACATTCTATAAATAGAGCCCGGAGGCGTCCGTGACCGAATTGGGCAAGATAGAGAAGGGCGTCTCGTGTTCAATCTCCGGCTGCAAGAACACTGCCGTAAAGTCCGTCAGCAGGAGTCAGCTAGCGGGCAGCGGGCTCTCGGCCGGCGGCGACGGACGGAGGGTGTACCTCTGCCACGACCACTCGAAGGAGTGGAAGAAGAGCACCAAGAAGGACAGGGACGCCCAAAGAGCGAGATGGGGCTAGGACCTAGGGTGGGCTAGTTGAGGATACTCCAGCAGCACCTGGACTTTATCGAGTACGAACCGAAGGAGAAGGAGATATCCGCCGCTGAGGAGGCGGAGAAGGGAAAGAAGTACCGTTACGAGGAGATCGTCGTGCTGTTTACTTCCGTCGAGAAGGGGGACAACGACGAGGTGGCGAAAAAGGCAGTGGAGGGCACAAAGGACTTTCTGGGGAAGCTCAAGGTAAACAGCATAATCATCTACCCGTACGCGCACCTCAGCCAGAACCTAGCCAGGCCGAAGGACGCGCTCGAGGTGCTCAAGGCGATGGAGTCGTACGCGAAGGAGGCCGGGATAGAGACCTACAGGTCGCCGTTCGGGTGGAACAAGGCGTTCCAGATCAAGGTCAAGGGGCACCCGCTGGCGGAGCAGTCGAGGGTATACACGCTGGAGGCCGCCGCGCCGGCACCGCAGGCGACCCAGAAGGAGGTCGAGAAGGCCCCCTCCGGGGCGAGTAAGGAGATGACCGAGGACCAGCTGTTCGCGAGAATCAAGAAGAGTGACTTTTCAGGTCTCCCGGAGACAGACCACAGGATAATCGGAGAGAGGCTCGACCTGTTCAGTTTCCAGGAGCCGTCGCCCGGCATGGTCTACTGGCACGACAAGGGCTGGACGCTGAGGAACACCCTCGTCGACTTCATCAGGAAGGAACTGAGGCAGAGAGGCTACCTGGAGATCAGCAACCCCGCGCTCGCCAACACCAACCTCTGGCGGGTCAGCGGTCACTCGGACCACTACAGCGACCACATGTTCCTCACCAGGCTGGGAGACGAGGAGATGGGACTGAAGCCGATGAACTGCCCGTCTTCGTTCCTGGTCTACAGGAGCAGGAAGTGGAGCTTCCGCGACCTCCCCGTGAAGTATGCGATCTTCGACCCGCTCTACAGGAACGAGCTTAGCGGCGTCGCGTCTGGGCTCTTCAGGGTCAAGTCCCTTACCCAGGACGACGCGCACATAATCTGCACCGAGGACCAGGCCGAGCACGAACTCTCCGAGATACTCGACCTGATGGCGAAGCTCTACGGCGTCTTCAAGCTGGAGTACAGGTTGAGGATCTCGACAAAACCGGACGACCACATGGGCACCGACGCAGAGTGGGAAAGAGCGACGGACACGCTGGTCAGGGTTGTGAAGGCCAGGGGGCTGCCTTATGAGGTCAAGGAGAAGGAGGGGAGTTTCTACTCACCCAAGATAGACGTGGACATCAAGGACTCGATGGGCAGGGAGTGGCAGTGCGCGACCATCCAGCTGGACCTCCAGATGCCGAAGCGGTTCAGGCTCTCGTACACGGGCTCGGACGGCCTGGAGCACACGCCCGTCGTCCTGCACAGGGCGCTCTACGGTTCCCTGGAGAGGTTCATCGGGATCCTGATAGAGCACTACCAAGGCAAGTTCCCGTTCTGGCTGTCGCCCGTCCAGCTCCGGGTGCTGCCGATCTCCGATGATAACCGCGCCTACGCCGAGGGCGTGCTGGCCAAGGTGAGGCAGGCTGGGTTCAGGGCCGAGGCCGACTTCGCCAGCGGGACGATAGGAGGAAAGATACGGGACGCCCAGCTCCAGAAGACCCCCTTCATGCTGGTGATCGGCGGCAAGGAGCAGGAGAGCGGGACCGTCGCCGTCAGGACCAGGGACGGGGAGGTGAAGTACGGCGTCAAGCTCGACGACCTGCTCCCCGAGCTTAGGCAGAAAGTAGACGCCTTCGCATAGGGCTCCCGACGCGCGAGTGTACTACTTGGAGCTCTCGAAGTACTCGGCCAGTGGCTCCCAGTAGGACTCGGGCCATCCGCCGGTGTACTCTTCGACCTGCTCGGCAGGGACCTTAGAGTGGACCATCTTCAGCTCTGTCCCTCCCTTCTTCGCCGTCAGTGTGATCTCGAGCCTCGACCTCGGGTAGCCCTTCGGCCATTCGGTGGTCTCCCACTCCTGGACTATCTTCTTGTCCTTGACGAGCTCGAGGTTCTTCCCCGAGATGTAACCGTCCCACGCCTTGAACTCGGCCCCGACCTTCGCGTTGGTACTAGCGGGGGACCCTGTGAACTTGGAGTGCTTCTTCGGGTCGAGCAGGGCGTCATAGACCTGGGCCGGGGTGGCCTTGATGAACACGGTCTGCTCGATGGTGCCGAACTTGAGAGGCAACGCGTAACCAGCCGGCCTCCGAACGCTATTTACCTTTTCGGGACGGAAGGACCTAGATCGTGGGTTCGACCTGGTCGATCCAGTAGCGTGCGATCTCCTCCCTCGTGGCTATCCAGACGTCGTCGAAGCCCTTGACGTATTCGAGGAACTTCCTCAGCGCTACCACCCTCCCCGGCCTGCCGCTCACCCTGGCGTGGAGCCCCACCGACATCATCTTGGAGCTCGTCTTGGCCTCCTCGCGCAGGACGTCGAAAGAGTCTTTCATGTAGACGAAGAAGTCCGACGAGTTGCCGAACCTGTGCATCGGCGACAGGAAGTGGAAGTCGTTGACGTCGGGGGTGTACGGCACGACCAGTATCCCTCCGGGCGTCGCCCTGTAAGGCACGTCGTCGCTGTAAGAGTCAGAGTCGTAGATGAAGTTCCCGAGCTCTTTCACGATCTGCAGGGTGTTAGGGCTGGGCTCGCGCGCGTAATAGCCGACGGGCTTCCGTCCCGTGAGCTCCTCGATCACCGCGACGGATTTCGCGATCGCCTCCTTCTCCGCCTCGTAGGTGAACCTGTAGTTCTCGGTCCAGGTGAGGCCGTGGTCGCATATCTCGTGGCCTGCCTTGACGATGGCATCGGTGGCCTGCTTGTTCGCCTGCAGCGCCTGCGCGACCGCGAAGAACGTCGCCCTGACCTCGTGCTTCTTGAAGGTGTTCAGGAGACGCCAGACGCCTACTCGGGAGCCGTACTCGAACGCGCTCTCGTTCCCGACGTCTCTGACGAGCGTGTCGACCGGCAGGAACTCCCCGGTCCCCTCGACCATGCCGTCGGTGGCGGCGGAGTGCTCGGAGCCTTCCTCGAAGTTTACCACTATGGAGAGCGCGAGCCGCTTCCCGCCAGGCCATGTGAAGTGGAGCCGCTTGTTCCCGTATCCCACGAGGTCGCGTATCGGCTGTGACAAACTGCCAGCGGGGTGAAGGGGGATGTGATAAGACTTGTGTCCGGCTCATGACCAGAAAGCGTCAAGGGTCGTGCTGCCCATTATCTCGTCGAAGCTGAACCCAAGGGAGTCGAGCATCTGGTCGAACATCGAGCTAGCATACTCGAGGTACTTGTCGGCGTCGATCTCGTCCAGCCTTGCGAGGCTGACCGGTTTGACGTTCGGGGGGGTCTTCGTCTTGACGTAGGAGATTATCTCCCCGGCTTTGACTTCCTGACCGGTGTCCTGGAGGAGCTTTGCCGCGCGCACGTGCTGGGGTGTCGTCCCAGCGTAGCCGGTGATCGCCTTGCCGATCATCACGTTGAACGCCAGCTCGTCGAGCGGGATCTCCCTGTTCCTCAGCCGTGAGACCGTCTGCGTCAGCAGGGCCTTGATCTCGCGCCTCGCCCGCTCAAAGTCCTCGGTGGCGTAGACGGTACCCAGTATCTCGAGGGACTGGTAGAAGGCCTTCTTGAGGAACTCGGGCGTCTGACTCTTCTTGCCGGTCAGGCCCTTGATGTCGGCGGTGCCGTCTGCGAGTACGCCAAAATAGTTCTTCTTCCGCTCGCTGAAGGCGACATAGCGGTACGACTTGTCGATGTCGAGCTCGACGCCCAGCTCGGACTCTGCCCACGATGTCACGCGCGATATCTTCTCGCGGTCGGGGTTCTCTATGAACAGGGAATCGGTGTCGGAATAGATGACGGAGATGCCCTCGCGCTCGCACTTCTCGATCGTCTTGGTGATGGCGTACCGGCCGAGGGCCGCGGTGGCCTCCGCTACCGGGAGACAATAGAGCGCGAACGTCTCGAACCCCATGACACCGTACGACTGTCCGACGGGCACGAACCGACCGTCCCTTCCAGCCAATACGGTGTGATTGCGTTCAGTTGTGACACAATGCACCATCCCCTGATACGGGACCTTCCTGACGTATCTGTGCCTAGCGCTGCCCGACCAGGTCAGCTTCTCGCTTGCGTTGTTGAAGACCACCCTGAATATCCTGTCCTTCGCCTCGTACTTGATCTTGGTCTTGGCCCCGGTCAGGCTTAGGAGTACGACCATATCCTGGGCAAGCTGTAGACTTGTCGTGGAATACTTCTTGCCTCTCTTAGAACCATCTCCTTTGTAGCACGAGGCGAGGAATGACTCGACGAGGTCCCTGGAACCATAGACAAATCTAGGTACGCACTTCGATTGCGCATGGCGTTCCGACCCGTCTGCGACGTAGCAATTCTCCTGCATCCACCGATGAATTATCGCATTTGAAACTCTGTGATACTTTCCATCTTCAGAGTCTGTCCCATATCGGAGACCGAGCTTTTCCAGAAGCACCTGTATTTCGGCCCGATAGGATAACCCCATCGAGTTACCTTTGCCGAAACTTTGGGTGACCACGATTCCCGTGCTTCTACCACGGTGGTTGCCGCCTGGATAGTACCGTTCTTGGGTCTCCTTCAGGCTGCCTTCTGACACGAACCACCCACAGAGTGACGCAAAATCGGCGGCGTTGTAGCTAACCGGAATCTTTGAGGACTTGCTGATACCAAGCAACACAGAGCCCCCGCTCGCCTCGATTGAGTCTACGTCTTCCTCTGTCAGAACCGCAACAGGAAGACGATAGTGCGAACGGAGTGAAGCGTCGATCTTGCTCCGGTTCTTGTTCGCCTTGCCTGATTGGCGGATCTTTCTCCCCACGCCGGCAGGGAGCCTTCGGAAGAACGATGAGAGTCGTTCTCCTCGCTTCGGATAAACATTAGCAATCGCATCGAGCCGTTTCGCCGTGTCGAGCAATGAGATCTTAGGAGCCACCGGAGTCCTGGCAATTCCATCCTTCACCCTTGGTATCGCCATGTTCGTCCTTGCGAATACCTCCTCCGCCGTTCTGAAGACCGCCCCAGAACTTGATTTCGAGCGCGCATCCTTTACGAGGAACCTATGGTTCGGCGTGACCTTCAAGTCGACGAACCTCCTGTCCTTGAAGTGATACAGGTCGCCAAAATATGGGAACTGCTGGACCTCTACGACGGTATCGATTTCTGTACACAGGGTATCAGGATTGACGTTTACTACCTTGTCTCCAACACGAAGATCCCTGATGTTCCTGACGCCCTGAGGCGTTACCACTTGGGTGTCGGGCGTGAAACACGCGTTCAGGATCACCTTAAGCCCCTGAGAGACCACCGCCGAGAGCTCCCTCTCCTCCTTCGATATCGTGCCGTCCTTGGCGAGCTGCTTGTAGTGGCTGACCCTGAGGTCGCGGAGCGACCCTACCACGAGGCTCTCTATCCCGTTGCGCTTGCTGCACCTCCAGTTGTTAGTATCCGGGATCTTGTTCGCCTGGCACTCCTCGTGGGGGCAGTTCACGGTCTCGTACGACAGGTTGTAGACCTTGATGATGCTGGGGTACAGGCTGGCAAAGTCTAGGACGGAGACGTTGAAGTGTATGCCCGGCTTTGGCTCGATGACCAGCCCACCCTTGTACTTCTTCCCTTTGATGATCGCCTCCGAGGAGGCACCGCCCTTGAGCGCGAGCTCGTTCTGGCGCGGGATTATCGCGTTCATGCGCCTGTGTTCGTAGAAGAGCATGCTCCTGATCCAGTTGGAGACTCCCAGCCTCGCGGCGTCGTTCATCGGCATCTTTGCGATGCGCGCGATCACCAGCAGGACCTTCATCATCATCGACGAGTTCACGCTGGTCAGCTCGTAGGTCAGCTGGGAGTCGTTCAGGCAGTAGTTCGAAAGCTCGAGGAGGGGCAGGTCTCCGACGTTGCCCTCGAACTCTATCTTGGACTTGCCGAGGACGGCTTCAGAGATGCCGTTCAGGGTGTGGTCGGTGTACTTGTTGCCGTAGACGTAGATCTGAACGGAGCGGTTGTTGAAGAAGCGATAGAGGTCGATGTGGACGCCGTGCTTGAGCGATGCCTCCTGGCGCATCAGGTTGATGGGTATCTCGTCGTCCCCTATCCCGAGCCTCTCCGCCCTGTGCACCAGGTAGCGGAGGTCAAAGTCGTCGCCGTTGAAGGTTATCAGGAAGGGGTAGTCCATCATCTTGGAGAAGACGGCCCTGAGCATCGACTGCTCGTCAGGGAAGACCGACGCCGTGTAACCAGTCTTCGCGTTGCTGAGAGAGTCGTCGCCCCCTCTGGCCACGAGGTACACGAGAGATTCGCTTTCGTTGTGGAAAGACACGGCGATGACGTCGCGGTCGGCCTTCTCGGGGTCCGGTATCCTGCCCTCTTCGTTGGCGACCTCGATGTCGGTGGCGATCCTCTTGAAAGAGCAGAGCGGCTGGCCCAGGAGGTCTGCCCACTCCCTGATGAACTTGGTCTGCTCGCCAGAGTTCTTGGAGAGGATCTGGTTGAGCGACCTCGTTACCGTCTCCGGGACCTCCTTCTCCACCGGCAGTACTTTGCCGTCCCGTATCGCGTAGTACGTCCCTACCCTCAGTCCGCGGTCGTAGACGTAGTTCTCGTAGTACTTGATGTCCGCCTCCCAGGCGTCTATCTGGTCCCGGATGCTGTTCGAAGGGGAGCCTCCAATTGCCAGCGGGTCGGTTGTAGTTATCTTCCTGACCATCATCCGCGAGTCGGAGAGCAGGTCCAGCTTCTGTTCCTCCTCGATCGAGATGACGTCCCTCCTTGCCTTGATTGGACCCAGCCGGTCCATCGGCCACTTTGTGTAACAGTAAGGCTTGTGGCCCGTGTTGTCTTCCCATCGCACGACGCGGTCTCGACGGGGGTCGTAGAACTTGAGGACGGCCAGCCGCTTGTCGCCGTCGTAGATGGCGGACACGAGCATACCCTCCTCCAGCTCCGAGGCGGGTTCAAGGAGGTCGGCTAGCTTCTTGCGAAGCTGCTCGGCCGTAACAGTAATGGTTGACAAAACGCGATCTCCGCTGAGAAGTCCGCGACGATACTTCTGGGGATTTATAGTTCGCGACGGTGAGAGAAGAATGAGATATCGCGGAACCACATTTATATCCGCTGGGATTTTCGGCTGCCGTTGTGAAGTCCGAGCAAGGAATGGCCGGAATGGCCCCCACTATACTTTACTTCGTGGTGGGAGTGTTCTGGGTAGGCATCCTTGTCGCAGGAGGAGGGGCGCTCCTGTTTTGGGCTGCGCTGACGTGTTTCCTTAGCGGGATAATACTGTACGAATGGGCGTACAGCTGGATAGCCAGGCCTCTCACGAAGGCGACGGCGCTCTTCGGGCTGGCACTGACGCTCTATCAGGTCTATGTGGCACTGACAATGATAGGGACCGGTCTCGACTCAGCGGCCCTGATTAGCGGCGTCCTGTTCGGAGTGCTGACCGTTGTTTACCTCTATCTTCTCTTCTCTCGCGTGAAGACTAGGAAGAACTAGAGGTCTTCCTTCATGCCGGCGGCTCCGTTGATCCTGTGGATCCTTCTCAGGAAGTAGACGACGTAGCCGCTGATGACGAAGAACGAGATGAATATCTTGGTGGCGAAGACGAGGTTCCACGGGACAGGACCGGGGCTCGACACAGCGTTGACGTTGATTATGGTGATGACACTCGAAGTGATCAGCTCCTTGCTGAGGAACGCGCCCCAGAGCATGAAGTTGTACAGCACCTCGTAGCCAGAGGAGAACGCGACCACCACCGCGAACAGCTGGATCGCGGAGAGTCTGAATATGGACCAGCGCGCTATCCTGTTTTGCCACAACCGCAGGGTGCTGTAGAAGAAAGTCACCATCGCGATGCTGAGGTAGGTTACCGGCTTGGCCATGAAGGTGAAGGGCCACTCGACGTTGACGAAGCTCGTCCCGACGACGCTCAGCCCGCTCAGGAGGGCGGTGACGAGGCCGTACCCGATAGCTGCGATTATGGTGATACCGGAGACCCACGCCACGACCTCGTACATCAGGCGGGTGCGTTGCTCCGACTTTCGCAGCTCGCCCATCTGCTCCATGATAGAGTTGGTATGCCCTCCGGAGTTTTAAGTCTTCGTTGTCAGGAACGCTTGACAAACGCGAGGTATTTCGGAGCCGAGAGCCAGAACAGGGCAAGCATGAAGGGGAGCTCGAGATACGCCCAGAAGAAATCGTTGGGCAGGACGAAGACAGAGACGAGCACGAATAGGGTCGAGTTCCTGGCGAGGCTCGAGAGGTCCTTCGCCCGGGAAAGGGGGGCCAGCACCACCAGTTCGACCGTCGCTTTCGCGTATGAGGGGAGGCCGAACCCGAAGAGCGAAATGACCGCAGCGTCCAAGGAGGGGTTGACGAGCGTGCCCAGAGGGCCGCCGCTAGATACCAGCGGGGCTGCGGCCCTGCTGAACTGGAAGAGCAAGGTCTGGTCGAGGAAGGAGGGCGTGAGAAGCAGGAAGGGCAATACGACAGCCGCCCCAGCGACGACGGCGATCGCTACCTCGAGCCACATTCCCTTTCGGGCATAGTAGACTAGTGCAAGGGGTGCCACCAGCAGTGCGAACTGGATCGATGCGAGGCTCAGGCCCAGGGAAAGCGCGCCGAGGCGAGGTTGGCCCCTTGACTCGAAGAGGAGGAACAGAGCGAGGAAGACCATGGCCACAAGGGCGGCGTTGACGTAGTACGTCGAGAACAGGACCGTAAGTGGAATGAAGAGGAAGAGGAGTGAGGCCGCGAGATTCCACCTGCCCCCGTATAGGTAGATGCTGGCCCCTACGACGAGGTCGGCCGCGACGAGCCCGAACCTGATGTCTCCGGCCAGGTAGAACGGGACCAGGTAGATGGCGGTGAACGGCAGGTACGCGAACACCTGTTGTGCACCCGGGGTGACCAGGGCCGCCGGTATCCCGGTGTAGGTGTGCGCGTAGGGATTGCCGCCCGAGACGAGGACCTGGGCACCTTGTGAAAGGTAGTAGTAGACGTCGGACGCGGGCCTGAGTTCGGCCACCGCCGCGAGCCTGACGAAGAGCGCGGCCAACAGAGCCGCGGGAAGCACGTAGCGCCTTGCTGAGACCCCGGCGCTCCCCGGCGCCGGCGCCTGCTCTCTTGTCTGTTCTATTGTGATGGCTCGGAGCCTCCGTGAACTTCCGGCCGCAGATTGCACCGGAGCCTCCTGAAATACGTTGGCCGGCGGACAGGAGGGAGGTGCTCAGGCCAGGGCCTTGTCGGATGAAAGCCTGTTCTCGGCCCAGGCATATGTCCTCGCCAGTCCGTCTGGCAGCGAGACCTGCGGGGCCCAACCAAGCGTCAACTCCGCTCTTTCGAGGTCGGGCATCCTGTTCAGCGCCCCGGTCGGCTTTGAGGCGTCGAACCTCAACGGGATGTATTTCTTCGACAGCTTGATGGTGCGCTCGGCCAGGTCGCGCACGGTGACCTCCTCCGTGGTTCCTATGTTCACTGTCAGGCTCCCGCTGAGCTCTGTGTACGACCAGAGTCGGAAAAGCGCCTCGACTGCGTCGTCGATGAACACGAAGCACCGCCTCTGGCTCCCGTCTCCCCAGACGACGAAATCCTCCCCGGGGTAGCGGACCGCCTTCCGTATCAGCGAGCCGATGACCTGGCTCCTGTCCGGCTTCAGGTAGATGTTCTCCCCGTACGCATGGAAGATCCGGGCTACGCCGGACGATATGCCGGGCATCATCGCGAGCTGTTTCTCCGCGATGTACTTGGACCAGCCATAGCCGCCCTCCGGGTTCACCTTCCGTTCGGAGTCTTCCTCCTTGAACCTGACGCTCGAGCCCATCTGCTCGTCGAAGGGATAGACTGATACGCTCGACGCGTATATGATGCGACTGACGCCGTTCTCCAGGCACGCCCGGAAGACGTTGACGTCGACGGCGAGGTTGGACTGCAGGGCCGCGACCTCCCGTGCCTCTGAGCCGTGGAGGTAGGCGACGCTCCCCACCTCGGCGGCGAAGTGGAAGACCGTATCGGCCCCCCGGAGAGAGCGGCTCGCGAAATCGTAGTTCTTCAGGTCGCCCACGACGCAGGCCTTGTCCACCCCTAGGCCCCTCAGGTTCTCGACCGACCCCGAGGAGAGGTCGTCGACGATTGACACCTCGTGGCCTTCCCTGAGCAGCCGCCTCACCACGTGACTTCCTATGAAACCGGCTCCTCCAGTGACGACGACTTTAGACATCTCGTCAGAACACCCCTACGACGCCGGCCGTCCTTTCAGCTCCTGGAGAGTCCACCTTGCGGTTAGCCTGATCGTATCGGCTGGGGACATTGCGGGCTTCCAGCCGAGCGCCTGGATTTTTTTTATCGAGAGGTACACCACCGGGTTGTCCCCGACCCACCCCCTCTGGCCCCCGGTGTAACGCTTCTTGACGCCGCGGAGACCCATCTCCTGGATCACGATATCCGCGAGCTCGTCGACCGAGGTCTGCTCCTGCAACCCGAGGTTGAAGATATTGGTCCGTCCTGAGCTCTTCTGGTAACCCGTCATGATGCCGTCGACGCAGTCTGCGACGTAGAGGTAGTCCTTCCGCTGCTTCCCGTCTCCTAGTATCTCCAGCGCAGTGGGGTCTTTCATCAGCTTGTGCTCGAAGTCCCATATCGCGCCCCTCCGGCACCTTTCTCCCAGGACGGTCCCGAACCTGAACATCCACGCCTTGATCGGGGCGAACTCCGTGAACGCCGAGGCGTAGGCCTCCCCCGCCAGCTTCGCTGCACCGTAGAGCGAGGTCTGCACGCCGGAGTACGTCTCGGGAGTGGGAACAACCTCCGCCTCGCCGTAGAGAGCCGACGTGGACGCGAAGATAAAGTCAGGGACGCCGTTCTCGGCCATGGCGTCGAGCACGTTCAGGGTCCCCACGACGTTGTTATCGAGGTCGGCCCTGTGGTCGCCTACGCTCACACGCATCAGCGCGTGAGCCGCCAAATGGAATACCGCGTTGCAGCCCTTCGAACAGGCCATGACGGTCTCGGGGTCGCGGATGTCGCCTACTACGACTCTCAACCCCGGGTTTCCCTCCTGATGGGCCAGATTTGAGTCATGACCGGTCAGCAGGTCGTCCAGGACGGTCACGCCCGAACCGTCAAGCAGCAGGCGGTCAACCACGTGGCTGCCTATGAACCCGAGCCCGCCTGTGACAAGCGCCCTCTTCATTGGAAGGATTCACGCCCCGACTAGTCGTTATAAACGAATAACTGCGCCGACGCCGCGTCCCGTCACTTCTTGAGGGCGAGGAATTCCTGCCAGGCCTTGTCGAACTCCGCTATCGTCTCCTCGCTCCTCTTGTTCGCGGGCATCTGCTTCAGTATCTTCGAGGGTATCGTCATGATGTGCGCTCCGGCGGCAATCGCAATCGCGACGTCCTCGGGCGTCCGTATGCTGCCGACGATCAGCCTCCCGGGGAGGCCTGATTCCTTGGCTATGGCGACGTAGTCCTTGATTATCTGTACAGGGTTCTCGCCGGCCTCTTTCGACCGGTTGAAGAACAGTGAGACGAAGCTAGCCCCGGCCTTTGCGGCGAGGACCAGCTGGTTGTAGGTCATCATTACCGTCATGTTGGTCCTGATTCCGGCCTTCGTGAGCTCGCTGACCACCTGAAGGCCGCGGCCGTCACCGTACATGGCGACCTTCACGACTATGTTCCTGTGCCAGGACGCATACTCCTTCGCCTCCGCGAGCAGCTCGGGCACCGTCGACTTGGTCGTCTCCACGCTGATGGGCCCGTTCACGAGCCTGCAGATGTCCAGGACGCGGGCCTTGAAATCTACGCCCCCTTCAGACAGGAAGATCTTCTGGTTCGTGGTCACCCCGTCTACTATGCCCCACTTGCTGAACTCTTCGATCTCTGTTAGTGATGCGGTGTCAAGGAAGATTTGGACCACTCTTGCGCACTTGCGCGCTGGTGCCCGCGGCGAGACTATAAGAATTTCCAGCCTCCGCGAAAGACATAGAAGCCTTGAGGCAGAGCCGACCATGGGAGTCACCAGGGCCGTATTCCTCGACAGGGACGGCGTGCTGAACGACCTGGTCTACGACGACGAGGAGGGGAGGGTCGGGAGCCCCTTCGCGGCAAAGGAGCTGCGCGTTTTCCCCTACGTCCCTGAGGCGGTGAGGAGGATGAAGGAGGAGCTCGGCTTCAAGGTGATAGTCATCTCGAACCAGCCGGGTGTGGGCAAGGGTCAGTTCACGTATTCGGAGCACGAGAAGATGAACGGCAAGGTGAGAAAGGCGCTGGCGGAAGGGGGTACATCCTTCGATGCCGAGTACTACTGCATGCACCACCCCAGCGCTCTGGTGGCCAAGTACCGGACGGACTGCGACTGCAGGAAGCCGAAGCCCGGGATGCTCCTGCGTGCCGCCAAAGAGCACGACGTCGACCTTGAAAATTCCTACTTCATCGGGGATGCGCTGATCGATGTCAAGGCGGGCCGCAGGGCGGGTTGCAAGACCATCCTGGTAGGGCACCTGACGACCTTTCTGAGCCGTATGATGGCTCAGGAGGACGCGACACCCGACTACATGCTCCCCTCCCTGAAGGACGCGCCGGAACTCCTGACGACGCTCCAGTCGAAGAGGAAGGTCGCCGGCGAGAAGCGGGGCGCCTAGTACTTCGATTTCGGGCGCTTTCCCTTTGAAGATATCTTGGACCTGAGCTGCTCGGCCATGAGGTGAGTGAGTACGAGGTGCATCCCCTCGACTTGCGGGGTGGACTCCGCCGGGACGACTACACAGGCGTCGGAGGCGGTCCTGAGCACCCCACCGTCGAAGCCTGCAAGCCCGACCACCTTCGCCCCGTTGTCCTTCGCATACTTCACCGCCTTCAGGAGGTTCTGGGACCAGGGACCGGCCTTGTCGCTTCCAGAGCCTCCGTGCACGCTTATCGCTACCAGGACGTCCCCCTCCCTCAGGAAGTTTCGGAGCTGTTCGTAGTATACATCGCCCCAGCCGTTGTCGTTTGTGAGGGCACTTACGAGCGGTATGTTGTCCACCAGGGAGAGCGCCCTGAACTTCCTGTCCGCCTCGTCCGAGACCCACTTGTTCAGGTCGCAGGCGAAGTGCGTGCTAGTCGATGCACTCCCGCCATTACCCGCTATGAACACTTGATTGTCGCTCTTCCACGCATCATATAGAATCTCAATAGCTTTGTCGATCGCACCAGTATCCATTTTCTTCAGGATATCTTGCGATTCGGCTAGAAATGCTTCAGTTCTGTTCATATGAATCGTATCTCGCACACAGTCCCCCGCTCTCGAATCTGTTCGATTCTCTTGTTTTGGTAATCCTGCTTGCTTGTTTCACCCTTCCATGTTCTTATCACGGGATGGTATTCTATGACCTGACCCCAGGTTCCAGGATTGTCTTTGTCAAATCCTTCGAAGTCGTTCGACACTACCCAATCCATCTCAAT